>SL_8KL_010_SEDDRAFT_10002566_pt1 | contig 15286 bp, 16 predicted proteins | sample SodLakKL_010_SED_4_FD_11160 | JGI IMG/M metagenome (IMG submission 11160) | reverse complement strand
ATAATTGAAGATTTTCTGGCTGAAAAAAGTTGAAGAGGTTTTGATTTACGCTGCCTTGGAGCGAGTTTTTACGTCCTGTTTGCCGAATTTCCGGACCACTGAAACTAATTATCATTATGGTGAACAGTTAACCTGAAATTTAGATATCCTGAAGCTCAAAGCTGAACTCGTTGAAAAAAAAGACCTTTAGCTCGTGAGTACTAAGGTAAACAAGTGCTCAAATTTTCCAGAGACGATGAAATATGGGCCTGTCTGGCACTTTCCAGGACCAGCAGTCTTGGATGCAAGACCTGGCAGAGAATCCTGGAAGTTTTTCGTTCCCCGGCCCAGGCCCTGGCCAACAGCAGTCACTGGTCTGAAATGGGGCTGGTAACTGCCTCTCAAGCCGGCAAATTTTACTCCGGTCAGTGGGAGTCCGAGGCCAGGCAAGAATTTAAAAATATCCAGTCAGGCCTGGAACAGGTTTTGATCTGGTCTGACCCGGAATATCCCCAACACTTGCGCAATATTGCCGGACCTCCCATCTTGCTTTACTATCTGGGGGATATCTCCCTGGTCAACAACCCCTGCCTGGCAGTCGTTGGTTCCAGAAACAGCACTGCCTACAGTCGGGAAATGACCTCCAGAATCTGCAGGGAACTTTCAGGGGCAGGCATTACTATCGTTTCCGGATTCGCTGAAGGTATAGACAGGGAAGCTCACAGGGCAGCCATCTCCGGTCCGGGCAGCACCATAGCTGTTCTGGGCACCGGGATAGATCTTGTCTATCCGGCCATTAACAAGGATCTGTGGGGACCCATCAGGGACAACGGCCTTATACTTACGGAATTTCCCAGGAGAACCAGACCCGAGGCGCACAATTTTCCCTACCGCAATCGCATCATCAGCGGTCTATCTCTGGGAGTGCTGGTGATGCAGGCGGAAATAAAAAGCGGCAGCATGCTTACTGCCGGATATGCCCTGGATCAGGACAGGGAAGTTTTCGCCCTGCCGGGCCAGGTGAATCTGGACAGCTTCACCGGATGTAATCACCTTATCCGGCAGGGAGCCATGCTGGTTAGAACGGCCCGGGATATCCTGGAAGAACTGCAACCCGGACTGAAAAATCACCTGGAGCGGGAAAAGAGCCATGAATCATCAGCATCCCTTTCTGCTGATGCAAATATTCCCCGGGATCTGGGACCCGAGGAAAAGTCTGTAGCCGAGGAACTGTTGAACCGGGGCAGGATGCACATAGACGACATCTCTCATTGCCTGGAAATGTCCCCCTCCAGAATCAGCCGAATTCTGGTAAATCTTGAGATCCGGGGCACAGTCAAAAAAGAGCCGGGAATGTACTATAAGCTTATTCAAAATTGATAGACGGATGACCGTATCCATAGCCGTGGTCATCAACAGAGCTGGCAAAGTCTCTCAATGCCGGGAGGCCTAGGAAAAGACCATGAATTTGAAAAATAGAGCCCAAAAAAACCTGGAAACTCCTATGTCCTGGATCGCAGACAACCTGCCGGATGAAGTCACGGCCTTTCTGGCCCACCTGGATGTGGAAAAGGGTTTTTCCGGTGCAACCCTGCAGGCCTATTCCAAAGACCTTTTGCAGTGGGAAGAATTTCTGCAGTCCAGAAACAAGACCTGCGCCAGACCTCAGGATATTGTCCGGGCGGACGTGCACGCCTTCCTGGTACAAATGCACAAACTGAACCTGTCCAAGTCCTCCATGGCCCGCAAGCTATCCTCCCTGCGCTCTTTTTTCCGTTTCCTGCAAAAACAGAAAGTTATCCAGCAAAACCCCTGTGCAGGGGTTCGAAACCCTAAGCAGGACAAGCCGCAGCCCGGTGTTTTGAACGTGGACCAGGCACTGGAAATGGTTCAGGCCCAACTGGAACCAAGCCCCAGAAACACAAGAGATCTGGCCCTGGCTGAGGTGCTCTACGGTTCCGGACTGCGCGTAAGCGAGGCCCTGAGCCTGGACCTGGACGACTTGGACCAGGGTCAGAGTATGGTAAGAGTACAGGGCAAAGGCCGCAAGGAAAGACTGGCCTTTCTGACCCGTCCCGGACTGGAGAGGCTTGGCCATTACATTGCCCAGCGCCATGCCTTTGAGCCTCATCTCCGGGAAAAAGCCCTTTTCCTGGGCATGCGGGGAAAACGCCTGCACCGCAGGGAAGCGGTCAGGATCATCCAGCGCCTGGGGCAGCTCTTTGCCGGGGCCCAGGGAGTAAGTCCGCACACCCTGCGGCACAGCTTTGCCACGCATATGCTCCAGGCAGGTGCCGACCTGCGCATAGTGCAGGAACTGCTGGGACACAGCCGTATTTCCACCACCCAGCGCTACACCCATTTAAACCTGGATCAGGTCATGCACGCTTATGACCAGGCCCATCCCCTGGCCCGGGAAAAAGGCAAAAACCAGGACAGGTGAGTGGGGCTTGATTCCGGGCATGAAAATTACTAAATGGACGAACCTGCCTGCATCAGGCAGAGTATTTCTAAAAGGCAGAGCCTCATGACTCCAGTGAATTTTTCGGAACAGGAAAAAGAAGTGCTTCGAATTGTTCAGGCCGATCTGCCTGACACCCAGTCACCCTATGCCGACATAGCCGCCAGGGCGGGCATATCCGAGCAGGAAGTCCTGGACCTGTTGCAGCGCCTCAAAAAGCAGGACATTATCCGCAGATTCGGAGCCACCCTGAGGCACCAGCAGGCCGGTTACGGACATAACGCCATGGTGGCCTGGTACGTTGACGAGACGATGGATATCCGGAAAATTGGTAAAATCATGTCCAAACGGGCGGAGATAACCCACTGCTACGAGCGGGCAAGCTGCATGGACTGGCCTTATAACCTTTACACCATGGTCCATGGGCGCAGCCCCGAGCACTGCAGCCGGGTGGTTCATGAGCTGGCCCGGGAAACCGGGCTGGACCAGTATGAAATGCTTTTCAGCTACAAGGAGCTTAAAAAAACCTCCATGAGCTACTTTTAACTTTTTCAACCCCTTAAAACCAAAAATAAAACAGCATCGAGGTTAGTTATGAGTATTTCCCAGGATCTATTCAACACCGCCAGGGAACTGATTCCCGGCGGAGTCAACAGTCCGGTCCGGGCCTGCGGCAGTGTGGGCATGCACCCCCTTTTCATCGACAGGGCCAATGGGCCTTACATCTATTCACAGGATGGGGATGAACTCATCGATTATGTAATGTCCTGGGGTCCCATGATCCTTGGTCACAATCACCCCGGGGTCAGATCCGCCCTGGAAAAGGCTATGGAAAAGGGCTCCAGTTTTGGCGCTCCTTGTGAGGCAGAGGTGGAACTTGCCCGGGAAATAACCAGCGCCCTGCCCGGTGTGGACATGGTGCGCATGGTCAACTCCGGAACAGAGGCCACCATGTCGGCTCTTCGCCTGGCCCGCGGCCATACCGGCAGAAACAAGGTGGTCAAGTTTACCGGATGTTACCACGGCCATGTGGATGCTTTTCTGGCCAGCGCCGGTTCCGGGGCGGCCACCCTGAGCATCCCGGGCACTCCGGGAGTCCCTCCCGAAGTCGTCTCCCAGACTATTCTGGCGGATTACAACAACCTGGAACAGGTCCAGGAAATATTCTCCCGGGAGGGGGAGGAAATTGCAGCAATATTCGTGGAACCTGCTGCCGGGAATATGGGGCTTGTACCTCCTGAGCCGGGCTTTCTGGAAGGGCTGCGCAAACTGACTCACCAGTACGGTGCTCTTCTGGTCTTTGACGAGGTGATCACCGGATTCAGGCTTTCCTACGCCGGTGCCCAGGGCCATTACAATGTTGTTCCGGATCTCACATGCCTGGGCAAAATCATAGGCGGAGGCATGCCTGTCGGGGCCTACGGAGGCAAAAAGGAGATCATGCGGAAAATGGCTCCGGTTGGAGATATTTATCAGGCCGGAACCCTGGCTGGAAACCCCCTGGCCATGTCCGCCGGGATTGCCACCCTGCAGGCTCTGCAGGAGATGGACTATGAAACTCTGGAGCAAAAAACCCGGGAAATGGGCCTGGAACTGAAGAAGACCCTGGAAGAAAAGGGGCTGCCGGTTCAGCTTAACCAGCTGGCATCCATTATAACCCTGTTCTTCTGCCAAGAGCCGGTCAAGGATTTCTCCTCGGCCAAAAACTCTGATCAGTCTCTTTTCTGCAAGTTCTACTCCGGCATGCGGGAACAGAACATCTACCTGGCTCCATCCAATTTTGAATGCACCTTCAATTCTTTCGCCCACGGCCCCAAAGAATGGGAAAAGACCCTGGAGGCCGCTAGAAACATCAAGTTCTGAAAATAACAATTATTCAATACTTTTCTTGACAGTGTAACGGTTAGGGTATATCAAATTAATCAGGTTGTGCTGTTTTGAACAATGTTAAAGGTATAAGGAGGTGTTGAAAATTATGAGAAAATCCATTGTGATCGGCGTTATCTGTGCATTTTTTGCGGGCTTCATTCTTTTGCCCAGCCTCTACGCCGGACTGACCGAGAGACATGAGAGACTGGATCAGGACATGGAGTACGAGTTCGGCACATATGCTGACGAATGGCTGCTCTATGCTCCCGAGGAGTACGGCGAAATGAGAGAGGCCCCCTCACCCTTTTCCCACACTGTTCATGGAGATTTTGACTGCGGTGAATGCCACCATGACGCTGAAGGCGAGCCCTGGGACGGCACCTACGAGATCAAGGGCTGTATGAGTGAAGGATGCCACGACATGGCCGTAGCTGAAGAGCCCCAGGACAGAAGGGACATCAGGTACTTCTACAAGGCCTATCATGACCTGTGCATGACCGGTTGCCACCGCGACCTGGCCAGGGCCGGCGAAGAGTCCGGACCCACTGCCTGTCCCGATTGTCATCCTAAAGATTAACAGCTGTTTTACCGTTCATTGCAAAAAAGGGAGAGCCGGGCTCTCCCTTTTTTTATGCCCTATCCAGCCCATCTGAAGCCTGCACCTTGTTAATCCGGAGCAGGCTGTTTTGCCGGCTGACTGCTTCCAAGTCCTTGCCTTTGTCAGCCATGTCCAGTATAGTAAGCAGGAAATCGACGCAGGATAATGAATCTTTTCCGGACATGATCACCTGCAGATGACTGTGTATTTTCCTTTGATCAGACTATAAAGCAGGGCAAGACCGGCCCAAGGCGGTGCATATGGCTCAAAAGCATAAAAAATCCCGGGATGAAGAAATCATTGACCTGACCGAGGTAATTGAAGAAGGTGACCCGGAACTGGCAAAGTCCACGCAAGACCCGAAGCAGGACCCGGACGATGATTTTGATGATGACCTTAATGATCTCTTCGGCAGTCTTGATCCCGATGAAGATGACCATCACCATCAGGAAAATGATCTGGACAAGGAATTTGAGGACCTGTTCAAGGAACACAGTGAACAGGAAGCCGGACCTGAGGATAAACCCTGGAGAGAACAAGCCGAAGCCAGTGATTTCATGGTGCAGGAAACAGACAGTCGGGAAGATAAGGACAAAGTCGACTTCCTGAGTGAAGATCCCGACCTGGAAGATCTTTTTGGTGACCAGGACTTTGAACAGGGTCGTGAAAAAAAGATCGATTCAGAAGATGATCCTTTTTCAGAGCCGGAGTCTGAATCCCCGGCAGAAGAGTACCCACCGGACGTCTCCCCAGCCCGGGAAACAAGTGCAGTGGACAATTCCGCTCCAGGCAGTGTGGAACATCTGACCCAGCAGATGGAAAACATGCAGGAACTTATGGAAAAGCTGCAGACAAAGATGAATCTTGCACAAGAGGAATTTGCAGGCCGGGTTTTGCAGACCCTGGAAGAAAAAGGCTACCAGCTTGGCTTTATCCAGGAAATGATCCCTGGAATCGTGAATCAGGCCGTTGAAAAGGGCGAGGCAAAAATCCAGGAACAGCTGGATTCTCTCAAGGACAGCGAGCTTCAGGATATACAATCCAGGCTCGCCCAGCTTGAAGAAAAGGCGGCCGGAATACAAATACCCGATATTCAGGAGCTGCAGGATGCACTGGAGCAGAAGATTGACCAGAAAATTCAAAGTGCCCTGGCGTATCAAAAAGACAACTCAGAACAAGACCCAGGCTTTGAGGACCTGAAGCAGGAACTGCACCAGGACCTGGAAAACAGAATCCAGGAGTCACTCACAGGCATAGCAGACAGCACCACGCATAAGATAACTGAACGACTGCAGCAGGAAATGGATTCCCTGCGTCAAAACGAGCTTAGAGATTTTGCCTCGAGAGTAAAAACCCTTGAGGAGCAGGTGGGCAGCATGGACACCTTTGATATTCAATCCCTTAGAGATGAGCTGGAACAAAAAATCAACCAGGCCTTTGAGTCCGCCAAAACCCTGCATCAAGAGCCGCCTGATCTCACAGGCCTGAAAGAGGAAGTGATCCAAAGCGTGGAAGTCCGCATCCAGGAACTTGAATCCAACTGGCAGAGTGAAAAGAAATCCCTGGCTGCAGAACTTGAAAACGCCCTGACCTTCTGGGGGGGGGTGCAGGAAAAGCTAACCGAGCTTAGCCGGGACATAGGAGAGCTTAAGGACAGGGGAAAGCAGCCTGATCCGGAACTGCAGGAAAGAATAAACTCCCTGTATCAGACATCGGTCAGCAGGGAAGACCTGCATCATCTGGCCTCACAGCTCAGGCACGAACTGAAGGAACATATGCAGAAGCAGGTCCCGGCGGAAGCGGCCAGGGTAATCCGTGAGGAAATAATGGCCATGCTCCAGGAGGAACGGGAGTAGAAGTAATCAGGCTTCAACAGCCAAAAAGGGGAGGGCTTTGCGGGTTTTTCCCTTTTCACCGCCCGGTTTGTGTTTTGACTGGTCAAACCATTTCCCCGCCGGGCGGTTTTTTAAAATCAGCTCAAAACGAGGCAGGCATGGATCAGGCGGAAAAGCAGGCTGTGCAGGTAACCAAGGAAATTGTGGTCAAGTTTATAGAAGTGGGACGAATATCCCCGGGCAATTTTCATGAATTCTTCTCCCCTATCTACAAAGAAGTCCTGGACACCATCAGGAGCAGGCAGAACCAAAGCGGACAGAAAGAAGAAGAGCCCCCCTCATGACTGATCCCCGGCACAGCCGGAAAGTAGCCGGCTTATTCAGCAGAATTGCCCCCTGGTACGACTTTCTGAATCATTTTTTAAGCCTGGGACAGGATTTTTACTGGCGCCGCAGGCTGGCCGGGCATATACGTCTGCCTGAAAAAGGTTTGGCCACTGACCTGGCCGCCGGAACCATGGATGTAACCCGGGAAATCCTGCGCCATAACCCCGGCAGCCGGGTGCTGGCACTGGATTACACCGCCCCCATGCTGGTCAGGGGACAGCAGAAACTGGACAAATACAGGCAGGATTTTTTGCCTGTCCAGGCAGACGGGCGTTTTTTGCCCCTGCCTGATGCAAGCGTACACTGCGTGAGCATTGCTTTTGGAATCCGCAATATAGTACCGCGCAGCCAGGCCTGCAGGGAAATACTAAGAGTGCTCAGGCCCGGGGGCAGACTGTGCATCCTGGAATTCGGCACAGGCAAAAAAAGGATCTGGGGAGGGATATACAATTTTTATCTATCCCGCGTATTGCCCCTGCTGGGCCGGATCATCTCCAGAGACAGGGAGGCGTACACCTATCTGGCCGATACCATTGCCGGTTTTCCAGATGAGAACAAGCTTTCCAGGGAACTGAAACAGGCCGGATTTTCCAGGATTTTTTTCTATCCCATGTGCTCCGGGATAGTATATGTCCATGTGGCCCAGAAACCCGGAGCCTAAAAGCTTTGTCCCAGATAAATAACCAGCACTCCCAGCAGAAGCCCGGTAAATCCCATGCGGCGCAGATTGGATGGACTTTGCTGGGCCAGGGTGTTTAAAATGCTGGGCATTCTTTCTGCAAACAAAAAGTAAGGAATGCTCTCCAGAATAAAAGCCAGGCCCAGGGCGCTTAAAAATAGAGTCAGATCAAATTGCATGGACCAGAATATATATCTTCTGCAAGGCAAAGTCCACCAGACAACCATGGCATCAAGAGGCAAAGCCGGGTTGATTGAATACAGGCAGGACTGCATTCCAGGCTCGTGCTGCATTACCATAAGAATAGTACACACTGCATGATTCTTTTTACTGCTGCAACCTACAGGGAGCTCAAGTATTTCTGCACTTCCATGTCCGGATTTGATTTTCAGGACCGTACAGGGCAGTGTACCTGGGGAAAACACATTGGCATGAGTCTGCTGGAATGCGGTGTAGGACCTTTGAATGCCGCTCTTGGACTGCAGAGTTTTCTGGCCACGCACCCGGAAGTGGACATGGTTATAAACATAGGCATAGCCGGCAGCTATGACCAGGACCTGCTTCCCCTGGGCTCTGTCTGCCTGGCCACGGCCGAAATCTGGCCTGAATACGGCGTCCGCACCGGGTCCGGTCCGGCGGATCCAAAACTGCTTGGCTTTCCATTATGCGGGCAGGACAAGGACGCTGTCTGGAACAGGATAGATCTTGATCCCAGGCAGATGTCCAGTTATGGTGCATTTTTCCAGGAGACATTGCCCCAGGACTGGATTCTGGCAGCATCACTCACCGTGGCTGGAGTCAGCGGGACCCTGGAGGTGGCCCGGGAGCTTGCCCGTACCTGCAACGCCGGCATGGAGAACATGGAAGGCTTTGCTCTGGCCTATGTCTGCAGAAATAAGGGCATCTCTTTTGCAGAGGTAAGGACCATTTCCAACCTGGCCGGATCCAGAAGCAGCCGGGACTGGAATTACAAAGCCGCTTTCAGCTCTCTGGCCGGACTCCCTGCCCGGATGCTCAAAAATGGATGAACCTGGATGCCTGGCATTAGAACCTTGAACGTGGCCATATCTCCCTGCCCCAACGATACTTTTATTTTCGGGGCCTGGGTTCTGGGGCTGATTCCGGACCTGGAAGGCTGCAGGAGCAGATTTGCCTGGAAAGATGTTGACATATTGAACCGGTGGGCCCGGGAAAAATCCTGCGACATGGTCAAGGTGTCCGCCGGCCAGGCCCTGGACCTGCAGGATGAGTATTATATACTGGCCAGCGGCGCAGCCTTTGGCCTGACCCACGGCCCCAAACTGGTGGCCCGCAAAGGCCTTGAGACCAGCCCAAAGGTTATCGCTGTGCCGGGACTTCAGACCACTGCCTGCTGTCTTCTTGAAGCCGCTCTGGATCATGACTTCCAAGCCCTGCCCGTGCCCTTTGACCGCATCGTCAGCTGCCTGGAGCAGGGGCATGCAGATGCAGGACTTTTGATCCACGAAACAGCCCTGATTTACCAGCAATACCAGCTTAAACTGCTCCTGGACCTGGGCTCATGGTGGCGGGAGCAGGCTGGAGACCTTCCCCTGCCCCTGGGCTGCATAATCATGCCCAGGCGCCTGGGCCTGGACCTTAAAGCCAGGGCAGAGGAACAGATCCGCAGCAGCCTGGATACGGCCCTGGAGAAGCAGTCACAACTGATGCCCCTGATCTCGCATCTGGCCCAGGAGATGGATCCGAATGTCATTGACCGGCACATCAGGGCCTACGTCAACCAGTACAGCCGGGACATGGGGGAAGAAGGCACAAAATCCCTGCAAAAGCTGCAGCAACTGAAAACATCCATGTCCGACATTTCCGACAGGTCAGAGCCGTCCGACCCTCAGACAGGTAGGACAGGTCAGACAAATTCCACACAAAACCCATAAACCCAACACCCTGGAATAAATGAGCAAGCTAAGCGATTTCTTCAGCCGGGAACTTCCCCGGGTTAACGCCACCCTGGAGCAGGAACTGGCCCAGCTCAACCCTCTGGTCCGGGAAGTGGGAGAACACATCCTGCTCTCCGGCGGCAAAAGGCTTCGCCCCATGCTGACCATACTCACGGCCAGATGCCTGGGTTATCAGGGCCGGGATATATATCCTCTGGCCTGTTCCCTGGAGTTTCTGCATTCCGCCACCCTGATCCACGACGACATCCTGGACAACGCCGATACCCGCAGAGGACAGACAGCCTGCCACCTGGCCTTCGGTCTGCACCGCACAGTACTGGCCGGGGATGCCCTGCTGGCACTGGCCAACCTTATTGTGGCCCGCTACGATATCCCGGCCATGAACTACTGCGTGGCCCAGGCCATCATGCGCACTGCCACCGGAGAAGTGGAGGAAATCGCCCAGATCCGCAGCCCCAAGCCGGACAGGGCCGCCTATCTGGACATCATCAAAGGCAAAACAGCAGACCTTATCCGGGCCGCCTGCAGTTGCGGGGCCATGCTGGCCGCGGCCGGCCAGGACCAGCTGGACCATGCCGACAGCTTCGGCCTGAATGTAGGCATGGCCTTTCAACTGGTAGACGACGCCCTGGACTATGCAGCCGACCACGAGCTTCTGGGAAAACCCCTGGGCGGTGATCTCAGGGAAGGCAAAATCACCCTGCCCCTGATAATGTATCTGCAGACCTTGCCGGAAGACGAGCAGGGTAAGCTCTTGCACAACATGGCCCATAACCGGCTCTCTGACCCGGAAACCCAGCGGATAATCGCTCAAATTCAGGAAATGGGCCTGGACACAAAAGTCCGGGAAGAGGCCGGAAAATACCTGCTGCTGGCCGGACAGGCCCTGGAGTCTTTCCCGGACACACCGGAGAAGTCACTTTTACAGGAAATCATTGAAGTGGTCAGAAGCAGGAAATTTTAATTAAGGAGAACCTATGGCGCTCAAGCTGGAACTGGACCTGCTGGGACATGTACGCGACGTACAGGGCCAGGGGGTTGCCCGCAGGATTAACCAGCACCTGGGATTTTTTGTAGACAACGTACGCATCATCACCTGCTATACCATATCAGGTGTGCAGGAATCCCAGAAACAGGAAATCCTGGACAGGCACATCCTTTCCGACCCTGTACTGCATAAGCCGGCCTTTACCCCCCTGGCCACCGACTTTGACTGGATCATTGAAGTGGGCTTCAAACCGGGTGTTACCGACAACGAAGGCCGCACTGCAGCCAGGGCCCTGCAGCAGGCCCTTAGCCGCCCCGGCCCGGACATCCGGGTCTACACCTGCCGGCAGTACCTCATAAATGCCCGCCTTAACCGGGAACAGGCCACGAGAATCGCCAGGGATCTCCTGGCCAACGAGCTCATCCACCGCTATGAAATAATGGATCATCAGGAATGGTCCCGCCGGCCCGGATTTGCCCCGGTAGAGGCCAGAGTCACCGGGCTTCCCAGCGACGAAGTCTCTGCGGTCACTCTGGAAAATTTAAGCAATGAAGACCTCATGCAGCTCAGCCGGGAAATGGTCCTGGCCCTGAGTCTGGAGGAAATGCATACCATAAGGGATTATTACCGGGGTGACCAGGTCCGTTCCCTGAGGAAGAACCTGGGCCTGCCCGGGCAGCCCACCGATGTGGAGCTGGAATGCCTTGCCCAGACCTGGTCCGAGCACTGCAAACACAAGATCTTCAACGCCCGCATCCATTATCATAACACGGAAACCGGCCGCCAAAGCACCATAAACAGCCTGTTCGATACATACATAGCCTCCAGCACCCGGGACATCCGCAGGCAGAAAAAGGATCAGGACTTCTGCCGCTCTGTATTCAAGGACAACGCCGGGGTTATAGCCTTTGACCGGGACCTGGACGTATGCATCAAGGTGGAAACTCACAACAGCCCTTCGGCCCTGGACCCTTACGGCGGGGCCCTGACCGGAATAGTCGGGGTTAACCGCGATCCCATGGGCACCGGCATGGGGGCGGACCTTCTGTGCAATACCGATGTATTCTGTTTTGCCTCGCCCTTTTATGACCAGCCACTGCCTCCGCGGCTGCTGCACCCCAGGCGGGTCATGGAAGGAGTACGCGAAGGAGTGGAACATGGAGGCAACAAATCCGGCATTCCCACGGTCAACGGGGCTGTGGTCTTCGAGCCCAGATACCTGGGTAAGCCCCTGGTTTTCTGCGGCACCGTGGGCAGCATTCCGGCCCGGGTAGGGGGAAGGCCTGGTTATGAAAAAAAGGCCCGTTGCGGGGATCACATAGTCATGACCGGCGGGCGTATCGGCAAGGACGGAATCCATGGGGCGACTTTTTCCTCCGAGGAGCTGCACTCCGGCTCCCCGGCCACTGCCGTTCAAATCGGAGACCCCATCACCCAGCGCAAAATGTACGATTTTATCATCCGGGCCAGGGATCTGGGTTTGTACAACGCCATTACCGACAACGGAGCCGGAGGGCTTTCCTCTTCAGTGGGGGAAATGGCCGAGGACACCGGGGGTTGCGACCTGGATCTCAGCCTGGCTCCTCTGAAATATGACGGACTGCGCCCCTGGGAGATACTTCTCTCCGAGGCCCAGGAACGCATGACCCTGGCCGTGCCTCCGGACAGGCTGCAGGATTTCATGGACCTGGCCCGGGAAATGGACGTGGAGGCCACGGTGCTTGGCAGCTTCAACGACCAGGGAAATTTCATGGTCCGCTACGGTGACCGGGTTGTGGGGTGCCTGGACATGCATTTTCTGCATCACGGCCTCTCCCGTATGTACCTCAAGGCCGTGTGGAGCCGACCCGACCTGCCCTTGCATATCTCTGCTGACCTGGATGATTCCCAGGCCGGGAATCTCTTGCTGGACATGCTCTCCAGGCTCAATATCTGCTCCAGGGAATACATTATCCGCCAGTACGACCACGAGGTCCAGGGCGGCAGCGTCATTAAGCCTTTAGTGGGGGTAAACCGGGACGCTCCCGGAGACGCGGCGGTGATCCGTCCGGTACTTTCCAGCCAGCGGGGACTGGTGATCTCCAACGGAATCTGTCCCAAATTCAGCGACCTGGACACCTACTGGATGATGGCCAACGCCATTGACGAGGCCGTACGCAACAATGTGGCCACAGGTGGAGACATGCGGCATATGGCCGGTGTGGACAACTTCTGCTGGTGCGACCCGGTGCAGTCCCCCAAGACCCCGGACGGACACTACAAGCTGGCCCAGCTGGTCCGGGCCAACCAGGCCCTGGCCCACTTCTGCCGGGGCTTCGGCGTGCCCTGCATCTCGGGCAAGGATTCCATGAAAAACGACTACCTGGACCGGGACCTGAAGATATCCATACCGCCCACGGTGCTCTTCTCGGTAATAAGTGTTGTCCAGGACATAAACCAGTGCCTTAGCAGCGACTTCAAGGCCCCGGACCAGGATATTTACGTGCTGGGGCTTACCCGTGACGAACTGGGAGGAAGCGAACTGAGCTGCCACCTGGAGCTCCAGGGCGGCCAGGTCCCCCAGGTGGACCTGCTGGCCAGCCGCCTGCGCTATCACACCTTTCACCAGGCCGCATCCAGGAGCCTGGTAAGTGCCTGCCATGACCTCTCAGACGGAGGTCTGGGGGTGGCCCTGGCAGAAATGGCCATAGGCGGGCGTATCGGGGCCAGCGTGGATATCTCCCTGGTGCCGGTAAGGCCTCTGGACCTGCCCTGGTGGAAAATCCTGTACAGCGAGTCCGCCGGGCGTTTTCTTGTCACTGCTCCCAGCCATAACAGACAGGTGCTCCAGGCTATGTTCAAGGACCAGTTCCTGGCCCGCATAGGCTGCACCACCAGCGGGTCTGAACTGGAAATAAACATGCAGGACAGGACACTGTGCAGGTTGGACGTAAGCCGCATGGCCAGGGCCTGGCAGAAGACCCTGGACTGGTAGAGCAGGCATTAGCCGCGGGTTATTGGCGCTGTTCTCTGCCGCCTATCTTTCCAGCATCCTGGTCTTGATCTCCAGGCCGGCCAGGGACTCCAGCTCTTCGCTTTTATTCATGGCCCCGGCAATGTCGTCAGCCAGGCAGGTCAGCCCGTGCCTGTCCATGAATATGCAGGCATATTTCCTGGCCATCTCCCCTACAGCTCTGGCCAGGTCTTTGCTGCCGGGCTCCAGCGCCTCTACCCGTCCAAGACCGCGCAGGGCCGCTCTGGCCTCGAACAGGTCCTGCCCCTGGAAAAGAGTGCCGTCACCAGCCCGGCTGAGAGCCAGAAGGCTCACCGGATGGGTATGAGCCACAGCCCGGGCCTTTTCCTGGCCCTTGTAAATCTCCAGATGCATGCCGCTTTCAATGGATGGTTGCTCGCCTGCAATGGTTCTGCCGCTTTCCAGGTCCATCACGCTTAAGTCCTCTGTCCCCAGGGCACCCTTGAAACATCCCGAACGGGTGATCAGCACAAGCCCCTGGCGCATCAGGCTAAGGTTGCCGTTTATGCCGCTGAAAAGCCCGCGTTCCCAGCCCCGCTTCCCGGCAAGCACCAGGGACTGAATCTCTGCCGAAGAGAAGTATTTTTCCGCGCCGGTTTCCAGGAATGCCTCTTGCATCACCGGCTTTATGTCCACCACCGGGGTTTTATCCACCACTTCCAGGGGATGCACCACCAGCCGGCAGTCGTGAATCTCCAGTATTCTCACCTGGTGCAGGCCGATAGGGTTGGGACGATGCGGGGACCTGGTGCAGAAAACTCCGTGCAGGGGCCTGGCCGGGTCGTTTCCGGGGCGCAGGCGGTAGATGTCCCTGCGGGCCAGGTGCATCCAGGTCAGAACAATCACTTCCTGCCCCTGCCTCAGGCGGTGGAGTCCGGGCGCGTATACCGGATCCAGCTCTATAGTGCAGGCAGGCATATCCCCACGTCCCTGCCTGGGGCATTCCGCCGGATCAAGATAGCTGGTCCTGGCCAGGCCTATGATTTTGATATTCATGGAGTTGTCCTCTTTGTTTGGCGAACTCTCCACCCTGGCCCCGGGCATCTTATCCATTAATCCCTTAGGGAATCCCCGAAAAACTTACGGACATGGGCTCAGTCAGGACTCACCCCTAAAAGATGCACCTGCAAAAAAGACTTTTGGCAGGCGAGTCATACAGCAGAAAGCCTGCGGGTGTTTTTTCGCAAGTCATGGATCTTTTTACGCAGAACATCACGTTCTTTGCGCCTGCTCTTGGGTAGATTCAGCCTTTGCTCCTGCAGTTCCTTCATTCTGGCCTTGAGACTTTTGATCTGATCCTTGTAAGCCCCTGACTTGCCGCCTTCTTCCTGGCTCATCCCCAGCACTTCCTTGATGGAAGACAGAAGTTCCTCTTTACTCATCCCGGAAGCTCCCCTTATCTGGGGGATCTTATCGATACACAGCTGGCGCAGCTCCTTGGCTGTCATTTTGTCCAGGGGTTTTTTCAGTTCCAGGTTGATTTCCTCGCTCACAGCGACCTCCTTGAAAAGTATTGGTTTCAGGTATTTTTATTAAAAAA
>SL_8KL_010_SEDDRAFT_10002565_pt1 | contig 15292 bp, 14 predicted proteins | sample SodLakKL_010_SED_4_FD_11160 | JGI IMG/M metagenome (IMG submission 11160) | reverse complement strand
TTCTAACTTGGCTCATCGACGGCCAGCGTACTTTCGAGGGATTCAACAGGGTAAGTGACGTCCTCCCACGACTAAAGTCGTGGGCTTCCCGAGGTTCCTCTGTTGCTCCCGTCAATTCGGAAAGTTGGGAATCTACGGTTTGCGACCGACGGCGCTGGCAGTGCCACGTCACCGTTACTCCTACCGGGTGGCCGGCTTGGAGGTATCTTGTTTTGTGTCGGTCGGCGCGGTCGGCTCACTTGTTTGATTTCGGCTCTCGCCGTGGCAAACACCGAGTCAACTGCCAGTTTTCCGCGCACATCTCCAAATGCGACAGGATTGAATGTAAACATTCGCCATGTTCAGTGAAAGTGAACAAAGACGGGCGATTCATCCCACGACTAAAGTCGTGGGTTTTCTCGCCCTGCAAATCGTATAAATTAACTCAGCGTATTTTTTCCATCAGAGTATCGAGATCGTCCCTATGTAAACGACATTGCCCCGGAACGACAGCCCGACTCGGAAGATCTTCCAACTATGCGAGTCGGGCTTGCCCTAGGGGCAAACTCGCGGGTCTTTTTATACTGTTGACCAGTATTTGGATCTGAGCGGACCGAAATCGCCCGTTTCAACGAAATTGACGGAGTTGTGCCCGGTTGAGCGCAATGCCGGTCAGGAGGGACTCTCGAGGCAATGACCGGGGTTCAAATCCCCGCCGGAGCATTCCTTCTTTCCGCCGTCTTGTGATTACGAAAATTGGACAGGGGATCCGACTCGCAGTGTTCAGTATGGCGGTGAGAGTATGGATGTAACTGACTTCGCTATCGTTCCCGGACCGACCGAAGAGCACCTTGCCCAGCGGCAACTCGTCGACGTTCGACGAGATACTGTCCGCCTTTCTGGCATCATTGAGCCAGGGAAGATGAGCTACTGTGTCAGAGGGAAACCAAACCGGGCATAACTTTCCGCTCCCTCCCGGTGATATCCTTCGAGTTGCCACCATTCACCTGCCGGATCGGGTGTGACGTCGAATCATCAATGCACCGTACGAGGGGCGATGGGCGACCAACTTCCCCACGGTTGACGACGGCACGGTAGTGGCGATTCACGAGGCGAATGAGGACGGTTACGACCCCGACAATAATCGCACTATCGACCGTCTCAAGATGGCCGGCGTTGATGTGCTTCCCAATGGCGAGGGAGTTACTCCCGAGAACCTCACCAACGGCGGCGGCGTGATCCACTGTCTGACGTCGCCGATTCGGCGGGGTTGACCGACGAGCCATTCCACCGTGGAGGTTGTGACGTGTCTATCGGTACTGCCGAAGGACCAGTCAAACAAGAGCGGCTTTGATCATCGTCTCGCAGATCCCGGAAAATGTTCTGAACCCGACAAGAACGAAAGGGATGCCGGAGAGTACGTCGAGAACGCCTTTCGAATGTGTTTCTTGAAGCCCGGAAACGGCACACCATCGCTTATCCGATTCGGTTGTCCTGTTCTCATGAACACCGACAAGCAACATCCTGCCGGATGGAGCTCGCGGAGAACGTCTCTCGGGTGAGCCAAGATCCATGCCCCCTTCGCTACCCACCACGTCCCGAAGTCACAAGGGCGTCGAACGGCTCTAGACGGACGTGATACACATTGGTATCGTCGGGTGCGGCGTCATCGGGAATCGGTTCGCTGCCGCGATCGATTCTCACGACCGGTACGAGCTGGCTGCTGCGTGCGATCTCGATGCTGATCGGGCTTCGTCGCTGGCGGCCACCCACGGCACCGAACGCACGGTCACGACGACCGATCACGGGGCACTCGTCGAGATCGACGGCCTCGATGCCGTCTACGTCGGCGTGCCGCCGCTCGCTCACCATGACGTGGTTGCAGATGCGCTCGCGGCCAACAGACACGTGATCTGTGAGAAACCGATCGCAGCGACCGCTAAAACAGGCCATGAAATGGTGAGGCTCGCCGAGGAACACGACCGCGTCACGGCCGTGAACCTCCCGTTTCGGTACACGCCCGGGTTCGTCCGTCTACGCGAAACGGTCGCTAACGGCAAAATAGGCGACCCGCGGCGAGTCGAACTACGGTTCCGATTCCCCGAGTGGCCTCGCGATTGGCAGGACGTCGCGTGGCTAGAATCACGCGACCAAGGCGGGCCGCTACGAGAAGTTGGGACTCATTTCCTCTTCGGTGTCCAAGAACTGTTCGGGCCGATAGATACCGTGTCCGCCGACGTGGGTTTCTCCGGACCCAATACGTATGAGAACGATGCAGTCGGGACCTTCCGCACAGACGGGATTCGCGGAACGATTGACCTCCTGTGCGATCATGAAGGGGATGAAGCGAACAATATCACCGTCATCGGTGATGACGGATCGCTCTCCTTGATCGAATGGCACCGACTCGTACGGGATCGCGGCCGCGGGACCCAGAGGACGCTTGTTGACGAGCGCAAAGACACCGTGACCACGCTCCTCACAGAGTTCGCAAACGCGATCGACGGTGATGACGCCGACCTCGTGTCCTTCGCCGAGGCGACACGTGTTCAGGAAGTCCTCGACGCGATACACGCATCCGACGGCGACCGCATTCGTCTAGAAAAGTCCTAACGCACACATACGGAGATTTTTACTTGTGTTTATACACGGCCGCAAAGGTCTACCACGCGTACTGAATCGGTTGTGCGGTATCCCTCGGGAGTGTGCATTATGATGCGTCGCCGAACACGTGGCCGCGATCATGGACGACGACCGGCTTGCCGATCCGGAGTGGACCGATCATCAACGATGGCGATACGCACTCCCCGAATCGGGCGTCGCCTGCGGGCCGCTCGACTCGGCCGGAGCCGAGAACTTGTATCCGCTCGGCGATTGGGTCGCCGCCGAAGCCCGCCTCCACGCCGCCATCGCGAACGGCCTTGCGGTCGGTGAGCGGATCGTTCATTCGCTATCGGTCGGAGAATAATCGGCTGTTCATCCGCTCGGTCGATCGTGTCTTCAGAAACGGGATCGATCGACACCGAACCCGGTGCACACGGGAGTCGGATACGGTTACCGCGCGAGCCTCTCCGTTGCTGATCGGTTCGACAGCAGCAACAGAGTGATTACCGTTCACCCTAACGGTAACAAAATGCATGGCCGACGTCTCGCGACCACTGAAGAAGTGGTGGCGATCGTAACGCCGGACAGCCAAGACGCGCTGGACAGGCTCGAGTCGTGGACAACGACTCACGATATCGGATTGACCGTTGTGGAGATCGGAACGGACGTCACTCACGAACATGTGAGCGAGGCCAGGGAGACGATCGGCGTCACTATCGGAGGCGACGGTGCGTTTCTCGAAGGGGTCCGTCAGTTCACCCCACATCGAGTCCCGGTCATTGGGGTCAACACCGGAACGTTGGCGTTTCTTGCCCGTGTCGATCCCCGTGATCTCGACGCTGCCCTGACGGAGGTCCTGCGTGGTCGCGCAGTTGTGAACACCCGACAGCAGTACACCGTTCAAACGGCGGGAATCGACACCACCGGTGTCAACGAGGTCTTCATCGAAAAAACCCCGCCGGATGAACGGCACGGAACGAAGGTCGGTTCGCTACACGTGTTTATCGACGATGAGTACGTCGGCGAGTACTTCGGCAGCGGACTCTTGGTTTCGACGCCGACTGGATCGACCGGTCGGTCCTTCTCTAATCGGGGGCCAGTTCATTATCCAAACGAGAACCGGTCACTCCAAATCGTTCCTCACGAGACGATCAACGCCTCGGCGAGTCCGATCGTCGTGAGTGAAAAATCCGACGTGTACATCGTTCTGGATACCGAGTTCAACGTCGATATCGACGGTGGGCGTGAGTACAAGACCGTCGGTGCCAACGAAGTCATCCACATTACCGGCGCGAGCAACCCAGCACACACGATCCGAACGTCCTACGATGATCCGTTCATCACGGCGTTGGTTGACAAACTCGGCTGGAGTCTTCGTGACGTTGACGATGCCGGACCCGTCGATGCACTTCCTTCGGAGGACACCGAAATCGACTTTCTTACACGTGCCTGCCGGGTCGCCCGCGAAGCCGCACGCAGCGCTGGAGAGCCGCTCCGGGAGCTTCACGGCAAGGTGGAGCAGATCGAATACAAAAGCAGCAAGTCCGACATCGTGACCGAGGCCGATTATCAGGCGGAACATATCATCACGACGGCGATCAAAAACGAGTTCCCTAACCACGGGATCCGTTCCGAAGAGAACGTTTCCAGTGCGGGCAGCGGCCAGTACATCTGGTCGATAGACCCCCTCGATGGGACGGGAAATTTCACCCATGGCAATCCGAACTATGCCGTCTCGATCGCGCTGATCGACGCCGACAAAGGCGAGCCGGTTGTCGGCGTCGTCTACAACCCCGAGACCAATGAGATGTTCTATGCCTCGGATGGTAACGGTGCCTATCAGAACGGTTCACCGATCACGCCAACCGACAGGGATCGGCTTGACGAGTCGATGCTCCTCTCGGGTTACGACCCTGACGGTGGGTTTTTATCGGTCTTTTATCAGAAAACCCAGGGCGTGAGACGACTGGGATCGGCCGCGTTGAATCTCGCGTACGTCGCGACGGGCTCCGCGGATGCTGTGTGGGAGTACGACACGTACCCGTGGGACGTCTCTGCCGGCATCTGTATCCTGCGAGAGGCTGGTGGACAGGTGACCAACGATGTGGGGGAGAGATACGCCGTTAACCTCGACGCGTCGGAGGACCGAACTCCCCTGTTGGGGTCGAACGGGACGATCCACGAGGCATTACTCGAACACCTCTCCGACGCCGAGTTGTAACCAGTCTCAGCGTGACTGATACACGCGGTAAGCCTGAGCGAGCTATCGATGCCAATCGGCGTTTTCCCCGAACTGGTTTCGTGTTCCTCCACATCTCGCGTGGCGACGATGCGGAACTACCGCTCGCCGTCACGGTTGAAAAGCCGACACTCACCCATCTTGGCGTCTCCCACGCGCAACGCTTCCAACGGCACCCGTTCGGGGGTTAACGCTCACGTGCTGGCTCCGCGGACTCACGCGTTCTGGGGTTGGTCTCTTCGGGTCCAGTTGTCTCCCCGACGGATCGTTCCGCTCCTTCTTCGGCGGCGACCAGTCGTTCCAGCCGACGTTCGAACTCTTCATGATCTATCTCTCCGTCAACGTATCGGCGCTTGAGCCGATCAACCGGCTGTACTGGGGTCGTGGTGCCCGCTTGCGCGTCAGCCGACGACGGTGCGGTCTCGGTGGCGGCTTGCTCACCGAGGAACTCATCGGCAAGGTAGCCGCCGAGTGCGCTGCTCCCGATGACGTACGCCGCTCCGACGAGTGTGAGCCCGAGGACGGCAACCGTCGCCGCAGGGGAGACGGTCGCGGCGATGGCCACCGCGATGAACGTGATCGGTAAGGACAACAACACCACAATGATGCCGGAGGCGACGCCGACCCGGGGGCCGCTTCGGTCCGCGGAATCGCCGACCTGGCTGGCGACGCCGCCGCCGAACGCCGGTGCGAGCAGTCCAACAAACGGGATCAGGCTTGCGAGGATCGTGACGCCAGCGCCGACGCTTGCCGGTCCGAGCACCTGTGTCGTCCATCGACGTATCAAACGGTCGTGGTCCGTCTCGTTGGACGTCATTGGTGGGTATTGGTCGATGTGAGTCGTTGAGAGCGCGGTCGTTGACGTGAGCTTCGCCCGAGCCGAAAGCCGATCGCCATCATGTGATCGATACGATCCACGCGCGGATATATGTGATGCAAAATAGGCGTTAGTATTGTAGTAAAAAGGCAATATTAAGCCAGCGGATCAGTCCGTTTATATCGCTTCCCAACTAACGGTGCGTATGACGTACTTGGTGGTCCGTTCATGACGATATCGCTCCCTGAATCCGACGAACGACACTACGAAATCGTCGTCGTTGGCGGTGGCCCTGCGGGGCTGACGACGGCGCTTTACGGGGCCCGACTGGGCAACGATACCGCGGTCCTCGATCGCGGCGGTGGCCGTGCTGCAATGATGCAGGATACGCACAATGTCATCGGGATCCCCGAATCGATCTCGGGAAACGAATTTCTTGAGACGGCGCGCGAGCAAATCCAGTCGTACGGTGGGACATACCACCGTGCGTTCGTGACCGCGATCGAGCGACATGAGGATGGGTTCGTGCTTGACACCGCTGACGGATCGTTCCTTGCGGATCGCGTCGTGCTTGCGACGGGGTTCTCGGACGCGCGGCCCGACCCGCCGTTGCCCCGGACCGGTCGTGGACTGCACTACTGTCTGCACTGTGATGCGTACATGTTCATTGACGAGCCGGTGTACGTGATGGGCCATGGCGACAGCGCCGCCTATGTCGCCATGATTATGCTCAATTTCACGCCCGACGTGGACCTGCTCCTTCGTGGTGCGGAACCGACGTGGAGCGACGAGACCGAGCAGCTGCTTTCGAACCATCCCGTTGACGTCGTTTCCGCGGACGTCACCGGTGTTCAGAACGGACCCGACGGGTGGCTCGAGGCATTGGAGTTCGAAGACGGGTCGCTCCGTGAGTATCGTGGTGGATTTGCGATGTACGGTTCGGAGTACAATCACGACCTGGCGGCCACGCTCGGCGCCGAACTGACCGATGACGGGTTAGTTGTCGTTGACGACCACGGGCGAACGTCGGTCGATGGGTTATACGCCGTCGGGGACCTCACGCCCGGGCACAATCAGATCCCCGTTGCGATGGGGCAGGGCGCGAAAGCCGGCCTAGCGCTTCACAAGGAGCTTCGCGAGTTTCCGAAGTCGCTTGCGGAACTCGAGACGGAGGGGAGCGTCGCTCCGACCGATGTTCCCGCGATCTCCGAAACGTTGCGACGGCAGGCCGCCGCGCAGTCGTCCGCGGACGGCGACTGATCCCCGGTATTGAGGCGGAGGTGCCCGTCGAGACTGGCACACCTCGTGGAGCGTCGGGAGGAACTTTCGGCGAGTCGGTTCCAACAGAAACCGACGACGATGGCACTGCACGACGATCACGGCGGACCTCGGAATGGACGAGTACCGTGGCGAGCTGTTGCCTGACGGGACGGTGGTAGCGATCGATGCGCTGGGAGCCGAGTACGATCCGATGGCGATGGTCGGCGACGGGATCAACGACGTGCCGGCGTTGGCGACCGCCTCGGTCAGCGTGGCGATGGGGGCGGCGCGTAGCGGCACGACGATCGAAACCGCCGACATCGCGTTGATGAGCGACGATCTGGGAATATTGCCGTACCTATCGGCGTTGAACTGCTCGATCGATGCGTCGCGGATCGACCAGCAACGGTTTGGAGTCGTCTCCGTGATCCATTCGGAACTCCGCAAGCAGGAGTTTCACAGCGCCGGCCGAGTAGTGTTTATTACCCGTGTCACGGAACTAATCCGTGATGAACGAGGCAGCGGTTTTCGATCGGGTCGTGGACGAGCTTCACGATCGGAACTTCAGCCCGTTGGTGCACGTCCCCGACGCACACCGTGACACATACTCCGCCGTGCTGGACCGCTGCCAGCGACACGAGATCACGATCCGTGGGCGCTACCCGGACGTGATCGGGTTTACCGACGCAAACCGCGTGTTTGCCATCGAGGTCAAAGGCGAGCAAGGGCTGCTTCGTGGAATCGGGCAGGCGTTGACCTACCAGCAGGGGGCCCATGTCTCGTATCTCGCCGCCGATGCGGCCGCGGTCGCCTCCCATGTGACCCTTCTCCAGTCGAAGGGTGTCGGCGTTATCGGCGTTGACGGAGCGGGCGTCACGTCGTGGAACGCCCCACCCCACACGGAGTCGGCGGAGGCGGTCGCGGACATCGAAGGACAGCTTTCGATTCGGCTCCGGGGGTCCGAGTTCGGGGGTGACGTGACGACGCTCAGTCTCGCACAGCCGCTGAACTATCTCGCGCCCGTCATCGCGTTGGATCGATATGGACCGCTCGCCCGCGATGAGCTCGTTGACTGGCTCGCTGACGAGTACAGCTTCGGCGCGGGTGCGTCCGCGCTCGCTGGAGCACGGACGCTTGGTCTCGTCGACTCCGGGCATCCACACGAACTGACCGACCAGGGCGAACTCGCCGCGACCGTGCTCCGCGGATACGGAATCGAGGAACTCGACGACCTCAGATTAGCGAAGGAGGATACCCGTGGGAGTACGGTTTCGGACGTTCACCCGCCCCTTGGCGTGCTCCTTTATAACTCGTTTTCCCGCCATCCCGAGTTCGGATTACTGCTCGATGCCTTGCGAAAGGAGGGACCACGCGTTCGGTTCCCGGGACTCGTGAAACGGCTGGTCCATGAGTACCCGAACGTCTTTCTCAGCGCCTTCTGTACGAACCGCGGCTCCGATCGGGTCCGTGAACTGATCGAGCGTGGAGAGGGTCCCCAGATCTACCGGCAGACTGCCGTCTGGAAGGACGTGGTGCGGTCCAACGTGCTGTTCAACTTCGTCCAACAGCTGAAACACATCGGCGTCTTATCGCCCGACACGCGAAGTCACAGCGGCCCGATCGACGAGTACGATCCGGACGAGAAACCGTGGTACGTACGGTGAAGAACCGATCCGGACACCGGTGTTTTCACGATCCGCGTTCGATCGTCAGCTCCTCGCGACGGACGGAATTAGCTTAAAATGGACTCGATGCCGACGGCTGCTATCCAACCGTCCTTTCCGCTCATCAACTGTTGTTTGGTAACTATTGGCAAAGTTTCAACCGGCACCCGCCCCCTTCTGTACGCGACACACGTATGTCCACACACGCCACGGACACGGGGACGGCCGATGGGTTCGATTCCATGCGGGAGCTCCTCGCGAAAGCCAACGAGGAGAAGACCGGGGACCAACTGGCCGGGGTCGCCGCGGACTCGGAGGCCGAACGGGTCGCCGCCAAGCGCGCGCTCAGCCGGACCACGCTCGAACAGCTCCGTGAGAATCCCGTCGTTCCGTACGATGACGACGAGGTCACGCGGGTCATTCAGGATGCGGTACGTGAACCCGTGTACGAGCGTATTCGTGAGTGGACCGTCGCCGATCTGCGTGAGTTTCTCGTCGACGAACGGACGACGGAGCGGGAGATCCGATCCATTCGTCCGGGACTTACGAGCGAGATGATCGCCGCCGTCACGAAGGTGATGTCGAACATGGACCTCATCCTGGCCACCTCATCGATGGAGGTGACGGCACGATGTAACGGGACGGTGGGGGGTGCGGGGACGCTCGCGTTTCGGCTGCAGCCGAACGACCCCGCAGACGACATCGAACACATCCTTGATGCGACCCGTGAAGGCCTCGCGTACGGCGTCGGCGACGCGGTGATCGGTATCAACCCCGTCGAGGACGGCGTCGGGACCGTGACCGCGATCCTTGAGGCGACACACGAATTCATCGAGGAGTGGGAGATTCCGACCCAGAACTGCTGTCTCGCGCACGTGACGACCCAAATGGAGGCGATCCGTGCGGGCGCACCCGCGGATCTCGTCTTCCAGAGCCTCGCCGGGACCGAGGCCGGCAACGACGAGTTTGGCGTCGACGTCGAACTCCTCGATGCGGCCCACGACCTCGCACAGCGCCGGTGCACTTCGACCGGCCCGAACGTCATGTACTTCGAGACCGGCCAGGGCGCGGAGCTCTCGGGCGACGCACATGAGGGCGTCGATCAACTGACCCTTGAGGCACGCTGTTACGGGCTCGCAAAACGGTATGACCCCTTCCTCGTCAACACCGTCGTGGGGTTCATCGGCCCGGAATACCTCTATGATGGTCGCCAGGTGATCCGCGCCGGTCTGGAGGACGTATTCATGGGGCAGCTCCATGGTATCTCGATGGGGATCGACGCCTGCTACACGAACCACATTCAGGCCGACCAGAACGATATCGAAAACCTCGCCGTCCTCCTCGCGGCCGCCGGCGCGAATTTCTTCATCACCGTCCCGATGGGCGACGACGTGATGTTGAACTACCAGTCGAACAGCTATCATGACGCCGCCGCGCTCCGGCAGCTCTTCGACCGCGAACCTGCACCAGAGTTCGCGGAGTGGCTGGAGGGGATGGGTATCTGGCGTGATGGGCGGCTCACGGAACGGGCGGGGGACCCGACGATATTCACCTGAGCGACGACGCCCCACGGGGCTCACTATCCATACACCACCGATCATGACTCGACGAGATTCCACACGATCCGACATGAACCGTTCCGACCCACAGACGGGGCGCACCGATGATAACGACGTGGCCGCGGCCGCCGACGGCAGCGGTGACGGCGACGCACACGGCTCAGGGGGTATCCGGAACCCCCGGGACGGCGAGGTCCTCACACGGCTGATCGAGCGTAACCAATCCCGGTTGGGCGTCGGTCGTGCCGGGCCCCGCCCGACGACCGAGGAGCTTCTGCGGTTCCGTGGGGACCACGGGCGTGCGAGGGACGCCGTGTTGACGACGGTCGACGAGGCGCTGGTGACACAACTCGGGCTCGTGACCGTCCGGACGCTCGTTACTGAAAAGGACGAGTATCTGGCCCGGCCGGATCTCGGCCGCGAGATCTCCGAGGAGGCCGCGGACTCGCTCCGGAAACGCTGTAGGATCGGCCCACAGGTACAGGTGATCGCCAGCGATGGGCTCAGCTCCACCGCCATCGAGACGAACCTTCCGGACCTCCTTCCCTCGCTCATGGATGGCCTGGCGGGTCACGGTCTCGACGTCGGCACCCCTGTCTTCGTCGAGTTCGGGCGTGTCGACGTGATGGACGCCATCGGCGAGGACCTCGAGGCCGAATGCTGTGTGATCCTGATCGGCGAACGTCCGGGCCTCGGCTCCGCGGACAGCCTGAGCGCCTACATGGTGTATGGCCCCGAACGCGGCGCGCCGACCGCAAAAAAGTCGGTCATCTCGAACATCCACCGAAACGGCCTGCCACCGGTCGAGGCCGGCGCGACGATCGCCGACCGGATCGCGGAGATGTGTGAAAAGCGGGCGAGCGGCCTCGAACTCAGCGAGGAGGATCGGACGTTTCAGAAGTGACCGTCTCGCCGAACGCCAGCGTCTTGATCACCACCGGCACCGCGTCGCGTCCGGCAAGCGGTTCGCCGATATCTATCCGGTCGTCGGCCGTCACCTCCAACTCGTCGATGACGAGATACGGAACGGTCACCCGTCCGTTCAACGCTTGCCCCAGCGCGTTCGCACAGTTCTCCCGTGTCACGATGACAAGCGGCGTCGATGGCGGATGCTCGACGGCCTCAACGGCGGCCGCCAACCAGGCCGCCGCCCGCTGAACCGACTCGTACGTGAGCGGCCCGAGGGCGTCGAGGTAGAGCCCGATCGCGGGGGGACCGTGTTTGCCGCCCGAAGACGAATTGGCGGCCAGATACAGCTCCCGAGCCGATATCAACGCCCGTTCGACCGCCGTTTCTCGCCCCGTGCCGTCCGTCGAATTCGCGGCTTCCGTAACGTCACTCTCGTTCGTCCCGTCCTCCACCCCATCGACGACGACGAATGGGACGTCCCGGAGCGGAAGCAGCGCCCGGTCGAGCCAGATGGTCCGGCCGCTGAACGTCGTCGTCTCCGTTCCCACCCCCACGACCGTCGCCCGCAGGTCCTCCGCCAGGGCGACGAGTTTTGTCTCCGGGAACCTGGCCGCGATCGCGGGCCGGAGCTCCCGTGCCAGCAACGGCCCGAGGTCGTTGTACTGAAACAGGTCGTCGTCGGTCGGGCACACCCCTGGTTCGTCGTCGCTTGCGTCCTCGATCGGTCCGGTCCCCTGGGGCGTCGCTCCATCGGCGGAACGGTCGTTCAGGATGGCCCCGACGCCCCCGGTCACGACGACCGTGTCGAGATCGACCTGATCGCTCGGCTCCGTCCCGATCAGACGGCTCTGTGTCCGGGGGTCGAAGGGCGGTCCGGCGAGGAGGTCGGCGATCAGTTCGGCGGCGACCACAGCAACCGGACGGAGTCGCTCCTCGGTTGCCCGGTCACCGACGGACACGGAGGTGTCGCTCCCGGCGATCAGATCGGTCGCGTGGGGGGCGATGGCGGCGACGACGCCCCCCTCCAGTCGCACGAGCCGTGCCCCCACTTCGAGACACCGCGTTTCGACCAGTCGTCCCCCGCTGAACACCGCCACGTTCGTCGTTCCCCCGCCGACGTCGACGTTCGCGACGGTTTCACCCGTCGCGGCGGCACGCTCTGCGGCACCCGAACCNCGGCCCGCGAGCACGGCTTCGAGGGACGCGCCGGCCGCGGTGGCGACGAAATCGCCCGCGTCCACGGCGATCCGTCGGACGAGCCGTTCCGCGTTCTCACGCTTCGCGGCCTCCCCGGTCACGATCACCGCGCCGGTATCGATGTCGGCGGGGGTGAGACCCGCGGCGGCGAGCGCGTCCTCTACTATCGCCGCAACGCCGGCGACGTCTATCGTCTCCGGGTCGTCGAGCGGCGTCTCCGCGACGGGACTCCGGTAGGTGACCTCCCGGTCCCGGATCTCGGGACTCGCGGCGGCGTTCGTCGCCGGCGGGTTGGACAGGCGAAGGCGACTGACGATCACCTGCGTCGTCGTCGTCCCGACGTCCACCCCGACGCTCGTTATCCACTCCTCCGGGGACATTCGTGTTCGAGGTCGCCCGCGAGGGAGTTAGTCGTTTCCCGGCCCCGTGTTCAACGAGGTCCCTGAAACAGAGTATTTATTCCACCGAGAGGACGTCGGCGAGTTTCTCGCCCGGGAGGTTGCGGCCGGTGACGGGGATCGCGACCGTCCGCCCTTCGATCTCCTCACGGAGCGTTTCGAGGATCGCAAACGGCGGCGCACAGGCACCCTCCATCAGGATCCGCTCCTCGCGGAACAGTCGTGTTATCGCCTCCACGATCGCCTCCTCGCTGACGGTATACATCTCGTCCATCCGCTCTCGCATGACGCCCATCGGCAGGGCATACGGGACGCGTGCGGCGATCCCGTCCGCGAACGTGTTCGCCTCCGCCTGTGGCGTCAGTTTCCCGGTCTGCCACGCGCGATAGGCCGCGTCCACCGCGGCGGCCTGGACGCCGATCACGGTCGCGTCGGTGACCGCCCCGACCGAGAGGCTGTATCCCGCCCCGATGCTCCCCGCCCCGATGGGGCCGATGACGACATCGACCTCGGGCAGCTCGTCGGCGATCTCAAGCCCCGCCGTTCCGGTACCGGCGATCACCCCTCGCTCGTTTCCTGGGTGGACGTAGCGGTAGCCCTCCTGTTCGGCCTCCTCGGCCGCCCAGTTTGCGGAGTCGTCGTAGTCGTCGCCGACGACCTCGACACGTCCCCCGAGCCGCTCGATCCCGTCGATCCGGTTTCTCCCGGTCCCTTCGGGGACGGCGACGATCGCCTCGGTGTCGAACCACTGGGCGGCCTTCGCGAGCGCGCGCCCGTAGTTGCCCGTGCTCGCCGTGATGACCCCTCGCTCGCGGAACTCCGGGTCCACGTTCGCGAGGACGGTGGTTATCCCCCGTATCTTAAACGAGCCAGTCGGGAGGACGTCCTCGCGTTTGAGGTAGATCTCCGCGTCATACGCCTCCGAGAGCCAGTCGCTCCTGACGAGCGGGGTTCGTGGCAGGTACTCGCCGAGCGTCCCTCGCGCGCGGTAGACGTCGGCGGTCGTCGGCGGGGTCAGGTCGTGATACGCGAAGATCGCCGAGGCGTCGGGCGACTCGACACGTTCGGTCCGTGGCGATGACATACCGGTGGCTGTGTCCGCGATCGTGGTGAACTTACCCCTTTTTAAACGGTCGTGACTCGCGAGGCGTACTCCGCGGGGCTTCGACGGTCATTCACCGCTCCCGGGCGGCGCTTGCTCGAGGAAGAGCCCGTCGACGACGGTCTCGATCAGGGCCGCTTCGACCGCTTCGTAGGAGCCGTCCGGTTCGTGATCGACGACCGAGCGCCCCTTCGCCCGCGTGACGAACACGAGCGACCTGATCATCCCGCTGACGAGTTGTGGGTCGTCGTAACGGAACGACGGATCGGTAACCCACTTCTCGGCGTAGGGGAGTTCGGTCTCATGTTCCGTCTCGTGAAGTGCCTCCAACTCCGCCGCCGAGAGCCGCCCTTCGAGGTCACGAAGCTCGTTTTCGACGATCAGCCGCGAGATGAGCGGGTTCGATCGGACCGCAGAGAGCATGGTTTCGAGCAGCGTCCTCACCTCCTCCCGCGTCGATTCCGCCGCGGCGGTTGCGGTATCGATCTCCTCTATCAACCGCTCGCGCTCCGCACAGAGGACGTCGACGTAGAGTGCGGCTTTCGAGTCGAAGAACTGATAAAACGTGCTCGTGCCGATACCGACCGCCTCGGTTACGTCGCTGATCCGTGTCCGCTCGAATCCAAACTGGCCGAACAGCTCCCGCGCTTCCTCGATCAACCGTGTACGGATCCGTTCGCGATCCGCGCTCGAAAAACGGGTCATTTCGTCGGCATGGTCCGGGTGGGCGGTGTGTTGTGTGCGGGCTCCATACACCGCTCTATGACTCCACAAACGTAAACATTATCTATTCGTGAGTTCACAATCTGGTAAGGAATGCAACGCCAGCATAGTCCCCCTCGTTCTCCGAATCGCCCCCTTTTATCGTCGGTCCGGATCGCCCATTCGGGTGATTCATGAGCGGCTCCCGGCGGCTGCCGGTGTTTCTCGTGGTTCTCGTCGTTCTCGGTGGTGCCGGCGTGCTCGCCGCGGCCGGCACGGTGGTCAGCCAGGAGGCACCCGCGGAGCAGACGCTCGTCCGTGGATCGCCCGGCCTCGACGTTCACTCCCCGGAGCGGTTCGTCACACCCGGGAACACGAACGAGGTGGAGTTTCAGATCTCCAACGACGGGTCGCTGACGCTCGGGACCTCCGACCGACGGAGTATCGTAACGACCGCGCGGAACGTCCGTGCGGAGGCCGAAGCCGACGGCCCGCTGGAGGTCACGACCGGGCGGACGGCGGTCGGGACGATCACCGAGGACGAACCGCGACCGGTAACGATCGCCATCGACGTTCCCGAGAACGTCGAGGAGGGGACGTATGACGTCGACGTCGAACTCCGTTATTCCCACACCCGCCAACAGGGGGCGCGGGTGACGAACGACCGAACACGAACCGTCACGCGGACGTTCGAGGTGGAGGTCCGTGACGAGGCCCGGTTCTCGATCACGAACGCGAGCACGGACGCACAGATCGGCGACACGGGAACGCTCGAAGCCGACATCGAGAACACGGGGTCACAGGTCGCTACCGACATCGACGTCACCGCCGAGTCGCTCTCGGACGGCCTGATCATCGGTGA
>SL_8KL_010_SEDDRAFT_10002563_pt1 | contig 15296 bp, 9 predicted proteins | sample SodLakKL_010_SED_4_FD_11160 | JGI IMG/M metagenome (IMG submission 11160) | reverse complement strand
ATGAGTTATTCATATATTCAATGATCATAAAAACAGAAAAAGTATGTCAAATTATCACGAACCAGCAGATGAATTGTCGCAAGAGGCACGAAATTTTTCGCGTGCGCTCAATAGTTTGAAAGAAGAAATCGAGGCCGTTGACTGGTACCACCAGCGCGTGGTAACCAGCAATGACGAGGACCTTTCTCAGATCATGGCCCACAACCGTGATGAAGAGATTGAACACGCCTGTATGACACTTGAGTGGCTGCGCCGCAATATGCCCGGTTGGGATGAGGAACTGCGGAACTGGCTGTTCAAGGAAGGCAGCATCATGGGTGCACATGGCAATGGTCATGATGACCATGATGATGACCATGGCGAAGGCAAATCAGATTCTTTAGGAATTGGAAAAATTAAAAAATAAGGAGGACAACATGGATATATTAAGAAGATCAATGGCTCCCATCTCGGAAGCAGCCTGGGAGGAGATCAACGAAACCGCAGTAGACGTGCTGACAGCTTCCCTGTCCGGACGCAAATTTTTGGATGTGGAAGGCCCCAAAGGCTGGGATTATGCTGCCTTGCCCACAGGCCGGATCAATGTGCCGGCCAACCAGAAGGGTGCCGTTAAGTATGGCATCAACCAGGTGTTGCCGGTGGTGGAAGCCAGGGTGCCTTTTGAATTGAACATCTGGGAACTGGACAATGCCGTGCGTGGTGCGGAAGATATTGACCTGGATGCCCTCGAAGATGCTGCCCGTGAGATTGCCAAATTTGAAGAAAATGCCATTTATGAAGGATTCAAGGCGGGAAATATTGCAGGGCTGAAGGACAGCTCTGACTATGACCCGATTCCGTTTCCGGATAGCAGTGAAGGTATTCTTGGTGCTGTTTCCAACGGGATTGCAAAAATGAAGGAGGAAGCCATTGAAGGGCCCTATTCCCTTGTGCTGAATACAGAAAGGTGGCAAAAGGTGAACTCTTTCCTGAAAGGGTACCCACTGCGCCGTCAGCTGGATCAACTGCTTGGCGGAAGCATTATTCATGCGCCTTTTGTGAAGGATTCATTCCTTGTTACAGAACGCGGTGGTGATTACCGCCTGGTACTCGGACAGGATATCTCCATTGGCTACGAATCGCACAACAGCAAAACGGTTCAGTTGTACTTCACTGAGTCGTTTACCTTCCAGGCCATCGATCCGGCCGCGGTGGTGGTGCTGAAATAAACTTTACAGTGAAGGTACACTTTACGGTGGAGGTACTGAAATAAACTTTACAGTGGATCTGCACTTTACCGTGGAGGTACTGAAATAAACCTTACACAGGTGTTTACAGGCAGGGGGCGCATCGCGCCCCCTGTTAGTAACATGTGACCCCGAAGGGGTCAAAAGAAGGGTGGTTGCTCGTTGGCTGGTAACATATGACCTGCCAGTAACATGTGACCCCGAAGGGGTCAAACCAACCGGCAACCATGTGGCTCCGGCCACGGTTTATGGGCTACCGCCAATGCTCTCATCCCATGAGAACCAACAATGGAGGCGCGACAGCGCCGACCAACCAACAACCGGAGAGTGCGGAGCACTCGACAAACCAACAACCGGAGGCGCGACAGCGCCGACCAACCGGAGGGGCTTTAGCCCCGACCAACCAACAACCATGTGGCTCCGGCCACGGATTACGGGCTACCGCTAATGCCCTCATCCCATGAGAACCAACAACCGGAGTGGCGTCAGCCACGACTAACCAAGGCGCGAAGCGCCGTCAACCAACATCGCGTTAGTCTTTTTGTTTGAAATGGTTTTCCATGACCTGTTTGAAGTCTTCCATGGTCATGTCGTAATGCGGGGTCAGGGAGTGTTTCCCGGGGAAATTCTCCATGTGGAGCGTGCTGGTCGGGAAGGCAAAACGTACGCCCAGCTTCTCTGCCAGCTTCACAATTTCAATCAACACTTCGTGGCGGCACCGGAGTTCTTCCGGCCATGTGGGAACTGCGAAAAAGGTGTAAAAGATGATTTTTAGGGAAAAATCTCCCATTTCGTTGAATTCAACCAGGTAAAAATCTTTCCTGGTCTGGGGGTGATTTTCAACGATTTTCCTCAATCCTTGAACAAATACCTCAATCAGATCCGGTGGCGTATCATAGGTAATGGCAATATGCATGAAGAAACGCCGGAATTTCCGGAGGCCATGGTTGTCAATGACCGAGTCGGCGAGCTTGCCGTTGGGCACGTAAGTCAGTGAATTGCGGAATGTCCTGATCCTTGTGGAGCGAAAGCCCACTTCTTCTACACTCCCGTCCAGCTCTCCGCTGGTGATCCAGTGCCCCACGGAAAAAGGTTTGTCAATGAAGATCATCAGGGAGCCGAACAGGTTCTTCAGGGTGTCTTGCGCGGCCAAAGCCAGCGCCAGTCCTCCGATGGATAATCCCGCCAGCAGGGCAGTGATGTTCACATCCAGGTTTTGCAGAATAAACAACCCCCCGATGATCACCACAAATACCCGCAATACTTTTCGGATCAGCGGAACGACCTGGTTGTCGAGGCTGGATTCCTTCTGTCCTGCAATTTTTTCCAGGTAGAGTGAGAATACATCCACCAGCTTGTAAAATACCAGCATCGCAAAAAATGGCAGAACCGCCCTGAAGGCGAACGTGAAATATTTTGCAAGTTCAACCGGCAACTGGAGCACCGGAAAAACAACCATTACAAAAACAAAAACCATGAACAGGCTCAATGGTCTGGCCACAGGCAAAAGGTAAGGCCTGACCAGCCGGTCATAACCCATTTGGGATGCTCCTTTGTAAAGAGCCTTATTCAGTAGGAAAGTCAGAATTTTATGGATGATAAAACTAACCAGGATGAGCAATAAAATACCGATGTGCTGCCAGAGGTATAAGCCCAGAAACATATGGGTACCGGCCCGGGGTATCAGGTCGATCAGCAGATCAGGACCAAAGGGGAAAACCTCCCGGTGCAAACGGTCTATTTGCTGAATGCTTTCCGGGCTGTAAAGCCACAGGTCGTTCCGTTTGGTCAGGTAAATCTCCGGCAGGTGATGGGTGAGGGTATAGCGGTGTTCATTGTGTATGGTGTCGGTATATTCGGGATCATCCGGGGCTTCATCCAAGTTGATAAAATAACCCCGGCCATCAAGTACCTGTTTGAGGTGGATGGCAGCTTCACGCGCCTCCTCCAGGGTTAGTTCCGGGTGCAGAAAGGCCTGTGCAGCTTTGTCAGGATCATAGCTCCCCGGCTGTAAAAAGTGTAAGTGGGTTTTCAGGCTGCTTCTCGGGTTGCTGAGATCCACGGGGACTTCCTCCGTGTCAGCCCATACTGCAGTGTCAGCTTCCTGTGTGTCTTCCGGCTGAATTTCCTCAGGAATGGCAGCTGTGGAAGGGGAGAAATACAACATTGCCAGCAGCAAACATAAAACCGAATGTTTCAACATGGTTCGGGGTTTAAAATGATGTTTCTCAGAGGTGATTGATTTTTTTAAGCCGGCCTGCATGAAACAATGACCGGAAAACCTTTACCTGCCAAAAATACACAAACCATGGTTCAAACCAAAACCACAAGTAACATTTGACCCCACGAGTAACATTTGACCCCATCGGGGTCAAACCAACAACCAAGGCGCGAAGCGCCGTCAACCAACAACCACTCTGGTCGCTTACCAGACCACGGGCAGCTTTCCCATTACAAAGCCCGTGAGAACCAACAACCGGAGGCGCGTCAGCGCCGACCAACCAACAACCACCCTGGTCGTTTACCAGACCACTGGCAGCTTTCCCATTACACGGCCCATGAGAACCAACAACTGGAGGGGCTTTAGCCCCGACTAACCAACAACCGGAGACGCGTCAGCGCCGACCAACCAACAACCGCGTAGGCCGTTTACAGTCTATGGGCTACTCCCACAGCCCTCATCCCATGAGAACCAACAACTGGAGGGGCTTTAGCCCCGACTAACCAACAACCGTCAGCGCGCAGCGCTGACCAACCGGAGTGGCGCAGCCACGACCAACCAACAACCGCATGGGCCGTTTGCCGTCTATGGGCTACCCCCACAGCCCTCATCCCATGAGAACCAACAACCGGAGGGGGCTTTAGCCCCCGACTAACCGGAGTGGCGCAGCCACGACTAACCGGAGGAGGCGAAGCCTCCGACTAACCAACAACCTGAGAGTGCGAAGCACTCGATGTTTTTTTTCATATCTTTGGTTGTTTCATAAACCGTAAAAACTTGGCTACAGCAAGAAGATTTGGTACGTTCGGCGGGGTTTTTACCCCTTCCATTTTGTCTATTCTCGGGGTGATCATGTACCTGCGTCTTCCGTGGATTGTCGGAATTGGCGGGCTGTGGACTACGCTGGGAATTATTTTGCTGGCCCATGTGATCTCAATTGCCACCGGGCTGAGTGTTTCTTCGGTTGCCACCGACAAACGGGTGGAAACCGGAGGCAGTTATTACATTATTTCCAGGAGCCTGGGTCTGCCCATCGGTGGCACCCTTGGGGTGGCACTTTTCATTGGCTTATCATTCAGCGTAAGTTTATACCTGCTGGGTTTTGCCGAAACCCTGCTGTCGTATTTCGGATTTGCGGTAACCCTGCAGAATATCCGCATTGCCGGTTCGGTCACCCTGCTGCTGGTCACGGCAGTAACCTTTATAAGTACTTCCCTGGCAATCAAGACACAATACCTGATCATGGGAGCCATCGGGTTATCACTGGTATCGGTGTTTTTCGGGAGTCATGAATTTGTGCCCAGGCAACCCCTGATGATGCCTGTCGATGGTGCCCTTCCCTGGATTACCCTTTTTGCCATATTTTTTCCGGCGGTTACAGGTTTTCAGGCAGGGGTTTCAATGTCGGGTGATCTGAAGGATCCGAGGAAGAGTATCCCTTTGGGAACCATCTCTGCCATCCTGTTTGGTATGCTTGTGTATATCAGCCTTGCGGTTTTTTTCGCCCTTACTGTTAACCGTGAAATGCTGATCAATGACCCGCAGGTTCTGTTTCGGGTTTCACTGGTTCCCCAGCTTGTAATTGCCGGGATTCTGGGTGCCACACTGTCGTCAGGGCTGGTCAGTATTATGGGGGCGCCCCGTATTTTACAGGCGGTGGCCATGGACAGGATCCTTCCTGCTTTTTTCTCGAAAGGATATGGTGCGTCGAATGAACCACGGAATGCCCTTGTGGTTGCATTTTTGATCGCGCAGGCAGGCATCCTGGTCGGAGAACTGAATACCATTGCCCGCATCGTGACCATCTTTTTCATCATCATCTACGGGTTCCTCAATATTACCTATACCCTGGAGAGCTGGGCCGGGAGTGATTTCAGACCTTCTTTCAAAATACCGCGTGTGGTGAGCATAATCGGGGCTCTGGCCTGTATTGTGGTCATGATACAGCTTGACTTGCTGGCACTGATCATTGCTTCGGTTTTGCTGACCGCCCTGTTTCTTTTCCTGAAAAAGAAAGAACTTACCCTTCAGAGCGGTGACACCTGGACGGGGGTGTGGTCTTCGCTGGTGAAAACAGGGCTGGGAAAGCTGAGTATAAGTGGGAAAAAATCCCGCAACTGGCGTCCCAATGTGATGCTGTTCAGCGGCGGTGAGAAAAACAGGCCGCACCTGATAGAGATGGGGAAGGCCCTGGTTGGGAAGATGGGCGTGTTTACGAATTTCGAATTGACAGAACAGCCAGGGGGTGAAATCCTGTTTGGTCTGAAGGAGCAGGATGTTCCTGCCACCGCTCAGGTAAAAACCGGTGTGTTTACCCGCCGTCATGCCTGTCGCGATATCTATGAAGGAATTGATGTGATATCCAGGGTTTACGGGTTTACCGGGTTTGAGCCCAACACGGTGCTGATGGGATGGGCAAGGAATTCGAAACAACCGGAAAAATTTGCCCGGCTGCTGACCAACCTGAAGCGGCAGGATTATAACTGTGCTTTTCTTAGTTATGACAAAGAAAAGGGTTTCGGTAATTACAAGAAGATCGATTGCTGGTGGAGCGGCAAAGGAAGGGAACTGTCGCTGATGATTTTCCTTTTGCGGTTTATCACTTCCAGTGAACGCTGGCGGACCGCCCGGGTACGTATTCTGGTGGTGAATCCTGACAGTTCAAAAACGGACCGTTTTTATAGCCTGATCAATCAGTTGCTTGAAAATCACCGCCTCAAAGCTGAGGTGAAAGTGATTCAGAACAGCGTGGAGCAGCGTTCTGTGCGAGAAATTATTTCCGGTGAGTCATGGCAGACCGACCTGACATTGATGGAGTTGCCCGACTTCAACTTCAGGGATCCGGCCACAACCATTGAAAAAGCCAATGCCCTTGATGAAAGCGTGCGGACAACTCTTTTTGTGACGGCTTCATCGTTTTTTGATGAATTCACTGTGCTGACACCGACCCCCGAAGCCGGGGAAGAAGCAGACTTTGAACCGAAGCGTCCTTCATTCGATGTGCTGAGCAGCCTGAAACTTTCTTCACGGGAGATCATTGCCAACGAAGTGCATAACATCGGCCGGTCTGCCGTCCGTTTCCTGGAAAAATATTATGGGCAGTGCCCTGAACACATCCTGGAGAAGAATCAACAATTTTTCCGGGAGCTGGAAAATTTTTCCCTCAAAACGATTGATTCTTTAAAGAAAGCCGCGGAGAAACAGAGTCCGGATCAACGTTCCCGGGCCTTTCTTAAAGTTTTGAATGATTTTTCCTTCCACTCGCAGCGACACATCCAGCTGATGCGTACCCGGCGGATTACCGAGATCCGGGAAATGCTGGAAACGGCCAACAATGAATATCTGGATGAATTACGTGCCATGATCAATGTGATGCCGGAAAAGATCCGTATCAGGTTGACCCGGAAAGAATTTGTGTTCAGAAAACATGACAGGCTTCGGACCACGCTATATAAGGCGGGTAAGATTGTTGTCGCTTCAGTGACCGGAAAACCGGTCTCTCATAAGATCAATGTTATTCCTGCAGCCCGCTTCTTCCTTTACCATAACAGGTTGCACAGCATTCACCGTTTCATGGAGGACTTTGCCAAATATACTTTTTCGGAAGTGGTTGAGGTGCGGAAGCTATTCAACGGGATTCATGAACTGATCGAAAAATCGCGGCTGGATCCCGGTAACCGGGCCAGAAACCTGGAACGGATCCGCCTGGAACGAAGCCGCCTTGCCGCAAAGGTGCAGCTGATCGATAACGAGGGAAAAAAATTCTATTACGAGGCAGGGCAAAAATTGTTTGATGAACTTGTCAATGACCTGCAGCAGTTCAACTTCCACCTGGAAAGTACCGGAGCCAATATCAGGAGCAGAAACTTCAGGGTTTATTTTAAGCAGGATCCAATGCTGGTTAAAGAAATAGCAGGCTTTGCGGATACCTGGGAGAAAAACCTGGGGGGATTTGTCAATAAGGCAATCCTTGACTTTTTTGTGCTTTCCCTGAAGAGCAGGATCCATGCAAAGATTCGTAAATATTGCCGCGATTTCCGTGCCTCCCTTGAATCAGTGATGTTGCGGCAGGTTGAACAATTTGAACAGTTTGCCGGGGAGTTGTTGTCGGAGGAAGATATCCATCTTGCCAAAATAAAGCGGCTCGAGCATTCAGGTTTTCAGGCTTTGCCTGTCCATGCTTCTTTCCTGAAACTGTATGCTGAAATCCGGGAAGTGCTGCTTGATATTCCTGACAAAATAGAGATCAGCGGGGAGCAACTGGACGAAAAGATTCAGGATGCGGCTTTTGCGGAAACAGAACGGGTCGTGGTCAGTTTCAGGAAAACCATCGATTATTTCATTGGTGCAGAACTCATTGACCATACGGCCAGGAAAGCCCACGAAGCTGAGCAGCAGTTGCAGCAAAGGGTGACTTCGATCAAAGACATGGTTCGCCTGCTCAATTTCAGTCTTGACAACGAAAGCAAGGAAGACGATTCTGATCAGCAGCATGATCGTCATCAGCAGTCTAAAATACTCGTTAAGAATTTTCTCAGCAAGATATCCGGTGAGAAAGAAAAGATCCGGAAAGTAGGAGAAACAGTGGAAGAGGCTTTTGAAACCGGCTTAAAGAAAGGGTTTGAACCATTGTCTTCATCCACCATCAGTAAAACCAGCATGGCAGTGAAGAAAAAGGTGAAAGAAGCTGAGAACGGTGCCCTGAGCAATCGTTTTCAGCGGAACCTGACCAGGCTGAAGGACAAAACCCGAGATCGTTTTGTGGATGTGCTGTACAGCAAGAGTGAAGGGCAGTTGTGGGTAAGTCATGTAGAGCAGTCGGACCGGCCGGGTTACGGATCAAACCAGGATATTCTCTCCTTTGTGGAAGCCATTACACCGGCAACTGGTCTGATGAAAGAACTTCCGTTTTACTATGCCTCACTGTTTTCGGGGCAGTCAGGAGCCGGGGAGGACTTCTGGGTCGGTATGAGCAGCGAGGTTGCAGATTGTTCCCGTGCCATTCAGCGTTTTAAATCAGGGTTTCCCGGGGCACTGATCATTACCGGAGAACGGAGTTCGGGAAAGTCTTCCCTGTCAAAAAAAATGGCGGACCAGCATTTTACCAAGGATCAGGTTCATTCTTTGCGCGCCCCCCAGTCTTGTTCGGCTGACCTGGAGCTGTTTAACCGTAAACTACAGGAAGCCCTGGGGGTCCGGAACAAAAACCTTGATGACGTGTTCCGTGCACTGCCGGCCGGCAAGGTGATCATCATACAGGATCTGGGGCTCTGGTGGGAAAGACGACCTGGCGGCGATGTCGTGATTGAAATGATCAAAGGGCTGATCGACCGTTTTGGTCATAAATGTCTTTTCATCCTCAATGTGAACATTCATGCCCTGCGGCTCATTGACCGGCAAACCATGCTGATGCGTTATTCGCTGGCCACAGTGAACTGTGCACCTTTTGATGCCAGGGAACTCAAGGACATGCTTCTGTTGAGACACCAGGCAGGGGGAATGAAACTGAAATACGACAAAAAGGATGAAGACCGGATGAGCGCCTGGGATCAGGCCAGGCTCTTTAACAAACTGTTTGATCTTTCGCGCGGGAACCCGGGAACAGCCACCATACTGTGGCTTGCCTCCATTAAAAAAGTTTCAGGCAAAACACTGATCATGGATTCTCTCCGGCTGCCTGATCCGGCTGTTTTTGAACGGCTGACCCCGGAACAATGGTTCTATGTGCATCAGTTTGTGGTAAACCGCCGCTTTTCAATTGAAAAGCTGGCCCAGAATACTGAAGTCCCGAAGGAAAAGGTTGCAGCAGACATCCGCACATTGGTCAGGACGGGCGTACTCACAGAAAAGTTTGACAGCATTTACGCCATCCGTCCCGGACTTGATCTTTATCTGGTTGAACTGTTAAAAGCAAACAAACGATTATGAACCTTTTGTTTTTTCTGTTTGCCGGCTTATTTGTGTTTGGCCTGTTCAGGCTGCTGGCCAGGGTCGCCAGGGTTCTGATCAGACGCAAAACCCTTCGCAGCACGATACTGGCCCTGCTTCCGGTGGCGGAGTTGCTGATCTGGATCGGTTATGTATTTTGGGGGCTCAGCATTCTGTTCGGTGGTTTGGTGTATTATGATCTCATTCTGTGGGTTGCAACTGTTTTGTTACTTGGTGCGTTTGCATGGTTTGTGTTCCGGGATTTTCTGGCAGGGGTTTTGCTGAAGGCAGAGAGATCACTGGAGACAGGACGTTTTATCAAAGCCCCGTTTGCAGAAGGATATATCAGGTCGCTGGGAGCCCGGTCGCTGGTGCTGGTCAATGAAAAAGGGGAGGTTGTCAGGATCCCTTACTCCCGCATCAATAAAGAAATGATTGTGCTCCCGCCCGACAGTGATGAGAGCCTGCCCCACCACCTTAAGCTTTCGCTGCCTGCCATTCGCGATCCTGAAGCCTGCAAGCGTCTGGCCGAAAAAGAACTGATAGCCATGCCCTGGATTACCGGATCTTCACCCTCGGTTGATATCGTGGAGGAAGCAGACGGAACATACCGGCTTCATCTCAGCTTTTATACACATATACGAAGCCAGGGTGCCCTTGTGGCGGAAAGGATCAAAAAAGTATTATCGGTTGCGGCTGACAGTGAATTCAATCAGCTTCCTTAGAGAATTTCTGGCGGGCACATCAGGGAGGGATTCCATCAGCTCCAGTGCCTGCTCTTTGTATTGATGCATATACTTGCCGGCATATTCGNTGCCGCCGCGGTCATGCACCATGCGGATCAGTTCTGATACCCTTTCCGGATCCTGATTGTGGTTTTTCACGGTATTGATGATCCATCGCTTTTCACGCAAGGATGCATTGCTGAGGAGGTAAATCAGCGGAAGGGTCATTTTCTGATCCCTGATGTCAACACCGGAGGGTTTGCCTTTTACGCGGTCTTTTTCAAAATCCAAAATGTCATCTTTAATCTGAAAGGCCACCCCCGCATTTTCNCCGATGCGGCGCAATAAGTCGACCTGTTCAGCGGGAGCATCGGCCGATGTGGCCCCGCAAGCCAGGCAGGCGGTGATCAGTGAAGCGGTTTTTTTCCGGATGATCTCATAATAGACTTCCTCCTTGATGTCCAGGTGTCTTGCTTTTTCTATCTGCATCAGTTCCCCTTCGCTCATCTCACGGACCGATCCTGACACAATCTTCAGCATGTCAAAATCATTGTGATCCAGGCTCAGGAGCAATCCTCTGGATAACAGATAATCTCCGACCAAAACCGAAATTTTGTTTTTCCACAACGCATTCAGCGAGAAAAACCCCCGTCGTTCATTGGAGTCGTCCACCACATCGTCGTGAATCAGGGTGGCGGTATGAAGGAGTTCGATCAGGGAGGCAGCCCGGTAGGTTCTNTCTGAGATCTCTCCGTAAATATCTGCAGAGAANAATACAAAAAGCGGNCGGAGTTGTTTCCCTTTGCGCTTGACAATGTACCGGGTGACCTTATCCAGCAAGGGCACTTTGCTTTTCATGGAGTCCCTGAACCTCTTTTCAAAGGTTCTCATGTGATGGTCAACAGGTGCCTTGATCTCTTCAAGTGTCATGCCGGTCTGATTTTTATCAAACTTAAGGGATGTGGCGGAGAATTGCAAATCCCGGATNCCTGCCGGTATCCCCTGCCGGATTCCTTGTTACCCCTTGTTATCCCNTCANTGCGTGGGACGCAAATCGGTACGCTCAGCAACCACGCCGGCTATTTTTTCAATGGGGATGCGCTCCTGTTTCATGCTGTCGCGCTCCCTGATGGTAACGGTNTTGTCTTCCAGGGTTTGATGGTCGATGGTAATGCAATAAGGNGTGCCGATGGCATCCTGCCTGCGGTACCTTCTGCCAATGGCGTCTTTATCTTCGTACTGGCAGTGAAAGTCATATTTCAGCCGGTCAAAAATCTCNCTGCCTTTTTCAGGAAGCCCGTCTTTTTTCACCAGGGGAAGCACGGCTACTTTNACGGGAGCAAGGGCCGGAGGGATATTCATGACCACCCGTTCCGATCCGTCTTCCAGGGTTTCCTCTTTGTAGGCGTGTGTCAGGATGGCCAGAAAGGTGCGATCCAGGCCAATGGATGTTTCCACCACATAGGGCACATAGCTTTCTTCGGTTTCCGGATCGTAATACTGCAATTTTTTCCCGGAAAACTTCTGGTGGGCTCCCAGGTCAAAATCGGTACGGGAGTGAACGCCTTCCAGCTCCTTGAATCCAAAAGGAAAATTGAATTCAATATCCACGGCTGCATTGGCATAATGGGCCAGCTTTTCATGGGTGTGTACACGAAATCTTTCTTCCGGGATCCCGAGAGCGAGGTGCCAGCGCATTCGTTCTTCCTTCCAGTATTCAAACCATTCTGTTTCCTGCCCCGGTCTGACGAAAAACTGCATCTCCATTTGTTCAAATTCACGCATCCTGAATATGAACTGGCGGGCCACGATCTCATTCCTGAAGGCCTTGCCGATCTGGGCGATGCCGAAAGGAAGCTTTTTTCGTCCGGTTTTCTGTACATTCAGGTAGTTTACAAAGATGCCCTGGGCGGTTTCCGGGCGCAGATAGATTTTTGATGCCCCGTCGCTGGCCGAGCCCATTTGTGTGCTGAACATCAGGTTGAACTGCCTGACGTCTGTCCAGTTACGCGACCCCGAAACAGGGCAGGCAATTCCAAGATCTTCAATGAGTTGCCGGAGATCATCCAGGTTTTCATTTTCAAGGGCCGGTACAAAACGGCTTTTGATTTCGTCGATCTTTGTCTGGTTGGCCTGTACCCTGGGGTTGGTTTCCCGGAACATCTTTTCGTCAAAACTGTCGCCGAATTTTTTGGCGGCTTTACTGACCTCCTTTTCGATCTTTTCTTCCAGCTTGGCCAGATGGTCTTCGATCAGGACGTCTGCCCTATATCTTTTCTTTGAATCCCTGTTGTCGATCAGCGGATCGTTGAATGCCTCCAGGTGGCCGGATGCCTTCCAAACCGTGGGGTGCATAAAGATGGCCGAATCAAGCCCCACGATGTTTTCATGGTACTGAACCATGGATCTCCACCAGTAATCCTTGATGTTGTTTTTCAGCTCCGCCCCGTTTTGCCCGTAGTCGTAAACGGCACTCAGCCCGTCATAGATCTCACTGGAGGGGAAGATAAACCCGTATTCCTTGCAATGCGCAATGATCTTCTTGAAAATGTCTTCGCCTTTGGCCATAATATGTTTTTTGATGCGTGTTTTCTATACCTTAACTTTCTGTTTGTTCAATTGATTACCACCCGGACACTCCTGGGGATGATTTCGAAGGTAAAGGGAGAGTGCCCCAGTGATTCCCCGTCTGCTTCCAGCAACACAGGCTGATCGCATTCGATGTGAATTGTTTTGGCGGTTTGGGTCACAACCCGTTTGTGCTTTTTAATTGTTCCATCATAGAGGCGCCGGACGTTGGTGATCACCGACCATTTGCTCAGGTCTTTGATCAGGGTGACGTCGAACAGTCCGTCGTCGGGTTTTGCATCCGGAGCCTGCCGCATTCCGCCTCCNTTGTANTGNCCGATTCCAATGCCGATGGTGAAAAACTTTTCACTGAACTTTTTTCCGTTTACGGCCACCCGCGTATTGCATGATTGATAGGTAAACAATGAGCCGATCAAATGTTTCAGGTAAAGGAGCGGATTTCCCCTGCCCCTGGATTTGCTGTCGTTGGTTTTGCTGGCCACCAGCCCGTCGAACCCCACACCGGCCATGTTGATAAAATAACGTGTTGATTCCTGTGAGCTGTTGAAAAAGTTCACCGTACCGGCATCCTGCAGCAAAGTTTTTTCCTTCTTCAGCACGAGGATGGCTTCTTTATAATCTGTGGGAATGTCATAGGTTCTTACCCAGTCGTTTCCTGTTCCCACTGAAATCATCCCGACGGTAATGTCTGTGGTGGGCACAGTGGGCTGACGAAATATCCCGTTCACCACTTCATTGAGCGTTCCGTCACCACCAACGGCTATGATTTTGCGGAACCCCTGCTTTACATGGAGCTCCACCAGCTCAACGGCATGCCAGGGCCCACGGGTGAATACAGCCTGGTAGCTGATCCCCTGTTCGTCGAGCAGACCTGAGATTTTATCCCAGTCTCTGCGCACCTTCCCGATACCGGCATTGGGGTTGACAACCACCAACCATTGATCTGTCATTGTTCGTTTTCTTTCAAATACTACCGGGCAACATGGACCCATTGGCAATGAGCCCCTGTACCAAAACAGGATGCAAAATTAAGAAAAATAGCACAATACCAATTTATAACCACTGCTTGTCAATCAGGTAGCGGGCAATCTGGATGGCATTGGTCGCTGCCCCTTTTCTGAGGTTGTCAGCCACGATCCATAAATTGATCCCGTTATCCAGGGAGTGGTCACGACGGATCCGTCCCACAAAAACTTCGTCACGCCCTTCGGCGTATTTGGGCATGGGGTATATGCTGTTTTGGGGGTTGTCCTGTACCACCACGCCGGGGGTGTTCTCCAGAAGGTTACGCACATCCTCCGGCCGGAAAGGTTTTTCCGTTTCGATGTTCACGGCCTCCGAGTGGCCCCCCATTACAGGGATTCGCACCACGGTAGCAGTGATCTGAATGCCGGGAGCGTCTAAGATCTTCCGGGTTTCGTTGACCAGTTTCAGCTCTTCGGCCGAATCTCCGTGCTCATCAAAATCTCCTCCGTGCGGAAAGCAGTTCAGATCGATGGGGTGGGGGTAAGCCATTTCCCCGCTTTTCCCCTCTCTTTCATTGAAGAGTTGCCGGACTGCATTGATCCCGGTGCCTGTCACCGACTGGTAGGTGGATATCACAAGGCGTTTGATGCCGTATTCATGATAAATGGGTGATATGGGCAATACCATCTGTATGGTGCTGCAGTTGGGGTTGGAAATGATGCGGGTGGATTGTGTGATCCGGCCGGCATTGACCTCAGGGACAACCAGTGGTACCTCTTCCATCCCGCGAAAAGCGGAAGAATTGTCAATGACATAGGCCCCGGTTTCAGCAAAAGCTGCTGCATATTTGCGGGCAGTGGCGGCGCCGGCGGAGAAGATCGCCAGGTTGGGTTTTGCCTTGATGGCGTCTTCCACGCTCTGAACTTTACAGGGTTTTCCCTGTACTGTGATCTCTTTGCCCACGGAACGCTCAGATGCACATGGGATGAATTTTGTGAAGGGAATTTGCTGTTCTTCCAGGATCCTGATCATCATTTCCCCGACCAGTCCTGTGGCTCCAATCAATGCAATTACCATACAGATTGCTTTTTAAACCGTTTACTATAAATGCCCGACATTCCGGGCTTTCACCGATGCAAAAATACTACATTTAAACCGGGGTAAAAAAATGTCATGCGGAAAGCCTTTTTTTATATTGTACTGTTGTGGCCATTGGCGGGTTTCGCCCAGTTGGAGGATGATTTCAGCAACGGGAATTTTACACATGATCCGCCGTGGACCGGGGATCATGACAAATTTATTGTGGATCAGGGGATGTTGCGGCTATTCAGCGAAGGAGGGGGTGTTGCATGGTTGTCCACACCCAGTGAGGTGATCGGTGATACGCAGTGGGATTTTTGGGTGCGTATGGCTTTTACGCCCTCAGACAACAACCATCCCAGGATTTACCTCGTCAGTGACCGTCCTGATCTGTCCGGAGCACTCAGGGGTTATTTTATCCAGATCGGGAAAACCGGAACTGACAACAAGCGCCTGTATTTCTGCCGCCAGAACGGGGAAGAGGTGGAGGTGCTCCTGGAAGGCTCCATGAATCTGGCCTCCACATCAAACAACCGGTTGCGGATCAGGGTTACCAGGGAT
>SL_8KL_010_SEDDRAFT_10002560_pt1 | contig 15301 bp, 12 predicted proteins | sample SodLakKL_010_SED_4_FD_11160 | JGI IMG/M metagenome (IMG submission 11160) | reverse complement strand
GTATCCCTGATATTTTCTTTCATCTCCTTTTCTGCAAACGCGAAACAAACTTGATAGAATTGTTTCCCTTCTTTTTCAGATTTTCTAGCATAACCTTCAGAAAGATAAAACCCGAGCAATTTCATAAAATCAGAATCAACCTCTATCTGAATAGGGATTTCCACAGTATCTCTTTTAGCCGCGAGGACGGCGGTATCAGGAATTGCGTTTTCAATCTCACTCATCTCCATGAGTTTCAAGTATAGTCCTATAGGTATACTTTCTCGATATCTATAATTTCCAAGGGTCTTTTTCTGGATATCTAGCATTTCAGAAGCTTTAAACAATCCTCCAAGCTCTTCTATAGCTTTATCAACTTTTTCATTTACTCCCCTTATCATGACTTCTTCAGAATTTGACAAGAATTCATCTAGCCTTATATGATATCTGTCTTTTGTTTTTACATCTATCTTTATGGGTGTTAAGAATTGATCTCCTTTCTCTATTTCTCTAGCTTTCTTTACTCCGTCGGCGGTCTTCATCTTGTGATCGGGAAAAACCACAATTTTTCTATCTGCCTCAGTTTCGAACTCTATTTTAAACTCTGGTGCAGGGGTTCTTATAACTCTAGAAGCTTTCGAAGAGTTTATCTTTTCTTTAACCATGGTCAAGACTTCTTTATCTATTTCCTTTCCTGTAGTGCCCATACCATCCATTTCTTCTTCGTGATCGGCCGTATTGTAAAGCTCCTCTAGTTCTACAGTTGAACCGTCAACCATTTTCACCTCCATATCACCAGGTAGGCAATTCCGCCTTTTCGCTGCATGGAAAAACGGATGAGCGTACCCTGCTCTGCCATCGTGAAATCCTATTATCCTTCCAAGGACTCCTCCAGAAGTATGAGGGGCCAGACCAACTACTAGCTCACCGATCAGATCTTTCCTATTTTTGGCCTCGTAATAACTTTCTAAATTATAGTATTTTCCAAGTAAATTATCTATAAAATCTGCAACCTTGACCATATAGTCTCCAGCTTCTTTAGATATCACCATATCCTGAGGTTTCAATTCCAACATCTGGTCTTCTTCTTCAAGTTCTCTCCTTTCGATATCCTCTTCATACCCTAAATTTTTAGCTTGTTGAACTGTCAATCCTACCTCTTCCGGTTTGAAATGCGTTAAAGGAAGATCAGTCATATCATATCGAGAGGTGCCATCTTTGAATACATAGATATCGTGTTTTGCTCTCAAAATAGCCTTCTCAAGGGCTTCAGGAGTTTTGGTCTCTGTGATTAGACCTTTTACTCCCTTTATCTTCTTTATATTTCCTCCCTCTCCCAAGGTGTTAAGTGCTTGCCTGTACAAGCTTCTCATAGGTATCTTCTGTTCTTTTGGTTCATCAACGATCTCACATCTGCCTCCACATGAACATCTAATCTGGGGACTTCCCTTTCCACATTCTTGGCATCTTCTAGCACTTATGTCTACTTCTATCACATTCTCCTCTACGGCCTTTTTTACAAGCCGCTCAGAACCACCGGCCTCACTTAACGGAAAAAGTCCATGGACTGGGGGGCTCATCTTTCTTTCCTTGGCTTTCTCAGGCCTCGCCATCCTAGCCCCTATGTTAGTGGGTCCCTTGCTCCTAATTGGAACACCAGCAAGCTCAGTGATATAATCTAAAGGTCTATCTTCTTTAGATTTTCTGATCTCAGTAAGATTTTCGTTATCAAGTCCTAGAGAAAATAGAATAGGTTCAAATTCTGGAATGATAATAGATTCTTCAACTTCGTGTTGAATCCCAATAGACTCTAATATTTTTTTCTTTTCCGATTCATTGGGAAGTATCAATTTTCCCTCATCTATTTCTCCTTGCTTGGAGATCCAATTCCTCAGTTTCTTTATATCCCTGGTTTCCACATAATCCCAAAAATAGATGAACTTTGGATGGAGAGGATAACCATTTTCTCTTGATAGTTCTAGAGCTTTTTTTGGGGTGATCTCTTTTTCTTCGAAGTCTTCCTCTATCTCCTGTCTCCACCATTCATGACAGTACGCACCGGGTACCAAAGGATGATTGTTTTCGATGAATTCACCAAAAGGCACCAACGCCTCTCCAAGGTCAATTATTTCTTCAACTTGATCCTGTAATGCTTTAGCTTCTTCGGGTGAGTCAACCCTTTTTACACTCCCGTCATCAAGCAGAACCGTAGGACCCTCTATCGAGTCGCAAGGAGTTATCGCGCCTGCTTTGCCTGGACGTTCGGTCTTTATTTGGGTGCCTAACGCCATGAATTCATCGGTAAGATACATGGTCGCGGGATTTACTGCTATGGAAGCTAACCCTTCTGTCCGACATCTACCATACCTTAATCTAAAACTGCCCTTTTCACTTGGATGTCCAAAAACAGGACGGCCTGCGATGGTTTCCTGGATGTACTTTGACTTCGGGGCGATGCCTTTTTTCTTTTCGTCCTCACCTCCGGATCCATCTTTTTTCCCTGAGGCATACTCATCTATATAAGCATCTAAAAAATCCCATCCTTCGATATCCAGCTTCTCAACATGCTTTTTCAGTTTTTTTGCCTTCAAACACATACCCTCTGCTATCACGAGACATGCGCCGCCTCTCACCTGATTCGTATCGACCCTGGGTAAGTCCCTATTTCCCGAAACTTCTTCCTGTCCAGTACCCTCACCACTTATACTGATAGGACATCCGTCTACTATAATTGAAATTTCATCTGCAGTAGGGGTATACTGCAGACCCAAAGATTTTTTGTATAAGGGTATCTCCTCCTTAAAACGTTGGATCTCGGCAGGAGTAGGTTTGAACCTACCTATACCTAACTCTCTCCTAACCACATCCGCTATCAGAACACTCATCGCCTGACCTGTTCCACCAGCAGAACGGATAGGACCTGCGAAGGAAAGCTCAACGTAATTGCTGCCATCATTATTTTCCCTTATCTCTACACCACCAATCCCCTCTAGAGGAGCAACAAGTATGCCTTCGGTCAATACGGCTAATCCGATCCTAACCGCATTCTCCAACCTTTCGGCGATTTCGCCTTCGTCTCTAGAAGCCACCTCTTTAGCTATCCTGATCGAGACTTCTTCCCTATCGTACTTCTCACTAAGCTGCCTTATCTTTTCAGCAGTATTTTCTACTCCAGTCAACTCTTGAGCTCGAAGAGCAAGGTCTTCCGCTCTCGGAATTTCAACCTCCTCTTCAGGATCATATCCCAAAGACCGGGCTTTCTCTGCTATCTTATAACAGTTTTCGGCTTTTTCTTCCAACGATTGGAAATAACCTGCAATCTTTCTTGAATGAGCTAATTTAGACGTGATTATACCTCCAATTTGAAGAGATTATACTCCTTTTTTAGTTATTCAACCGTTATGGGATACGGGTTAAATAAGGGTATCGATAAAGAAAATATAAACCAAAATTTGATAATTATGCTTCATATTATGTAACATGACATATAGGAATGCCGAAGAGATCTTGAGAGACAATAGGAAAGGTGCTGCTGAACTCCTTGAAGATGTTATTAAAAGTATCCAAAAGTTAGAAACGGAGGAAATCGAAGATTATCTGAAAACACTTGTGATAAATAGATATTCAATAACACCGTTGATCAATCTAGCAAACAAGATATTTCTTTCTTTAGAGCAAGAAGAAGATATCGATTCGATAGTTGAAGAGCTAGAAAGTGAATTCTTTTCAAGAAACCGAGAGACTACAACCAAGATGAAGAATCTGATCGAAGACAAAAATTATACCGATATACTAACGCTGAGCTATAGTTCGACAGTAATCCAATCACTATCTTCCGTTGAAAAAGTAAAAGTATTGGAATCTAGACCAAATAGGGAGGGGCGAAAAACCGCTAAAAGATTAATCGACAGAGGGGTCGAAGTCGAATATTGGGTAGATGCTGGTATGTGCAGAGCTCTCGAGAACGTAGATTGTGCAGTTGTTGGAGCGGATTCTATTTCAAAGAAAGGTTTCCTGAATAAGATCGGAACTAAACCTCTTGCTATCATCTCGGATACTTTGGAAAAAGAATTCTACGTTATCGCGGATACTTCAAAAATTTTACCCTCAAAAATTCCTACACCAAAAGGAGAATCTCATCCTCCTAAAGAGGTTTGGGATAACGAGTTTGTCGTTGTGAAAAATGATTATTTTGAGCTGACATCATTGAAAAGGGCCAAGTTCATGACCGAAAACGGTCAGATAAAACCCAAAGAAATCAAGAAAATAGCTGAAAAGAAAGAGGTTTCAGAGATCTTATTGAAAATCCATCCCCTCCTCAGGGAGAGATAGGGCTTTCTTCCTCCACTTCGATGGTTTCAATCTCCTCTTTGATGACCTTTCCGAGAGCCTTGATGCCTCTTTTTATCTCTTCCTCCGAGGAATGGGTGAAGTTGATCCTCATGGTGTTATAGCCGCCATCATCGACAAAGAAAGCGTCTCCGACCACATATGCCACTTTTTCATCAACGGCTTTATCGAAAAGTTCTCTAGTGTTTATGTGCTCAGGAAGTTCAGCCCATATGAACATCCCTCCGTTAGGTCTGTTCCACTTTACTTCCTCCGGAAAATGTTCGTCCATAGCGTCCAACATAGTGAGTCTTTTCTTGTTATAGATCTCCTTTATATTTTCCAGATGGTCATCCATTATACCCTCAGCGATATATTTGTAGGCCACATACTGTCCGAAAGGATTCGTACAGAGATCTGTAGCCTGCTTCGCGATGCACATCTTCTCGATCAAATCCGTAGGACCAGTAGCCCAAGCAATTCTAAATCCAGGGGCTAGGATCTTCGAAAAGGTTTCCAATCTTAATACTCTATCCTCCTCATCCAAAGACATTAGATGAGGTTTCTCTTCCCCTTCATATCTGAGATGAGAATAGGGTGAATCTTCTACAATCAAAAGATCGTACTGCGAAGCGATTTGAAGCAGTTCTTTTCTTTTTTCAGGAGACATTGTAGCTCCAGAAGGGTTCTGAAAAGTCAATACAACATATATGAACTTAGGGAGATTACCTTTTTGTTTAAGGTGCTTCAATTTCTTTCTCAAAAGATCCATATCCATCCCGTCTTCCCTCACCTTGACAGGTTCCATGTTGGCTTCGAAGGCCCTGAATGCGCCAGTCGCTCCTAAATATGTGGGTGAACCCACTATTATAGTATCATCTGGATCCAACATCACCTTGCTCAACAGGTCTAAAGCCTGTTGCGATCCGTGTGTTATCAATATATTTTCATGATCGATATCCATACCCCTTCCCTTCATCATCTTTGCAAGTTCTTTTCTCAAGGGACCTATACCCTCTGTAGAACCATATTGAAGAACCTTTTCTCCCTTTTTATCAAGGAGTTCATTTATTATTTTTCTCGTCTCTTCAACTGGGAATGCTTTTGGGTTAGGTAATCCGCCCGCGAAAGATATGATATCCGGTTTTTGTATCAATTTTAGCAGTTCTCTTATTTCGGACCTTTTCATTTTGGAGGCCCTTTCCGAAAATTTTTCCTCAAACTTTATCATCTATATCATCCCTTCTGCAGGTGAGGTAAATACTACTCTACAATATGTTTTTCGGTTGGTTACAAACCAAATATCATCTATGCTGATTAAAAACCTAAAGATTAATATCCGTTGACCTTTTTCTTAAAAACGGAGGAAGGAAGGCATGAGGATGATGGGTAGCTGTCACATATGTGGAAAAAACGCATCTCAATCCTGTAATATATGCGGCTCTTTAGCCTGCGATGAGCACATGAAGAGAGGAATCTGTACCCATTGCCGGAAAGAAGATAACAAAGAAAAAAGGCTAGATGGAGATGTTTCTTATAAGGATTACTATTCCTAAGCTATTTTTTTTCAAGCAATACCAACATTTCTTCAAGAGAGATCGAATCTAAGGTCTCGCCTTTGTAAACCTTCGATTTTCTCAGATCGACATCTTCTTCAGTCAGGCTCACTTCTGTCCCATCTGATAATTCAAACTCGTAGTTTCCATGCTCTTCGAAGGAAGAACAGATATCTTTTGGGTCTGTTTTTTCCAATTTCTTGAAAACCTCTTTAGCTTTATCTTTATATTCCGGACCGATCTTGGAATGATCTGGTCGGACCTCTACAGCCTCCTCTTTCACCTCACTTTTATCCAAAATCTCTAAACCCGAGGCGTTCAAGGTCTTCAAGATATCTTCTTCACACTCCAAAACATCTTCCTTCTCCGTAATCAGTCGAATAGTGCCTAATTCCTCATTCAGCGGTATACCTTCGTCAGATTTCCAGTTCCTTACTTCAGCAATAAGTTCTTTCACTCTTTCACCGGTCTCCGCAGCTTTTTCGTCCATGATAATCGGTTCTGGCCATGACTCGACGTGGATACTTTCTTCATCCTGGCTTTTCTTATATATTCCATCGTAAACTTCTTCGGTTATAAAGGAAAGGAAAGGTGCAAGGAGTTTAGCCACACCAAGACCAACATGATACAAAACGTATTTCGCTGCCTCGTCATCCTGTTCGTAAATCCTGTATTTGACCATCTCTAGATAATGATCCGCAAGAACATGCCATAAGAAGTACTCAGTCTCTTGAAGAGCCTTGTCATACCGATAATCATCCATATTCTCTGTAGCTTTCTCTACGAGTTCGCTGTATTTTGTTAGAAGCCATTTATCCATCAATCTGAGGGGGGGCTTCTCTTGTGGTTTTTCTTCAAACGAATTAGCGATCAACTTCTGGGCGTTCCAGAACTTGGTCCTTATCTTTTGTCCTCTTTTCAGCCACTTTTTCTCGTACTCTCCGTCCTCTCCAGGTTTGTTGATACCGGCAAGATATCTTATCGAATCAGCTCCGTATTCATCAGCTACCTCTTCTGGATCTATAATTATTCCCCTCGATGAAGAGAAGGCTTTTCCTCCTGGGAGCATCAGATATCCATGGATCATTATGTCATCCCATGGCTTGGTGTCAGAATGGAATAAGCTCTTAACAATCGTATTGAATGCCCAAAAGCTGATTATGTCATGTGATTGAGGTCTGAGATCGAAGGGGAATACCCTCTTAAACATCTCTGAATCTTCGATCCATCGTGTAGCTATGTACGGAGTTAAAGAAGACGTAGCCCATGTATCTAACACATCCTCTTCAGGCTCGAACTCAGTACAATCACAGGACCCGCATTTACCTTTAGGCTCATCTACTAGAGGATTCACAGGAAGGTCTTTCTCATCGGCCAACCTGACTTCTCCGCAATCTTTGCAGTACCAAACAGGGAACGGTATGCCATGATACCTCTGTCTAGAGATACACCAATCCCATTTCAGAGAATTAACCCAATTATCATATCTCACTTTCATATGTTCGGGATGCCAATCCAATTCTTCTCCAACTTCTAAGTACTTGTCTCTTAGATCTAAATATTTTATGAACCATTGTTCTGTAACTAGGAATTCTATGGGAGTTTCGCATCTCTCGTGAACTTTCACGTCGTGAGTGATATCCCACTGCTTGCTTACATTCCCAGCCTCTTTCAAATCTTCGATGATCTTCTCTTTAGCCTCCTCAACGTGTATCCCCTCGTAATCATCGGCTACATCGGTCATATATCCGGTCTCATCTATAGCGATCCTCAGTGGCAGGTCGTGAGTGTACCACCAGTCTATATCTGCCTGATCACCAAAGGTACAGCACATGACCACCCCAGTTCCTGTTTCCATGTCCACCTCTTTGTCTTCGTAAATAGGGACTTCCTGTCCGAAAAGAGGGACCTTGGCTTTTTTCCCGACAAGATGATTGTGCTCTTTATCTTCCGGATGAACGAAGACGGCAACACAAGCGGGTAAAAGTTCTGGTCTAGTAGTGGAGATCACCAGTTCTCCACCATCTTTTAAAGAAAAGTGGATATTGTTGAACTTACCTTCTCTCTCCATATCTTCCGTTTCGACTTGTGAGATCGCTGTCTCACAATGCGGGCACCAAAGAGTCGGAGCCTCTTTCCTATATTCCCTTCCCATCTCATAAAGTTCGATGAAGGATTTTTGAGATGTTCTTAAGGTTCTTTCATCTATAGTTCTATAAAAAAGATCGAAGTCTGCCGAGGTACCGATCCTCTTCCATTTGCGCTCTAGGTCCTTTTCTAATTTTTCACTTTTTTCTTTACAAATATCTCTAAATTTTTCCCTGCCGACTTCTTTCGGATCAACACCTGTTTCATTTATCACGAAAAGTTCGGTCGCTATACCATTATCGTCCCATCCCCAGGGATAGAAAAGATTGTAGCCCTGCATCCTTTTATAACGTGCAATTATATCCATCTGAGTGTATGAATAGGCGTGTCCGATATGCATTTCCCCCGAAATTGTAGGTGGGGGAGTATCGATGGAAAAAACAGGTTTTTTAGATTCTGGATCGTACTTATATATCTTCATCTCTTGCCATCTATTCATCCATTTTTTTTCGACTTCCTTGGAATCGTAATCTCCAGTGAGCTTCATGTTGGATAGGTTCAAATCAATAGATTACTATTAAATTTTCGGAAGCATGTCGAAGTCTCAGTATCTCTCTAATTTGCCTTCCTTCAACGCCTTCATCAGGCACAGATGGAGTGTAACCAAGCCAAGAATCATGCCAATGACTCCCGCGATCACCATTATCAGTATATCGTCTCTCGGTATAAAACCGTGCTCCATGCTTGTCCTCATACCTCTCAAGGCGTACGTAACAGGAATAACTCTGCTAACGTACTGGGCTGCATCAGGAAGTTCCGACACGGGAAAGAAAACACCGCAGAAGAACTGGAATGAGAAGAAGATCACAGTAAAAACTGCCTGTATCTCTTTGTACAAAACGGCCAAGCCGGCGATGATGAATCCGAAGCCGATTATAGACATCCATGCTAACACGAGAAATAGGAAGGAATATATCGTCATGTTTAGACTTATACCGAAGACGAATTCCGCCACGACCCACATCTCGACAAAATTCAAAAGCGAGACAGTAAAACCGGATAGCGCCGTTGAGGTTACCGGCACTAAAAGATGATGAGGTATCATGTAGATATTTTTGAAAGTCCCTATATGCTGTTCCCATCTGATGCTCCATGAGGCATCGAAGAACCCGACTCTGATGAAGCGCCATGTGATTATACCCGTAACAATATAGGTGGCAAAGCCACCGGGGACTAGTTCTTCAGCGTTTCCTTCAGCAAAGCGGCCCATTAGTGCAAAGACACTCACCCAAACTATAGGGTATAAAAGCATGGCGGCAAAGTTAAGTTTGTAGGACCAGCGTCTCTGCCAATCCCTGATGAGAAAAGCCTTGATTATTTTAGGATATATCTTCAGGTCCAATCTATCTCCTCCGTCGAAATCTCCTCTTCACTACCAGTATGTCTTATGAACGCTTCTTCCAATGTGGGTTCTTTCACACTTAGGTTCCTAATACTTCCACTATCTAAGATATCCTGGATAACATCATGGACATGTTCACCGTCTCCAGATTCAATTATAACTCTCACGTTCTCTCCTTTCGTCTCGACTTTTTCTACGAATTCGCTTTTGAAGGTCGGCTTTTTTACGCCGTCAAGGTAGGAAAATTCGATCATCCTCTTGGGGTATATCTGGTCTTTCAGCTCTTTAGGTTTCCCCCTCATGCTGATCTCGCCGTCGTTCATTATAGCGATACGCTCACATATCTCTTCGACTTCGTACATGTTGTGGCTGGTAAATATTACCGTTTTTTGCTCTTCCTCCATGACTTCCTTCAAAAGACTTCGAAACTTGCGGCTGGAAACAGGATCTAGACCCAAAGTCGGTTCGTCGAGAAAAAGTATAGGAGTCTTTCTTATCAGGTTGCGGATCAAGTTAAGTTTCTGTCTCATACCTGTAGAATAATCGGCTAATTTTTTTTCAAAGTCTTTTTCTTTAAGCCCCAATCGTTCTCCGTACTCTTTCATCCTTACTTTCCAATCTTCGACTTCGTAGATGCTTGAGAAGAATTTTATGTTTTGATAAGCGTCCAATCGGCGGTAAAATTTGTCTCTAGCCGTTATAACATCCACAAGACCGCGTACCTTTTTCGGCTGTTGAACGACGTCCATACCGTTTATTTCTGCCTCTCCAGAGTCTGAAAGGAGCATAGTGGCTAATATCTTTACCGTAGTAGTCTTTCCGGCACCGTTAGGCCCTAAAAGACCAAATATCTCGCCGTCATCTACTTCGAATGAAATACCTCTTAACGCCTCGGTATCGCCGAATTTTTTCCACAGATTCCTTACTTCTATAGCCATAAGATGAGGTCTGCACGATAAAGCAAGTTTATAACTTTTATCTTTAAAATAGAGAGAAAAGGAAGTGTTTTTAACTTTTGACCCCTTAGCCTTTTCAGCTCAAATGCTCTTCAAATTTTTGTTTCAACTGCTCTTTTTGTAGAGCGCCCACCATTCTATCCACCGCTTCGCCTTCTTTGAAGAGAACCATGGTCGGTATACTCGAGACTTGAAACCTGCTTGGGATATCTTGATTTTTGTCAACGTTCATCTTCCCGATTACAACTTCACCCTGATAATCTTTTGCAAGTTCTTCAAGTACAGGTTCCATCATCTTGCAAGGCCCACACCATGCGGCCCAGAAATCCACTAGCACTAGAGGGTATTCCTCTATACTCTCTTGAAAATCGTTGTCATTCAATTCGATTGGTTTTTTCGGGTACTGCTTCGATTCTTTTTCGTTCATCATCTTATCTACCATCTCTTCTTTGATCTTTTCAACTTCTTCATCTTTAGTTTCAGTCATCCTTCTCACCTCTGTTCAATAAATCTTGATCCTTAGAAAGTTGTTCAAAAAGGACTTCCCGGATGATATCGCATGCATCGAGTATCTTCGGATATGTGATTGAATACACCATACTATTCCCATCTCTCTCCGCTCTTACTAGACCTCGTTTTTTAAGTTCGCCTAGATGCTGAGATGCTGTAGGCTGACTTGTTTCTACTGCTTCGACAATCTCTTTCACTGTTTTCTTATCATTTTTCAACTGTTTTAATATTTTCAGCCTAGTAGGGTGAGACAACATCTTGCACAATTCAGCGTGCATCTCGTGTATACGCTCATCATCCGGCTGTCCTTTATTCATGTATATATTAGAATATTCTAATATCCTTATATGTAGTTTTCGGTAGGGTTAATATTAAAAGAGTTTCAACTATTGTTGTTCTGATGACAGAAGAAAGCTTTAAAGAAAAAAGAGAAAGGTTAAATGAACTAGTGATAGAAAAAGGAAACCTACAAATGAAAAGATTCTTCAATCTAGATACACAGGTCTATGAGGACGGAGCACTATCCAAAAGAAACAAAGAAATGCTGGGTCTGGTGGCTTCGCTCGTGTTAAAATGCGACGAATGTATAGAATATCATCTTAACCGATGCAGCGAAGAAGGTGTTACAGATGAAGAGATGATGGAAGCGTTGTCAGTAGGTTTGGTTGTCGGAGGCTCAATAACTATACCTCATTTAAGAAGGGCTGTGGAGAAATGGATCGAACTGCAGGAGGAATGAATACGATGGAAACAGAAAATATGATAGAAAAAGTGGAGAACATCATAAATAAAGATGAGGACTTAGAGACTAGATTGAAAGATATCTGTTTGCTACTGAATAAAGAGCTCAACGGATATGATTGGGTCGGATTTTATCTAGTCGAAGATGGTGAATTGGTCTTGGGTCCATATATAGGAGAACCCACCGATCATACTAACATCGATTTCGGAGAAGGTGTATGCGGACAAGCGGCTGAAAGAGAAGAGACTTTTTTGGTAGATGATGTCAAGCAAGAAGGAAACTACCTGTCCTGCAGTCCTAAGGTTGAATCTGAGATCGTGGTGCCGATATTCAAAGAAGAAGAAGTCGTAGGTGAGATAGATATCGACTCTCACAAAAAAGCACGTTTTGAAGAAGAAGACCAAAATATGTTAGAAGAGATAGCCGAGATGGTTGCAAAGATATTATAAACCTGTTATAAGGTTATGATGTCTTGGAGGAGTTAAGATCAACCATCTCAAGGGTGAAAAGAGCCCATATCTGAAAGAACACGCTGATAATCCTGTGGAATGGTTTCCATGGTGTGAAGAAGCTTTTGAGAAAGCTAAAAAAGAGGACAAACCTATCTTTCTTTCGATAGGTTATTCTTCCTGCCATTGGTGCCACGTTATGAAGCGGGAATCATTCCAAGATAAAGAAGTGGCCGAACTTATTAACGAAACCTTCGTTTCTATCAAAGTGGATAAAGAAGAAAGGCCTGCGATAGATTCAGTATATATGGACGTTGCTAGAAGCATGACAGGTAGGGGAGGATGGCCTCTGACGATTTTGATGACTCCNGAGANGATTCCATTTTACGCTGGAACTTATATTCCAAAGGTAGGAAAAAGAGGTATGTCCGGTCTCATGGAATTGATCCCTAGAATAGAAGAGTTTTGGCAAAAGGACCGAGAGCGATTGGTTAAGAGAGGCGAATCTATAATTGAAAATTTAGAAAAAGAAGATTTTGTAACAGACAAACCAATAGATGGATCGATGCTCGACGAAGCGTTTGATTATCTCTACAGTGCATATGACTCCGAATACGGCGGATTCGGGAGAAACCAGAAGTTCCCGAGCCCGCAAAACTTCTTGTTTTTACTTAGATGTAATAATGGAAAGAAAAAGGATGAATCTGTAGAGATGGTTCGTAAAACATTAAAAGAGATGCGGAAAGGAGGTATCTATGACCATCTAGGTTATGGGTTCCACAGATATTCCACAGACCGCGAATGGATACTACCGCACTTCGAGAAGATGCTTTACGACCAAGCGATGCTGTTGTTGGCTTATACCGAAGCATCGCAGATAACTAAAGACGGATTATATCATAAGACTGTAGAGGAAGTTATAAGATATGTAGACAGAAATCTAAAGTCGGAGGCAGGCGGATTCTTTTCCTCAGAAGATGCCGAATCATCAGGAAAAGAAGGAGCTTATTACACCTGGCAAAAAAAGGAGATCGAAGAGATTTTGAAGGAAGACAGTGAAATTTTTGTCGAAATGTTCAATGTAGCGGAAGAGGGAAATTTCAAGGACGAAGCCACCAACAGAAAAACGGGAGAGAACGTTCTATATCTTGAAGATACGGTAGAAGAGTTCGTTGATAACAGAAACATATCGTTGGAAGATATAAAAAGTATGAAAAAGAAACTTTTTGAAAAAAGGTTGAAAAGAGAAAAACCCAAAATCGACAACAAGATATTGACGGATTGGAATAGTCTCATGATCACAGCGCTGAGCAGAGCCGGTTTCGTTTTAAATGAAGATAGATGGTTGGATATGGCAGAAGAGACCGCTTATTTCATTTTAGAGAAGATGATAAGTGATGGAGAACTTTATCACGCTCATATCGATGGCGAAGTTTCAATCAAAGGTGGACTAGACGACCATTCTTTTCTGGTCTGGGCACTTCTAAACCTTTATCAGACTACCTTTAAAATAGAATATCTGAAAAAAGCGATATATCTGACAGATATGATGTTTAAAAATTTCTGGGATGAAGTAAATGGTGGATTTTTCATCTCGAGAAAAGATGAGGATGAATTGCCGATCAATAAAAAAGAAGTTTATGATGGGGCATATCCTTCGGGTAATTCTATCTCGCTCTTAGATCTTGTGTTATTGAGTCAGATAACCGGAGACGAGAAATACGACGATGCGGTGAAACAGATCATAGGAACTTTTGGAGGAAGGATATCTGAAAATCCAGGACAATTCACCATGTTCTTGACCGCCTTACAATCATGGTGGTCAGGCGGAAAAGAGATCGTTATGGTCGGAGAACGAAATGAGCTTGAGGATTTTATCGATGTATTGAGAAAGGAATTTCTACCAAATCTAGTATTGATTGTCAAAAATAAGGAGAATGAAGAAAAGTTGGATGAACTCATCGAATTCACATCATCTATGGAAAAAGTCGATGATAAAGCTACTATCTATTTTTGTGAAAACTTTTCGTGTGAAGAACCGATTACGGATGTTGAGAAGTTTGAGGAATTTCTTGAAAAAAGTTAAAAACTAAGCTACCGCTCACCTTTTCAGTAATACCATGGATAAAAAAGATCTGATAAAGAAATATTCAAAGATAGAAGATGAGATAAAATCCAGAATCGATGATTTTAGTGAGTTATGGAGAAAAGGTGATCAAGATGAGATATTCGATGAGTTGACTTTCTGTCTTTTCACCCCTCAATCTAAAGCCAAGGTGTGTTGGGAAACTGTAGAAAAGTTGAGAGAAAAAGATTTGATTGAAAAGGGCGAAAAGTCTGAGATCGCAGATGAGATAAAAAAGGTGAGGTTTAGACACAACAAATCAGGGTATCTGATCGAGGCTAGAGAGGACTTCTTGAAGGATGAAATGTCTTTGAAAGAGAAATTGAAAGAGTTCAACGATCCTATGGATGCGAGAGAGTGGATAGTGGAAAACATCAAAGGTTTAGGATATAAGGAAAGTAGTCATTTTTTGAGGAATATCGGGTATACGGAAGAATTGGCCATACTGGACAGGCATATCTTGAAGAANCTGGAGGAGTTAGGCGTGATAGAGGAGGAGCCCAAAACTCTGACGAAGAGAAAATATCTGGAGATNGAAAAAAAGATGAAAAAGTTTTTCAAAGGAAGTAGGTATCCCACTAGGTCATCTNGATCTAGTACTCTGGNACGAAGAAACTGGACATATCTTCAAGTGAGTTCTTAGTTAATCTATCCTCTTCACGAATTTTTCGGCCTCTTTTCTTGAAGGAGTATCTGGAATTTCTTTCGGATAGCCCAAAGGCGTTATTGTAGCAACGTAATGGTCCTGGGGAATACCTAGTTTTTCTTTAACGTCCTCTCTGTCCATAGCAGCTATCCAGCAGGTACCTAAGCCGTGAGCCCAAGCGGTCAGGGTGAAATGGTACGCGGCTATATCACCGTCCTGTTTTGGTCTTCCGGTTTTGTCTGGATCTGAGCATATCGCCACTGCCATGGGAGCTTCAGCTATAGGTTGGCTATTGCTTCCTCTTCTTTCGGCCATGAATTCCACCGTCTCTCTATCTTTTATCGGTATGAAATAGTAGGACTGCGAGTTTCTAGAAGTCGGCGCGTACCTGCAAGTTTCAAATATCTTTTGGAGAGTGTCCTCAGAGACTTCTTCATCGGTGTAGTCCCTTACACTTCTCCTGTTTTCAAGAAGTTCGATACCTTCCATGTACGGATCCAGGTGGTGCAGAAATGTTTG
>SL_8KL_010_SEDDRAFT_10002553_pt1 | contig 15323 bp, 13 predicted proteins | sample SodLakKL_010_SED_4_FD_11160 | JGI IMG/M metagenome (IMG submission 11160) | reverse complement strand
CCCCTAACCGCCACGGCTTTTAAGTTCTTTGAGCCCATAACTGCTCCTCCCCCTCCACGACCCGGCGCTCGGTGGCGATCATTGATGGGACAGGCCAAAAAGGATTGGTTCTCTCCGGTCTTTCCGATAATCGATGCCCGGATTTTTTCTTCTCCGGTTTCTTCTTTCAACATTTCCAGGGCTTCCTTCGTGGTTTTCCCCCATAAGTTTTCGGCACTGCGTATTTCCACGTCTCTGTCATTAATATAGATGTACACCGGTTTTTTCGCTTTTCCGTAAACAAAAAGTCCATCGTAACCCGCTTTTTTCAATTCCGGTCCAAAATGGCCTCCGGAGTTGGCATCGTTCCAGCCACCGGTAATCGGTGATTTATGCACTAAGGTGTATCGGCCACCGAATAAGGACTTGGTATCATTGGTAAGTCCCGTCATAAATCCGATATAACTGTCAGGGCCTAAGGGGTCTGCCCCTGCAGGCATTCGATCGTAAAGGATCTTTGCACCGATGCCGTATCCTCCGATAAAATCATTGGCAAGGTCTTCCCCTAGTGTTTCTTCTTGAATCTTCTCAGTGGTCAAATCAACAAACAATAGTTTTCCAGCATATCCTGTTGGCAATGGTATTCCTCCCCGTTTTTATTCTTTCCATTAAGTCCTACAGTTGTTTATACCCAAAAATTTGCTGATTTATTAATTTCCCGAGATTTTCTCCCGCAGCAGATTATTTCTCTCCAGAGTCTACCAGGAAAATTATCACATTTCAGGGACTTTCCATATAAATTATCACGAACCGGGGTATTCCGGCACAGATTCTTCCAATGCAGGGTCTTCCAGCACCCGTTCTCCCACAACTTTAATTCCGACGGCTCCTAAGGGTGCAGTAATTACAATGGACAGGACCGCTATTGCCAAGATGATTTCACCGGAAGGCACCCCCAAGGTTAAGGGTACCGCTCCGATGGCTGCCTGAACCGTTGCTTTGGGAATAAAAGCCACCATACAAAACCCTCGATCCTTAAGGGTGAATTTCGTCCCAATCAACGATAAAAACACCCCGAGGGATCTCGCCAACAGGCCGACGGCTATAATCAAAAGTCCGATCCATCCCGTATCCAAGGCCAAATGAATGTTTACCTGGGCTCCTACTAAAACAAACAGCACCACTTCTGCTAAAATCCAGATTTTATTAAACTCATGGGACAGTTTTCTCGCTAAGGTTTCTCGTTTCTCCAAGATAATAAATCCAATCGCCATCACTCCTAATAGGGCGGCAATAGGAACAGTATCTTGCAGGAAATCTTCTAACGTGGTTATTACAATCCCCGATGCCAAAATCATCAAGAGTTTTTTCGTATCGTCGATTCTAAACCTCTTAAATGCATACAACAGCAACAGGCTTAATCCCACACCAATGCCTATTCCCAGTGCAATAGCTATCGGGATGTTTATAAGCTGGGCCGCAATACTGATTCTTTGGCCCCCATACATCCCCACAAAACTGGAAAATATTGTAATCGCTACCACATCATCTACGGAAGCCCCTGCCAATATAAGTGTCGGCAGACCTTTTTTATCTCCTATACCCCTTTCAATAAACGAAATCATGGAGGGAACAATTACTGCAGGGGATACTGCGGCAATTATAAAGCCTAACATCCCCGCCTCCACTCTACTGATTCCCAGAAGATACCCTCCAATAAACATTACCGTTAACCCTTCCAAAACAACGGGGATAAAACTCAATTTGATCGCCGGTATTCCGTTTTTTCTCAAGGCATGCCGGTCAATTCCGAATCCTGCCCGAATCAAAATAATAATCAGGGCAATTTTTCTCAAGTCTCCGGAAATCATCATCATGCTTTCATCCAGCCAATTGAAACCATGGGGACCGACCAGTGCCCCAAGAACCAACATTCCCAGCAATCCCGGGAGCTTCATCAGTTTAAATACCTTACTCAACAGTAATCCTAATAAAATGATGATTGCTAAACTGAATGCCATCTTTTCTGCCTCCTGTAAATTTATTTGTCCGCCTTCTTCTCATCCTGCTGTGGTCCTGAATAATTCTAAAAGCAAAATATAATTCCTGAAAAGCAAGCTGTGAATCCATTAATACAAAATACTTAACAAATAACACACAATGAAAAATTAAAAAACAAAAAACCCCTGTAAAACCATCCCTAAAGATAGTTTTACAGGAGTCATCAACTGCTCTACAGTGGTTTAGGGCGAACTCCATCGCCATTCATCTAAAAGCATTATATCACACAACCACTGCAACGGCAAAGTTTAATCGGCTATTTCCCTGCAGGAAATTTTACCATTGCGAAATTTTCCGCCTACAGACCGAGGCTAGAAACGACCACAGGTGGACTAATAAAGAGACTGCCGACGGTTATGAATCCCTAAACTTTCTTCTATACTAAAAACATATCCTTTACAACGGTATTGTATAGAGATTAACAAGGAGGACGGAACATGAACATTTTTATGAAATTTATTGGAAAATCAATGTTAGAACGAAAAACAAGACTGATCCTGTTGGTATTTGCCATTGCCATGAGTACGGCACTTTTTATCGGAAGTATCGGGGCGGTGGAAACGGGACTGGACAGTTTTATAAAGCCTATCACTGCAAGTTTTGAAGGAATGGAAATTCGAATCGAATCCGAAGAAAACGGCTTGATGGATATTTCTAAAATGGATACAGATAGCCTGGATAGGATCAATGCTTATGTGTCTTCCCAGGGAATTTATCAGACGAACAATCTTGAGACCGTTAATTTTTATGGTATGGATCAGGAATGGACCCGATCAAAGAACTGGATCGAAGGAGATATGAATGCCGGAATTTCTGAACATGAAGCCTTGGTCTCCCAGCGAACGAAGGAAGAACTGGGCCTTCAGGTGGGAGACACTGTTGAAGTCCTCTTAGGTGGAAACGTCGAAACCTTTGAAATCGCAGGAATTATTGATATGGATGGAATTTTTTACACCGATACTAAAGAACAGTTCTCCCTCGTGGCTCCGCTAGCCACGGCCCAGGAACTATTTGAAATGGGAGATTTGGTCAATCGGGTCACTGCGACATCCTCTTTGGACACCACAGAGTCGGGAATTGCGACATTTAATGATATCAACGAGGCCTTCCATGCCCAGGAGATCATTGATATGGAAGGGGCACAGGCTCAGATCGACCAGATCACTTCGATTTTTTACGGCATGTTGATTATCGTGGTACTGATGAGCAGTTTCATTATCTACGGATCCTTTAAACTGCTTATTACAGAACGTCTGCCAATCATCGGAACCTTCTTCTCTCAAGGAGCCACCAAAGGAAATGTACGACGGATTCTATATATGGAAAGCGGATTATACGGAGTTCTTGGGGGAATCATCGGTTCCGGCCTTGGAATCGGAATTCTTTATCTGATACATTATTTCCTTGCCCCTCTCAGGGATTACGGGATCATCGGAAGTTTTGAATTTGAAACCTCTTTAATCCTAGCCGGGATCATTTTCGCAGTATTTTTGTCGATGATCTCCTGCACGGTCCCTATTATAAAGTCCGGTAGAATGCAAGTAAAAAATGTAATTTTAAGTATTGAAGAACAGCATCATAAAAAAGGCATTTTAGGATTTATCATCGGAATCCTTTTACTTTTGGGAATCACAGTGTCGGTTTATTTAGAGTTGGATTTCGTAACCACCCTCAGTCCCATTATGCTGTTAGGTTCCGTAATCAGTATCATTTTGATTTACCCCCGGGTGCTGTCCTTTTGCACACCAAAAATCTTTAAGGGTATGAAAAGTTTTAGCGGAACCACTGCTTTAGGTCTTCATAATGTAGAAAGCAGCAAATCCCTACGGGGAAACATCACCCTGCTGATCATGTCCATCTTGGCTATGGTGGCAATTAATTCCGTCAGTACAAGTCTACAGTCCATCGTGGTGGATGCTTTTACCGATATGAACTATGATTACTCCGTGGAACAGATCCGCATGCAGGATCCTGAATCTATTGAGAGTCTTAAGAATACCCTTGCGGCCCACCCTAAAATTTCGGATGACTCATTACACGAAATCATGCTGGGGTACGGGAAATTGAATACTACCAACAGCCTGGTTATGGGGATTGATCCGGAAATGTACCGGGACTTCAACCCTTACCTCGGTTTTAATGAAGGGGATACTCGTATTATTTATGAACGTTTCTTAGAGGATCCGGAAGGAAAGATCATTGTTTCCAAAAACACCGCGGCGATCAATGGTATCCAAGAGGGAGAAATTCTGCCCTTAGAAGTGGATGGTAGAGTGAAGGATTTTGAAGTCGCCGGAATCGTGGACGGAAAACTGTATTATAACGGTTCCTTCATAATGATTGATAATCAACAGCTAAGAGATTCCTTCCACTACTCCTATACCGACAGCATTTACTTTCATGCAGAAGAAATGAACGAAGCTTTCGCGGAAGAAATCGAAGAAATCAGCCGCACCTATGGTGCCCGGGTAATGAGTGTGGATGCTTCACTAGAGCGAAACCTGGATGGAAATCGGCAGATGATGAACATTCTTAGCATATTTTCCATCATGGCTGTGGTCATCGGTGCTTTCGGAGCCTTAAACAATATCATCATCAGCTTTATCCAACGGAAGAAAGATTTGGCCATTTTAAGTTCACTGGGAATGACCCAAGGGCAACGAAGCCGCATGATTTTTATCGAATCCGGAGTAACCGTCCTGTGGGCAATCCTCTTTATCACTCCTTACGGATACCTAATGGCAAGATTGATTACAGCCCTTACAGCAATGATCGGTCTTCCCATTCCAATTGAATTTCATATTGCAGGGATGATTCCCTTTTTCCTAGCTGCCTTCCTATTATTTATTCTGGCTACCCTGCCCGTGGTCATGAAAAGCCGGAAACTCTCAGTAATACGAGAAATTCAGTATGAATAGAAATTAACTATACCGGTTAATTCGAAGTTGGTAATTACTGTAATACAAAGGCCCACGGATCAAAATGCGTTAGTTGGATATGAATGTTGAATGATACGAGTTTTAATGATTATACATTTTATATGAATTCCAGAATAAAAATAATAATTATAAATCGAAAAAAAAAGGAGAATGCCCAATGAATGCAATTAAAGTTAAGTCCCTTAAGAAAAACTTTTCCATGGGAAAACAAACCGTGGAGGTTCTAAAAGGTTTAAGCTTCGAAGTGGAGTCCGGAGAGTTTCTATCGGTAATGGGTCCTTCCGGGTGCGGGAAATCCACCTTATTATACCTGTTAGGCGGGCTGGACGAAGTTACTTTCGGAGAAATCAGCTTACACGGAAAAGATTTAACCACCATGAAGGAGAAGGATAAAAGTCTTCTTCGAAGACGGGACATCGGATTTGTTTTCCAGTTTTACAACCTGGTACCAAACCTTACCGTAGAGGATAACATAATGCTTCCCTTGATTCTTGACGGAAAAAAAGGCAAAAAGGAAAAAGCCCGACTGGAAGAGTTATTGGAAATCACTGGATTAAAAGACTATCGAAAACACACTCCCCGGGAGCTTTCCGGAGGACAACAGCAACGGGTGGCCATCGCCCGGGCGCTGATCTTCGAACCGAAGATTTTACTGTTGGACGAGCCCACAGGAAATCTGGATTCCAAAACCACGGTAGAGATCATGGAACTCTTTAAAACCATCCACCAGGAACTGAAAACCACCATTATTCAGGTAACCCATTCAAAGGAAACTGCCGCTTACGGCACGAAGATCCTTGAACTGAATGACGGAGTTATTGTACGGGAAACCCGGATCGAAAGAAAAGCTTCCTAAGAAAGCGGCTGTTCATTAATGATACACAAATAACATACATTGGTAATAAAAAAAGGAATGGGTTTAAGTCATTATTACTTAAGCCCATTCCTTTTTTTGTCAGTTGATAAAAACTACTTGTCTCCTATTACTAATTTAAGTTGTATCCTCTTCATAGTATCAATTCATACTGCTGTTAAATACAGCGATACATCGCTTCCCGCAGGCTTTTTTCTCTGGGGTCATTGATGCCGTAATACCCCTTTTTATTGGTAAAGTAGGCATAGCCGATTTGATGTTTCGGATCTCCGAAGGCGAAGGAGCCGGTGGCCTCCAAGAAACTGAAGGCCTTCGTATTGTCGGCAAAAGCAAACAACTGATCCGGTTTCATAAAGCCCATGCCGTAGCGGATTTCAATATTAATTACTTGGTTCAGATAACCCTCCATAGGTATTTGAGGCAGAGCGGTTAAATGCTTCATCGTAGCTACCTTCAGTTTTAATTCTTTGCCACCTCGTGCTAGGATGCTGTATAGACAGCCTGCGGAGCGGGCTGTGCCGATTCCGTTACCCGAAGGCTGTTCCACCCTCCAGGTAGCTCGATCATTAGGATCATATCCCTTAATCAGGGTTACGGATTTCATAAAAGGAGAATTGACATTCAGTATCACTTTTCTCATCCCTGCCGGGAGTTTATTAATATTGAACAAAGCTTTCAAGGGATTCAGCATAGTTATTTTTGCGATTCGCTCATCAGGGATTTCTTCCGGTAATCCGATATGAAAATCCAACTTCAGGGGCTTAGCAATTTCCTCTTGGAAATATTGACCCAAGCTTCAGGCCTTCGGGTCAACTCTCCTTACCAGCTCCCCCATAAAAAACCCCACAGTCCCCGCTTGATAACCTTGATACTTCCCCGGTTCCCATAAGGGCTTTGCCCGTATAAGTATCTTGGCGGTTTGATCAAAATCCTTTAATTGTTCGATCGATAGTTTTTCATCTAGTAATACCAACCCTGCCTGGTAATAGATGGTGCAGGCTGCCCCTAATTCTTTCCTATCTTTAAAGTTATTTTTAAATTCCATCCTAACCCTTTCAAATCCCGGTGACACTTCGCCGAAAATTTCATTTATTTTATCCATAGGACCCTTCTCTTCTCCCTAGATGCAGTCCCCAACTCATCACTAAAATTCCTATCGGCAGGGTTAACAGGCCGCTGATGATCGTACTGAAATTCATCAGTTCACTGCCCAACATTAATCCCCCGAAGGCTGCGAATGACAAAATCCCCGAAAGCCACAGCAAAACTCCTATGGCTCTCAGGATCCCTTTTTCCTTTAAAAACTTAAAGCCGATCAACATACCGCTAAATCCGAAAAAAGCATACCCCAGTTGATTGATGAAATAAGGAACCGAAGCAGCATTATTAAAATACCAAAGTTCCGCCTGCAGCCAGTCCCCATCGTTAAGAAAGCCTTGCAGGAGAGTATATTGAGAGATATAGGCAAAACTTACCAGTACAGCGTAAGGGACAATCAAAACTGCTCCAAGGGTGTTTAACTTCGGCGTTTTCATCCGGGTCTCGACCTTAAACGCCAGCATCACTAAAATCAGTGCCATAGCCGGTGCGATCAAGGACGCTATAAAAAAGTTCAGCTTATACATCTCCGGTTGAAAGGATATCGCCGTTAGTTGTTCCCCTATTTCACCCTCGGTTTGAGACAGCACCATGAAAATCGGCCATAAAATAATAACTGCGGTGAATACTGCTCCCCCTATAAATAACAGAAACCCGCATTTTTTTACGTCTTTTTCCGTATCCAAATGATCCCCTCCGATCCCTACTAAGCCGGATAAAAGTTGTTTATTTCTACAACGAATCGATGTGCTCTTTTAGTTCAATAAAGTCATCAAACACTAGAACCGGAACCTTTTTACTTTTTATAAGTTTAAACAGCTGCGACTGATGTTCTACTACCACAGCTAAAAAATCTTCGAGGTTATCCGGATCAAAGGCCCCTATGATATCCGGCAAGTCCCTAGGGGATACATCAGTGCCTGAAAAAGCCCCTTCAAGTTCCTTATTAATCTCCACCGCTGCAAAAAGTGCAGTATAGATGTCCCCGGTTTCGCATGCCCGGTGAATTTTATTGTAAAAATTAATCAATTCTTCGTAATATCCCTCCAACTGTTCTCGAAAGGATAGACTCTTTTGCTCTTTTGCTTCCTCTTGTTCCAACAGATTTTTCATATTCATCAGCAGTTGTCCGAAATTGTTTTTTATTTCAGTAATATCCCTGCTGATAAATACCGTATCATATAATGAGGAAAAACCCTTCGGTATCAAATCCATATTCAAGATTTCTTTTTTTAACTTCCCTCTTCCCCGTTTGATCGTGGTTCCATTAAGCAGTGCCGTGGCATAGGTTAGGGAAAATATGATCTCCATTGCATGTTTCCTGGCATCGGAAAGGGTATGATCCATGAGTAGGTTGAAGTAGGACTGATAGGTTTTTTGAAACTCTTTCTTGGACTTTTCAATAAATTTCCTTCGATCCTTAGTATCCAATCCTATATTTTTTAACCGCTTAAATCTTTCCAGGTCCTCCTCGGAACCGTAATAAAGAACCTGCCCTTCCGTAACAATAGAAGTAATTCTTTCCTCATGATTGGCAATTCCCTCAAGTCGTTCCCATGATATGGGCCAAAAGTCAAATCCGATTCCGTCAATAATAAATACTTTTCCCAAATTCTCTCCCCGTTGGGTCTTGGGGACAAAGTACATGTCCAGGTCCGAGCGACTGTGGGTTTCGTTGTATATATAAGAACCCATTAGGACAACCACTGCAATATCTTCTTTGTAGTCATTCTTAATTTTTTCGATCAGTATTTCCGCACTCCTCATTAAATCCATATGATCAGCCTCCATTCTAGAATTGATTTTACCGATAATTCCGAATGATCTTTTCGATCGAACATACAATTGGTGAAAACAATCCCCTTCCTTCTATGATACCGGAATTTTATCTTTTTCTACAGTGTCTTAAGACTGTACATTTCTCAGTCTACAGACGGATAAACCAAGAAAATAAAGATCATTCCCCTGATACCGCATATATAAGCAAAAAAAGAAGTGCTGTGTCAACCCGACACATTCACTTCTTTTTCATTAAGATAACTTGTTATTCTTTAGGATATTTTTTCTAAAAACACTTCAATGATGCCACCGCAGACCATACCCTCTTCTTCGGCATCCAGACCGGTCATATCCACCGGAACCAGTTCGGTATTTTTGCTGCTGTCAGAAAAGAGATTGAGGGCTTTGAACATAACATCGGATTCGGCGCATCCTCCACCAATGGTCCCAACAATACCGCCGTCGGGAAAAATCAGCATTTTCGTACCGGTTTCCCTGGGAGCGGAGCCTTTTCTTGAAACAATGGTTGCAAGAACCACCGCCCTTTTTTCCAAAGGTCTGTTTAACAGCTCCTTGATTATTTCCTTTGAATAGCCGGTGCCGGTTTTTCTTCGGTTTTTCACGAGAATAATTTCTCCCATAATAGCGATGGCAATTTCCACCGGGGTTTCCGCTTTAATATCCAAACCGATAGGGGTGTATACTTCTTGGATTTCCTTAGGGTCGGCACCCTTTTCCAACAGCTCTTTCTTTACTTTTGTAACACGCATTTTACTTCCGATCATTCCCACGTAGCCCTTAGGTTTGTGTAGGACCTTTTCCAGACAGATCCGATCATAGCGATGCCCTCGGGTAACGATAACAAAATAAGTATTTTCATCGCTTTCGATCTCTTCCAGGGCGCTATTGAAATCCTGACAAAGCACCTTGTGGGCCCCGGCATTCCTTGCTTTGTCCGCAAAGGCTACCCGATCATCAATCACTGTCACGGAGAAATCAGCCATAATACCGAACTTGATAATCGGCACGGATACATGCCCGGCCCCACATATGACCAATTTCTTCGGAGGACTTAATATGTCGCAAAAAATTCTCTTCCCTTCTATTTCTAAAATCTTCGTTCCCTCTTCTTTAAGTAAGGCATACTGATGCTTCAAAAAAAAACCGTCCTTTGTTGAGTCAAAAACCAATGACCGATTTGTAAACAGAGCTTTTTCCCCTGCATAATCCCCTTCCAGAACGGTGAATAATTTGCTTAAGTGCTCTCCTTCTTTTTCCTTGATTAACCCATAAATGTCCTTCATAAAACCACCCTCAACTCTTCTGATTTTTAGTTTTCTATTGAATCGGCCCTTTGGACTGCTCTCGACCGAAACCCTTAGCGTATATTGCTTCGATGAAACTTGATACTCAGTTTTTTCTAAACCGGTCCACATACAGCTATATTATAGTTTAACATAAAAACAGTAATCCATAATTACATTTCCTTGCTCATCAGATTTCATAAAGGAAGGAGTATGACATCGACCGCCGATCAATCTCATTTCCGGCATTTGTTCACGATATACTTTAATGATTTTCATCCGTGATCCCTCCTGACTTAATTATACCCGCAGTGATAAGGTAAAACCAGAGATTTTTCAGGATAGTCTCGCGGTCCTTTACGAGCAGTTTCAGTGGTTGAAATTCATTATACTCATTTTTAACTTTAAACTTTTGTTTACATTGCCATGATACTGTATTGTAATAAACTCAACTAAATAGATTTGCTAGGGGTGCCTTTGGGCTGAGAGGGAGAAATCCTAACTCTTTAAACTTGATGCAGTTAATACTGCCGTAGGGAAGCAATACACTTATATTATTAATATTGATAATATTAAAGCTTACCTTTGGGTGAGCTTTTTTTATTTTCAGTCTCTATAGGATTTTCACCTCCTATCCTTCTAAAATAGTTATTCTTACTTCATAAGTTGATCAGGAATGTGTATATAATTCCTAAAATAAAAAAGGAGATGAATACAAATGAAATACTCTACACAAATGGATGCTGCAAAGAAAGGAATCATCACAAAAGAAATGGAAATCGTCGCTAAAAAAGAACATATGGCGGTGGAGGATTTAAAAAACCTAATAGCCCGGGGAATATTGTATCCAGAGGAGGTTCTTTGCTTTACGCTTGGATGGAACTTAATAACCGGGAGAACCCATTCTTTGAGTATTATGACCGACTCTTGGATATATGTGAAAAATATGATGTGACCCTCAATGAGATTCCTGCAAATGTGTTGCTTGAAAAAAAGTTATGTCACGGTGCTCCTTTTTATGTGCTCGGTCCCATAGTTACGGATATCGCTCCGGGATATGATCATATTACCAGTGCCATCGGGGGAGCTTTAGCCGCAAGTCATGGCGTGGATTTTCTATGTTATGTGACCCCTGCAGAACATTTAAGACTTCCCACACTGGAGGATATGAAAGAAGGAATTGTTGCTACTAAAATTGCGGTGCATGCCGGTGATTTAGGTAAAAACATTAAAGGTGCAAAGGACTGGGATGACGAAATGAGCCTCGCCAGACAACAGTTAGACTGGGAAAAAATGTTTGACTTAGCCATCGATCCGGAAAAAGCAAGAAGATACCGCAAAGAATCTATGCCAAAGGATGAAGACAGCTGTACCATGTGCGGCAAAATGTGTTCCATGAGAAATATGAACAAAGTAATGAAAGGAAAGGATATCAATTTATTACGAGAGGAGGACTAAAATATAAAGGAGGCATAGAAATGCCTCCTTTATTATGGTTTTCTTATCTCTCTTTTATTTTAAATACTTATTAAACCAACCGGTTATTTCTTCTAACCGTCGAACCCGGTGTTTCGGCTTTCCGCTTCGGCTAAGCTCGTGGTTCTCACCTCTAAACATGCACATTCTTGCTTCTACTCCATGATACTTCAATGCGGTATACATTTGTAGCCCTTCCACAACCCAGCAACGATAATCCTCTTCCGAGTGGATGAATAAGGTCGGGGTTTTGACTTTATCAGCATATTTTAAAGGGGACTGTTCCCATAATTTATCCGGATCCTCCCACGGGGTGGTCTGGTTTTGATCCTCAACGAAAAAATATCCGATATCCGTTGTATTAAATTTTGAGAACCAATTGGCAATACTTCTCTGGGAGACTGCAGCCTTGAATCGGTCAGTATGCCCGATAATCCAGTTGGTCATGAAACCGCCGTAGGAGCCTCCCGTTACCCCCACTCTTTTTTCGTCTATAAAGTCGAACTTATCCAATACTTCATCGGTGAATTTCATAATATCTTCGTAATCAATGGTTCCATATTTTCCTCGGATGTCGGCAAAAGCGTTGCCCTTACCGTCACTTCCTCTTGGGTTGCAGAAAAACACTGCATAGCCTTCACCGGTCCAGTACTGCATTTCATGGAAGAAGTTTTCTCCATAGGCGGTTTTCGGTCCCCCGTGAATATTTAATATCGCCGGATATTTTTTATTTTCATCGAAGTTTACCGGTTTCATCACCCAACCATCTATTTCAATACCTTCATCGGTTTTCACCTTTAATCCCTCCGGTATACTCAGTTTCCGGTCTACTGTCACCCATTGATTAAAGGAAGTTACTGCTTCTTCACGATCATCTTCAACCCTGTATAACTCTTGAAGATTAAGGCCCCGCAAGCCGATGAGCAGCAGGGAACTACTTTTAACGGAGTAGTCGTCTATACTTCCAGTGGTTTCTACAACTCGTTCAATATTTCCCTCAATGTCAATTCTATTTAAATAGGAGCTGTATCCTTCCGTAATTGTAAAGTATAGATGATCTCCTTCTTTTTGGATAGCCCCGGCTAACGAGCCCCCATATCTGCAGTCGGAACCCACTGAGCTTCCCATGTTTCGATCGAAGTTTGGAGTAAGATTTGTTCTTGATTTCTCGTTAATATCTATAAGATGAAACTGGGGATTTTCATTGAGTCCATAGGTCTTTTGATCTTTCCCGGTACAAATGATTTGGTTCTCGGACATAAAGTTTACGTAACCATAATTGAAGTCCTCTTCGGGACTGACTTTCGTTGTTTCTTTTGAGTTTAAGTCTAAAAGATACACTTCATTGGTAAGCGGCATTTTATCTTTATAGGTACTGGCTGTATATACCACCCGATTTTTGTCATCGTTAAGATTGAGTCCTCCAACATTGGTATATTCATCGGTTAATTTCTCAATTTCTTCCGTCCCTCGATGGTACAGATAAAGTCGATTTCGATCTTTGTTAGAGAAGCCTTTTCCGTTGGACCAGAAGGGAATCTCGTCTAAAACCTCATAATCTTTCTCTTCTTTTCTATTTTTCAATTCTTTTTTCTTTTCCTCTTCACTAAGTTTGCTTAAATCCTTCATGGTTGAATTATCCATCGCTGTAAAAATAAAGGTGTCTTTATCAATTTCTTTAATTTGACTCACCTTTTTAGGAATCCTAAATGCTTTTTTCCCTTCTCCACCATGGATGCTCAGTTTATAATACTGGGTAAACGCCTCGCCCTCTTCCTGTTTTTCCCGGTCTTTTTTATCCCGGATTGCGGGGAATAGTATATGCTCATTATCCTCCAGCCAAATATAATTACTTTCTTTATCTAATGCGGTTAATTGAAGGTACCTGTCTTCCTTGGTTTTATACATCCAAATATTTGATTCGTAATCATTATCTTCTATATTTCCCTCATGCACTACAAAACAAGCATTTTCTCCATTGGGAGCGTGGAGCAGACCGGATAAAAATGTATACCGGGCAATGTCATCAATTTTCGTTTTTGTCATAGAATCATCCTCCTTGAGATTAACATAAATATTTTAATCATATAAATTAATTTATACCCTAATTCTATTTTTCATAACGAAATTCTTCATTTAGAGCTTTTACCTCTTATGAAAAGAACCTAATGGCAAACAAAATATTCCTCCATACTAAGACTTATTTTGCCCGAGGCCACAATAATCAGATGATCGTGGCCTCGAAGGATCGTATTGCGGTCCGGCGAAATCACCGACCCCTCTCTGATAATAGCTCCGATCAATACTTCCTTGGGGAAATTTATTTCTTCGATAGACTTTCCCTCTACTTTACATCCACCTTCAAGGATTACTTCAAAGACTTCCACATCCTCTTCCAGTACTGCCAAAGAAACCACCTTCTCCTTATGGATATAGCGCATGATTTTTTCCGCAGTGATCAATTGGGGGTTGATAACAGTTTTCAGTCCCATCTTCGGATACACTGAGGCATATTCCATACTTTCCAAGGAATTGATAATTTTTTTGACCCCCGCTTCTTTCCCGATCACCGATGCGATCAGGTTAATACGATCATCCCCTGTCGCGGTCACAAGCACATCCGCCTCCTGGATTTCCTCTTCGTTGTAGTAGGCGTCATCGGTATTCTTTCCCTGGATGATCAGAGTTTTGTTCAGGCTACGGTTTAATTTTTCACATCGTCTGGGATCCGACTCAATCAATTTTGTAATAAAAGATCTCCCCTTGGCGGACTCCAGTTCTGCGGCTAAGGTATATCCCGTCTTGCCTCCTCCGAGGATCAGTACCCGTTCAATCTTGGATCGTTCTTCATAAAGAAGCTTACTTGTACGGCGAATAGCCAGAATGGTTCCCAGAAAATAAACTTTATCCCCTTCTCTGATGATCTCTCCTTCCGAAGGAAAAACAAACTTCCCGCTTTTCTTTAAAATTCCAATGATTTTTGAACTCTCAGGCAGTTCAATCTCCTTAATTTTCATTCCGTTGATTTTGGATTTTTCACGGATAACTTTTCCAATAAGTTTAAGCTTTTCTTTTGCGAAATAATCCACTTCATCAAGATCGGGAAAATAAATAATTTTTACAATTTCTTCCGCCACAGTTTGCTCCGGGCTTATAATCACATCGAGACCCACCTGTTTTCTTGTCAACCCATAGGTGTCAATATCAATGCTTCCCGCACTTTCAGGATTACGAACTCTTGCAATGGTGGTGATACTTTTCGAAAAGGTTTTGGCAAGCATCGAGGCTAAAATGTTGGCATCATCATTTTCCATCAGGGCAATTATCATATCCGCGGAATGTACCTTTGCCTTTTCCAAAACCTCTACGCTGGCTCCGTTGCCGCAAATCAGGTTTATGTCCATTTTTCCTCGTATGGCTTCCACTTTTTTTTCATCCTTATCAATCAGTATCACGTCCTGTTTTTTCTCTAGAAGCATTTTAGCCACATGCTGTCCCACATTCCCTCCACCAATAATAATGATATTCATTGGAAAAACCCCTCTCTTCAGTTAATTTTTATTCTTCTGTTTCATTTATCTCTTTTTCTTTATTTTTTACCCATTGGATCCATCGATCTCCAATTTGCTCCGCTATAGATGGTGCCAGTCTGAAAAGATAGACCCCCGCCACTGCGGTTACAGAAATATAAATTCCCAGAAATAAACGCAGACCGGTTTCCGACAGCATTACACCGGCAAGGAAGGCTCCCAGAAGTTTTGAGAGTTCCATATATTCAGCGAGTCCGGCGAAGATGAATGCAATGGATAGGGC
>SL_8KL_010_SEDDRAFT_10002552_pt1 | contig 15326 bp, 21 predicted proteins | sample SodLakKL_010_SED_4_FD_11160 | JGI IMG/M metagenome (IMG submission 11160) | reverse complement strand
GTAGGCGGAAGAGAACAACTAGCAATAGAAGGATTCGCATCCGCGCTAGAATCAATACCAAGAATACTATCAAGAAGCGCAGGAATGGACTCAATCGACACGCTAGTGGAACTAAGATCCAAACACAGTGCAGGCGAACACAGATATGGAGTGAACGTGCTGGAAGGAAAAGTAGAGAACATGGAGAATCTCAAAGTAACTGACCCGGCAAAGGTCAAGGAACAAGCAATATCAAGCGGATCGGAAGCAGCAAACACCATACTGAGAATAGACGATATAATTTCAAGTTCCGGTGGTGGAGAAGAATCCGGAGGAGCACCCGGAGGCGCTCCAGGCGGAGCACCGGGAGCCGGTGGAATGCCACCTGGAATGGGCGGGATGATGTAACGCCCTAAAACCCCTTCCTTATTTTTTCTTATTTTTACACTGAAACACCTACACTGGACCATATCTTTTTATTACACAAACCTCTATTTCTTAATCAAATATACTGTGATTAGATGAAGATAGGAATAATTCAAGCGGGAGAAGAAGTGCTGGAGGAAGTTAAGAAAAAACTAGAAGAAGAAATAGCCACGCTTGAAGTGAAAACCGCTAAAGCCGAAGACCCAATAGGAGCAATAGGGAAAGCAAGAAAACTAGCGGACCAAGTAGACATATTAATCATGTTCGTTGAGCTTGAAAAAGGAGATGAATCCATGAGAACAAGTTTCTACAGTGGATTGGCTCAACTCGAAGCAAATGTAACGAATGAAATATATAGAGAGATTTATACCGATACAGAAGAGCCGGATGTGGAAGGTACGATCGAGAAGATGATTGAAAAAGAGTTCTAATTATCAATAATCATCTATCTTACTCTGTTCCTTATCGTTCTTAGCCCTTTCAGCGGTCTCCCAACTAGTCCTAACAAAGTCAGGGTACTCGCCCTCCTCCTTCATAACATCCCTTAAGTACTCCTGAACTTTCTTTTCATGCGGATAACCTGTTTTCAAATCTATCTTGTTTTCCTTGCTCAATCTAGACACTTGGTTATCTCTGTTAACCTTTGCTATTATGGAAGCAGCTGAACATACAGCGTAATTATCATCAGCTCCGTGTTCAGCCTTAACTTCAACTTCTTCCGGTATATCAACGTATTTCCTTAATCTACTTAGAAATTTTTCCGCATTTGGATCCGGAAGATCCATCACTATCCTATCCAGTTCGAAGTCCTGTTCAAGAGCTTTTGATATTATCTTAGCCATCTTCTGAGCTTCCAACTCATTCAAGCTGATTCTTTGCCTTTCAAAATCTATTTCAGAAGCTTTAACTTCCAATGAACAGATCCAATCAGATTTATCCTCTATCACAGGATATAATTCTTCTCTTTTTTCTTTTGATAGCTTTTTTGAATCTCTAGCGCCTTGTTCAAACAACTCTTGAGCTCCATTACTATCTATAACAACTCCAGATATGAATAGAGCTCCAATAACCGGACCACGTCCTGCTTCATCTATTCCTAGTTGAAGAGAATCCATAAATCAACACCTCCAATCTGCTTTCACCCTTACAATTTACAACTCCTTTCCTATTGAATTAAGAGGTCAATCATTTTAAGGGTTTCGCAGGCAAGGGTAAGGTTAATCCCAAAAGACTATAAATCTGCAAATGAGTATTATAAATATGAAATTCGAAGGTAACACCTTAAAAATAGGAGGAGAACTATCAAACCTAGATCAAAAAGTTCTCGATTTCATAGAGATAATTACAGAAGCAGAGATAGACTACGTGATCGTCAGCGGATACGTAGCTATACTAACAGGAAGATCAAGAGGAACCGAAGACATAGACGTGATCTTAGAAGAACTAAATCCTGGAGAAACCGATCAAATCGTGGAAAAACTAACTGAGAATGGTTACTGGTGCATCAATTCAGGGAAGGACGAGATCTACAGCATGCTGGAAGATGATCTAGCAGTGAGGTTCGCGGAGAAAGATGAAGTAATACCCAACTTCGAAACCAGGTTCGCCAGAGACGAGTTCGAAAGAACAGCTCTAAAAGAAAGGATCAAAGTAGAGATAAATTCAAATACATTGTACATAAGCCCCCTCGAACTACAGATAGCTTACAAACTCCACCTGGGAACAGAAAAGGATTTCGAAGACGCATTACACCTATACAAATCATTTGAAGACCGTATAAATCCTGGAGAACTCGATAGATACGCTGAAAAATTAGAGGTAAAGGTGAAGCTGGATGAACTTAGAAAAACTTGAAGAAAAAAAGAAAAAGAACATAGAGCAGAGGAGAGAATTCGTAAAGCAGTGGGCAAACTACGTGAAGAACAATCCTGACAAAAAATGGTCAAAGCAACAGAACACAGTAATTAACGCCCAGATCAAACTCCGAAAGGAAACTAGAGAAAACAAATCTCGGGAGTAGTAAAACCCTTTCTTTTTAATTCTAGGAAACAAAATAATAATGATGTTCCAAAACTGCATATCGATATCCGAATTCTCAAGAAAAGACTTTGAAACCATTTTTAAACACGCTGAGAAATTTGAATCTTTAGAAAAACCACTCGAAGAGTACCGAGGCAAGATATTAGCTACACTATTCTTTGAACCCAGCACAAGAACAAGACTATCATTCGAATCAGCTATGAACAGACTAGGAGGAGATATAATAGGATTTGCAGATGCAGATGTATCTTCAGCAAAAAAAGGAGAGTCAATAGCGGATACAGCAAGAACAGTGGAGAACTACGCGGACATAATAGTGATAAGACACCCTATAGAAGGAGCTGCAAAAACAGCAGCGGACCACACGGAGATACCAGTGATAAATGCAGGAGACGGAGGACACGAACACCCGACACAGACCCTGCTGGATCTCTACACAATCAAGAAAGAGAAAGGAAAGATAGATGAGTTGGAAATAGCTCTTTGCGGGGATTTGAAGTACGGTAGAACAGTACATTCACTGTCCACAGCACTGAACAACTACGATGTGGATCTAAAATTCATATCACCGGAAGAACTGAAGTTTCCGGACAAGCTAAAACCAAAGATAGATAACCAATTCCAGGAACACAAAAAACTGGAACAAGCACTTGAATCCGATGTGATCTACATGACCAGGATACAGGAAGAAAGATTCAAAGATCCAAAGGAATACGAAAGAGTAAAGAGCTCAATGATACTGACGGAAGAAATGGCTGAAAGAACCCAAGGAATCATAATGCATCCACTACCAAGAGTGGACGAGATAGAGTACCCAGTGGACGAGATGAAAAACTCAGTATACTTCAAACAAGCCGGAAACGGAGTGCCAGTAAGGATGGCACTAATAGATCTCCTACTAAGAGGTGAAGAAAATGAATGAAAAAACATATAAAGTGAAAAGAATAGAAAACGGAACTGCTATAGACCATATAACCCCAGGAAAAGCAATGAGGTGCCTTAGGCTACTGGACCCAAATACGGATAATGTTATACTAATGGGAATGAACGTGGATTCAAAGAAAATGGGTGAAAAAGACTTCATAAAGATAGAAGATTACTATCCAACCAAGAAAGAAGTGAATAAAGTATCAATGATCGCTCCAGAAGCAACTATAAACAAAATAAAGAACAAAAAAGTCGTAGAAAAGGAAAAAGTAACAGTACCGGACAAGATAAAAGGGAATATAGAATGCAAAAATCCGAAATGTGCCACGAACCACGAGCCACACCTAACACCAGAATACAAAACTGAAAACGTGGATCCAATAGAACTAAGGTGCAGCTACTGCGACTCGGTGTTAAAAGAAGAAGACATAACAAAACAAAGATTCAGCCCGGACTGAAAAACAAAGAATAAATACCTGGGAATTCACAAATACCCACGAATTCAATAAACCAAGCGTAAACAAAAAAAATCAATCAAAAAAAGTGATACAACATGGAAGCACGAGTAAAGAACTTCAGAAGAGGTCGAAACACAAAGTACCACAAACAGATCATAGTGGAAAACGATGAGATAAACGAAAAGAATGAAGCAAAAGAACATGTAGGAAAAAAAGCAGTATACACCACGGAAAGCGGTAAAAAAATAATAGGCAAAGTAACCAGTCCACACGGAAACTCGGGAGCACTTAGACTAAGATTCAGAAAGGGCCTACCGGGCCAGATAATAGGATCAAAGATTGAGATAAAAGAATGAAAAAAGAAAAGCCTGAAAAAATCCCTATACAAAGATAATCCGCACCCCAGGTTCCAGGAACACCAGTAACGGAAAGGAAAAATACAGGATACAATACGCAAACAATACCCGGGACCTCGCAATCTAAAACGAATTTCTAGTGATCTCATGAAAACACAAAAGACACAAGAAGGGAACATAGATCTACTTATACCCGATCAAAGCAAATACAAAGAACCAGAAGATGCACCGGTCTTCTACAACCCAGTGATGGAGAAGGACCGAGACCTATCCACCGAAGTAATCCAGAAATTCTTAAAAGAAATCGAAGAAGACAAAGAACCCAAAATACTTGACGCTTTATCCGCTACAGGAGTAAGAGGGATAAGATACAGCGAAAAGACAAAAGCAAAAGCAATAGCAAACGATGCAAACCCAAAAGCAGTTCAAATAATCAATAAAAACACTGAATTAAATGAGGACAAAGAGATAGAAGTAGAACCACGTGAAGAAGATGCTAACAGGCTAATGACGGGAAAAGAAAAATTCGAAGTAGTGGATATAGATCCATTCGGATCACCAGCTCCTTTCTTGAACAATGCATTCAAATCACTGAATCCTAGAAAAAGCCTGCTAGCAGTAACAGCAACCGACCTAGGAGCACTAAGCGGACACTACCCAAAAACATGCTTCAGTAGATACGGGATAGAAACAAGAGAAAACCCATGGGAACACGAAATAGGTCTGAGAAACCTGATACATGCAGTACAAAAACAAGGAGCAACAAATCAATTCACAGCAGACCCTTTATTATGTTACTGGAGAAGACACTACTACAGGTGTTTCTTCGAAGTGAGAGAGAGTAAAAGCGGGATAAACAGAAATCTTGAAAATACAGGATACATTGGATTCTGCAAGGAATGTGGAGAAAGAAGAAAAGCAAAAATCTTCAAGGGATTAAGCACCGAATGTAGCTGTGGTGCTGAACTAAAAGTAATAGGTCCGACCTGGCTGGGCTACCTCGGAGACGAAGAGTTCCTGGAAAGGTTAAGGTTCCCGGATCCACTTCTAAGTAAAATAAAGAAGGAAGCAGAGATAAAGGAGCTTCATTACGACACTCATAGTATAAGTAGAATGAAAGGAGGAAAAGCCAGGAAAAAAAGCCACTACATAAATGAATTAAGTAGAAAAGGGTACAAAGCTAGCGAGACAATGTTCACTGGACACGGTTTCAGAACAAATGCTCCAGAAAGAGAAATTATGAAACTCTGTAAATGAGTTAATTTACCTTAAAACAGCTCCTAAAATCATCGAAAGGACTATAATAACTACTAATACTATTATTATAATTTTCATGCTCGTGGGAACGGCAACTGAGATTTGAGGTACGGATTCTGGTTCTATTATTTTTTCTTCTTCCTCTTCCTCCTCTCCTTCCTCTTCCTTTACTCTTTTTTCTACTTTTCCTTCAAAAATCGGAGTCGTTGCGGCTTTTTTTTCTTTCTTTTCTCCTTCTTTCTTTCTTTTAACCTTCCTCTCTTCCTTTTTTTCCTCCTCCTTTCTTTCGGACTTCTTGGAGAGAGTGGGGAGTTCCCTTTTCTTTTCTTCTTTTCTTTTTTCTCCTTCTCTTATCTCTTTCTTTCCTCTCTCAGTTATTTTCTCTTTTTCTTCAACCTCTTTCTTCGTTTTTTCCTTTTCTTCTTTGACTTCTTTTTTCTTTTTTTCTTTCTTTTCTTCTTCTCTTATACCTAGCTTCCGCTTTATGTCCTCCGGAGCCTTTTCCTTCAGTATATTATTTTTTATATAACTCTTTGAGTTTCTTGAATAATCCGTAACTTTTATTAAGGCCTCGGCAGCTTGTTTAGGAGTCCTTACGTCTCCTTGTTTGATAAGTTGTCTTGTTATGTCAAATATTTCCTCGTATCTGGCTGCAGTGGCTTGCTCTGTAGTAGATTTTCCTTCCTGTTTTTGTCTTTTCTTCTTTTTCTTGTTTTTCTTGCTCATGTGTGAATCCTCTTTTCAAAACTCACTTATTAGTTAATCTTACGGGTTTAATAAGCATTTGGGAGTAGTGATTGATTGAAGCACTTGATTTTAGAATATGGAGAGAATGGCGCTGATGATGATGACTATTACTATGATTATTATCAAGACCTTGATTACTTCAGGGTCGGCTGTGGTTTCCCCAGTTGGTATTGCGGGTGCGTGGGAAGCTTTTTTAGGTGCTTTCTCTTCTGAAGATTCTTCTCCTTCACTGATCTCTTCAAGTTCTTTTAATATTTGAAGTGTTTTCTCAGTTTCAAACTCTTCCTTTTCTTCGGATAATTCCTTTCTCATTTTTTCTAATTCTTCTCTTATCTTCTCAGCTTCTTCCTTGCTTTCCTCAGTCACTTCTAACTTAATTTTCTTTATAAATTCTTCTCCAAGCTCTTCGATTTCTTCCTTCTCTTTCTCCATCTCCTCTTTTTCCTGAATTAGTTCTTTTATTTCTTCTTCTCTAGTTAATTCTTCTTTTTCCTTTTCCTCTTCTTCCAGTTTCTTCTTTTCTTTACTGCGCTCTTCTCCCTTTTCAATTCTTTTTTCCCTATCCCTCATCATCTCCGGATCCGATAGGTGTCTGCTAGGAATTTCTTTCTTTTTTCTTACTCTTTCTTCAACTAGATTTAGTATATGTTCTGCCTTTTCCATTTCTACTTGTGCTTCTCCGAGTCTTTTCGCTATGTCCCATATTTTATCGTATTCGTCTGCGAATACATCTTTTTTTACTATCTCTTCCAGTTTCTTCCTTCTTTCACTTACTTTTTCTGCCTTTTCACTCGCTATCTCCATCAGTCTCTTTTCAGGTATGATCACTTTCTCCGTTTTAGGAACTTTCCCCAATCTCTCCAGTATCTCCTCTGCTGTTTCTACCTTCCCTTGCTTACTCTTTTTTCCTTTTCTTTTCTTTTCGATTCGTTTTTTATTCATTATAAATACCTTGAGAACTATTTCTGTTCTTTTCCTGTCTCTAAGAGGGTCTAACCCTCCAGCTTCTTCTCAACTTTCCAAGTTCCTTGTAGGATATTCCTTCGGCTATCTCTGTAACTGCTTTCAGGGAACTATTACCTAGGCATTCTTTCTAATTTGCTGGATTTAAACGGGTAATAGTCCCTTCAAATCCTTTCAAATGCTCCAGCATTTAAGATTTTTGTTTTAGTTTCTCTATCTTGTTGTTCATTTTTTCTAGATCTTTCTCGTATTTTTCTATCATTTCTTTTTGTTCTTTCATCTTCTTTTGCCTTTCTTCTCTTGCTCTCATCATCTCTGGATCCGACATAACTCTTTTATCTTCGGTCTTTGCTTTCTTCTGTACTTTATTTAAAACACTTTCTAGTTTCTCTGCTCTTTTCTGTTTTTTAGAGATTTCTTTTGCTAGTTTCCATACTACGTCCATTTCGTCTGCATATACTTTTTCTCCTGATTTTTCTATTTTCTCCATCTTTTCTTTTAATTCTTCTATCTCACTACTTAGTTTTCTTGTCAGTTCTTCAGCCTCGTTTACTACTTCTTCATTTTTACCTTTCCTTGTCTTTCTCATCATTCTCTTCATTATATTCTTTGGTTTACCCATCTAAATCACCTCATTTTAATTTTTTTGCATGATCTCTATTTAGAGATTTGTGTCTCACATTTTATAAATCCTTTGGCCTTTTAAAGTTTTCCTTGTCGCAGTGCCTTCCACCGGATAAGGAGTTAATGAGAAGTATGAGAGGAACTTGAATTTATCTTTCATCTCCAGAATATTAGGAAGCTCCACCATGGGCTGTCTCTTTCCACTTTTTTAGATTTTCTCTTCTTTTTTCTTTCTATTTCGGTAGGTGTATCTTTTACTCTTTGCTTTGTCCTTTGTTTCTCTGTTGTAACTCCTCCTTCTTCACCTTTTTCTTTCTTCTTGCTCTTTGTTTTCTTTAATCCTGTCCTCTTCCCATCTTTTTTCTTCTTTCTCGTCTTTGTTGATCTGGTTCTTTTTCCTTTTTCGTCCTTTTCCTTTCTCTTAGTTTTTTTCTTCTCTACTTTTGTGGTTTTATCATCCTTTTTCTTTGTTTTAGTCTTTGTTTTCCTTGATTTGGTTGTCTTACCTTCCTCTCCCTTTTTCTTCTCTTTTCTCTTCGTTTTTCTTACACCTGTGACCTTACCGTTCTTATCCTTTATTTTAGTCCGTCTTTTCTTTACTTTTGTTCTTTTCCCCTTTTCATCTTTTATTATTTCTTTTCTCTTTTCCAATATCTTCTTTATTCTCTTCTTTCTCATATGCACTGCACCTGTGTAATTTTTAATGGCTGTTTGGAGGTTTTTATTTTATGTTTTACAAACCCGTTGACCTTGGAAAGCTTCTCGAACTCCGTAAATATATCAAAACACAGGAGGTCGTGGGAGTTTCACTGGGCGCGGGTCCGATTGCATGGACCAGGGACTAATGGGTAAGATGGGGGGGCGATCCGTATTTACCCCTATTTCCAGAACTTCCACCATGGACTGTCTCTTTCAACTTCTCTAGATTTTCTCTTCTTTTTTCTTTCTATTTCGGCAGGTGTATCTTTTACTCTTTGCTTTGTCTTTTTTGTTTCTTTTGTAATCCCTTCTTCTCCTTTTTCTTTCTCCTTTTCCTTTGTTTTCTTAACTCCTGTTGTTTTTACTTCACCGCCTCTATCCTTCTTTTTTGTCTTTGTTTTTGTTGACTCGGTCTTTTTCCCTCCTTCGTACTTCTCCTTCTTTTTTGTCTTTCTTTTTTTCTTCTCAGTTGTCTTATCGCCTTTTTCCTTGGTTTTTTTCTTCTTTTTTTCTGTTTCCGTTGTCTTTCCTTTTTCATCTTTTTGTTTAATTTTCTTTTTTCCTTTTTTCACTGTTGTTTTCTTGTCGTCAGTCTTTGACTCCTTCGTTTTCTTTTTTTGTTTCCTAGTCTTAGTTCTCTTAGCCATATGTACCACCTCTGTTTAACTTTTTTGCAAGCATTTTATTTAATAGTTCTTCCGGATTCAATAAGAACAAATGTCTTTTTAAGTGTTTTGACAAGAGGATCTTTGGAGTCTCCGTATACGGGTTACTCTTTTAGTTTTTCCATTTCCTCGCTTTCAACTTATTTCGGCTTTCTTCTCTTCAAGTTCCTTTTTGCGCTTTTTTACCCATTCGGATGTTCCGTTCAGTTCCTTATCAAGCGAATTTATGGCTTTCGAAGCTCTTTCTATTCTTTTTTCTAGAAGATCAGTATCCAAATTTTCCTTGGACTCCTTCTCTATCAGCTCTAAATCTCCCTCTACTCTCCTGATCATCTCGTCAGCTTCGTCAATTTTCCTCTTGAGTTCCATAAGCTTTTCAGGATCCCATCTTTTTACCTGTTCAGCTTCCTTAAGCTTCTTTTTCTTTGTCTTCTTTTTATTAAGTAAACTCATTATCATACACCTCCTTACTCTTTTGATTTTAATTCATTCAACTTCGTTTACGCTCTTCACTTTCCACATCTATTTAGTAAGAAACCTGTCCTTTTAAGCATTACTTCGGATAAGGGATTGATTAGTGATAAAATGCTTTTAATAATAGGGGTGACTATAAAATGATAGAGATTCGTAGTAATTCGAATATTTCTATGATAGTTGGGCCAGTGGCTTAGCCTGGTTAGAGCACCCCGCTGATAACGGGGAGATCGTGAGTTCGAATCTCGCCTGGCCCATCCCGATTTTGTTTAATTTATTCAAGCCTTGAATCAAAACTTATTTATTTACAGGAATCTTTATTTATCCGAGAGGATTACATGACCGGGGAAGATGTCAGGATAGTGCAGAAGAAGGCGGAAAGAGAATACAAGATGAGAGAACCTTCTCTGGATAAACTTCTGAGCGATAAAAAATTAGAGGAAATAGCTGTAAACGGACCTAATGAACCTGTATTCATCTTCCACAGGGACTATGGAAGGTGCGAAACCAATTTGGAGATGGATGAAGATGAGATACTCGATTTCATAGGAGGAGTGGCTGATGATTCGGCCGACTACATAAATAAATCAAAGCCCTTTCTGGACGCTAAATTACCTGATGGGTCAAGATTGAACGCTACTATCCCTCCAGCTACACCTGAAGGAGCTACAATGACTATAAGCAGGTTCAGGGAAAAACCTTTCTCCATAATAGATCTCATAGAGAATAACACTATATCCTTGGAAGCAGCTGCTTTCCTTTGGATGGCTGTAGAAGGGGAAAAGAACTATCCTCTGAATACTTTGGTAATAGGGGGGACCGGTGCGGGTAAGACGACCACTCTAAATACTTTGATGACTTTCGTGCCTACCGAGGAAAGAATAAGCTGTATAGAGGACACAATGGAGCTCAATTTCTTCGATAGGAAAAATCTAGTTAGAATGGTTACCGTTCCACCGATGCAGTCAAGGGAACAGATAACGATGAACGACCTGCTTGAAAACGCTCTGAGAATGCGGCCGGACAGGTTGGTGGTTGGAGAAGTCCGTGGTAAAGAAGCTGGATCGCTTTTCAATGCTATGAATGTTGGACATTCTGCGATGGGTACTCTTCACGCTAATTCACCGAATGAACTGTCCGCTAGGTTAACCAATCCTCCCATGAATGTTCCTGAGAACATGCTCCCGCTGATAGATTTAGTAGTGGTTCAGAAGAAGATAACCCATGGTAATGATGTTAAGAGAAGAGTTTCAACCATCACGGAGGTTTCCCGTTCCGAAGGAGGTATCGGTTTTAACGAGTTGTTCCTATACAACGAGGAAGAGGACAAATTGAGGAGAACAGAGACACCGAGCAGAAAGCTCGAGGAGCTCGGTAACCTAGCGGGTAAGAGTCTGGGTGAGATGCAGGAAGGACTGGAGCACAAGAAGACCTACCTTGAAAAGCTCATTGAAAAGGGAGTGAGGAGTTTGGAAGAAATGAATGATAAGATACAGGACTATTACTCCGTTAAATACTGGGAAAAGGATTAATCGGGTCTTTTTTACTTTTGCTCTATCTTTCTACGTATTTCTTCTGGTTTTTCTCCGAAGTACTTTTTGAATTTAGGGGTGGTGGTTATTTCCTTTGTCTGACCCTTGTCAGCGGTTTCTATGAATCCTTTTTTCTCCAGTTCTCCTATGTACCTGTAGGCTTTGTTCCCGATCACTTTAGCTACTTTACTTTGTTTTATGGGTTGTTTCATTGATATTAATCCAAGTGTTCTTAGTTCGGCTTTCTGAAGTTCGGGACCGGTCGCTAAATGACCCACTTGGTCGAAGTAGGTATCTTTCAGTGTTAATTCGTATTTTTTATTGGTTTTCTTTACCTTTAGAGAGGTTTCTTTCTCTTTGTATTGTTTTTGAAGTTCTTCGAGTGCTTTCATAGTCTTGGAGTAGTCAGTGGCTGCTATGTTTTTGAGTTTGTCTATTGAGAGAGAGTTGGGTGACATGAATAGAGCTGCTTCTATTGTTTTCATTGTGCGTTTGAGCTGTTCTTTGTTTTCTTGATTCTCTTGATTTTCTTGGTTTTGTTCTTGGGTCATTTTTCACCTTCTTCCTTTTCTCCCGGGTAGTGGACGAATATTTCTCCGAATACTTCTTCCTGCCATATTGATATTCTTCCCTGATTCGCCAGGTGCAGTAGGGGTATCAGGATCTTCACTATTTCCCTCTCGGTTTGATCTTGGTCCTCTTCTATTAATCCCGTGAACGTTGTTAGGTTTTCCTCATCTATTTGTTCCTGTATTTTTTGTTCGAGTTCCTCTGTTTTTTCCTCGAAGTCCCTGGTGTTTCTTTTAGCTATCTCTAGCAGGTGGTCGGGCACTATTTCCTGTGCGGGTGTTTTTTCCTCTTTGACTTTTTCCCTAGCTTTCTGTTTTTCCTTGTCTATCACGTCTTCCACAGCGTCTATCAGCTCTTCCACGGATACTTTCCTCCGTGTTTTTCTTTTCTGTGGCTTTGGTTCTGGTATTTCTTCTCTAGCTGGCGGTATCTGGTCCGGTGTGGTGGGTATCTCTTCCCAGTAGATGAATTCTCCTTCTTCTTCATCTTCTTTTAGTTTCCAGGAGCTGCTTTTTTTTCTTAGTAGTATGGAGCTCGCTAGTAATGCGTTGGCTGGGATCTTGAAGTCCATTTTTTGGAGCTGTTTGATTGTCTGTATGTATTCCTGGATAAGTCGTGATAGTTTTATGTCCCATGGATCCATGTCTTCTTTTTCAACTATTCCTCTCAGTATTTCTCTCCAGTCGTGTCTCTGTGCTATTTCCTCTAGGTTCATTTCTTCCAGGGACATCTTCTCCGGATCCATGCCTTTCCCGGATGTTTTCATTGGCTCGGTACTTGCTTGTTTTTTCAAGGCGCGTCACCCGTAGGTAAAAAGGTAGGACTGCAATAAAAGGATTTAGAAATATCTGGTTTTACAGAACCGGTAATAAGAATGCGAGTAGCCCTATCCCTATCGCTATGTAGGATTCTTTTCTGAAGTCGTTGTAGTGTTTTCTTTTCAGCAGGTCGTAGAGTGCGGTGATGAACATCAGGTTGGCTAGGATCACCAGGGAAAGGTAAAGGTCGTTTCCAAGGTACTGTGTTATCCCGAGGTATGGGTAGGGGGAGATGAGGATTGCCAAAGTTATGAGCGAGGTGGAGATGTAGAGCGAGGGTTTTTCACCTATCTTAATGGGTAGTGTTTTTCTTCCCTGTTCTCTGTCCCCCTCCATGTCCTGCACGGATTTAACTATTTCCCTACCGGTTCCGGACAGGAAAGCCATTGAAGATAGGATCCAGATTGAAATCGGCACGGTGCTTGAAACGTTCAGTGCTCCAAATATGAATGGAATTGTCATGCTGGCTGCTATGCATATGTTTCCAGCTACTGCTACTTTCTTCAAGTGAAGAGAGTAAGCGTAGCTTAGCGAAGCAAAAACAACAGCAATCACCAGAGAATAGAGATTTATGAATGCAGACGCGATTACTCCAACAGGCATCAAGATCAAGGATAAGTAAAGAGCTGTTTTCCTATCTATGGCTCCGGATACGAGCGGTCTATCCTCTCTGTTATTCGCCTTATCGGTCTCGTAGTCCGTGTAGTCGTTTATCGCGAATGCTCCGGCAGATATGGACATAGGTGTGATGATAGAGAGTATCAGGATCCTGAGAACTGGTAGATGACCTGCTGTCACTATCTGACCTATCAATACAGCTACAGCTAGAAAAAAACCATGCGTAATTCTTGTTAGCCTTAGAAATGCTCTGAGTTTATCCACGCGGATGCCTCCTGAATTCAACAACTAGGTACTCTGAAGAACTTCAGCCCTCTACTCAAGGCTTTCCCAGAGCACTTCTTGTTTTGGATCCACTCTAACCCCTGAAGGAGTTATTTCGAACGGGTGTGGTTTTTTATCGTGGTCCGTTCCCCTCATCTTTCTAACGAACATTGCTCTTTGAGGCGGCTTGAAATAAAGAGCTATAACTCCGTCAGTTACGAATTCTTCAACACCGAACCGGCTGAATTCGTTCTTTCCTTCCGGTGCTTCAGCTGTCAAAAGTGAAGTTGTCTCTATATCCTTTAGCTCTTCGCTCAATCTGAACAACGAGTGCCTTATCTTTGAAGTGGTTCCCATCCACATCCCGAACGCGGTGGTGGAGTCAATCACAATCCTCTTCGCACCCATGTCATCCACCATGTCCTTTATCTTGTTTATCTCTTTTTCAAAGTCCTCTGCAAAGTCCTGTGGATTGATCATTCCTACCTTGTATATCTTGAGCATGTTCTCCTGTTCAAGAGAGGTCACATCCCACTTGAAATTCTTCATGTTCCACCAGATATTGGTGGCTCCTTCCTCCATGGTGATGTAGATTCCAGGTTCATCGTACTTCTTGGCTCCCTTGTAAACGAACTCGGTGGATAGAATTGTTTTACCGGTACCTGCTCCTCCTGAAATTAGGACAGTTGAACTTTCGAGAAATCCTCCTTCCAGCAGTTCATCAAGCCCGGGTATTCCTGATTTGACTCTAGCCATTTCAAAGCACCTTTTCCAAATCACTTTTCATTTCGAGTTGTTCCAATATTGGATAACACTCTAACCATATTAAAGACACCGGGTAATTAAAAACCTATCCCTGAAAAATCTTGTTAAGATTTATAATGATCGAGCGCTTCCAATTAATAAGCGGAAACACAGGTTAGAAGAATCATCAAAAAATGAAAAATCAAAGGAGATCGATAAAAATGGATTTCGTGGATACCAATTACGAGCCAAAGGAAGATGAAATAAAAACAGTTTTCAGGATAGAACCGGGAAAAGGAAACACATTCAAAGAAGCAGCCGGCAAAGTAGCGAAAGAATCAAGCGTTGGAACATGGACTCACATAGGAACAGTTAATGAAAGAGCTAAGAGGATCAAGGCAAGAGTTTACAATCTCAACAAGCCCTACGTAAAGGTAGCTTACCCGCCCGAGCTATTTGAACTCGATAACATTCCACAGGTAATGAGCTCGATAGCGGGAAACATATTCGGGATGAAAGCAGTCAAAAACCTCAGGCTAGTTCACCTTGACATACCCAAGAACATGATCGAAAAATACGAAGGACCGAGGTACGGTATAGAAGGAGTTAGAGAACTCATGGAAATCCCTGAAAGACCGCTACAGGGAACCATAGTAAAACCAAAGCTAGGTCTAAACCACGAGGAACACGCTGAAGTAGCTGAGAAATCGTGGGAAGGAGGATGCGACATAGTAAAAGACGATGAAAACCTCACCAGCCAACCATTCAATAAATTCCAGGACAGGCTAACCAAGACACTGGAAGCAAGGGACAGAGCAGAGGAAGAAACCGGTGAGAAAAAAGTATACATGTGCAACGTCACCGCTCCGCTCAGCACGATGATGGAAAGAGCAGAAGAGATAAAACAGCAAGGTGGGAGATACATGATGATAGACGTAGTGACCACAGGATTTTCAGCATTACAAGAGATGAGGAGAAACGGTCCGGACCTGGTAATGCACGCTCACAGAGCAATGCACGCCGCGATGACAAGGAAAGAAAAACACGGGATAACTATGCAGGTCCTGGGACAGCTGTACAGATTGATAGGAGTGGACCAACTTCACATAGGCACAGCAGTGGGAAAAATGGAAGGAGGAAAAGAAAAAGTCAAGTGGATCGAGGA
>SL_8KL_010_SEDDRAFT_10002549_pt1 | contig 15331 bp, 14 predicted proteins | sample SodLakKL_010_SED_4_FD_11160 | JGI IMG/M metagenome (IMG submission 11160) | reverse complement strand
CTGTAGCGGTCATATTTGGAGGACTGACTTTCTGGAAGTATGTTCTCGGGAGAGGTTTTGAGAGCCCGACTCACGAAACCGTAGTCTACATAATCCTAGGATTTTTTCTCTTGAAGAGCGCAGCTTCGATAGCGACTCAAACTTTCCGAGCGAAGATGGAGATAGCGAAAAAAGAACTCCTCGGCTTCATGGATCAGTCTGTTCCAACGATCTTCATCATCTACGTTGCGTTGACCGGAGGAGAAGCTATCCAACTCGCTCTTACCTACGTCGCGGGAGGAATATTGATGGTCCTACTCGCGCTATTCTATCTCAAAGATATCAAGATAAAGAGACCGAATATGGAATCGATAAAAAGTTACTGGAAATTTGCACTGCCTGGTTTTTTCAGTAAACTCGTCGGCCAATTAGGAAACAAAGTTGATATAGTCATGATACAGCTATTCTGGGGCTCCTCTAACGTAGGTTTCTACGCCGCAGGAAGGAGCCTAGCGATGATCGTCAGCGGTATGATCGCTGGTATAGGATTACTTATCTTTCCAACTATCTCGAGATATCACGCTAAAGGAGATTGGGATAGTCTAAAAAACGCGGTTACAGGGGCAGCTAGATACACCACCTTATTCATATCACCTGTGATCATCTTCTTAGTACTGTTCCCTGAAAAAATCATCAGCATAATGATAAGCAATGCCTTTCTTCCAGCTTCACCTATCGTGAGAATACTAGCTATAAACTCTTTTTTCCTCCTTTACAGTCAGCCCTTCAGGCAGATATTCGGCGGAACTAACAGACCAGGATTGGGAGCTAAGATCTCTATTGCGGGCAATCTAGTGAACGTCTTTTTAAATCTAATATTGATCCCGGATTCTCTATTTAATATTCCGCTTCTGGGTCTAAAAGAGGTCGGAGCCGCAATAGCGACTCTGACTGCTGGTCTCATCATAACTATTACATCGATGTTGGTCTCAAAACGGATAGTACACTGGAACTTCTCACTTAGCGTGCTGTATCATATCTCCGCCGCGATGGTTTCTGGAGCAATCTTATATGTATGGGAATCACAATTCATGCTGATCACTCGTTTTTACCATCTATTCATCTACGGCTCACTCATGGTAGCTATTTACACCGCTATCCTCTACATAGCGGGAGAATTCACTAAAGAAGATTGGGATTATATAATGGAATCGATTAATCCGAAAGAATTATGGTACTACATCAAGGAAGAACTAACCGGCAAGTCTGACTAAGTCAAATATAAAAATCCCTAGCTAATACAATCATTTATTCACAGCGTCTTATAACAGATATCTTTCTCTTCGACTTCATCTCTATCTAACATGCCTCTCACGTCTACTATCACAGGCTTTCCTTCAGTTTCCACTATCATCTCCGAAATCTCCATATCCTTGAACGGGTCGTGAGCTACGGTGATGATCAAACAGTCGAAACCTTTCACTGTAGAAGTCGTCTTAACATCAAAACTCTCTATCTCTTCCTCGCTAAGATACGGGTCGTAACCATACACGTCAGCGTCAAACTCTTTCAACAGATCAACAATATCTCCCGCCGGCGACTTTCTAGTGTCTGCAACGTTTTCCTTATACGTCAAACCCATCAACAGCACTTTAGAACCTTTGATGACTTTACCGACTTCGTTCAGTCCTTTAACTGCCATCTCACCCACGTGTTTTGGCATGTTATCGTTGATCGATCTTCCAGCCAAGATCACTTGAGGATGATAATCAAGTTCTTTCGCCTTTTTCACCAAATAGTAAGGGTCTACTGGAATACAGTGACCTCCTACCAATCCGGGATAGTACCTGTGGAAGTTCCACTTGGTCGCGGCAGCGTCCAAAACCTCATCAGTGTCCAAACCAAGCTTGTTGAAGATTATCGATAGCTCGTTCATCAAAGCGATGTTCAGGTCTCTTTGCACATTCTCAATGACTTTTGCGGCTTCAGCGGTTTTGATATCAGGAGCCAAGTAAACATCGGTTACTAAACTATACAGTTCTTCCAACAACTTCCCTGTTTTCTCGTCCATGCCTGCGACTATCTTCGTTATCTTGTCGATATCGTGTTCCTCGTCTCCTGGATTCACTCTCTCGGGTGAATAGCCCACAAAGAAGTCCTCCCCAGCTTTCATACCTGACTTTTCTTCCAATACAGGAATACATTCTTCCTCAGTAGCTCCAGGATAGACCGTACTTTCATAGACAACCACAGCACCTTTTCTTAGATTTTCACCTACACTCCGAGAAGCTGATTTCACCATAGATAAGTCCGGTTCTTTAGTTTCAGTGACAGGAGTTGGTACACTAACTATAACGAAGTCAGCTTCGTTTATCTTCGAAGCGTCTGAAGTGTAATCAGATCAGGGTTGTCATTTTCTTCACCAAGCTCCTCAACTTTAGATTCATCTATATCGAAACCGATGGTCTTCAGTTCTTCAGAAAAGTATCTGGCCAAAGGTTTTCCAACGTACCCTAATCCAACTACACAAACAACAGCTTTTCTCTCGTTCAGTTTCCTCTTTAAATCCATACGAACCCGCTCTATATCTATCTCTTCGATTTATATATTTTGTCTCAACTCACTTTTCACTTCAGAAAATATCCAATACCGTCTGGATGAACTCCGACGTTTATCCTTTCTTTACGCTCCTCTAAGGTTTCAACATCTATTATAGAGATATCATTCGTCTTGTTATTCGCAACGAAAGCTCTAGAACTGTCATGATCGAAGACCGTACCTCCGGGCCAAACGCCTACAGGGATCCTCTTCACTTCCCAAGGCTCTATTCTATCTTCTAACTCAAATTCAGTATCTATAACAGAGATATCATTGGATTCTCTGTTCGGGATGAAAGCGTATTTTCCGTCATGTGAAAACACAATTCTTATCGGTCTGCTACCCAACCTTCTTTTGTGCAGGGTCTCATAATTTTCAGTATCTATGACAAAAAGAGTATCGTCTTCTTGATTCGCTACGTAAATACTCTCTCCGTCTGGATGAACCGCGACTCCTTCAGGGCCTTCACCCACCGGAAAATGATTGACTATGTCTTCTTTTTCCGTATCTACCACCGTTATGTTGTCACTTCCTATGTTGGGAACGTATACTTTCTTCCCATCGGGATCAAATGAGATCATGTGGGAATGCTCTTGATAAGTGGGAAAGTACTTCTTTACCTCATCTTTTTCGGTATCGATGATGAATATTTTGTTGCTGTAAGTAGAGGCTAAATAAAGTTCCTCTCCATCTTCCGTGATCTCCACGCCATGAGGAAATTTAAAATCCTCATGCTCCAATTTCTTAATAATCTCAAAACTCTCATTATCCAATACATTCAATTCGTTTCCTAGAGAACAGGTGATGTATGATTTCTTACCATCTGGAGTTATAGCTATCTCATGCGGATTGTGCCCACATTCTATTTTTTTGACGACCTCTCGTTCGTTTGGATCAACTATCGAGAGTGTATCTTCATTTTTGTTCAGAACTATCAGATATTCATCCATCTCGTTCCACCTTTCATACACCTAATCCTGAAGCGGGTCTTAATATTTTTGTCTTCTAAAAGCTCTTTTCTACATATCCTGACAAAAATGATTTTAATGTAGAACTCCTTTCTGATTACAAGGGGAATCATGGATTTAGCTATAAAAAACACGACTCTCATCACTTTCAAAGGCAAAGGTTTGGGGATAATCAAAAACGGCGCATTAGGAGTCGAGATGGACAAGATATCTTTCGTCGGTAAAACCAAAGATCTCGATGAAGAAAATTACACCAGCATAATAGACGGTACCGATCATATAACGATGCCAGGACTTGTAGACGCGCATATTCACTCTGGTCTAGCTCTTTTACGAGGGACCGCACAAGACGTTCCAGAGATCGAATGGATGGACAAAGCTTTAGGTCCGATCACTCGGCACTTGAACGAAGATGATCTCATAGTGGGTTCAAAACTTGGTGTTTTAGAGGCTCTTAGATGTGGAACCACAACCTTTGGAGAGTTCACTAGTGGTTTAGATCACACCATAGAAGAAGTCTATCAGCCTTTAAGTGCTAGAGTCGTTGGAGCAGAGACGATAAATGAAGTAGTAAGCAGAGAAAACGACACTTATCAGTTGGAGCAGTCAGAGTCTCAGCTTCAGGAAAACGAACGTCTTTTCAAAAAATATGGCCCAAATGATATGGTAGATGTGATGTATGGTCCTCAAGCTTTAGATATGGTTTCAATAGAGACCTTGAAGGAAATCTACGAAAGAGCTGAAGAACTCGATAGACGTATTCACATGCATGTGGCACAGGGCGGTAGGGAAAGGGAGCAGATAAAAAACAGATACGGAAGTTCCACCGTGAAAAAACTGAAAAAAGAGAACATGCTGAGCGAGAGGCTTTTGGCTGCTCACTGTCATGGAACCACCACGGAAGAAAAGAGAACTATGGTAGAAAACGAAGTTAGCATGGTCGGCTGTCCAAGCTCAATCGGCATGATCGACGGGATAGTTCCTCCTATCAAAGACTTTCTCTCATCGGGAGGAACCGCCGCTTTGGGATCTGATCAAGTACCTGGGAACGGCGCTCACAATATATTCAGAGAGATGAGGACCATCAGTCTTTTGACAAAATGTAGAGATAGCGATCCGACGGCTCTTCCTCCTTGGAAAACTCTTCAACTAGGGACAAAAAAAGGTGCGGAAGCTCTCGGTCTAGAAAATAAGATAGGAACTCTCGAGAAGGGTAAGAAAGCGGACATCATAACCATAGATATGAAGAGTCTTAACCTGACGCCAGCTGTTCATAAGCCTTTTAGAAATTTTATCCCTAACCTGATCTATTCTTCTACCGGTTTTGAAGTAGATAACGTTATAATCAATGGAAATAAGATCTTGAGAAACAGAAAGTTCGTAGATGTAGATGAGGACCAAATAAAAGAAGAAGCTGAAAAGAGAACTGGAGATATATTGGATAGGGCAGAAAGTGATTGGCGAGAGGCAGATTCCAAGATGGTAGAATATCGCAGTGATGATTTGATCTGAACCCCAAAACGGAATATTAATATATCTTGAGTCGCATATACTGAAGAGGTTGAGAACATGGTCAAGATAAAAAGTAGAAGTTCACTTAATTATATAAGCAAAGAGTATGAAGGGCCTATCGAAGAGTTACCATTCAAGGAATATATAAAAGATCTTAAGAAATGGGCTAGAAAGAAGAAAGCAAAACCCTACGGCAAACCCGCCGCATTTTATCACTACGATTTTGACAAAGCTTCTGACAAGAATTTCAGAGCCGATATAGGGATACCGATAAAAGAGCGAAGAAAGGGTGGTGAAGGCTACAAATTGAAGTATTTGCCGCCTATCAAGGTGGCCGCAAAGAAGTTTAAAGGAACTCCAGCAGATTATCAAGAAGCATACGATGAAATCTACAATTACATAGAAGAGAAGGGTTACAAACCATTTGGGCAGAGGATGGAGAAATTCAAGAAGATACCTGAAAAGAAAGAAGGAGTTTTCCAGATGAAGAGTGAACTCCAGGTACCAGTTGAGAAAACCTCTAGGAAGTGATGAAAATCCCAAATTTCATTTTTCTTTTTTTATCAGATTATCATCAAATTTTGATTTGAAACTCTCCTCGTCCAATATTGTTTTACCTTCTTCTTCGATGTGCTGTTCCGCAGGTGCCTTCTCTAGATAAGCAGTCAATTGTTCTGCAATTCTTTCCTCAAAAGTGGGTGTTTCAGTATTTCTGTAAAATAGACCAAGCGGGATCTTTTCAGTTATACTTGATTTATTCATAGCTTCTGTTAGATCTACATTTCCTGGATCCCAATCCTCCAATTTTTCTATCCTCTCGTTGAAATATTCGGATGTGTGGATGTCATTATAAGTTACGCAGGGTTGGAGTATATTCAGAAAAGCGGCTCCTTCGTGCTCTATACCATCTTTTATCGCTTCCTTCAAATGATCAGAATCCATGGCGAAGCTTCTAGCAACGTGAGTATAACCTGAAACAAGAGCCAAGGCTAAAGGTTCTACAGCGTCGTGAATGCTAGAAGTATTCAAGGCCTTAGTTTTAGTATCTCGAGGAAGCGTAGGTGAAGCCTGCCCTTTAGTTAAACCATAAACTCTGTTATCGTGCATCATGACCAAAACGTCTAAATTTCTTCTACCTAGAGCTACGAAATGACCGGCACCGATCCCTAAAAGGTCGCCGTCACCTCCGTTCACAACCACTTCTAACTCAGGATTCGCCATCTTGATTCCAGTGGCGAAGGGAATGGCTCGTCCATGTAGGGTATGGACTCCACTGACATCTATGAAGTGAGGCATCTTTCCGGAACAGCCTATACCGGAAACCACTACAGTCCTTTCCGGCTCCAATTCAAGTTCAGAAAAAGCCCTATAAACACTCGAAACTATGCCGAAATCCCCGCATCCGGGACACCAATCTATCCAATTGTCTGTTCCATATTTACGGGCCATGCTTCAACACCTCCCGTTCAGAACCTTCGATTATATTCTCTAATGAAGCTACCAGCTCATCCTTATATATGGGACGTCCAGTGAACTTTACCACTTCCCTTTCGATCTGGTATCCTATATTCAGACTCACGACCTCGGATACACGAGGCGAGTAGCTGTGTTCGACAGCTATCACTTTCTCGCTCCTTTCTAGATAAGAGTGAACTTCTTCAATCGGGAAAGGAGAAAAACATCTGAAATGTAAGTATCCGAAATCTTCTTCCATCTCTTCTATTGCATCTAATATCACGCCTTTGATCGACCCCCATCCTACGATGAGGTTCTCTGCGTCTTCAGGACCGAAATATATAACTCTATCATCGATTTCTTCATCAGCTATCTTCAACTTATCCATTCTCTTCTGATGCATCTTTATCCTGTTCTCCGGATCTTCACTCACGTTTCCTTCTTCATCGTGTTCACTCCCGGTGTACCACATGACTTCTGAGCCCAAAAATGCTCTTTCGGAAACAGGGCCATCTTCGAATCTCTTGTAATCTTCACCTTCAAACAAATCTCCTCTATCTATCTTTACCTTACTAATCTCTGGTACGGGAATCGTCTTTACAAAGTTAGCTAAGAACTTGTCCATCAGATGGATTACAGGCGTCTGATACTTCTCCGCGAGATTGAAAGCTTTTACCGCATCGTTGAAAGCTTCCTCATGATCTCCAGAAACAAGAACTATGCGGGGAAAGTTCCCGTGAGAAGAGTAAAGAGCGTTCATGAGATCGTCCTGACTTCCCCTGGTCGGTTGNCCAGTACTTGGACCTCCTCTCTGATAATAAGTTATNACGATAGGAACTTCGTTTATCCCTGCCCAACCGAGACCTTCTACCATCAAAGCAAACCCGGGTCCGCTCGTTGCGGTGGCGCTTCTAGTTCCGGTTAAAGCTGACCCAATGCAAGATGTTATAGCAGCTATTTCATCTTCAGTTTGAAAGACGAGAATGTTTGCTCCGTCATCAAAACTCGCGTGCTGTTCTATAAAGAAGCTTTCATCGGCAGCTGGAGTGATAGGATAGTAACTCTGAAATCTCATCCCTCCGGTAATTTTCCCCATCCCCGTTATCTCGTTACCGTTCACCATCAACAATTCGTCTTCATCTATTCTAGAACCTTCTAGCTTTAAAGGAGAACCGTGTTCTTCTTCAACCATCTCAGAGACTTTTTTCACCAAAAACATGTTCTGTTTTGCTATCTTATCTTTTCCTTCGAATTTCCTTTTAATACCCTTCTCCACCACTTCTTCTTCTATACCCATCAGGCCGGCAACAGCTCCGATCAATATCGAACTCACGTATCTGGAAGCATGTGATGATGAAATATCGAATTCTTTTTGGATATCTTCGAGTATAGAAGGAAAATCGAGTTCGACAACTTCCACGTTCTTTTCCTCTTTAAGATATTCAACCAAAGACGAAACGGTTCCCTCTATCCCTATCTCCTCAAAACTCTCTTGTAGTCTTTCTCTCAACGGATCTTCGATGCTTTTGATCGAATCCTGTTTTTTCTCTCCTATGGAAGAATCATATATCAGATAACCCCCTTCAACGATGTCCTCAAAATGAGTGAACAGGGTTTCTGCATCCATGCAACCGAGAAGGTCTATCTTTGAATCTATAGAGCGAGGTATGCCAACAGAAGAAACTTTAGCATGGGCGTAGCTGTGTCTGCCCTTTATGTTCGAATAGTATTCTCTATCTGCCAAAAATCCGTTTCCCGAAGAGGCGAAGGCCGTACTCAAAATCTGTATGGTCGTCTCGAGTCCGGAGCCCTGGGCTCCTCCTAAGATCATGTTCAGCTTTTCGGTCATATTATCACTCAATCAGCTGCTGGGCTGTCTTCCGCGGCCACATCATCTGAATATCTCTCTTCAACTAATCTTCCTTTTTTGTGATCCTCTAATTCATCAACTGAGAAGATCGGTTCACCGCAAGTTATACAGTAGATCCAACCTTTTTCTCTAAGTATTTCTTCCAATCTCTCTCTATCTATATCTTTTTGGCCAGGGCATATTTCTTTTTTAGTTATCAATCTGTCCTCATTAAGACACAATCCGATAAAATCGTAAGAATCGTGTTTAACAAAATAATCGCAGTGTTCACATCCTTTTTCTGCCAATATCGGCACCTCTCTCTAATCTAGCGTGACGAAGATATATAAAGCTTGACAAAAATTATAAAGGAAAAAGTCTACTTTTCGTCTTTTACTTTTTTGTAGTAGGCGAGTCCCGAAACAATAACAGCTAGTGTTAAGGAGAACGTCGTAAATCCTGGTGTATCCTCATCATCTTCCTCGCTTGAAATAGTAAATTCAGTTGTATAGTTGAATCTATCGAATTCTGCTTTGACAACATAATCGCCTTCGGGAACTTGCTCTCCTTCAAAGTCTGTTTGGTTCCATACCAGCAATTCGGTCCTTCCGTAAGGCGGAACAGCAGGGACAGTATACTCGATATCAGGCTGATGTACCACTTCTTCATTTTCGACGTTCACGATCTGTATCCCTAGTGCTGCAAGGATAGGATGACTACTTGCACTTCCGTCATTTTTTACCTCTATGATGATTTGTTCTCCAGGTTCGTAAGAATCCTTTTCCGAACTGATGTATTCATCTTCCTCGAGAGTACTAAAGTTGGCTGTTAGGTTTTTATCTTCATCCATCGAAATCGTTATCTCTAGTTCTTCTCGTTTCTCTTCAGGAACGTCTCCACTCCAATGAGTGAACCTCCAGCCTTCTTCAGAAATCGCTTCCACGGAAATCTCTGCGTCCTTTGAAAAGTCATGAGTACCGGGTTCTGGGTCTGTTCTTCCCGCTCTGTTTGGATCAATGCTTTCACCTGGAGGGTAGATGTTATCTGTTAACGCGGGCTGTATATTTAGTGTGTATTCGTCTTCATCATCTTTCACCTCTACTTCACCTACCGAGGCAAGGGAATAGACTAAAATAGACGATACAAGCAGTATTGCAATCACCCAAATCAAAGCAAGGGTTTTCCTCATGCTTTTCTCTCCAATATAAATACTTTGAACATAGCAATATAAATGCTTTGCTCAATATCACACCCTAATGTCTTAATATCCTTATCTCCTTTATTTGATAAAACAATAGGGTGAAATCAGATGGAAGATGATGAAATATACGAGCACGAAGTGATAGTGATTGGAGGAGGATTATCTGGATTGAGAGCAGCGCTCGAGACAGGGAAAAAAGGTAGAGATGTGGCGGTTCTATCGAAAGTTCATCCGCTGCGCTCTCATAGTGTAGCGGCACAAGGAGGCATAAACGCCTCACTGGGGAACGTTCCAGAAGCGGAAGATGATGACTGGGAAGATCACGCCTTCGATACAGTCAAAGGATCGGATTATCTGGCAGATCAAGACGCTGTAGAAGCCATGTGTAAAGATGCGCCGGATGTTGTACTTGAATTGGAACATATGGGCACAGTTTTTTCACGCTTAGAGGATGGAAAGATAGCTCAACGGCCTTTCGGAGGAGCTGGGGTTCCGAGGACTTGTTACGCTGCAGATAGAACGGGACATAATCTTCTTAATACGTTGTACGAGCAGACCATCGCGGAAAGCCTTGACTTCTACAACGAGTATTTCGTCACTTCTTTAGTAGTTGAAGACCGAAAAATACATGGCTGTATCGCCTGGGATATAGAGAAAGGAAAGCTAGTTGGGTTCTCTTCCGATGTTGTTGTTCTCGCCACCGGTGGTTATGGACGTGTTTACAATAGGTCAACGAACGCTCTGATCAATACCGGTGATGGCGCTTTTCTAGCTTACCAAGCAGGCGTTCCGTTAGAAGACATGGAATTCATACAGTTTCATCCTACCACTCTTTATGACTCAAACATCCTGATGACCGAAGGAGCTAGAGGAGAAGGCGGTTATCTGAAGAATAAACATGGAGAAAGATTCATGAAAGATTACGCTCCGGAGGCGATGGAGCTCGCTCCTAGAGATATAGTGGCTAGGGCGATAATCACCGAAGCGGAAGAGGGAAGAGCATTCGAAGACGAATACGTTCATCTCGACCTCACACATCTTGGAAAAGAAAAGATAGATGAAAGACTGCCCGGAATAAGACAGATCGCTCAGGACTTCGCAGGTGTGGATCCTGTTGAAGAACCGGTACCTGTACAACCCGGTCAACACTATTCAATGGGAGGGATCGATGTAGATGTCGATGGTGAGACTAAAATTGACGGTCTTTACGCTGTGGGCGAATGTGCCTGTGTAAGTGTTCACGGAGCAAACAGATTAGGGGGAAACTCTTTGCTGGAAACAGTAGTCTTCGGTAGACAAGCGGGAAAAAAGATCAGTGAAACTTTCGAGAAGAAAGAAAAAGACGAAGAAGAGATCAAAAAAGCACTGGAAAAAGATAAAGAGGAGATTAACAGACTGATCAATGAAGAGGGAGATATACTTTACAGCGAACTGATGGATGAGCTTCGAGAAGTAATGTTCAAACATTTTGGTGTTTATAGAGAAGAAGCATCGATGAGAGAAGGCCTCTCAAAGATCAGGGAGTTGAAGGATAAATTTGATGCAGTCCATATCGACAACGAAAACGAAAAGTTCAACACCGCACTTGTCAGAACGCTAGAACTGAAAAGTATGTTGTACACAGCAGAAGTAGTAGCGCTAGGCTCTATAGAGAGAGAAGAGAGTAGAGGTTCTCATTTCAGAAGAGATCATCCGGAAAGAGATGACGAGGAATTTCTATATCACACTAAGGTCGAAAAAACTGAGGAGGGGCCTGAACTTTACTACGAAGACGTAACTCTTGGGCAGTTCGAGGTAAAGGAGCGTGAGTACTGATGAAATTCAAAATTTATCGATACGACGGCCAAGAAGAAGATTACAACATTTACGAAGTACCTCACAAGGAAGGCCAGACAGTTTTAGATGTTCTATTCCATATACAGGAAAATATCGACGACTCTCTCTCCTTCCGGTATTCGTGTAGAGGCGCGGTGTGTGGTTCCTGTGCGATGCTGATCGACAAGGTTCCAAGATTAGCTTGCAGGACTCAAACGAAAAATGTAAAAGAGAAAAAGAACGAGATTAAACACTATCAAGCACTCGATGAAGGGGAGAAATTATCAAAAGACTACATACTTGTGGAACCACTACCACATCTAGAAGTCAAAAAAGACTTGATAGTTGATATGGAGAAATTTTTCGAAAATTACGAGAAGATAGAGCCTTACCTGAAATCCGACGAAGAACCCGAAAAAGAACACTTGATGGAGCCAAAAAAGGTCAGTGAACTTGAAGATTACACTAACTGTATTCTCTGTGCTGCCTGCTTCGGTGGCTGTCCAGTGAACGGTGAGAATGAAGACTACCTTGGTCCAGCAGCTCTCGCAAAGCTCTACCGTTTTCATTTAGATTCTAGAGAGAGTGATGAAGAAAACAGATTGAAACTCGCGGATTATGAAGATGGTTGGTGGGATTGTGATTTCCACACAAACTGCAAGAAGGTCTGCCCCAAAGGCGTGCCTCCTAATTTTGGCATCGGAAAAGCTAGGCAAGAACTGGAGGAGATAAAGGATGACGAGGATTGAAAAGGATAGTATAGGGGAAAAAGAAGTACCTAAAGAGGCTTACTATGGTATACAAACAAAAAGAGCGTTGGAAAACTTTCCCGTCAGCGGCTTGACTGAAAGTCCAGAACTGATATACTCATACGTGACTTTGAAAAAAGCATGCGCTAAAGCTAATGTAGAATGCGGGAAGTTAGACGAAGAGAAAGGCAAATACATAATAAATGCATGTGATGAGATCTTAACCGGAGATTACGAAGATCATTTTGTGGTCGATATTTACCAGGCGGGAGCTGGGACTTCCTTCAACATGAATGTCAATGAAGTTATAGCTAACAAAGCTCTTGAATTGGTGGGAGAAAGTAAGGGCGATTATGACAAGATCAATCCTAACGACCATGTGAATATGTCTCAATCTACCAACGACACTTTTCCCACCGCTTCTCACATAGCTATAATCGAAAGTTCTGAAAATTTACTAGCAGATTTAGAATCGCTCGCAGAAGCCTTTCGCTCTAAAGGAGAGGAGTTTATAGACGTGGGCAAATCAGGCAGAACCCACTTGATGGACGCTACACCTATCAGTCTCGGCGATGAGTTCTTAGCTTATGCCTCGGCTATAGAAAGAGCGAAAGAAAGATTGAAATCTTCACAGCAGAATTTACTAGAGCTGCCTTTAGGAGGTACAGCTACCGGTAGAGGTGCTAACACTCCTGAAGGCTTTAGAAAAAAAGTGATAAAAGAACTCTCTGATCTTCTAGATAGAGATTTTAAACATGCGAAAAACTCATTTGAACTCATTCACAGCCGTTCCCAGATGGCTGACTATTCCTCTAGCCTGAAAGACCTAGCAAGTGAGTTCATAAGAATAGCTAATGACTTGAGATTGCTCGCGTCCGGTCCAAGAACAGGTATAGCCGAAATAGAACTTCCAGAAGTTCAACCAGGTTCTTCCATAATGCCGGGCAAAGTGAATCCAGTCATGGCTGAATGTTTGAATATGATATGTTTTCAAATAGTTGGAAGAGACTCGGCAGTTACTTTAGCCAATCAAGCGGGACAGATGGAGATGAACGTGATGGTTCCTCTCCTCGCATACAACATCATAGATTCGATAAAGATCCTACATAACTATCTCCCCGTCTTCGAAAAAAGATGCATCCAAGGAATAAAAGCTAATGAGGAAACCTGTAAAAAAAATTTAGAGATGACTCCAGCACTAGCTACTTTACTTTCAACAGAGATCGGATATCTAAAAGCGGCTGAACTCGCCAAAGAGGCGATGGAAAAAGACATGCCCATAGAGGATCTAGCTAGAAAAAAAGAGGTTCTACCTGAGGAAAAATTGGACGAAATATTCGATCAAAAAAAGATGATAAACAACAAGTACAGAGATTAATCTTGTTCAGGCAGGAACATCTCGCATTTATCATAATCGAAACGTGCACCGCCGCTGAGAACATGTACCGTTACTCCACTCACCGATATCGGTTCGCCGAGTTCTAGGTCAGGAGCGTTATTTTTTGAGATATGGACTCCATCAACTACCGCGACCGTGTTTCTACCGATGACTTGGAATTCCTCTTTATCGAGGTCCCAAACTGTAGCGGTCCCTTCGCCTATCCCTATTCCGCGAGTACCCGGATTTTCGCTTACTACGTGTATCAATCTAGGAAATCTTCCTCTTTCAGTGAAGTGGGTATCTATCACCATATCTGGAATGAATCCAAGGCCCTGTGTAAGTTCGACCTGACCATGGACAAACGGCCTTTCCAAAAGATTGCCGGATATCATTATAGATGTTAAACATACCGAGCCAGCGCTGGTGCCTCCGATCAATGCCCCGTCTTCAAACTTTTCTTTCAACTTCTCTAAGAGCTTAGTTCCGCCCAGGAGTGCGGTGATACGGAGCTGATGTCCACCAGTCAAAAAGAAAGCGTCACTCTTTTCCACCTTATCTATTGTGTCATCGCTGTTAGCCTCTTCTCTGTCTTCGGGATTTATAACGACCGTTTTCGAACTGAAACTTTCAAACAAACCAGTGTAGCCCTCCATACTCAATTTGGGTGAACCACTAGCGGTAGGTATGATGCCTATTGTAGGCGTACCTGGAGTGATCTTCTGAGCTATGTTGAAATATTCTTTAAAAAGCGGTGTATCAGGTCTAAGATCGATATTGCCTCCCATCGCGATTATCGTTCCCCTCGACATATTAGCTGTATAAGAGGATATATAAATAAACCTTTTCTTGAGTTAATTTTATTTGTAACTAGACTTGTTTATCATTATGTCCAAATACGATCCTAAGCACGCGGCATTCCTCGACTCTGAAGAGAGAAAAAATAGATTAAATCCTGAAAAAGTAATTTCACTACTTGACCTAGAATCTGAAGATGTTGTTTTAGACCTCGGTGCAGGTACCGGGTTCTTAACGTTTCCTCTGTCCGAGATAGTAGAAAACGGAAAAGTATACGCTGTTGATGTTCAAGAAGAGATGTTGAAAGAACTCAGGAAAAAGTGTGAAGAAAAAGGATGTGAAAATATAGAGGTGGTTCTTTCGGAAGAGGGAAATATACCAATATCTGACAAAGAAGTGAACAAAAGTTTTCTTCTGAACGTGCTGCATGAGATAGAGGATATGGTTACATTGGAAGAACTCTCAAGGATCATGAAGAGCGACGCAGAAATATCAGTTGTGGACTGGGATAGAGACGTGATAACAGAAAGAGGTCCTCCGACTCACGAAAGATTGACTTTAGATGAAGCGGTAGAATTGTTAGAGAAACAAGGCTTTACCATCACTGATAGAGGTAAGTGGGAAGATCACTATTGGGTAAAAGGAAAAGTATGATGAATAAATGGAAGGAGGTAGAGATGAAACAAAACAATATATTCATAACTGGCCCGCCAAGATCGGGGAAGAGTACTTTAGTGAGAGAAATCCTTGAAGAGTTGGACTTGAAGGCAGAAGGTCTTAGGACACCAGATATAAGAGAAGGGGGAGAACGAAAAGGTTTCAAATTGGTCGATATAGGGAGTGGTGAGGAAGGTGTATTAGCTCATGTAAAAGTGGAGGAAGGACCGAAAGTTAGCAGGTATAGAGTAAATATGGAAGACTTGAACACATTAACTGAGAAATCTCTAGCTGATGTCTCGGAAGATTGCGATGTAGTGGTTATTGATGAGATCGGGACGATGGAATTGTACTCAGACTATTTTGTTGAAA
>SL_8KL_010_SEDDRAFT_10002548_pt1 | contig 15335 bp, 11 predicted proteins | sample SodLakKL_010_SED_4_FD_11160 | JGI IMG/M metagenome (IMG submission 11160) | reverse complement strand
CTTCTAGTTCCTCCAATATTTCGTCGACCTCCTCAATATATTTCTTCGCGGCCCCAGCCTCTTCGTATTTCTTTTTAGACTCTAATAGACTTTGTCTAGCTTTTTCAAATTCTCCCTTCTCTTTGTAGGCTTTTCCTAGTTCTAATCTGTCCCTCGCTTTTGCAAACGGTACTTTAAGATCCTTCATCACCTCTTCAGCCTCCTCTAGCAAATCAATAGCTTCTTCCAAGTCACCTTCTTTCCTTTTTATAATACTTTTAACTCTCTTAACACCTGCAAGACCGATCTTTTCTTCCAACTTCTCTATCTTGTCTTTAGCAACTTTTAGATGTTCAGATGCACGTTCTGTAAGTCCCTTTCTTGCCAAAGCTTCAGCCGCGTTGAAAGAACCCCAACCAATGAATTGTTGATTTCCAACTTTTTCTGCATATTCTATACATTTTTCGAATTCTTCAATGGCTTTTTCATACTCTCTTTTCTTGAGATACTGATCACCCATATTGTTATGGACCTTAGCCAACTTGTCGTAAATCTCTCTATTTTCCAATATGGGAAGCGCTTTTTTATAATGCTGCATCGCATTATCATGCTCACCTTTATATGCTAAGACACTCCCAATATCCACGTAATTTAGCGCTAATTCTTTGTTGTTACCCTCCTCTTTAGCCTTCTGGATACCCTGTTCATAATGCTCTTTTGCTTTATCTAGATCCCCTTCTCTCCATCGGATATAGCCAAGTCCACGATGACACTCAGAGATACCTTCTCCTATAAGCTCAGATAATTCTAGTGAAGCTCTAAAGTACTTTTCGGCCTCGTCGTAATCTTCCATATGCCTGTGAACATGACCAAGTCTTCTCATCACTAAAGCTCTCATTTTTTCATCATCTGTTTCTTCCGCTTTTTCTTTCAGTTCTTCGAAAATTTCTTTCGAACTTTCCCATTGACTCAGATCAAAATAAAGTTCACCGATTCTCCTAAGGAGATTCATTTCTTTTGTATCAAAGTTTTCAATTGAACGGCTTTTCCTAAGAGAGTCTAAAGCTTTTTCGAAATGCTCTATAGCCCTTGGAATATCAAGGCTTTGAAGAGATTTTTCACCAGATTTCATAGAATATTCGTACGCTTTCTCATACTCTTTACCTTCGTAAAAATGCATGCTAAGCTCATAGTAATGCTCTTCAATTTCGTCCCCATAGAATTCTTCGATAGCCTTACCTATTCTCTGATGTGAAACTCTTTTACGGCTCTTAGCCATATCTTCTCTCAGTGCAGTTCTCGTTTGAAGATGATCGAATCGATATATTTCATCTGAAGTTCCTTCTACCTCTTCGATTAGACCCTGATCTATCAATTCATCAATTATATCTAAAAGAGTGATAACATCCATCTCTGTAACTTCTTCTAGGAGCTCAAAATTAAACTCATTCCCTACAAGGGCAGCGAAATAAAGGACTTTCTTTTCATCCCTGCCTAATTTTTGGATCTTCCTATTTGTCATATCTTTTATAGATGAGGGTACGGAAATGTTTGATAATTCTTCCTCTGGGTCCCAACCAAAGGAATCAGGCTCTATAACACCTTCCTTCATCATGGAATCAAGTATCTCTACAATATAAAATGGATTACCTTCAGTTTCTCTATAAACAGTCCAAATAAAATCTTCTGGTAAATCCTCTCTTTCCACATGACTTCTTACTAATTCAGAAACAGATGGTTGATCCAATCTGCTAACCTCCATCAATCTTACGGTATTTTCTCCTTTAAGTCTGCTCAACGTATCTCTCATAGGCAGTTCTTCTTCCACGTATTTGAGTTCATCCTGACGATAAGCCCCCAAGAAAAGTATCTTATTATCGTAGATTTTCCTAGCAAGGTGGTGCATAAGCTGAGCTGAGGATTTATCAATCCACTGAAGATCGTCCATAAAGAATACCAACGGATTCTTCTTTGATAAATCAATCAAAAGATCTGAAACTCTGTTAAACATCATCTCCTGCTGGTCTGTAAAAGAAATATCTCTAGATCGTTCATTTACTCTCTCACTCCGACCTATCATACTCATAGGAGCTGGTTCTGAAGATGTAGAAAAATCAGGAGTTATGAACCCAGGACCAAACTCTTCTTTCTCCGTTTCTTCAAAATAATCTTCTAGAGCTTCATAAAAAGGTAAGTAAGGCTCAGTACTTTCATAGTAAAGACATCTGCTTTTAAATATATCGAAACCTTCTTTTTCGCATCTTTCTAAAAATTTTTCTGCTAATCGTGTTTTACCTACTCCAGTCTCGCCTGAGAGTAAAACGAACCTTCCGTCTCCAGATGCTACTCTGTTTTTGAAATGGTCTAATTCCTTCAATTCTTCCTCACGATTTACGAAAGTTGTTTCATTTCCTGTTCTCTTTAAGTTAATTCGTGGATTCATCCCAGTAAAAGTAGTATTACCACTTTTTATTAAAATTTACCCTAATATACTGATTCATTCTAGAATAAAAACAATTAGAAACAGTTTTGGAGGCTCACTAAATTACAGAAATTCCCAGTCATCTCCATTAGACTTAGAGTGATGCCTAACCTCGCTTCTTGGAATTGCTCTTTCATCTTCAAACATAGCTTCATCAGCTTTTTGTCTCTTGCCATTCCTTGTTCCTTGTCTTGAGACACTTCTCTTCTCAGGATTATCTTCTATTCCTTCAGCATCAGCAAATCCTCTTCTATCTCTTCTCTGACCACGATATTCCACCGATCTAAGGTCACCTAGGCGACTATAGCTTCCACCGCTAGATTCGATCCCTTGATGATTCATAGGGTTCTTTGCATATCTGTGAAGTGAAGACAACTCCTCTTTAACATTATCAAGCGATCTAACTCCATCAGTGAACTCCTTTCTTTTTTCATAAGAGATTATTCCTCCGATGTAAGCAAAAATCACTGTTAAAATATAACTATTTGAACCGAATGGTACTCCTGCCCATATTCTCTCAAAGAATGTAGTCCAATATTGTTGAAAGAACTCCAGATAAGGACCGAAGAAAGAATGAGAAGTAGCTAAAGCTATTACTTTATCCGGATATTCTATTATAGACTCAAATGCGAAATACACGTAACCATAGCTGAGCAAATAATAAACTGCACCGATTATCCCAAGACCGACAATCGAAGCGAGCAAACCTTTCTTAGGCCCTCCTGTTCTTCTACCGCCTACATAACCTGCTAGCATAGGGCCAAATAATGGAATCCACCAAAGAACCGCTGACAAAAATACGATGTATTTTACACCACTCCAAAAATCGTATGTTATCTTTCCAAATTCTTTGATTTTTCTCAACGTATTCCTCTGGTTATTTTGTCGTTTAAATTTCAATAATCCCTCTTCTTGGAGTTTTCTAGTCGCAGGATCCTGGTACTTCTTTCTTCTTAGCCGCATTTATATCCCACTATAATGTCGGATCGTCCGACAGGACGTCCGACAAACAAAATAGCGGGTGCAATCTATTTAAAAGTTTTCATCCCTTACTTTTTTTGTCATACAATCATCGTATCGAATCTAAAGCTTTTTCTACCTTTTTTTGATGCTCTATTGCAAGATTTTCTGCCCTGGATTCATCCGATGCTTCAGAGTATATCCGATATTTCGGTTCAGTTCCGGATGGCCTTATGAGTACCCATCCATCATCGTAATAAATCTTTAAGCCGTCGGTGTCATCATGATCAGTTTCACTATACACTTTTTTCAACTCTTCCAAAAGCGAATCCTTCATGTCGTCCGGACATTCAACGCTTCTCTTTTCAAGGGAATATTGCGGAAGTTCTTTTATCATATCCGATAATTTCCCTTCCTTAGCTACCATCTCTACTATCTTAGCAGCACTCATTGGGCCATCTCTACAATACTGATGATCCGCAAAGATCAAACCACCGTTCTCTTCACCTCCAAATAACGCATCTTTTTCCATCATCTCCCTTGCGACTATCGGAGAACCCACAGCGGTATAGATAAGTTCGCCTCCATTTTCTTCTACTACATCTGCAACACTGCTTGAGGAAGAGACGGGAGTCACTACGATCCCTCCACCTGCTTCTTTTACCAGTTTTTTAGCAACTAGAGTCAAAGTTCTATCTCCATGGATATATTCACCTTCTTCATCTACGAATATTGTCCTATCAGCATCGCCGTCATGGGCAATGCCAAGGTCTGCATCTGTTTTAGCAGTCAATCTTATGAGATCTTGCAGATTTTCTGGAGTTGGTTCGCTGTTATGCCCTGGGAAAGATCCATCTGGCTGAGCGTTAAGAGTGATTACTTTACAACCCAATCTTCTCAACAGGTAGGGTGTAAAATGACATCCAGCACCGTTTGCACAGTCTAAGATGATCTTAGGCTTCGCTTTTTCTATAGCTTCCTTATCAATCTTGTCTTCTATAGCTTTAGAATAGAGTTCTAGTGCATCATCTGATTTTTTCTTACCCACTTCGTTCCAACCAACAAGATTGAAATCTTTGGAAAAATAAATATCTTCGATCTCTTCTTCCATCCATTTGATCAATTCTGTACCGTCACCGTTTACACATTTGATACCATTGAATTCAGGGGGATTGTGAGAAGCGGTGATAGCGATGCCAAAGTCTGCTAATTCTCTCGTGTAATATTGTAAAGCAGGAGTTGGGACCTCTCCGAGATCTTTAATGTCACAGCCAGTAGCCATCAATCCAGAAGAGACAGCGTTCTTCAACATGTAATTAGAAACTCTCGTATCGGTTCCTATAGCGACCTTTTTATCTTTTCCGATCCAAGTTCCGATAGCTTTGGCTAAATCCAAGGCTAGATCGGTATTCATGTTCTCATTAACTTTTCCTCTTACTCCATTAGTCCCAAAAAGTTCAGTCATACCTCTTCCTCCTCCGGTTTCAATTTTTCTTTTATAACTTTACTACCCTTTTCTAAATACAAGTTATCTGAGATTATAGAATTCTTTATTGTAACCTCGTCTTCTACGATGACATCATATCCTAAAATGCTATTTTCGATGACGCAGTCATCTCCGATTTCAACCCCATCATAGATCATAGAATTTCTTATTTCAGATTGTCCTATGGTGCAGTCCTCTCCAATCGTTACATATTTTCCCAATTCGCCTTCAACAACGCTCTTATCGCCTATCAGTTTTGTTTTTTCCTTTTCTTCCAAAAGTGTACGATTGGCTTTGAACAAGCTTGAAGGTCTTCCACAATCGATCCAATATCCTTCAAATTCATATCCAAAAAGACCTTCATCTACTAAATCCGGAAATACTTCTCGTTCCATCGATACTTTTTGTCCTTCGGGTATCCTTTTCAATACAGCTGGTTCTAAAATATAGTGGCCCGCATTCACTTTATTAGAAAAAGCCTCTCCAGGTTCAGGTTTCTCTTGAAAACGCTCGATTTTCGAGTCATCATCTATCTCCATAACTCCGAACTCGGTAGGATCATCTACTCTCCAAGCAGAGATAGCTCCTATCCCTTCTTTTCTCCGGTAAAAATCAAGATAATCTTGGAAATCAAGACTAGATATTATATCTGAATTTATAACAAAAAAAGTATCGTCGATATAACTCTCAACATTCTTAACAGCGCCTGCAGTACCTCTTGGTTCCGGCTCATCGACTATGTATACATCTCTATCTAGGTTCAAATCTTCAAAGTATTCTCTTAACACATCTATTTTGTAATTGGCCGCTAAAACCACTTCTTCTATTTCAGATGGTAAAGAGTCGATTATGTGCTGGACCAAAGGTTTGTTAAGCAGAGGTAAGAGAGGTTTCGGAGTGGTATAAGTCAAAGGTCGCATCCTCGTCCCAAAACCTCCCGAAAGTAATATCGCTTGCATCGGATGACATTACCAATATAATCTTAATAAATATTACGATTCCAATTTTTCAAGTTCTTTTATCAGCTCAGATACACTTTCAAAATCTTCAACGACATCTAAATCCCATGTACCCAAACCAAAGATCTTTTTTCTGTATTTCTGTGCAAAACAAATCTCAGACAAGGTTCCATACCCACCGTCTATAGCGATGACGATATCTCCGTTCATCACAACTAGAGAGTTCCTCAACATACCTAGATCAGTGACGATCGCATGATCTATATACTCGTTAGCCTCTTTCCTGGAGGAAGAAGGTAATATACCTATAGTGGTTCCCTCTTTCTTTTTTGCACCTTTACAGACGGCCCTCATCACTCCGCCTCTCCCACCACAAACCATAGTATGGCCTCTATCAGCTAGTTTTTCTCCTAAAAGTTCAGCTGTCTTCAAATCGTCTTCGCTAGCAGATCCGACATCTCCTCCGATCACGCTGATATACATAGATCTCTATAAAAGGAAAACTTAATAGTTTTTCCGCAAACTAACTTTCTCTTACACGGAAAAATAAAAAGAATATCCCTTCTATTTTTATATCGTAAAGATGTTTTGTGTAGTATGAATCTAGAAGATATTAGAGAACTCGTTGAAAAGATGATAACTGGTGGTGTTCGGTCTGCGGACGCTGAGCTTTTAGTCAGAAAGAATATAAAAGTCGACGGAGAAAAAATCAGGATAGGTAAAAAGACATTTCAACGCGATGAATATGAAGAAATTGTTTTACTAGGTATTGGTAAAGCTTCAGTCTCTATGGCTATCGGATGTGGGATGATACATCCTGACGATGGATTAGTGATTGCCGATTCCAATAATTATGGGGAAGTAGATAGATGTCCCGTGAAAGTGAGATTTGCTGATCACCCATATCCAAAGCAGGCTAATATTGATGCAGCTGAAGAATTGTTTTCGATCGTTAAAGATAAAGATAACGCACTGTTCATCTTTCTAATTTCAGGCGGCGGTTCCGCGCTATTCACTCTCCCTGCAGAAGGTATACCTTTGTCCGACCTGAACAAGTTGAATAAACTTCTAGTCAAATCTGGCGCTAATATACATCAGATCAATACAGTTAGAAAACATCTCTCAAGAGTGAAAGGCGGAAGATTGGGAAAATTATGCTCCAAAAAGGGCGATATAGCATCTTTGATAATTTCTGACGTGGTGGGAGATGATCTGAGCGTGATCGCTTCCGGACCCACCTATCCCGATCATTCAACATATGAAGATGCGAAAGAAGTCTTAAAAGAATTCGATCTCTGGAACAAAATTTCTGACAGTATAAGAGAGAGGATCGATAGAGGGGTGAATGGAGAACTAGATGAGACTCCAACAAAATCGGAAGTTCATAATTTTCTGATAGGTAACAATATGACCGCTCTTCAAGGAGCCAAAAAAATAGCTGAAGATAGAGGGCTCGATAACATCATACTCACATCTCAAAACCAGGGAGAAGCAAGAGCAGTCGCTAAGCCGTTGATGGGTATCGCTAAAGAGATACAGGACACTGGAAATCCGATAAAGCCCCCCGCCACGGTAATCCTAGGTGGAGAGACCACGGTCAGATTCTCATCAGAAGATACAGAGACGGGGAAAGGCGGTCCGAACCGTGAACTCGTATTGAGTTCAGCTATCGAAATAAAGGATAGAGAGAATATCGTAGTAGGAAGTGTAGACAGTGACGGTATCGACGGAATGGATAAAGCGGGGGCTATAGCCGATACATCGACTATCGAAAAGTGCGAACTCGATCCTAAAGAACATCTTGAAAAACATGACTCGCAACCTTATTTCGATTCGTTAAGTGATTCAATAGAATTCGAAAGTAGAACAAATGTGAACGATATAACGGTGATAATAGTAGAAGAAAAAGAGTAAAGAAAGGGATTTTACTTAGAATCTATCAGTTCTTTAGTTTTATCGAATCCTTTGCGGAATGCTTTCAGATTCATTTCAACGAACTTATCGGGGACCTGGTTCTCTACGGCTTGCATCATTTCGTCTTTTGTAAGCGGCATGACTTCCGTTGCGCTTAGAGCACCTAGCATGACTATATTCTGAGTTATAGCCGCCCCAGCTTCTTTTGCAAGGTCTTCAGCATTCAAAGCTACCAATCTGTCTGTCGACTTTTCCAGCGAAGGTAAGATCTCATCGTCGATGCTGGGATATTCTTCGTTGCCTACACTGACTGTAAAGGGAACTATTGGCTGTCTATTCGTTACGATCCAGGTCTTTTTTGATGCCTGTTCTATAGCTCTGTAAGTCTCAATTGGCTCAAATCCTAAAATGACATCTGCATCTCCTTTTCCAATCAGTGGGCTGTAAACTTCTTCGCCTATTTTCACCGTAGTAACTACAACACCACCCCTTTGAGCCATGCCGTGAACTTCGCTCATGTAAACATCTAAGTCTTTCTCAAGAGCAGCGGCACCAAGGACCTGAGATGAAGTCAATATTCCTTGACCACCAACCCCAACAATCTCTAGATCAACACGTTTCATCCTTCAACCTCCTGTTCTATGGCGTCAAAGGGACAGACCTGAGCACATTGACCACATCCAACGCACTGTGTTTGGTCTATTATCACCTTTTCGCCCTCTCTTACTAAAGCGATACAGCCGAACTTGTTAGTGCAAACATGACACTGCTTGCATTCTTCCTGATCGACTTGATAAGGCTCCCAGCTCACCTCTCTCTGCTCTATAAGGGCACAGGGATGTTTAGGTACAACGACCGATATGCCATCATGTTCTATAGCTCTTTCAAAGACATCAATCGTCTCTTCGATATCATATGGGTCTACTGTCTCGACGAATTCGACCCCTGCGCCTTCGGCTAATTCCTCAATAGAAAGCATCGGGGCCGGTTCTCCCATGCCTGTTTTTCCGGTACCAGGATGTGGTTGATGTCCTGTCATAGCTGTAGTTCTATTATCCATGATCACGTAAACGAAATCGTGATCGTTGTATACGCCACTCACCAAAGGAGCCAATCCAGAATGGAAGAAAGTCGAATCTCCAAGAAAAGCGAATACCTGCTGATCGGTGTTCTTCGAAAATCCTCCAGCTGCCCCTACACTAGAACCCATGCAGAGTAAGAAGTCAGCTGTATTCAATGGGTCTTGAACTCCAAGAGTATAACAGCCTATATCGCTGGAGAACACCGCATCTTCACCGGCTAGAGCTTTCTTTACTGCATAATATGTACCTCTGTGGGGACAGCCCGGACAAAGAGAGGGCGGTCTAGATGGAAGATCGTACTCTTCAGACTTCAAAGCTTCCGTATCATCATTGAAATCCAACAGATCGGACAAAGCCTCTTTTATCCTATCTGGATTGTACTCATATAGCCTTGAAAAATGACCACTCTCCTTTCCAAAGACCTCAAGATCAGGATTTATCTCTTTGGCCAAGGCCTTCACTTTCTCTTCAAGGAATGGTTCTAGCTCTTCAACGACAAGAACTCTATCAGCACCTTCAAGATATTTTTTTGTCTTTTTCAATGGCAATGGGTTGGTCATCCCAAGTTTGAGTATAGTGATAGGGAGATCATATTCTTCCTTAGCCTCTCTGATATAGTTGAATCCAGCACCAGAAGACACTACATGTAATTCAGGATCTTCCTCTTCGATGACTTCGGTGAAACGAGAATCTTCAGAGATAGGTTCTGCTTTTTCCATCTGCTCCAGAAGACGCGGATGATTTTTTCTCGCGTTTTGAGGAACACTTACAAATCTACCTGGATCTTTCTCGAAATGTCCTTCTCCATCAGGCTCCTTAAGATCATCAAAAGTAACCACTCCTCTCGCATGGTTCACTCTCGTTGTTGTTCTTACCAGAACTGGAAGTTCCAAAGTTTCAGACAGTTCAAAGGCTTCTCTCGTCATCTCTTTTGCTTCATGTGGTGTTGTAGGTTCGAGCATCGGGATATTGCCTAATAGAGAGTAAAATCGATTATCCTGTTCATTCTGGCTAGAGTGCATAGATGGATCTCCTGCCGCCACTATAACCAATCCAGCTCTTGTTCCAGCGTACATGAGTGTCATCAGGGCATCGCTAGCCACGTTTACCCCCACATGCTTCATCCAGACCATTGATCTTACTCCAGATACCGCTGCCGCGGCTGCTGTCTCCATAGCAACTTTTTCATTTGCGGAGTACTCAAAATACATCCCGTAATCTTTAGCGATCTTTTCAAAAGTATTGCCTATCTCCGAGGAGGGAGTTCCTGGATAAGTTGAACCGTGACCTATCCCTGCTTCTAAAGCCCCTCTCACTATCGCTTCATTTCCCAGCAACAATTCCTCCCTTCCAGGCTCGTCTACCAGCAATTTTTTCATAGGATACACCTAGTCCTCTTCGTAAAGCTCTTCTTGGGTGAACTTCTCCTTCTTCTTCAATCTCTCCCAATATCTATCGACATTCTTTTGGATCTTCTCTACTTCTTCTTTAGGGAGGTGTCTGAATCTACCCTGTGGCTTTAGATATTCTTTAACCGGAACGACTTCATCTTCTTTAGGTTCTTTGTAAATATTGTAAACACCGCTCTCTATCTCATAGAGAGGGAAAACCTTTGATTTATGTGCCAATTCAGCTATCTCTATGGTTTTACTTGGTTGGGCTCTCCAGCCAGTTGGACAAGGAGCATAGATATGGATAAATTTTGGTCCTTTGATCTGCGCTGCCTTTTTGAATTTCTCGATGAAAGAATCAGGATAAGCTACATTCACTGTTGCGGCATAGGGTATATTGTGACTTTCCATTATCTCCATCATATCTTTCTTCGGTTGTTTTTTCCATTCTTTTTCACTGCCCACTGGCGTGGTCGTAGTCCACGCACCCTGTGGAGTAGCTCCACTCCTCTGTATACCCGTGTTCATGTAGGCCTCGTTGTCATACATCACCTGTATAGTGTCAGTTCCCCTTTCTACCGCTCCAGATAGGGCCTGAATTCCTATATCAGCGGTACCTCCGTCACCAGCGAAACCTACCACATTGATATCTGCATCTACATCTCTTGCATCAAGGGCAGCTCTGATACCAGATGAAGAAACGCCTGTGGTTTCAAAAGCAGTGTAAAGGAGAGGTACATCTAGATTTCTAGAAGGATAAACACCCGGTATAACAGCCCAACAGCATGCGGGTATGTTCACCGTCGTCTTTTTACCAAGGGCCTTGAGCATATATCTCATCGCGTGAGCTGCACCGCAACCGGGGCAGGCGTTATGACCGGAATTCATCAACTCTTTTTCAGGTATATTTGCCATGATTATCTCCTCCATTTGTTCCTATCTATCCTTAAATCTACCCATTCGACCTCTTTATCCAAACCTTTATCTTGAAGACTCAAAGTGTCTTCCATGATAACTTCTAGTATCTCTGGAGTTAAGTCACGTCCGCCGAGACCGACGATATAGTTTTTGACGAGAGGCGGGTTGCTTACTGTATAAAGAGCCTCCTTAATCTCTCGCGCTGCATCTCCAGCGGCACCAAATGAGTAAGATCTGTCTAAAATACCTACAACATTGACATCTTTTGCCAGTTCTCTTATCTTTTCCTTCGGGAATGGTCTGAAAGTCCGCAATCTCGCTAATCCAATGTTATGACCTTCTTCTCTAAGCTCGTCTATGACATCTTTAGAAGTGCCGGATATGGATCCCATTGTGATCATCAAAACATCTACACCATCTGTCTTGTATTCCTCTATCAATCCACCAGGATCACGACCAAAAGTTTCCTCGAATTCCTTGTTCACTTTTTTTATCTTATCTTTAGCTCCTTCCATAGCCTCCTCTAATTTTTTGGCAAAATCCATGTACCAGTCTGGCATCACTAATGAGCCAAAACCCATCGGATTATCAATATCCAACTTAAGATCCGGATCATGAGAAGGCAAGAATTCATCTACTTTCTCCTGATCGTAAATCTCTACTGGTTCCCTTGTATGACTCAATATGAAAGCATCTTCTACTATCATCCCAGGTAACATCACATCTTCATCTTCACATATCTTATATGCCATCAATATACTGTCTAGGACTTCCTGATTGTTCTCACAGAAAAATTGCAACCAGCCTGATCCCTTCTGTGCTACAGTATCAAGATGATCCGCCCAAACGCTCCAAGGTGGCCCCATCGCTCTGTTCACATTGGTCATCACTACCGGTAACCGAGCCCTCGCAGCCCACATCAACATCTCGTGCATCAAAGCAAGACCGTGGGCTGATGTCGCTGTGTAAGTTCTAGCTCCAGCAGTTGAGGCGGCTATACATCCAGCCATCGCCGAGTGCTCGCTTTCAACCTTGATAAACTCTCCATCCATCTTCCCATCAGCGAAGAATTCCGCTATCTTTTCTACAATAGATGTCTGGGGCGTTATAGGATACGCCGAAACAACTTCGGTTTTTGCCAATCTAGCTCCATATGCAGACGAATAATTTCCAGTTACGATCTTATATTCAGACATACTTTTCCTCCTTTTCCATGTGGATAGCATCTACAGGACAAATTTCGGCGCAAATTCCACAACCTTTACAGAAATCGAAATCGACAACTGCCCCCTCATCCTCGACAAAAATCGCAACATCAGGACAGAACTTCCAGCATTCACCGCAGCTTATACAGGTATCGAGATCAACAATAGGTCTTACTGTTCTCCAACTACCTGTTTTATTCAAATACTCAGAATTGCAGTCAGCGATAGGTGTTCTAGGTAGATCTGTATGATCCTCCGGATCCTCACATAACAAGTCCTCTGATTTTGGTATGTCGGTCTGTTCTGAAAGGAGAGTCCTATCGGGTGATTCTAATTTAGATCCTGGATATGGACCTTTTATCTCATCGTAGGCCTGTTTCGCAGCTTCTGCATTCGCTTCATTCTTTGCCGGAGCGTGTTTCAATATTACATCCACAAGAGATTCTTTCTTTACCATACCTGTAACACTGCTGACAGCGCCTAGTATAGCGGTGTTTACTATCGGAGCTACTTCGGTCCCAAGTCCGTGTTGCACAGCTATATCGCTCGCATTGACCGTATATACGTCCGCATTAGTATTTACTTTCATCTCACTAGGATCTTTTCCGGTATTTATTATCATTTGACCGTTGTCCTTCAATCCATCTGTAACATCCACTGCTTCCATAAGTGCAGTGTCTAAAACAATAACAACATCTGGTTCGTGGATCTTTGAATGATCTCTCACTGTTTTCTCATCTATCCGTGTAAAAGCTGTCACAGGAGCCCCCCTTCGCTCAACACCGAACATCGGGAATGCTTGTACATCTTTTTCTTCCTCGAAGGCAGCTCGGGCCAGCAATTCGGAAGCAACCACTGAGCCCTGTCCACCTCTTCCATGGAAGCGAACTTCTATCATTTCAATAGCACCATGTGGTTCTATAAAAGTCTCCTATAAAGACCTTTTTGTAAACCCGGTTGGCTGGATTTGAACCTAGGAAGACAAAACTAAAAGGGATAAATAAAAATACAACGTCTTTCTCTCAAATAAATTGAACTAAGAGCCTGCAAATGATGCGTTTTACCAGTATTTAGGCCGGTGGTCTGTCACAATCTTAGATTCTCACTCACCACCACCCCATTCGATCGTTGCCACTCCTTCAAGGGCCGGTGGTCTAGGGGTCATGACGTCGCCCTTACAACTGTTAAAACAGTATGAAAGGCGAAGTTCGGCGGTTCAAATCCGCCTCGGCCCACTCCTTGTTTTCACCTCTCATCTTTTTAGGACTTCGAGTAATTTTGACCTATAAGGATGGAAAATATCTATTTGGGAAAATAATGAAATAGTGGTCAGAGAAAATATCGCTCCAAGGAAGTTAAAAATGAGATCATATGCAGTATCTTCTAGGCCCGCCTGAGTACTAGTATCAAAAATAATATCAATATAAAATTCCGTTATCTCCCAAAAAACTCCTATTGTGAATATGAATAGAAGAATTAGTGGAGGAATAACCCATTTAGGAAGGGATAAGTTTTCATACCTATCATCAAAGTAAACGAGTAAAGAGAAAAAAACTAAAGCTACGGCACTCCCGGCTAAAAAATGAGTTACTTCAGCCCACCAATCGGAAAGTGAATAAAAACCTAAGGGCCTACCAACCGCGTAAACAAACAAAACGAAAGTACTCCAAAAATAAATGATTGCTGGTAGACCACTCTTTGTATTTTTAGTGAGCAACTCAGGCACCACTGATATACCAAATGAAAAAAGAGCCCAAACGGTAACTGGATGGTTATCAACTATTAACCCATATATGATCACTCCATAGATACTCCATTGGAAGAAAGTTGAAACAGTGATCAGTTCAGATCGGTTGAATTTATTAAACACGGAATTTAAAAATTTTAAAAGGTCTTCCTTGTTAATTTCAAATGGTGACCAGATCTCCATCTCTTTGTCCATACCAATTAATGAACTATACTTCGAGTGTTTGAGATAATACTTCAATAAATATCCGATATAAAAACTAAAGACAGTTATTATTAAAAGTTCTAGCATGAAATGTGAATTTCCATGAAAATACTGAGTGTGAAAAAATTGATCTGAAAGAAAACGGGCTATTGAACGAATCGCTCCGACCCCTATCGGAAACGAATACAAAAAGATCCCTGTAAACTGAATATTTGATTTTAACTTTGTTCGATTTTCAAGGATCAAAATTGTCATAATAGAAAAAATAAAAAGGAAAAAAACAAAAGCAATTTCTTCCAATAAGAGATACCTCCCCCATCTACCATATATGACCATAGATCCTATTGATAGTGGCAAGAGAGACCAGATAAAAATAAATTTTTTAAAAGAATCTAATTCGGTCTTTTTTGGAGATTTGATCGAAATTTTAAGGACACTCAACATCAAAATCAAATAAAAAACACTCAAAGATGACCAAAAAATATTATTTCTTGCCAAAGCTAAACCTAAAAATAAGACCCCGAAAGATATCACAAACTTCCGAAGGGGGTAGCTTTTTTCCCCTGATAGCATCCATCTAAGAAAGCTTGTTTTTATTATAAAATTCTTTCTAGGTGTTTTCTTTCTTTATCCATTTATTCTTTACGTAATGATAACTTAAAGTCCGAAGATAAGAGAGCTTTTAATGCTTGAATATACAACTATGTCTTAGATAATTTTAATGCAGAAACAATCTTTAATAGTTAAAAACAAATATGTTCCGTAATGAAAGGTTTTCCCGGTAGGAAAAAGATATTGCTATATCTAGATGACAAAGGTGAATATCTTGAAGATCGAATATATCCCTTTTCTTATTGTCAAGAAGGGATTGCCCAAAATGTAGAACTCTCTCAGAATAGAGCTAGTAGACTTCTTGTGGAAATGGAAGAAAATGATTTGATTGACAAAGAATCGAGAAAGGTAAAAGGAGTTCCCAATAAAAGGTATATTTATTTCTTGACTGAAAAA
>SL_8KL_010_SEDDRAFT_10002547_pt1 | contig 15336 bp, 10 predicted proteins | sample SodLakKL_010_SED_4_FD_11160 | JGI IMG/M metagenome (IMG submission 11160) | reverse complement strand
AAGGCTTCAGCTTGATCAACGGGCACCCTCAAGAATTCTTCTCCGTCCCAAACTGCTCCCGCTTTGGCATCAAGGGCGCGGGGAGAAGAAATTACCGTAAGGCAAGGGGACGGTTCCTTTAAGGCAAGGGGACGGTTCCTTTGCCTCACAAGGCACGAAAGGCAAGGGGACGGTTCCTTTGCCTGCCCTTCGGTCTTTCGCTGCGCTTCAGGGACGCTCGAACCGTTCCCATAGCACTGCCTACCTTTTTATTCCCTTCCAGCCTGATCAAAGGCTTCAGCTTGATCAACGGGCACCCTCAAGAATTCTTCTCCGTCCCAAACTGCTCCCGCTTTGGCATCAAGGGCGCGGGGAGAAGAAATTACCGCATCCGCAAGGCGTCCCAATTGCTCTTCATCCCGGGCCGCAAGCAGCCACAGGGGAGAGGAATCTCCCATTCCACTACCGGTGGCCAAGACCGCTCCCTCAAATGGGGGCGTTTCCGGCAATTTTGCGCCGGTGCCATCCAGGGGGATAACCCCCTGGTCTTGAATTTCCACAAACAATCCGGTTTGGGCCCGGTTTTCCTGCAGATCCTCCCATATTTCACTGCCGGCAATCTCCTCCCAGGTGGCTACTACCATGGTTATGCGGGAGCGTTCCCGCACATTTTCCTCATTATATGGCAAGAGTTCCGGATCCGGATCTGCCGCCCCCTCTTCCTTCAAAAAATCCGCCATCTTCTCCGCAGAGGGCAGTGCCCCATCGCCGTGCATGATGGTGGTGCCGGGGTTTTCCTGCCGGTAACCGTTTACAAAGGGCTGGGGGAAAGCGCCGGTTACAGCCGGAACATACAGCACCTCGTCCCAGGAATGGTAATCCCACCAGATCACGTCCCCCTCTTCCAAGTAAATGGAATCAACGGCGGCCTCGGTAAGGATTCCATTCACGTAATGAAACCAGTCTTTCTTTTCGCTACCGGCGCCAATTCCTGAATAAGCTGATTTTACTCCCTCTATGGAGTTAACGAATCCGCCGCCGTGAGCAAATTCTACCTCCAAATGGCTGTTTAGCAGGGAACTCACCGCTTCACCGGGTGCCGCTTCCACTTTTTCATCAAATATAACCTCCCGGCCAAAGTTCTCGGTAATTTTTAGGCAGACTTCGCCGCCGGCGGTGGCGGGATCACTGCCAGTCCCTCCTCCCACCTGGCATCCCCATACAGCTATCAGGAGAAGCCCCGCCAAACAAGTTACCAGAAACATCTTAAAGAAAGAAGTTAAGGTTATCTTTTTCGGCAAGATCTCTACCATTTATTCTTCAAGTTCCCCTTTCTTACCCTATCTTCGGTCTTCGGTCTTTGAGCTTCGGTCTTTGAGCTTCGATCTTCGAGCTTCGATCTTCGGCGGATAATATGCTCGGATAAATATGCGCCGGTTTTCAAGAACAGGCATCTTTGATTATCCGGGGCCGTTTACAGCCACGACTTCTTCTCCGGTTCCTTAATCCCGGGACATACGGGAAAATACTGTTTCTCCGGCTGCCAGATCCCCCAAAGTAACCAGTGCCTGGGATGTGGCCATGGGATTAGAATTAAGGGGTTCAAGCAGGTAAGAGAAAGACCCGTCTTCCAGCTGAAAGCGCAGCAAGGATTCCACCATATTAGTGCTGCTCTTATCCCCGGCAGCAGCCACCTTTTGCCGAGGCAAGCCCATAAAGCCTTCTTGGCCTTCCTTCTGCCATTTCGGATCCAGGGGATCTTCATCCACTGCCAGCAAACCTGATATGACCACGGCGACACTGTTAGCGTTTTCCTCACCGAAGGAGGCAAAGCCTCCCGTTTGGAGTTGTTTCTCCTGCAAGAAAGACAGGGCCTTATCTATACTCCGGCTCACCTCCGGCATTCCCGGCATCTCTGCATAGGGGGCAAGGGCCTGCAAAACCATAGCCGTAACATCCGGATCACCTGAATCGCCCCTCAGCGCAAACCCTCCATCTTCCTTCTGCTCCTGCAAAAGATAATCTACCGCTTTCGCAGCTTTCCCCATGCCGGTATTTGTGGCTGTAATTTCGTCGCTCTCGGCGTCTTCAGCGCTTTCGGCGGCAAAACCTTCCGCAGAAACAGCCTCCAAGGCTATCAAAGCCCAAATAGAGTTATTAACAGTTCCGCCAAAACCGCCGTCTTCTTCCTGCATCCGGCGTAATTCTTGCACCGGATCTTTTTCCGGGAAAACAACAGAGAGATCCTTTTCCAAAGCTAATGCTCCCAGAATGGCCCCGGCATAATCAGTGGGAGAAGAAGAATCCAAAAGCTTTTTAAATAAGTCTGCAGTTTCACTGCCCCGGGAAAATTCTACCTCCCAATCCACATCATTTAAATCTACTTCCGCGCCGCGCAAAGCCACCAGATCCCACCAACTTTGCGGCGAGGATCGATGCTCCCGGTAATAATCTACCGTAGCCTCCAGGGCTTTTTCCGCCCTCTCTGCACGGATTTCATTTTCACCAACGGCATCTTCTCCGGCATCACAGCCTCCTAATATGAACCCGGCGACTGCCACCAGAGCCAGCAACAACCCTATGGCAAAAACCTTTACCGGTAGGCAATAACCCCTGACTGTAACCCCGGTTTTAATTCCCATTAGCTTTTATAACACCTTCCCTAATTGACAGCATTTTCTCGATATATCTCCATGTTAAGGCCCGACACCTTTTCCCCTTTTTTCTGTGGGTGAATTGTTTTTTTGTGTCAATGTCGAGGCCTGACACCTTTTTTGTTATCTGATGTCGATTTGGATGGTGTCGCCGGTGCGGACGATGGCCGGGTAGTTGTCATCTCTGTCTTTTCTTACTTCCAGTTCGTAGGTGCCGGCGGTATCCACGGCGTTTATTTCTGCTTTTCCGTTTTCATCGGTGGTGTATTCTTCGCCTTCAAACACCACGGTGGCGCCCTCAATTTCCTCGGTCACCATTTCTTCTGTGGCGAAATCCATATAGGTGGAGGTTACCGTTACGGTAAAATCTTCACCCGCTTCAACAACGGAAGGATCGGTTTCCACTTCCGGGATAAGGGTTGCCGGGGGGAAGTCGCCGTAAAAGAAAACCAGTTCATCATTTTCTTCTACCAGGTATTCCCCGGCGCCCACCGGCGCCATCTCATTGTTTACCATAAAAAGCCATCCATCGGTTTCACCAAAAGTACCCTCATCCTCACCATCAACGGATGTGAGCATAGGGCTGCCTTCAAAGTCTTCAGTTTCATACTCTATGCCTTCTTCATCCAGGGTGGAAGTAAGGACCTCCAGGGCAAATGCTTCATCCGCCGGCACGGTTACCTCGCCTCCGAAAATGTTTTCGTTAATCCCTTCCACCCGCAGGTGGGCACTAAAATCTACTTCATCAAGCCCATCTGGGTCATCAGGCTCCACTTCATCCATGGGTTCTTCCTCGATGACATCATTTTCCGGTTCCGTCGTCTCCTCCGGCCCCAGCACATCGGTAAATAATACTACCAGAAGCGCTGCCACCACAACTACTAATACCACCGCAATACCAATTTTTGCTTTCTTGCTCATACTTTTACTTTCACCCTTTCTATATATTTTAGTAATCCCAAAAGGTGTCAAAAAGGTGTCAGGCCTTGACATTGACACAAATTGCAAATTAAGATGTCGTTTTCTAAGATAAATAGGAATTAGGTATAAGGCAATCACCCCCGAAATTGTTTATTTGTGTCAATGTCAAGGCCTGACACCTTAATAAAAGGCCTGACACCTTAATAATTGGCTTCCACCCGGGTATTTAAAAACCCCTCCCGCCCCGTTGCTAGGGTGGGAGGGGTTATCACTCAACGTTTTCCCTCAAGCAAAATGCTCACCCATCTACCGTAGGCGCAAATTCATCGCCGAACAGGCAGGTCTCCTGGCTTAGGTTCACCGCCGATTATCGCGCCTTCCCGGAATTTCTTCCAGTGGACTTATGCGACCGGCTCCCCATCACAGTGGCGGGACCGCGCTGGCTTCACACCAGCTTCCCTCTGGCACCTCTTAGGGGTGCCACCTGTTCCGCATATGAAATTTTACTGTTTTCTTAACGCTTCCCTAATTATACATTACCCGTCAAGGATTTGCAAACACGACACGGTCTTTCTCAAAAAAAACTCTCAAACTCTCAAAGATTATCTCCATTCGCAGCCTTACAAAAACAAAAAAATATTATAACTACAAAGGCTAATATTAGGCTTATTTTGGGCTTATTCCGCTGTGTTTCAGGGGACGGTTCCATTGTCTCCCCTCAGTCGCTGCGCTTCCTTCGGCCCTTCGCTACGCTCGGGGACAATGAATAACCGTCCCCTTCACACAGCTGCCTTCAAATCAGTCTTATCAATGCACACAATTTGCCTCAAATCAGCCTTATCAATTCACACAGCTGGCCTCAATTTTCAACCGGCTCCATCTTTGCTTTCGCTAAAGACTTACCAAGAATTCTCCCGCTTGTGGAAACGGGAGAATTCTTGGCATTCCTAATTTAAAACCCTCAAAGACTTCCTCAAATTTTCCGGAGCAGACCGTAAAGCATCAGGAGATCGCTTGATTAAGTGCTCACTTCCCCCTTTACGCGCCTACGCGCCGCAAATATTATGCGCCCCTTTTCAATCAAAATAGCTTGTCTGAGGGCTTAACTTTTTTGAGAAGCGACTTTTTTATCCGCCCGGTCGATAATGTCCTGCATTTTCTTCTCCACATCTTCCGGCAGGGGCTCGGGCTCATGCCCGCCCAAAATTTCATCCAACCGCGCATTGATGTGGTCATTTAAAATCTTCTCCCCCTTAGCCTTCCAGGTCTCAATGTTATGCCTGTCAAGGAGGGTGGGGAAGTAAAATTCGTCTTTATAGTGCTTTAAGGTGTGGGAGGTCCTCAGGAAATTGTTACCCGGGCCCACTTCGTCAATGACATCAGCGGCCAGGTATTCCTCATTCACCTTGATACCTCTTCCCAGGTGCTTGACCATGCCTATGATTTCATCGCAGAGCACCAGCATTTCCAGGGAACCGTTCAGCCCGCTATCCAGGTAACCGGCATCATGAATAAGGCCGGCCCCCGAAAGAAAGGCGGTTTCCAGGGAAATAGTAGCTTCCAGGGCAGCCTGCTCATCTACTATCCGGGAATCCGTGCATCCGCCGGTGGAAAACATGGGTATGTTCAAGTATTTGGATACATCCGTGAGGGCGGCGGAAGACAGGCTCAGTTCCGGAGCCCCGTAACAGTAGTTAGACGTCTTCATATCCATGACGGTAACCACTCCGCCCATGATAATGGGCAACCCAGGCTTCTTCAGGTGAGCCAATACCAAACCCTGCAGGGTTTCCGCCAGAGTCTGGGCCAGCATCCCGGCAAGAGTGGCAGGCGCCGTAGCCCCCGCGCTGGGGCACGGGGTATAGATAACCGGTATGGATTTTTCGGCGCAATAAAGCAGTTTCTCCAGTGAAGTATCGCCATGGGCCAAAGGAGAACTGGGCTCTATGTAAACACCGAAACGCGGGGCCACGCGGAAGTTATCCTCGCTGCCGCAAAAAGCAATAGCCATTTCATGAAGGTCCTTCAGCCCCTCACCGTCCACAGCAGTAACAATCAACGGCTTGCTAGTGCCCTTAACCATGGCCATGAACTGGTGCCGGTCATAAGTTTCATCATGCTCCACATCGGAAGCCAGCCCGTGGGACATGAAAAAGTCGTAATTTGGCAGGGCATCAACCACCCGGGCGGCGTCATTAACATCCTTGCGCGTATAGCGCCGACGCTTACCCGTTTCCCGGTCGTAGATGAACGGGCAGTCGGAACCGGTGCCAAAATGCACCTCATTGCGCCCCAAACGGACCGACCTTTTCCCATCGCGAGAGCACAGGGTGATCTTTTCCGGGGAATCGTTCAAAGCCCTACGGGTCATAAAGGCAGGAATTTTCACCAGGTTGCCGTCCTCTACCAGGGCATCGCTGTTCTTAAACAGCTCAATAGCTTCATCGTTTAAGAAACGCCCCCCGGTTGTTTCCATGATCTCCAGGGCAGCCCGGAAAATCATCTCGCACTCGTCCCGGCTCAAAACAGCAAACTGCGGTGTGGCGTTGTGTACCTGATTAACTTGCATTGTTCTTTACCTCGCTTACTAATTTCTGGGTTATTTCAATGGCAGCAGTAGCGCTGGGGCCATAAGCATCCACACCATTTTTATCCACAAAATCCTGGTCGATTACAGCGCCACCGGCCATAGTTTTAACCTTGTCCCGCAAGTTAGCTTTTTTAAGGGCTTCTTCAACTTCCAATATTTTTGGCGCCGTGGTAGTAAGCAGCGCCGACATCCCTACCACCTGCGGCTTTTCCTTCTCCACGGCCTCCACAAATTTGCTGGCAGGCTGGTCAATGCCAATATCTACCACCTTGAAGCCCGCTCCTTCGAGCATTAAAGCCACCAGATTTTTACCGATGTCGTGCATATCACCTTCTACGGTGCCCAACACCACCGTGCCCTTGGTACTGGACTCGCCCTCTTCTATTTCTGCCAATGCCGGCTTTAATACTTCCATCACTTCGTTCATAACAGCCGCAGACTGCAAAACTTCCGGGATGTAAACTTCAAAATTCTTAAAGCGCTCCCCGATGACTTCCATGCCGGACAGGACACCTTCATCTAAAACCTCTTTAGCCGACACCCCTTCATCCAATGCCTGCTTCGCCAATTCTTTACCCTTTTCCACATCTCCATTGATCAACGCTTCCGCTATTTTTTCTTTAACCATGCCTATTCCTCCTTGATCTTTTATAATAATGCTAATTTATGGCCTCACTATAATAATGCAAAAAACTTCAGCCATGCTCACTCCTTTTAAGCTTCTCATTCCTTCATCTCAGCCAAGCAATCTTTAAGACCTCCAACTTAATAACTCTTGACCTCTTCATCCTTTCAGCCTTTCAACCGCGCCTCTGCTGCGTCTCTGCCGCGCCTATACTGCCCTAGGCTATTTTTAAGTTTCTTTGGCATCGTCTTCCCGGGCTTTCTTTTCTGCCTCCTCAAGGATTTTTTCGATCTCCTTCATTTTATCTGCCGATACCTCCGGGCCGCGGTGGTTTTCAATCAAATACCTGGTTTTTTCTTTTACCTTTTCCCCCAGAGTTTTGCTCCCCGCAGATTGCCAGGATTCAAAAGCCACCCGGTTAAGCAGTTCCGGCTCCCATGTTTCGGTGCGGAAATGCTTGTTGGTATGGGGATGGGTAAGAAAATGCCCCTGCGGGCCTACTTTATCAATGACATCCAGGGCCAGGGTCTCTTCGTTTACTTCTATGCCCCTGGCAATACGGAAAGCCATGCCCAGGATCTCGTTGTTCAAAACCACATTAAAGAGGTTACCGGTGAGCCCGGATTCGGAATAACCGGTGTCATGAATTATATTCCCGCCGCTTAATACCGCAGTATAATTTGACATAGTGTTTTCCAGGGCTGACTGGGGTTCGGTTACTTTGGCATCGGTACAACCGCCGGTGGAAAATACCGGTATATCAAGGTATTTCCCCAAATCGGTAATACCCGCGCACATGATGCTCAGCTCCGGCCCACCATATATATAGGTAGATGTAAGCATATCCATAACCGTCATCACCCCACCCATAATGAAGGGTGCGCCCCGGCGCTTGAGCTGGCCGATAACAACTCCCGTGAGGCATTCGGCGGCAGCGTTGGTGAGAAGCCCGGCAAAAGTCGCCGGTTCGGTGGCGCCGCCCATACAGCAGGGAGTGTAAATGGTGGGGATATGTTTCTCGGCGGTAAAGAGAACCTTATCCACGGTTTCGTAATTACTTACCAGGGGCGGAATAGGTTCCATGTAGAACATGAAATTGGGGCGGCGGCGGAATTCTTCTTCACCGCCGGCCATGGTGACCGCCACTTTGTAGATATTTTCACAGCTTTCGCGGTTAAACGACCAGGCAGCAATAGGCTTGGCGGTGTTGGTAATAAGCTCCACAAACTCATAAAGGTCCGCCAAATTGCGATGCGTGTCGCTGATGGACCCCAGCCCCTCCACAAAGAGGATATTTTCCAGGGCATCGCACACCCGGGCCACGTTTGCTGCATCTTCCCGCTTAAAATGCCTTCGCTCCTCCGTATAGGGATCAATATAGTTAGGCATACTGGGGCCGGTTCCGGGATAAACCTCGTTCCGGCGCAGCCGCAGTAAACCCGATCCGTCCCAGTGATGGACCACAAAATTATCCGGCACCAGCGAAATAGCCTCTTTCACCAGAAATGGAGGGATATAGACCCTGGACCCGTCCACCTGGGCCCCGGCATCCTGCAGCATTTGGCGGGCTTCCTCATGGTATACATCCACCCCCGTGCGCTGCATAACCTCCAGAATATTGTGGTAGATGGCTTCGCACTGGTCTTCGGATAAAATTTGAAACTGCGTAGTGACATTGGTCTTTACATTTGTTCTCAATGCTTTTCCTCCTTCTATCTTTAGTCTTAAAAAAATTGCCGCAGACGCATTTTTCTATTTTGATTGCACTTGTTTATCTTATAATCTCTCTTAATTTATTTCAAACAGCGAGAATGATGATAATACCTTTAATAATTCCATCTTTTGAAATAATTTCGCATTAGAGAACCAGTTCACAAATCATCTAGTTATAGCTGTATATATCGGTACTAGTTGCACCTTGCCCCGGGCAAAATATAAAGATATACTTATAAGCAGTAATAAGGGGAGGACATATTTATACGGCATCTATAATATACCATATAACATATAAAAAATACTATACAAGTAAGAGCTTAAAATCTAAATAAATTTCAATAACACAAACAAAATACTTGCTCATAATACTTGCTAAAGCAAAATATGTAATATTATATGTTATATTATATAAGGATAAAGGCGGCGAGACGGCATCAAATGAACTAAAAAAACATACCCGATTTAAAATAGTTTCCTACCAACTTAGGCATCGCAAGATTTAAGGCAAAAACAAACACCACGCTAAAAAATATTTAAGGAGGTTGTATCTGAATGAAAATTCTGGTTAGTGACCCTTTACCTTCTGAAGGGATAGAAATGCTTAAAGAAAAGGCAGAAGTGACAGAATATAATTGTAAAGATCCGTTAGAGCTGGAATCTATCATCGGCGATTATGACGCTCTCATCGTGCGCAGCGGCACCCAGGTTACCCCGGAAGTTATCGAGGCCGGCAAGAAATTAAAAGTTATCGGACGGGCAGGAGTTGGCGTAGATAACATTGATGTTGATAAAGCCACCGAAAAAGGGATAGTAGTTATTAATACCCCCGAGGGAAATACCATCTCCGCAGCGGAGCATACCATTGCCCTTATCACTTCCCTGGCCCGCAATATACCCAACGCCCACCATTCCACCAGGTCAGGCTCATGGGAAAGAAGTAAATTCCTGGGGGTAGAGCTTTACAAGAAGAGTCTCGGCATACTGGGGTTGGGTCGTATTGGCAGGGAGGTAGCCCGCCGGGCGCGGGCTATGGGAATGTACGTCCTGGCTTATGACCCTTACGTTTCTCCGGAACAGGGTAAAAAAATGGGCCTGGAAATTGTCGGACTAAACAACCTCTTACAGGAAGCCGACTTTCTCACCCTGCACTTGCCCGACATACCTTCCACCCACCATCTCATAGACGAAGTGAAAGTTGAGATTATGAAACCCGGTGTCTATATCGTAAACTGCGCCCGGGGAGGGTTGATTAAGGAAGAGGCACTTTGCAAAGGCCTGCAGGAAGGAAAAATAGCAGGGGCGGCCATCGATGTTTTCGAAACTGAACCTCCGGAAAATTGCCCCCTGCTGGAAATGGATAACGTGATAGTTACTCCCCACCTGGGCGCCTCAACCGCAGAAGCCCAAAACAATGTGGCTATCCAAGTTGCAGAACAGGTCCTTACCGCTCTGGAAGGTGGCTCCGTTTGCTACGCGGTAAACGTGCCCGCTGAAATGCCGGAATCAACGTCAGAGATCAAGCCTTACCAACCCCTTATGGAGCTGCTGGGTAGTTTCTACATGCAGTTTTTCGGGGGTCCCATCGATGAAGTGGAAATAAAATACAGCGGAGAAATTGCCGAAAAGAAACTTTCTCCCCTTACTACTTCCTGCCTTACCGGAATGCTGCAAGTTTTTATGGGAGATCAGGTCAATCATGTAAACGCTCCCTTGCTGGCTCAAAACCGGGGCATAAAGTTTAAAGAAGTATACACGAGCAGCATTGATAACTTCACCAACCTGGTAACACTGACCGTTAAATCCGGCGGAGGCGTAAATACCCTCTCCGGAACCGTTTTCAGCCAGGATGACATCCGCATCGTGCAAATAAACGATTATGAGATAGAAGTGCTACCTTCCTCACATATACTCCTCTGCACTTACAAAGACCAGCCGGGAGTTATCGCCCGCTTAACTACCTCCCTGGGGGAAGAAGAAATAAATATAGCCGGCATGCAAGTAGGCAGAAAAAATGCAGGCGGAGAAGCTCTCATGGTCCTGCAGATTGACGACCCACTCTCCAAGCGGGTTCAAGACAGGATCAAAAGCATCGACCAAATTAACTGCGTTTATTACGTGGAACCCTGGTTAAAGAAAAACATCCTGCATAACAGAAAAGAAGAACCAGTGGGCAAATAGGTAGTCCCATACATTAATAAGTTAACCAAATCAACACTGCGTGCTCTTTGGTTAACTTATTTAAAAAAAACTCCTGACTAACAAAAATAACACTGTGTGCTGAAGAGTTTTAATAAGTTAACGAATTCAACGCTGTGTGCTGAAAAGTTAACTTATTATGCTTTGTAGATGCCTTTGATGAGGACCAGGGGGGTGCCGGCATCGGCGGAACCGCTGATGAGGTCGGCCAGGCTGGCCAGCACATCTTCCATGCGCCGGGGGGTGGTTCCTTCGGCGCTGATATGATCCTGAGCCCTTTTTGCCGTGGATTCCTCTTTCAGCATCTGCTCAATTTCCGCTTCCGATTTTCCCTTATCATGGTGCACATCCACCAGGTACTTATACTTAACCCCTTCCCGGAACGCATCCTTGACACCGGGGGTCGCGCCGAAGGCGGGGTAAGGGTCGGCAAGCTCATATATGTTGCTGCTGGGATCTTTGTAAGCGCCGTCACCGTTAACAATGATTTCTACCTTTTTGCCCGTCTCCGCTTTTACTTTTTCCTGCAACCGGAGAGCAAAATTATCCGCCCCGCAGGGAGCAAGCTTGAGCCTATTCCGGCTGGACATATTGCTTCCCAACAGCCCGCATTCCGACCATGACCTCCCACTGCCGTCATCTTCATTAAAAATATCCTGCAGGGTAATACATTTCCGGAGACGGGAAGAAATGAGCTCGCAGTGCTTTTTCCTGGTATGAATATCCGCTACCACCACGCCGTCGGGGTTGTAGTCCAAAATCTTCAGGGGGTCGTTACACATCAGGATTACCGGGCGCGCGCCGTTCTCGGTGATAATATCTTTATAAAGCCGCACGTAATCCACACCGGTAATGGGGTGGGCAAAACTATTTTTAAGCTCATGGGCATTGATGCAGCCGCCGCAGGAACCGTTGATTTCGTCGGCAAGTTCCTCCGAAACGATCTGGTTGCCCACTTCATCACGGGGAAAAGAAAGCTGAACTATGACTTCACCGCCGGGCACTGCCCGGGCAATGCTTTCCATGACGAGGGAAAAGCGGTTCCGGCTGGCGATGGGAAAGAGGACGCCCACCTTTTTGCCGGCTCCCAACTGCAGTTTAGTTTCTATTTCCGAAGCGGTTTCCGCCGTAGTCACATAATTATTTTGGGAACGAGCCACCACGGATTCGGTTACACAGAGAACATCGTTATCCGCCAGCAGCCCATCCCTATTTACCTCGCGGACGCACTCCATAATGAGTTCTTGGAGGTCACTGCCCGGCAAAACCACGCCGATTTTAAGCCCGAAAGCTGAAGCGCCCACATAATCGGGTATATGCATATAGTTTTTCCTCCTTAATTATGCCCTTCGCGGGCCCCCCTCTTTCGGGAGGGGATAGGGGGAAAAGGCTTCTTTCATCTTGTTCAAGTAATCCGTTTTCCCAATGAATTATGTTATCTTATTTGGCGCCTCAATGCAAGTAAAAAAATGTTTGGCACGTAGTAAACATTGCACACCACTAAAATCGCCTCAATCAGGTCCCAAAATCAACAGCGGGCAAAATGCCACACAGTTCCTTAAGGTAGCCGAAATAAAAATTTTTACGCTCCGGTCTCCCTGTTTTGCTAAATTGTATATTGTATGTGCAGCAGAGAGCGATTCCATCGTTTCCCTTCGGACCTGCAATAAAACCCTTCGCCTTCATGAATGTTCGAATCATTCCCATAGCACAGCTTTCTCTAGCCAGGTCTTTTCCCGGCCCGAGCAGTTACTGAGTTATTGAATTCACGATAACCCGCCAATTAATAACGGTAGTGTTCGGACTTAAACGGCCCCTCCTTGGGAATGCCCACATAGGCAGACTGATCATCATCCATGGCCGTTAAGCGGGCGCCCAGTTTGGCCAAATGCAGGCGAGCCACTTCCTCGTCCAGTTCTTTGGAAAGGCGGTAAACACCGATATCCTTGGGCTCGGTCCAGAGGTCAATTTGAGCCAACACCTGGTTGGTGAAACTGCTGGACATGACAAAGCTGGGATGGCCCGTGGCGCAGCCCAAATTAACCAGGCGTCCTTCCGCCAGCAGGTAGATGGAATTGCCGCCGGGAAAGGTATACATATCCACCTGGGGCTTGATATTGGTATGGGTGACTTCCTTCATTTCGTTGAGGGCATCCACCTGGATTTCGTTATCAAAATGGCCGATATTGCAAACGATGGCCTGATCCTTCATCTGCGACATGTGCTCGGTGGTGATGACGTCCTTGTTGCCCGTGGCCGTCACATAAATATCCGCATGGGGAAGGGCATCTTCCACGGTAACCACCCGGTAGCCTTCCATATATGCCTGCAGGGCGCAGATGGGGTCCACCTCGGTCACCCACACCTGGGCTTTGTGCGCCGCCAGTGCTTCCGCGCTGCCCTTGCCCACATCGCCGTAACCACATACCAGGGCAACTTTGCCGGCAATCATCACATCAGTGGCGCGTTTGATGCCGTCCACCAGAGACTCGCGACAGCCGTAAATGTTATCGAACTTGCTCTTGGTGATGGAGTCGTTTACATTGATGGCGGGAATCAACAGTTCACCGGATTCTTCCATCTGGTAGAGGCGGTTCACTCCGGTGGTGGTTTCCTCGGATACACCCTTACATTCCTTCACCGCCCGATGCCAAAATTGGGAATCCTCCTTTTGGGCTTCTTTTAAAGTCTTGTTTACTATTTGCAGCTCTTTGTTGTCCGTGGGCTCATCCAGGATGGAGGGATTATCCTCGGCCTGGTAACCGCGGTGCAGCATCAAAGTGGCGTCTCCCCCATCGTCTACAATAAGCTGAGGTCCTTTACCGCCGGGGAAAGTTAGGGCCTGTTTGGTGCACCACCAGTACTCTTCCAGGGTCTCGCCCTTCCAGGCAAACACGGGAACGCCGGCAGCAGCGATTGCCGCGGCGGCATGGTCCTGGGTGGAGAAAATGTTGCAGGAAGCCCAGCGCACCTCGGCGCCCAGCGCGGTGAGAGTTTCAATCAAAACGGCAGTTTGGATGGTCATATGTAAACTTCCCGTTATGCGAACTCCCTGCAGTGGCTTGTCTTTGCCGTATTTTTCCCGTGTAGAAATAAGCCCGGGCATTTCATGCTCGGCGATATTTATTTCTTTGCGCCCCCATTCGGCCAGGTTAATATCCTTTACCTTATAATCTTCGTTTCCGGTCATGCTCATTCTTAAAATCACTCCTTGTAGTTTATTTTCCAATATTATCTTTCACATTCTTATCTTTCACATTCCCCAAAGCAAATTTCCAAAACCATTTGGAGGTCAATCTGCCAAAAATAAATATTAGGGGGAAAGCATATTTCCGATTTTATCCCAGGAATCCGGAGGCAGTTTGGGGCCTATGCACTGCACTACCTCGGCACCCAGCGCCGCTCCCAGGTGGCCGCATTCCTCCAGGGAAGAGCCCCTTAAGTAGCCGTACAAGAATCCTGCTGCCCACAAATCGCCGGCACCGGTGGTATCCAGCACATTGTCCACGGTTTGGGCATCCACCCGGCACTGCCGGCCGCCGCAACTGAGCAGCGAGCCTTCGGCACCGAGTTTGACCGCTACATTGTCGCAAACTTCCGCAAACCGTCGCAGGGCATTTTGGGGATCTCCGTCGCCGCAAAATTGCTCCGCCTCTTCCTCGTTGGCGAACACAAAATCCACATAATCCCGCAACAGGCGGGTGGCATCCTGCCCCATGGCTTTTACCACTTCGAAAGAACCAAGATCCACGCTTACTGTGCAACCGGCGGACCTGGCGCAGTGCAGCGCCTTTTCAAAAAGTTCCGGACTGTTGAAAAAGAGATAGCCCTCCAGGTGAGCGTGCTGATAAGATTCAAAATCCTGCTTTTCTATCTCCCCCGGTTCCAGGAGCGCCGCCGCGCCCAGGTCGGTGCGCATGGTGCGCTGCGAATCGGGGGTGACCAGGCTCAGACAGCGGGCGGTGGGAGTTTCATCGGTAAACTTGAAGCGGGAAGTATCTCCCCCCAGTTCGCGGAAAGTCTGCTGATAAAACTCACCCGCCTCGTCCCGGCGGATCTTACCGATCATGGCTGCCTCGGCACCCAGGCGGGCCATGGCAAAAACAGTGTTTGCCGCCGAACCGCCGGGGACTTTCTCTATCTCGGCGCTGCCCAGTTTGCCGAGCAAACCCTCCATCTCATGGGGGGAAACCAGCACCATGCCTCCCTTTTCGCCGGGTATGGATTCCACAAAAGATTCATCCACGCGCGCCAGCAAATCCACGATAGGGTTTCCCACTCCAATAACCCTGATAGACTTAGAATTTACCATGAAATATTTTTCACTCCTTACCCATTAAGGGGTTAATTTTTCTTATTTCTTACCAGTGAGGTGGAGGTTATATCCCATTTCGCTTTAGCAGAGGTAAGACCCTTCTACACTAAATCGAGGGAGACGCTCCCCACCTATGGCGGAGGAAAGGGTAAACCCCCTCACTTTTCCCCACCCGCCAGCAAGTTAACACACAGCGTACTATGATTAGAAACTATGAATAAGTTAACAAGTTAACACACAGCGTAACAAAATCCGCCAGCAAGTTAACACACAGCGTACCAGGGTTGAAATTATAAATAAGTTAACAAGTTAACACACAGTGTTACAAGTTCGATAAATA
>SL_8KL_010_SEDDRAFT_10002542_pt1 | contig 15357 bp, 18 predicted proteins | sample SodLakKL_010_SED_4_FD_11160 | JGI IMG/M metagenome (IMG submission 11160) | reverse complement strand
TATACATCTCTCTCACCTTTTGACCCTCCTGTAACAAGTATGCTGGTCATCGATCTTATCATAATATTCATGCTGTACCTTTCCGTGTTGAAGGAGTGATACNATTTTAATGAATGAGAGAAAAGAGGCCCTNGAANTAGAGGTCAGGAGAGATATTTTCGATAAAATATCCAATTATCCTGGTGCTTACCTTAGGGAGATTNAAAGTGATTTAGATCTTTCAATAGGTCAAGTAGAATATCACTTAAAATACCTTGAAGACAAAGGTATCCTCTCAAGTAAAATGGTCGATAACAAAAAACGCTATTTCGTAGATGATGAAGTTGATTATCCTGATAGGAAGATAATCTCGATTCTAAGGCAAAATATACCACGACAGATCCTTATCAAGCTTCTTAATGAAGGTGAAGCCGGTTTCTCAGATATACTTAAAGATGTAGACATATCCAAATCCACACTTTCTTTTCACCTGAAAAAACTCAACGAGAAAGGATTGATAGATTTTAAGAAACAAGGGAGGAAGAAAATTTTTCACTGCTCCGACGAAAATAAAATCGCCCAAGTACTTATAACCTATAAAGCTTCATTTATTGATAAAGCAGTTGACAGATTCGTTGATACATGGCTGGAGATGAAAAAATGAATTATGAACATGAAAGGTCCAAACTTGTTCAAAGATTGAAACGCCATGGATATATAGAAAGTGAGGAAGTAGAGGAAGCGATGAGTAAAGTACCTAGACACCTATTCGTACCAGAAAATGTTAGGTCTAGGGCTTATGTAGATAGCCCTCAGCCTATCGGCCAGGGTCAAACCATATCAGCTCCCCACATGGTTGCAATGATGGTAGAAAAATTAGATTTAAAGGAAGGCCAAAGGGTTTTGGAGATTGGAGGAGGAAGAGGGTATCATGCTGCTGTTATTGCAGAACTAGTTGGTGAAGGTGGAAAAGTAATAACGGTTGAGTTACTAGAATCGCTTGCCAATAATGCTAAAAAAGTTTTGAATAAGGCAGGATATGATAACGTTAAAGTAGTAACTGGTGACGGTTCCAAAGGATTTGAACAAGAATCGCCATACGATCGTATATCAGTTGCCTGCGGAGCTCCAGAGATACCTCCTCCTTTAGTAAATCAATTAAATGTTGGTGGTAAAATACTGATTCCTGTAGGAGGTAGTTTCTATCAGAATCTGGTGCTTGCTATCAAAATCGATAAAGACAAGATAAAAAAGAAGGACTTAGGTGGTGTCCTTTTTGTTCCTTTAAAGGGTAAATATGGTTATTGATCACATGATCGGTATCAGGTCTATATGAGGTATCCTTTTCTTCTCTTCACTGACTATCGCATAAAGTCCTGTTTTTGGCTTAATACCGTATATACAAGGTGTTTTGTTTATACTAGCTATTACAAAATAGTTGTCAGCCATATTTTTGATTTCACTTGCTAGTTTCAAACCATGTTTAACTATACCTATTCCTAGTTTGTTTGAGGCTTTAGTATTGGCAACTGCTTCTAATAGTTCCTGTATGGCTATCTCGTTTCCCATTAGGTATTCCATCGTGTCGAATCCGGTGTATTCTAGTATGGGTCTGTTTTCTTCTCCTCTTATTTCCTTCATGTGTTTGGTATACATCTTACCGACTTCTTCTCTACTCTTCCCTCCAAGAGCCATCATGTAAGGCTTATCTGAATCTGGGGAAAAGTAGTCAACGATCCTGAATCTTTGATTGAATCTCTCAGGTTCTACAAACCTTACAAGATCGCTCTTAAGATTTTCTGGATGTGTACCCCCTGATAGTACTGCAAGAACACCTCTATCTTTTGTTATGAAGTTGAGGAACATCGGTCGAATCACGGAAAAGTACTCCTCGAAAGTAACGTTTTCCTTAACTTCGAACACGTTATATGTACCTTTATCGAACCCCCCATTGAGTATGTTATCTAGATCCTTGGTTCCTGTACTGTACTTCCCTTCAATAGGCTCAATGGATTCCCAAATCACCTCTCCTGCATCAGGGATAATATATGGTTCAAAACATTTGAACCTTCCACCACTAAGTGTCATTAGATATGATGGTTGTTTGATACCTACACCTCTTAATTTTATCAAATGTATCTCTCGAACGGTCCTTTTATCTAGCTGATACCTATCTAGCTCTACTACACCGTCGACCAAGTACTCCAAGTCTTTTGCATCGGATTTCTCTAAAACCAATATAAGGTTGGTATTAGAATTCTCTGCAAGATCCTTTTGGAGGGTCATTATAAAGGTTTCTTGATCTATACCATATTTACTGGTGATACCTTCAACACTATCAATGACCAACATCGGTCTTTCAGGTAGTATATTATCGATCCTGTCATATATTCTGACTAAAGATGGTATTTTTTCATCCAGACTATTTAGATGAGTTCTGTCAACGTTTTCTGGAACCCCTTTATCTTCTATATTATCTAAAAATTTCTTAGCTGACTCAATTTTTTTCTTTTCAGATTCCGGTAAATCATCTTCCTCCTCTTTCTCTGTAGAATATATAGCTTCTAAAAAGATCTTACTGGAATCTAGAACTCTACTTTTCATCTCTTTTTCTTCAAGCCATGGAAATTGATTGTAAAGACTTTGATCTGAAACTCGAGTTGATAAGTAAAAGCTTTTGTCTGGATGTCCCATTTCTTCGATCAACTGTAATGCAAGTGTGGTTTTACCAGTACCTGCAGAACCTTTCAGGAAAAGGGAAGATCCTCCTCCTTTGTTTAAAAACTCTATTATTTCTTTTGGAATTCCTTCTATATTTGTCATCGTGTCACCTCGGTCTTTGATGATTTTCCTCTTATTTTTTCTACTTCATAAGATATTTCGTTTATAAATTCATTAAGTTCGTCTTTATCCTTAAGTTTACCCATTAAAGCTAGTACTGAATCATGAGTTGTTTCTTTAATCAATAATAATGAATCTTTTGATTTTATCAAAATATCTTCTGGTTGGTCTTTTTCAAATGCGGAGAATATAACCTCTGATGCACCTAATATGGTTGCTGACAGGGTACTAAAACTTTCACGTTCTTTATCCTTTTTTACTTGGCTAGCGATAGGTATTCCATTTTTAGATGTTAGGGCAATCGCTTCTATGGGATATCTCTCTACCGAATTCTTAAAGAGTATTTTTATATCTTTTTTTATGGTCATAATCTCAAACTCCAAGATTGTTTGAAAGAACTATTAGAGCACTAATGAGTTTAACCCTATATTAATTTTTCATTATCTCGTCAGATTTACATTTTGGATCAAAGATGGTCTAAAAAATCAAGATTTTTTCTACCTTGTATCTTTTTCTTCATATCTGAAACTAGTGATTCATAGTAATTCAAATGATTCCTAACAGTCTCTAACTCTTTTTTTAGCTTATTTTCTTCCTTAGAAAGGTCTTCGATCTCATTTTTTATTTCACGGTATTTTTCTTTATAGCTTGATAAAACATTGTGAAGATCCTCTATGCTTGCTTCGTCCATGATATTTCACCTAATTATATGTTCATCAAACCTCTCTGAAACACGGACTTTATCTACTTCTCCACGCTTCACGGATCTCAAAGCATCTTCTATTTGCTTTATATTTTCTTTCAAGGTTTTTGCTTTTTCCTGCAGCTTTTTCTTTTTATTTTGAACTTTTTTGAGTTTTTTCAATATCTGTTTCTCTCTTCTCCTCCACTTTTCTCGCTCTTCAAGAGCCATCAATGTTTTTGAAGTACTTGTCAGATTTTAGCCCCCAATTAACTCATTATCTTTCTTTTAATTTTATTTTTCCATAAACTGAAGAAATTTTACGATTTTCGTAATTGTCGCAATTTCCGCAATATAATTTTCCTCGTTTAAGTTCTAAATCTTTTCTACAATTTGTGCAAAAACCTTTGACTACACCTAAGTCCTTTGGTTCACTATTTAGTTGTATAGAAGGTTCTACTTGTATAACTTCTGCCCTCACTATATCACCTTTTTTAAAAGCGGAATCAACGCTCTCCACATAATCACTAGAGATCTTTGAAATATGTAAAGATCCCTCTATGTCTGTTGATACACCTCTTGATTCCCCTTCCACTAGATTTATTGACATAGATGCTATTGAACCCCTATTATTCCTTATCTTTCCGTAAACGATATCTCCTTTTTCAACCTCTGAAATAGGGTTGATTGGAATTACGTTAGCAACAAGATTTTCTTCATCATACTCAACTTTACCAAATACTGATGAATAAACAAAACCTTCTTCTTCATAAGTACCTTTCCCTGGTAGCCACTCTTCACTTGCCCCAAGCTTATCTCCAGGAGCTACAAGTTCATCTTCTATTTCTTCCATTTTATTACCTCTCAATGATTTTTTAATATTCAAACCTTTAATTTTTCAGCAGCGAATAATATTGCATGTATATCCTTTGATTCATTTGTGTGAAAGTTAAAAATCCTATCTATTCCCAACATATATCTTTTTTCCCAAAATATATGGAACCCTTTATCTTTAATATACTCTTTTATATAATCTTTTGTTTTTTCATTATGCAGACTGTATATTTTACATGCACTCTTAAATGCTTTGTTTAAAAAAGGGATGTCCGCACCTTTATTCTGAGAACCAAATGGAGGATTCATCAAAACTGTATCCCCCTCACCTTTAAATTTTGTTATATCCATAACTTGGAATTCTAATTTTTCTCCGATGCCCCATTTTTTAGCTATATTTTTAGCTACCTCTATAGCTTCCATATCTATATCAATACCTATCACTTTTTCTGCCCCTAACAAAGCAGCACCTAAAGAAAATATACCTGTTCCACAACCAAAATCTAGAACTCTTTTTTCGAGTATATCTGTATTCAGATATGCATTGTATAAAATATCAGTAGCTATAGGCGACGGAGTGGAATATTGTTCTAATTCAGGTTTAGGATCTGGATGAGACGGTATCTTTTCTAACTTTATTTCGAGTTTTTTCTTTTTGATGCCTGTCATGCCTTATCTCGTTTCCATACCTCATCTGATATGTCATCATAAATAGATTTTTCTCCTTCCTCTTCTTCCTCTTCTTCCTCAGATAATATATCACGGATCTTATTATCCTTGATCTTCCAATAATGTATTCTCCATCTTTTCCCACTAGGGAGATAAGCAGTTTCTTCTTCAGTAGTTAGAATGTCATAATCCTCAAGCATGTAAAATAGATCCCTCTCTTCAGAAGATAATAAATTATCGGTTATGGATTTGTCGTAACCAAATAAATTCATAACCTTCTCGGATATCTCTTCTGCCTCCTCAGGACTTATATCTCTTTCTTCAAGGACTTTAGTAACAGCCTTTTTGAACTCCTCAATCCTAACCCTAGCCAATTCAATACCTCAGTGCCAATAGAATATTTTTATTATGTATAAAATTATCCCCAAATTTGACTGTTTAAAAATCAAGTTTCTATTGTGATCCCGATTTCTTCAGCTATTTCTTTATACCTATTTCTGATTGTTACTTCAGTAACTCCAGCAACCTCAGCGATTGCTCGTTGGGTCCTAGGTGTATCTTCCAGAATTGAAGATATGTAAATAGCAGCCGCAGCTATACCAGTAGGCCCTTTACCAGAGGTCAATCCAAGCTCATTAGCTTTGTCTATTATCTCCTCGCCTCGATTAACAACACTCCTCCCTAGGTTTAATTTGCTGCAGAACCTTTTTATGTAATTTTCAGGCCTAGTCGGAAGTAATTTCAATTGCAGTTCCCTGGATAAAAATCGATATGCCCTTCCGATCTGTTTTTCATCAGCCTGAGCAACTTCTGATATTTCAGTCAAAGTACGAGGTACGTCACATTTCCTACATCCAGCGTATAAAGATGAAGCAATAACTGTTTCTATGCTCCTACCTCTTATCAAATTCTTCTCTACTGCTTTTCTGTATATCATCGCAGCAGTTTCTCGTATACTCCTAGGCAGCCCCATCTTAGAGGATAACCTATCCAGCTCCCTTAAAGCAGTAGCAAGGTTTCTTTCAGTAGCATTTGAAACCCTTATCCTCCTGTGCCATTTTCTAACTCTATAAATCTGGCCTCTATTTTTATGAGGTATCGTCCTGCCATAGGCATCTTTGTTTTTCCAAGATATCGATGTAGAAAGACCTTTATCATGACTTAAATAATTCATAGGGGCCCCAGTCCTAGCTCTTTTCTCTTTCTGTTTGGCATCAAAGGCTCTCCATTCGGGCCCATCATCTATATACTCATCATCTAAAACTAAACCACAATTTTCGCACAACAACTCTCCCCGATGGTAATCTTTTGATATGTGTTCACTCGAGCATTCGGGGCAGTGCTGAATCTTTTCGATCTTTTTTTGTGATTTATCTTCCATTTTAACATACCTATCTTTTGTTCTAATTTTTCTGTCATTTATATAAAGATTCCCCTCTTTCGGCTGAGTTTAGGAAAGAAAATATTATATTTGTAGATAATTCTCATCATTTGAACTTAACAGGACAGTCTACTATCTGGATTAGTTTTTGAGCCCACTGTAACTTCTTTTTTTTAATACTTCCATCGCGTTCTTTTAAGGCAGGTTTTTTAAAGTCCCAGCCGTTCAATATAACCTTTTTGGCATTGAAATGATCTGCTATGAAAACACAACGATCCCCGTCAGTAAATCCTCCGAAGTTGTACACATCTTTTGGAGGCCTGCACTGGCATGTGGAAATAACGTGGCCTTTGAATTTCATACTCCATCCTTTTATCAAATCTATATTGTCACCATGTGCGTGGATTAACGTCGTGACCCCTTCTATGTTTTTCTCAACTTGTAAAGCTGTATCTCCATCCAAGTCCGTGACTAAAAAAGAGTTTTTAATACTTTTATCTTTTAAACGGGAAACGGAAGCACCTGCTATCATTAATATATCTTCATTTGGTTCTTCAGCATAGGGACCCAAGACCTCCACGATAGAACCATTAATCTTTTCTAAAACTTTCAAATCATCAGAACCTCTCAGTTTACCAAGGACCTTAGCTGCATCTAGATCTTTTTCTTTTGAGTATCCAAAATCATTGATTATCATTTCATATATGGGTTTCCAATCTTCAAATTTCATGTCAAAACCTTTTTGAACTCTATTCTTTCTTTTCTTCTACTTCTTCTTCCTCTTCAAAACTGGTATGGGTTATACCTCCAAGTATTCCTATCAATAGACCAAGTGTTATGTTTATCGCTACCATCGGTAATACATTGGAGGCCTCCATACCAACCATCACTCGTATATAACCAAAAGCTCCCCAGAAGATGAAAGTAAGTGCCAGCAGTGAGAACAATATAGCCCANAATGATTTCTTGATTTTTCCTTGTTTAAGATAAATATCGATTACTTGGCCCAGTTCGTGGAGAAGTATAGCTCCTATCCACCACCAGATAACGGTACTGGCAAATGTTAGAAAGGATATAGATATCGATGGGTCATCTAATCTTAGGATTGCATTCCAACCCAGCTGTGTACTCCCAAGTACAATCAAAATAGCCACGATAGTAAATGGTAGCCAGACTGCAGCAGTGCTGACAGCTTTTTTCAGATCGTAGTATGTACTCAATAATTTTCTATCTAATTCGAATATTCTACCTGTAATATATATTCCAAGAACGAATGATATCAGACCCACACCGAATGAAGAAAATCCTCCTAAGGCACCCCATCCTTGGTAATATACATCTCCGATCAATGATAATACCGTAAAGAAGCCGTATACTAGAAGTGCTAGAGAAATCGGGAATAAGACCTTTCTTTTTGTTTTTTCTTCTTGTAAACTTTTCACTACCATATAATAAAAATTTTCCACACTTTTCATCTGTTTAACATGTACATTTTTTACGTGAGAGATGTCGACCTTGGAGGTTATTATAGGTGTTATGTATTCGTCTTCAGCCCCATCTGAAATCAAGATCGTAGAATCAGGTTTTATTCGTTCTAATACATAGTCCAACTCTTTAGCAAGAATCTCGTCTGATCTCCAACCAATCTGAGGGGAGCCAGTGACGCAGGCGATGTCGACATCTAGACCTTCTTTTTTCAATTCGTCATATGTAGATAAAGCACAGAAAAGTGAGTTAGTGTCTGAATCTTCAGGGTCTTTTAAACCAAGTTTGACTGCGGCGTTAAGCACATCTTTTCTTCCGATTATAGGTGTTTCTAAACCGGTCTTGGTTCCGATATCATCATCCCTGTCAACACAGAGGATAAGTTTCCTCATCTGATTTACTCCTTCTTTTCGACCCTATTTATTTAGGCATTTTCTAATGCCTACCAAATTATTTAATTTTTTCCTGAATAAAGTATTAGGTAAAAAGGCGAATATTTTTAATCCAATAGGCTTTTTATTCTAGTATGGAATCATCTACCTTCCCTCTCAAGGATTTTCTCAGGAAGAATAAAGGTGTTAGTTATGATCTAGCTTCCAGCAGTGTGAGAGATATATCCGTTCTTAATGGATATGAAATCAATTCATACTTCTATACAGGATACACTGACGAATATAATCTTGAACTAGAAGAGAAAATAAGTGATTTTTATAAGGGTGTAGACGATCTCGACATCGTTTCACTACCTGGAGCACAGATCTCGAATTCACTGGTTTTTTTGGCATCATTCGATCACGGCGATGAAGTTATTGTGGAGAGTCCAAATTATGAACCCCTTTTTAAATTCCCTAAAAAAATTGGTCTAAAAGTAGTTACATTTAAAAGACGATTTGAAAACGGTTTTAACATAAAAATCGAAGAACTGGACGAATGCATTAGTAAAAAAACTAAAGCAGTTGTTATAACCAATCCACACAACCCTAGCGGGGTATTTTTAGGTGAAGAAAAGCTAAAGGAAATCCAGCAGTACCTCGAAGATAAAGGGGTGCTATTGGTGGTAGATGAGATTTTTAGAGATTTTGTCAAAGATGGCTCTTCAGCCTTAGAATATGGCAGCAATGTTGTTGTAACATCCAGTTTTTCAAAGATATTCGGGATGGGGGGGATCAGGATCGGATGGGCCGCTACTAGAAACAAGGAATTGATAGAACAAATATACCAGTTGAAATTCCAAATGAATCTACTGAATTCGACCCTTTCTGAAAAAATGGTTTTAAAAACCCTCGAAAACCGGGAGACTTTACTGACCGAAGTCAGAAATCTGATCCAGAGAAATATTTCTATGATAAATGGTTGGATAGAAGGCTCTAAAAACTTACAATGGGTCCCACCTTCAAGTGTTAACATATCTTTCCCAAGATTGAAATTACCATGTAACTCTTATGAATTCTCTCAAAGAGCACTTAAAGAAGGCGTCTTAGTTTCTCCTGGTAGATTTTTTTCCAAAGATTTCGACGATCACATAAGACTTTGCTTCGGGATGAAAACACAAAAACTAGCACTTGGTTTACAAAAACTGTCTAAGGTGATAAGAAAATGGGATTGAGATCGATTTTTAAAGGTATTAAAGGAAAACTCAGATTAGCTCTTGCGATAAATATAGGTCTAGTTCTTGTAGCTTTGTTCGGATATTTGATTTCTAATTCCCTAGCTTTATTAGGAGATGCCGGTCATGTTCTTACAGATACTTTTGCTATCGCCACGTCTCTAACAGCTATTAGTTTAGCTGCCATTCCAGCCCATGATAAAGCAACCTTTGGCCACCATCGTGCAGAGGTACTTGCTGCACTATTGAATGCCGTGATATTATTGTTCGTAAGCGGTTACATACTTTACGAATCATATCAACGCTTCCTTTCCCCACAGGCCGTGAAATCTACTGAGATGCTCGTTGTTGCAGTTATCGGATTATTCGGTAATCTTTATGCAACACGACTTCTCCATGGACATAANGACATNAACGTNAGAGGCGTATATCTCCATCTACTAGCNGACACTCTTTCCAGTGGTACCGTTGTAGTTGGGGCCATTATAATATATTTTACCAGCTATTATCTTGTCGATCCAATCTTGAGTGTACTCATTGCCCTATTGATAATCTCAGGTTCCGTTAGATTATTGAAGGAATCTATAGGAGTTATAATGCAGTGGACCCCCGAGGAATTAGAAGTGGCCGATGTGGTAGAATACATTAAAGAATTGGATAGAGTAAGGGATGTACACGATGTACACCTATGGACCCTATGTTCTAGCATCCATTCCTTTTCAGCACACATCTTGGTTGAGGATATGAGCATGACGGAGTCGGAACAGATAAAAACCGATATACGAGATATACTTCACAACGAATTCCATATATATCATTCTACTTTAGAACTTGAGTGTGTTGAATGTGGTGACGATACAGTGCAGAAGATATGTCATCCTGAAAATGAACAACATGATCACTAGAAATCAAATACATATTTATACCGTTTCTTTCATCGTATCAGATGGCTACAAGATATGATAACTATAATCGGTACCGCCCATGTATTCGATATCTCAGAAAGGTTGAGGGATGAGATACTTTCCAGAAATCCTTCAGTGGTAGCTGTGGAACTAGATAAACAAAGATACGTAGCTCTGAGGTCTGAAGGCGATGGAAAAAAAGATGTTCCTCTGATGTACAGAGCGATGAGTATACTTCAAAAAAAGATAGCCGATGATTTTGGTGTGCAGGTAGGTAGTGAGATGTTGACTGCCATAGAAACAGCAAAAGAACTAGGTGCTGGTGTAGCCTTTATCGACTTACCGGCAGATGTAACGTTTAAAAAGATGATGGGAGCAATGAGTATAAAAGAGAAGATATATTTCGTAGCAGGTATGGTGGCTGGACTCTTCACGAGCAAAGAAAGAGTCGAAAAAGAGATGAAAAGATACGAGAAAAATGAGGCAGATTATATGGATATCTTAGAAAAGAACATGCCTTCTATATCCCGTGTCTTGATCGATGAAAGGAATATTTACATGGCTGAGAATCTTAAAGAGCTTGATAGGAGATTCGATTCGGTTGTAGCGGTGGTAGGTGATGGTCATGTTTCGGGTTTACTAAAAGAGTTAGAGGGAGAAGGAGTGGAAACGGTTAGATTGAAAGATTTGAGAAATAAAGAGAGAAACACTACTAACGCTGAAGTAAGTTATAGTATATCATACAAAGTGAATGATCAATAATATCGTTCTTCATCATCTTTTTCGTAATCCATATCAGTAGAATATGGATCATACTGATCGCTCTCTTCGTACCAATCATCTTCTTTATTTTTTCCTACACTGATTACCCAAGTCAATCCTATAAGTGATATTCCACCTATAGCGATGTAGGTCATTATCTCAACAGGACCCCACGGATCATTCATAGTTCTGATCTTTTCTATATCTGCTTGACAGAGTTCGCAGAACTCAGTAGGTGGTGCTTGTGCTCTACCATTTACTTTGATCTCAACCGAGGCAGCCATCACGCATCTTCCAGCTTCCTCGTTGCAGTGGTGTGGGTAATCAAGATCTTCGTGTTCACTATCGTAATCTCTTCCAACTAACCCTATGAGATGACCCCATTCGTGTATGAGGACTGAAGTTTCTATACTGCTGTACTCTAAGTTATGACTTCTAGCTGCACTTGCCATTATCATCTCCTTAAATACTACGATATTTGTACCCCTATAGGAAAGACCGAGCACCTCTTCTTTTTTCCATTCTCCGTCCAAATAGAGAACATATATCACAAGGGTATTATCTTTTGTTTCTTCTTGTCTGTATTTCTCTTCTAGATATGTAAGATCTCGTTCATTATAAACTGATTTTGTATCTTGATATGATATAACATCTCCCATCTGATGTGTTATCTCTTCTTTATCCGTATATTCCCTTAAAACAGAATCGAAGTTGTTTATTGCAGTATAATTTGGTGGGAAATTTCGTACATGATCGTATTCGATCAAAAGTTCGTCATAATCATCATTGGTCAGATGCCACTGTCCCTTCTCCCAGGCATTGTATAAGTTACCCCTATCCTTGATAAAAGCAGGTAAAAAAGTATAGGTTAAAATAAGCGCTATTACGGTTACAGCAATGATCACAGTTATCAATCCTGCTTTTTTCTTAGATTTCATGGTTTTTTAAAATCTCCTAATTTAGTTGATTATTCATCTTTTACTTTTTGCCTTTGAATATCTTCATAAGCCGAGGCAGCGGCTTCTGCGCCTTGGCCAGCAGCCGTGATGGCCTGCTTTAACGGAGAGTCGATTATGTCCCCGGCCGCATAAATTCCGGGAACGTTGGTTCGTCTATAATCGTCTGTATCTATATATCCATTATCAACGACCTTTACACCGATCTTTTTTGCAAGTTCGTTGTTCGGGATCGAACCTATTTCTATGAAGAGACCATCGAGTTCGAGTGTCTCACCGTTATCCAGTTCAACTCCAGATAGTTTCTCCTCTCCTCTTAGTTTATCCACATTAACGTTAAAGATCGTTTCGATATTCTCGTTTTGTTCCACTTCTTCAACCCTGATAGGTTCTGGTCGGAAGAAACTATCTTTTCTATACAAGATATATACTTTATCAGCATACTCTGAAAGTAAAAGGGCAGATGCCAGTGCTGCATCACCACCACCTACGACCCCTACTGTTTTCTCGTTATAGAACGCTGCATCACACGTTGCACAGTAACTAACACCTCTCCCGGTGAGCTTATCTTCTCCGTCTAAACCTAGTCTTCTTCTGTCCTGGCCCGTGGCAAGGATCACCTTTTTAGCATTATACTCATCTCTAGAAGCGGATATGGTGAAATTTTTATCATCCCCTTTGATATCTTTGACTTTATCATAAATAACTTCTACACCTAAATCTTTGACTTGTTCTTCCATCTTACTCGCTAATTCCATCCCACTTATACTTTTCCTGCTTGGAAAATTGCAAACATCTGGTGCCTCTGAGATCAAACCCCCGGGCATCTCTCCTATCATTATTGTATCGAGTTTGTATCTTGCTGAATATAGTGCTGCAGTATAACCTGCAGGGCCTGTTCCTACTATTAAAACGTCATACATAGTATCTAAACTTCATCCTATGAGCTTATTTTAAAACTTTTCCTTAATGGTTATTAAGTTCATAGTAATGATTGTTAGGACGAAGAATGGTTGGTAAGGAACCCAATAAATTATTATGCATGATTAAGATTTCTTATTAAAAGAGGAGCAATGAATGAGGTACTAAACAGATTAAAGAGAGTCCGATATATCGGAAACCAAACCGCTAAAATTTTGTATAAACGGGAGGGGATTGAAGGAGTAGAAGGTCTGTTAGAGTTGGGTCATGAAAGATTAAAAGATATACCTGGAATAGGAGATCACAAGGCCAAACTCATATTAGAAAGTGCAAGAGAGCTGAAAGATAAACTAGAGAAGTGTGATAATTGTGGTTTTTATTCCGGAAAAGATCTAGGGATGTCTTTATTGTGAAGGTTCTATAAACGATAGAAATGAGGACAGTATTGTAGGTACTTTCATAAAAAGTAAAAGCAAAAATCCGGTTGGTAAAGGTAATCTGTTTTACAATAGGATATCTGATCTGATCGATAAGCAGTCCAAAAGATATGACGTTGGTGAAAATCTTGTAAACATATTTGTGGATACAAGGAAGAAGCAGATAGAGTTGGACCAGAAATTAAGAAGTATAAAAAGAAGATTAAGTGAACTAGAGAAAGAGGAGTTCATATATTCATCACATATAGAATCTATAAAATTACTGCTAGATAGAATTAAAAAATTGGAGGAGAAAGGTAGGTATCATGTTTGTTTTGAGGTTTTGAAAGAGTTAGAGGCTAGTATAGATGTGATGGAATCCGTGGGAGATACGATTAAAGAGTTGAACGAAAAGGTGAACGAAATCGATGAAGCCGAACTGAAATCGGATCTGGATTCCCACCTATCCCGCTTGAAAAGTATTTACTCACTAGGTAAATTCGAAGAATCGAAAGATTATGTTGACTATCTTATCAAGTCCATCGAAAAGAATGGAGATAGGGTTGAGGCATCGCAATCTCCTCGACTGCTAAATAGTGGCAATATGAACAGACCTCCGAAATCACAGGAAGAGGGATTCATAAATGGATTGGAAAATGGATCCATGGCAGATTCTAAAGACGATGGAGATAAAGGTTTCATCAACGGTTTGGAAAACGGTTCGAAGGTCGATTCTAAACGTGAAAATGGGAAAGGTTTCATAAACGGACTTAGAGAGGAGAAACGCTCTTTAGAACGCCGTTTGAAATGGAAAAAAACAGTTGTATCAGCTGTGATATTTTTCTTGATAATTGGAATATTATTAGGCTCTGCTCACTTTTTTATCTATGAAGAACCGGATGAAGGTATCGTCATAGACGGCGATTTCGAAGATTGGGAAGATGTAGATAGGGTAGAAATCGAAATGGTAGGTATCTCTCCGAGTGCAAATATAGTTGAATGTGCTGTAGAAAGGTCCCGGGACCGACTTAACTATTATTTTAAGACGGAAGAGGATGCTTTAGTCGGAGGATCCGATAAAAGGATGGATGCCGTCTATGTTTTTATTCAAACAGGAGATGGATCAGAGTTCTATAGAACCGGTGAATTAGAAGCTCAGTATATGGTCAAGATACAAGGATGGGGTGATAGTGTGTACGGCCAGCTTTACAGATACGAGAACGAAACACTCGATAACAATTGGTTCGGTTGGAGACATCTTGCAGGATTGGAGATAGAGAGATCTGGAAATGAGGTAGAGTTTTCTTTCCCAGAGATGTATGTTCGAGATAGAGAAGTTCATTCTCAATTGATAGCTTTGGACCATACTGGAAACGAAGCTGAGGCTGAACAGATAATATCTCCTGATAAACCATCGCTTACAGTTCATCAGAGAGGCCTAGAAAAAGAGGTTTTAGAAAGTGGTGATATCGTATCCGAACTCGTATTCCGATCTTATGGGGGCCCTGTAGAGGTAGAAACCTTGGAGTTTAGAGGAGATGAACATTTCGAATCCATATCTTTTGACCCTGAACTAGATCTTCCTTTGGAGCTTGAGAGTGAAGAAGAATTTAGGGTCTCTGTATCGGGAGTGCCTGCTGTTGAAGCTGGGAAGAAGGTGGGGTTAGAGATGGTCGATCTAGAGTCCGATGCAGTGAATAGGATCGTTGGTTCAGGTGGATTTTATTACTTCGAAGAAGTTCCCGACGAAGTGGTTATAGACGGTGCCTTTGGGGACTGGATTGGATATGAGGAGGCTCCTGAAAGTGATGTACCTGATCGCATCGACATCAAGAGATATGGTATGCAGATGTCTGATGGCAGCGGTTATTTCATGTTAAGCACTCGGGATAACATCCTTGGGGGTACAGCTATACCTGA
>SL_8KL_010_SEDDRAFT_10002541_pt1 | contig 15360 bp, 11 predicted proteins | sample SodLakKL_010_SED_4_FD_11160 | JGI IMG/M metagenome (IMG submission 11160) | reverse complement strand
AAAAGCGGAGCATAAGGCTCGGTCATAATAATCCGGCCGGTGTAACGCCCGGTTACCTCCACTTCTTTCAAAGCTCCCCAGTCTGTTGCATATTCTGAAGCAACTTCAGGGTCAATAATTCTCTCGAAAGAAAATTTTACATCCTCGGCGGTCATTTCACCATAACCGTGGTGGAACTGAATTCCCTCCCGCAGGCGGAATTCAATAATCAGGTTATCATCACTGATCTCAATGTGCTCTGCCGCATCCATCTCCAGTTCAGAAGAGTTGGGCTTAAAACGCATCAGCTTGCTGTAAAGAGCCAGGTCCTTGGCATACTCTGTTCCAGTATAATGAGCGGGATCCATGGTATTTATATCATGACCCAGCCTGTTCCTGACCTTCAGCACATCTTCTGCCATTACAGCGGCCGAACCAGAAACCAGTAATAAGCAGAATACAATTGCCAGGGTAAAAAGCAAATAAAATCTTCCTCTGATCATTCCTCATCCTCCTTTGTGTTTTTAAAAAATCACCTCAACCAGTCCCTCCTATTTCTACCCTCCTTTCCATTTTTATTCCTGTTTATTGCTGGAAATCCAGGGGTAACTAAGTTAAGTTACTGTGTTAATATTCTGATACTTCATTCTTATAATATTCCCCAGATATTCCTAAAATCCTTCATCTTTTCCAATAAAATTGCCCCAACATTCACCAGTCTTTCTCCACCGCCTTCTGCAAATCTCGGAAGCGGACAGAAAAAAAATGATCCTGTTAGCCTTTTTTGTCAGTTGACCGTAAAAACCGTTTCAGTTTTAAAGGGAAAACTTCTTTCAGGGAGAATTTGTTGTTAAACCATTAACAACAACTGGAATCCATCATCCACAAAGACAATGGGCCTGGGGTCACCGCCTTTTTTCTTAATAAATTCTTAACTAAAAACCAATTATTGCTTAACAACCCCCTGTTATGATGGAACCAATCAAAACAGGGGAGGTGATAAAATGAAAAAGAAAATCCTTATCCTGGGTCTGGGACTGCTTTTAATTGCGGTAATGAGCTTTGTAGCCATTGCCGGACCGAATCAAAACACCCCGGTAAATACTGCCACCAATTATTCTGCTGCTACCGGATGCGATGATTGCTCCGGAGAGCCTGTTTTACTTCAGTTGCGGCAGCAGGTAGAAAGGGAACTGCTCCTGGGTGAGCAGGGTTTTATGCGCCTCAGGCAGCAGCAACGTTTCGGAAATTAAAAATAAATTAAGAAAATGGGGCGGGGGCCTACTGGGGCCCCGCTCCAGAAAATTTAAAGGGAGGCATTTCCATGAACAGGACCACAAAAAGCGGGCTCATTTTTATTTTAATCCTGCTGACAGCCGTTATTGCTTTCCCTGCTGCTCAAGCCTATGAAGTCCATATCCTCTGCTACCATCATTTAGTGGAAGAAAATCCCCAGGGAGGCTCAGAAATTACCCTGGAAAAATTTAAAAAACATATGGAATATCTGGATGAAAATGATTTTGCCGTTCTTTCCCTGGAAGAGTTCGTCCGGCATTATCGGGAGAATAGCTTCCCGGATAATTCAGTTCTCCTTACTTTTGATGACGGCTACCTTTCTTTTTTTACCATGGCTTTTCCGGTTTTGGTTAAATATGACTTCCCGGCCCTGATCTTTCCCATCGTTTCTCACATGCCCGGGCTGCAGAGAACAGTGCAGTATTCGGAAAAAATGTCCTTCAATAATATCCGGCAGATGCAAAATGAAAGCGGTTTGATTGATGTAGGCTCCCACTCCTATGATCTTCATTATTATGAAGATGAAAATTCATCCATCATATTTCCCCAACCCGGGGAAACCGAGGAAGAGTATGAATGCCGGATCCGCCGGGATTTGACTACAAGTCGCAACCTCCTGGAACTGCAGTTGGATCAGGAAATAATTGCCCTGGCCTGGCCCTTTGGAATTTACACACCGGAAGCCCGGGTAATAGCTGCTGAAGCAGGCTTTAAATTGATGTTTGAACTGGGAAACACCCCCTTTACCCCTGCCGATAACTGGTACTCCATTCCCCGAATCCTGGCTGATGAATTGACACTGGATCAGTTCAAAGAACTTTTCTAACCACACTTCTTTTCTTATGGTATAATAAATTAATATTCTGGGAAAATGGAGCGAGTGAATCGATGGCAAAAAGCAAGAAAATTCTTATTGTTGACGATGACCCGCGGGTTCAGGAAATCCTTGCTTTGTATCTACAAAAAGAAGGGTTTACCATAAAAACCGCCGGCAGCGGCGAAGAGGCGCTGTCCCTTATCCGCGCAGAAAAAATGGACCTGATAATCCTGGATATCATGCTCCCGGGAATTGAGGGCTGGGAGGTTTGCCGGGTCCTCAGAAATGAGGGGTTACAGGTTCCAGTCCTGATGTTAACTGCTCGTACCGAGGACTATGACAAAATAATTGGCCTGGATCTGGGAGCAGATGATTATGTGGAAAAACCATTTAACCCGGTGGAAGTTATGGCCCGCATTAGAGCTATTCTGCGGCGATCTGCTCCAGCAGAAAAATCCGAAACAGTTATCTCCTTTCCCGGCTTAAAAATTGATACCGGGGAATTTCGAGTCCTGCTGGAAGGAAGAGAGATTACCCTGACCCGGCGGGAAGTTGAATTGCTGGCTTTTCTGGCCGACCACCCCGGCCAGGTTTTTTCCCGAGAACAGATTCTGGAAAATCTCTGGGGGTATGAATATACCGGGGATAATCGCAATATCGATGTCCACATCAAACATATCAGGGATAAACTTAAATCAGCCCACAACCCCTCCTGGAAACTGGAAACAGTCTGGGGGGTAGGATATCGTTTTTCCGGGGAGCGAGAATAATGCTTAAATCCATTAACAGCAAAATATTCTTTTCCTATATAACCCTTATTCTGCTGGTGCTGCTGGCTGTGGGGGTTTTTTTCACCTTTCTTATTGAAGACTACTTTATTGCCACCCATAGCCGGGAACAGGAAAAAACCGGCCAGGAATTAACCGGACTAGCCCGCAGTATTTTAACGGCAGGAGGAGAAGATCATTCTCAGATCCTGTTTCTTTTGGACCGGACCCTGGAGGCTCGAATCTGGATCGTGAATCAGCAGGGCATGATTATAAAAAGTTCCCGCCCCGAAGCCCATCTTGGCTCCGAGAGCAGGATCGCCCCCGGGGATCTGGAAACCATCATCCAGGGCAAGGTTATTTCCCGGCAGGCCAGCACCAGTTATTTTGATACTGCCATGCTTTCTACCGGAATACCTGTAGAAAAGGGCGGGCGGATTATTGGAGGTCTATTCCTTCACTATCCGATTACCGGCATTCAAAACACCCTCCAGCAGATTCAAAAAAACCTGATTTATGCTGCCATCATTGCCGTTCTGGCTGCGGGAATGATCAGTCTGGGCCTGGCTCGCAATTTATCCCGCCCTATCATGGATATTAATCAATCCGCCCTGGCCATGGCCGCGGGTGATTTCTCTCGCCGGGTCCAGATTGCCCGTGCCGATGAACTGGGCAAACTGGGGCATTCCTTTAATTTCCTCGCTACCCGCCTGGACCAGACTCTGGGCCAGCTGGCCGGGGAGAGGGACAAGCTGGCCCATACAGTGTCCAGTATTGAGGAAGGCGTAATAGCAATTAATCAGGAGGGCCAGATAATTCTCAGCAATTCGCCCGCAATTAATCTTTTTCGGCCGGATATGGCCCCCGAAGATTTCCACCTTAAAGAACTCTCCACCCTTATTACCACGCCAGAAATCCCCGACCTTTTCCAAAAGACCCTGAACACAGGAGAAAAACAGAGCCAGTTATTAGAGTTGGAGGGGCATCTGTCTATTTTTATCCAGGTTTTTCCCATTAAAAACAAAAACCACAGCAGTTCGGGAGCCGTGGCTTTACTGCATAACCTTAAAAATCTCGATGGGCTGGAGGAAATACAACGAAATTTCCTGGCCGAAGTTTCCCACGAATTAAAAACCCCCCTGACTACCATTCGCAGTTATTCTCAGGCCCTCCTGGATGGGACTGCTTCTCAGCCAGAGATCAGGGAGCGTTTCCTGCAAACCATTTGTGAGGAAACCGATAGTCTGACCGGGCTGATCAAAGAACTCCTGGACTATTCCCGGATAAAAAGCGGTAATATTGATCCCCGCCTGAAGGATTTTCCACCTGAAGATTTGCTGGCTGAAGTAATCAACACCAGGGCAGAGGCTATTAAAGATGGGGAATTAACCCTGGTCCAGGACCTGCCCCCGGATCTGCCCCTGATCAGAGCTGATCCCGCGCTCATTCAGCTGGTTATTGCCAATCTCCTGGATAATGCCCTTACCTTTACTCCTCCCGGCGGGACCATAACCATCCGGGCCCGGGTTGAAAAGGAAAAAGTCTGGATTTCCGTGGCCGATACCGGGCCGGGAATAAATGACGAGGATTTACCCTTTATCTGGAAGCGATTTTACCGGGGACAGAAGGGCTTACAGAAAAAAGACCCCGGNTGGGGACTGGGGCTGGCCATTTCCCGGGATATAGTCCGGGCCCACGGCGAAGAAATTATGGTTTCNAGCAGNGAAGGACAGGGAACAACTTTTTCTTTCTCCCTGCCCCGAACCTAAAAAACGAGAAGGTCCACCTGCTGTTTTTTCGAACTATCTATTCCCCCCGGGTCAATTTAATGGACCCGGGTCTTTTTTATTATTTCCTCTACTTCTTCTCGATAATACTCAAAATTCTCCTTTTCGGCAGCATAGGTAATGATCAAATACTTCTCCTCCTCCAGCAGGACAAAATACTGCATCCACTGGAGTTCCTCTCCGTGCAAATCCGGCATGAACCCCGAAAAAATAATTCTATCACCGGGGTTGATCATCAATAACGATTTCTTCTGTTTTCTGCAGGGAAAAATCTTCTATCCCTATCCCTTCCTGTTCCTCCTGATATTCCTCCAGTATCTGCTCCAATGAATATTCTACGCCGGTTTCCAGCATAAAATTAACATTGAAGGTAAAATCCTTCTGTTCTTCCAGCACAGGTAGTAGGACAAAGGCCTCCTCCAGATTTCCCATTCCAAACCAGCCCGAGGGATGCACCACCGTTATTTGCGGAAATTCAACCTCGGTTAATTCCTCCTTTTCCGCCCCCAGAGCAGCGGTTCCTACCAATAAGCCTACAACCAGCATTATTCCTGTTAACCAAAAAACCCTGCGAAACATTTTATTTCCTCCTTATTTTTGATCATTCCAAAGTCTATTCCCGTTATTATCCTCGGATCCGGTTCAGGGAATTAATTTTTCCAGAAATATAAGACCCAGTTCCAGGGCCCGGGTAGGGTCCACCCAGATATCAGGCTCAAAGCCCTGACCTTCCCGAAAAACTAAATCCGGTTCAAAAAAAAGAGTCACTCCCATTTCCACCTGCAGGCCGGAATGGGGCAAATGCAGGAGCCCCACATTGCCAAAATGGGAAATCCCCGCGGTATTGATCCCCATAAAAATTACATTCTCCACCTGCATCAAGAGGCGGATCAGGGACTCCCCGGCCGAGGCAACCTGATTATCCACCAGGACCAGGAGCACTCCTTCACTTTCCAGCTCTTCCGGCGGCACATAAACCATTTCCGACCAGCCTTCCTCCCGGGGAGCAAAGCGCTGCCGGACCTGCTCCAGCATATTTCTGTCTCCCCGAAAACGGTTTTCCATGAGCTTAGAAGCAGTACTGGTTCGAAGATCGGAATAACAGGCGGCCAGCACCGGTGACTGCTCGGTATAGTTCGCAATCCATTCCCCGGCCAGATAATCACTTCCTCCTCGATGGCCCCGCAGATCGAGAATTCCCACCGGGGCCTCCCTCAAGCGGGAGGCGCTTTCCAGGAAATCATCCAGTTCCTGTTCTCCTTCAGAAAAAAAGGATCGATTGGTAACCACCGGAATATCCTTTACGGTGAAGGATTCAAAAAATTTTTCCTGATATTCCCCGGGATAGGCTGGTTGCAACACCACTTTTTTGCTGGACAAACCACCTTCTTTTTCCAGGAACAGGGTCAGTTCCTGTTTTCCCCGGGCTGCCCCCGCTTGAATAACCGGTAATAAAGCTGGCCGGCCTCATTAATAGACAGGCGCAGATATTCCTCCGGGGGCCTGTTTTCTATCGCCTGCAGATAATACCTGGCCCCTTCCTCCTGGAGATAAAAACCTTCCTCCACCTTAAAAAACTGGATATCTTCTGAAAGAAAGGTTGCCGGGGAGGAAAAAACCGGCTGACCCTCAATGCGAAAATGCCCATCCACAATAAAGGAGAGTTGACCCAGCAGAAGCTCCTTAAGCTCAGGAACCCAGATTCGGTCCCGGGAGAAATTTTTAATTTCTTTTTTCAGGGCCTCCTGGCTGATAGCAAAGACTTCATCACTGCCCATCAGCCCATAACCAGCATAACCCGCCGGCAATACCCGGAACAAAAACTCAATATCGGCCAGGGCCTCTTCCCGGGTAATACTTCGGGCCCTTTCCCCGGCAATGCTTATTGCTTCCGGTTTTAGTTCTTCCCGGTCCTTCAGGGGATATAAAAAGGCGGCAAATTTTCTCTCAGCTTCCTCCTGCTCCAGGAAAACCCCGGGGCGATTTTCCTGCACCAGTTCTTTTAATTCAGGGGGCAGGTAAATTTTGTTTGTTCCCGGGGAGGTCAGGCCCGTCTCAAAGGTCCCCAGCAGCAGGATGAAGACAACAATAATTAAAACCCCTGAAACCTTTTTCAGCTTAAGCCGCCTCCGCCCTAGAGGCATTGAGATCATCTCCTCCTTTGATTCAGCCTGTTCTATCAGCTCTCTCCCCCGGGAAAGCAATAAGCTCCTGCCGGTGGCCCTGCTCCTGATCCACCCCGGCCGGTCCCCTTAAAATATTTCTGGAAGAGGGAAACTCTTTTCTATTCGGTATCGCACGTCAACTCTAAAAACTCCCGGGCATCGGCAGCAGCCAGGTCCAGAGCCTCCTGCCAGAATTGGGGGCGGGTCAGATCAACCCCCAGGTGTTTGCGGGCCAGATCTTCCACCTGCATCCGCCCCGTATCCCGCAGGAGATCAATGTACTTCTGCTCAAATTTTTCTCCCTCCTGCCGGGCCAGGGCATATACCCCACTGCTGAACAGATAACCAAAGGTATAGGGGAAGTTGTAAAAAGGCACTGCAGTAATATAAAAATGGAGTTTAGAGGCCCAGAAATGGGGATGATAATCCTGCAGGCTTTCCTGGAAGGCCTTTTTCTGGGCTTCTTCCATCATTTCATTTAATTTATCCCTACCCACCGGCCCCCGCTTACGGGCCCGATAAAACTCATTTTCAAACAAAAACCGGCAGTGAATGTCCATGAAAAAGGAAATGCTTTTGCCCACCTTGTCCCCCAGGAGGGCAATTTTTTCTTCCTGATCCTCGGCCCGCTGCAAAGAAGCATCGGCTACAACCATCTCAGCAAAAGTGGATGCGGTCTCAGCTACATTCATGGCATAGCGCTGGGCCATCAAAGGCAGACCCCGCATGGCATATTGATGGAAAGCATGACCCAATTCATGGGCCAGGGTAGAAATACTGGAGGGGCTGCCGGAGTAGGTCATGAACACCCGGGTTTCCTCACTCATGGGCAGGGTGGTACAGAAAGCCCCCTGTCTCTTGCCTCCCCGGTCTTCGGCCTCGACCCAGCGTTTTTCAAAGGCCTGCCGGGCAAAATCAGCCATGCGGGGACTGAAATGCTGGAACTGTTCCACCACGAACCTGGCCCCTTCATCAAAGGAGTATTCCCGGGCACTTTCCCCCAGGGGAGCCCGTAAATCACACCACCGCATTTTATCCAGGCCCAGCAGTTGAGCTTTGCGGTCCAGGAAGCGAGCAAAGATCTCCTTATTCTGGTCAATGGTATCCCACATAACCTCCAGGGTCTGAGGAGCCATGCGGTTGATTTCCAGGGGTTCTTTGAGCACCGAATCCCAGCCCCGGTGCCGGTACAGGTTTAACCGAAACCCGCCCAGGTGGTTCAGGGCATTGGCACATAACTCCGCTTCCTCCTCCCAGGCATTTTCCCACTTGGCTCCCAATTCCTGCCGGATCTGAGGATCGGAACTGGCAAATAAATTGGCGGCCTGGCCTATGGAAAGTTCCCTTTTTTGTCCCTGGAGAGTAAAGGGAATTTTCATCCGGCCGGTAATAACACTGTACAGGTCATTCCAGCCGTGATAGCCATCAACAGCCAGGTCGGTAGCCAGCTTTTCCTGTTCTGCAGGCATTTTTTCCTCTGCCCGCTGCCGCCGTTCCTCCAGGTTATAAATCAGGTCTTCCTTTTCCTCCAGGATTTTTTTCCAGCGGGAATCGGGTAGGGCCAGTATTTTTTGATCCAGGGAAGTAAAAACAGATTCCAGCCCGGCTCCCAACTGCTGCACCCTGCGGCCCAGTAATTTGGCCTGTTCATCGGTTACATCCTGGGCATTGAGACAACCGATAAAAGAACCGGCCTCCCGCAGCCTGCCCCCGATCTCCTGCAGGCGGTCAATCAGGTCCGGCCAGTTCTCAATTTCCTCCTGTAATTCTTTTTCCAGGCTGATTATGTCCTCCTGAAGCTGTTCCAGGTACTGCTGTAGCTCCGGGGATTCGCTGCCCCCTGGAAAAATACTGTCCAGTTCCCAGTTGGGTTTCAGGTTATTCAGCAAAATAAATCCTCCTCTTCATTTTTTTTCACTTTAACCTGCTTCGACAGACCCCGGAAAAAACCTCTGTTTTCATAATCTGGCCCACCCCTTTCTCCGGTTTCTACCTTTTTTTCCATTTTAGAAAGGATTTCCGCCCCTCTTAATCTAATTAAGGTTTAGAAACCAAAAATGAGGGAAAAACCTTGGAAAAGAGAAATCAAAAACTCAAAAATTGCCTGCAGATGATCGAGCTCAGGCTGAAGGGGAAAAAAACCTGCAGAGAGTGGAAATTGAGCTGGATGATCAGAAACAGGTTCTGCAGGCCGACCCGGAAAATCCCCTCTACCTGCTCCGGGGCCAGGAAAGGATCAGGCTGGAAAACCTGGCTTCTTTCCTGGAGGAAAAATTGATCTCCCAGCGGGAGGGCCGGGTAAAAATTGAAGAGCGGGGTAATATCATTAACCTGCAGCTGCTCCCCGGCGAGGTGAAAATGACATTTGACACCCGGGATCAACCAGCTGCCCGGTCCAAAACCCCTGAACCGGGAACCCGACAGGACTTTATCCCGGCAGCCGAAGCCCGGGACCTCCTGCAAACCCTGGGCCTGATGACCCCCCAGGGGCGGATCAAGGCTGATCGGCGCCGCAAATTCTATCAGATCGACCGTTTCGTGGAATTGATCAATGAAATCCTGGAAGAACAAAGCCCAACCCAACCTCTGACCATTCTGGACTGCGGCTGCGGCAAATCCTACCTTTCTTTTGTCCTTAATTACTGGCTGACGGAACGACAAAGAATTCCCTGCCGGATCATTGGAATAGATAGCGATCCCCAGGTTATTGATTCTTCCCGGAACATCCAAAAGAAACTGGGTTATCATAATATGGAATTCCATCAGAATGAGATTGTGGATTTTGTCCCCTCTTCATCTGTGGATATGCTCTTGAGCCTGCACGCCTGCGATACGGCTACTGATGCAGCCCTGGCCCTGGGTATTCACCTGCAGAGCCGCTATATAATAACGGTACCATGCTGTCAGGCCAGTCTCCACGACCGTATCGACCTGCGGCCCTGGGAACCCATCACCAAGCATGGCCTTTTTCACAATCAGCTGGCCGATGTTTTTACCGATGGTTTGCGGGCTGCCGCCCTGGAAAGTTACGGCTACCGGGTTTCCGTTGTAGAATATGTTTCTCCCCTGGATACTCCCCGCAACATTATGCTACGGGCCGTGTCCGGTTATCCTCAACCCGGTTCCCGGAAAAATTATCAACAGCTCCGGCAGAAGGTTGCAGGGGAAATTCCCCTGGAAAAATACCTGCAGGATCTCGAGTATCGAAACTCCAGCTTTTAATAATCTCGGGTAAAAATACTTTTTATCGGGGGAAAAGCGATGAAAGAACATCTCCTGGAAGTTAAAATTTTACCGCCTCCCACCCCGGTGGGGCTGCTCAAAAGAACCCGCCTCCTGGAACACATTAAATCCGGGGCCAGTCCCTCCGGGGAGATCAACCGCCGGCTGGTTCTGATTTCCGCCCCCGCCGGCTTCGGTAAAACCACCCTGGCCCTGCAGTGGTTGGAGGAGAAGAAAAACCGAACTGCCTGGTATGCCCTGGAAGAAGGGGACAATGATCCCCACATTTTCTGGACCTACTTTATTTCTGCCCTGCAGAAGGTCGAACCCGGTCTGGGAGAATTTGCCCTGGAAAATATCCGGGCCGGCGCCATCTCGCCTGAACCCCATCCCGATCACAGCCTGTTGGTCTCCCTGCTCAATGAAATGGATAAGCTGGATCAACCCCTTTATATTGTGCTGGATGATTATCAGGTCATCGAGGATAAATCAATTCAGGACAGCCTGTATTTCCTGGTGGATAATCTGCCCGGCCAGATCCAGTTAATTATCACCAGCCGTTTCGACCCGCCCTGGCCCCTGGCCCGATGGCGGGCCCGGGGACAACTGGTAGAAATCAGGGCCGAACGGCTGCGCTTAAACCGGGAGGAAATAAAAGATTTCCTGGCCTATCACGGCCTGGAAGAAATCAATCAGGAAGATCTGCGCCGCCTGGCCCGGGGAACCGAAGGCTGGATCAGCAGCCTGCAACTGGCCGCTTTTTCTCTGCAGCAGCAGGAGGATATTTCTGCCTTTATCCAAAATTTTTCCGGAAGCCACCGCCGCATCCTTAATTTTTTAACTGATGAAGTCCTTTCCCTGCAGGACCTGGAAGTAAAAAAATTCCTCTATCAAACCTCCATTCTGAAAACCCTGGATCCCTCCCTATGTCAGGCTGTCACCCGCCGGGGCAACAGCGGGGAAATCCTCTTCCAGCTGGAAAGTCAGAACCTCTTCCTGTCCCCAGTTGATCCCGAGGGTTTTCGCTACCGCTACCACCCTCTTTTTGCCGAACTACTCCAGAAACGCCTGGAGCGGGAGGAAAGCCATAATATCCCGATCCTCCACGAGCGTGCCGCCCACCACCTGGAAAAAAACCGGGAACTCGTAGAAGCAGTAGAGCATTTCCTGGCTGCAGACCTGCCTCGCGAAGCTCTGACCATTATCAATCAGGACCCGGATACCCTCTGGAAAAAAGCGGGAAGTCACCGCCTGGCCCGCTGGCTGGCCCGGGTACCCCGGGAGCTTCTCCATCAATTCCCCCGGCTTTTTGCCTACCGGGCCATGTTTTTAATTATTCAGGGGAATTTGCGGGCCATTAAGCCCTTCCTGGAGGAAATTAAGTTTGTCCAGCCCCAGGAAGAAAAAGAAAAGCGTGAATTTGAAGGAATGGTGGCCCTGATCCGCACCTATTTTGCCATATTTCAAAATGACCAGCGAGACCTGGTTGATGTCAGTCGGGAAATCGGGGATAAGCTGCCGCCGGAAAAGACCCTGTGGCATGGTTTTGCGGCCCTGGCTTCTGGCGATGCCAGCTCCATAGAGGGGAACCTGGAAAAAGCATCAGAAGAATTTGAACTGGCCCTGCAGCTGGGTAAACAGAGCGGGCAGCATTTTGCCACCCTGCTGGCGGCCTGGAAGCTGGGGAATATCCGCTGGTATCGGGGGCAGCTGAAGGAAGCCATCCAGCTCTGCGAAGAGATGATCCAGTTTGCCCGGGATAAAGGTCTGTCCTCCATCCCCCGCACCGGCTCTATCCTGGCCCTGCAGGCAGTTATTCAGCGGGAGCAAAATCAAATGGAAAAAGCCCGGGAAAACATTTCCCGGGCGGTACGGATCTGCGGCCCGGAAAAACAGATCCTGGGCTGGAGCCTTTATTTCCATGTTTTGATTGCCTTTTCCGGAGGCAATTTAAAGCAGGCCGGAAAAATCCTGGGCGACATGGAGGCCATTCAGCGGGAAAACAGGCTGCCCACCATCCTGGCAGACTATATTTCCTTCTGGCGAGCCCGCCTTTACCTGGAAAGCGGGGACTTAATCCTGGCCCGAGAATATCTTGCGGCTAAGAATATTACCGGGGCAGAGACCCCATCCTTCGGACAGGAAAATGGCTTTATGGTTCTGGCCCGCCTGGAACTGGCAGAAAACAACCTGGAAAAAGCAGCCGGAGTCCTGGACCGAATGGAAGAGCATTTTACCGCTTCCCAGAGCAGGGGACTGCGCATAGAAATTCTGCTGCTCAAGGCCCTAATCTCGGCCCGCAAAAAAGATTCGGAAAACGCCCTGTCCTTTATTACCGAAGCCCTGTCCCGGGCCGTCCCTTTTTAGATCAGGGAGAAGAACTTATTCGTCTCCTGGCCCTGGTACCCACCCACAGCAAATTTTCCGCTTTTGCCAGCCGCCTGATGCAGAGCTTTGAAGGCCGAACCCCCCGGTTAGGAGAAAAAACCATCTCATCTTCCCCCTCTACCCGCCTGAGTGAGCAGGAACTGGAAATTCTCCAGCTCCTGGCCCGGGGCCTTTCCAGTCAGGATATTGCCGATAGCCTGTTTCTCTCCCCCGGAAATGTCCGGCAGCAGGTCAATAATATTTACAGCCAGTTGATGGTAGATAGCCGGGAAGAAGCAGTTGAGCGAGCCCGCAAGCTTGATCTGATCAGGGAAGAAGAAAAGTAAGGTTTNNCCCCAATCATATATTATCCTTAAACCGGGACCTATCCCCGGTTTATTTTTTGCCCNNNCTGTTCCCATTTTAATTCTCANCCAATTTTTGTCCCCCGTCNNTTTTCTGATCCCCCNNCCCGGAATGGGGGGNGGGATTGGCCCTAAGGGGTTGGGGATTCTTTTTCCCAGAACATGTGATAGGCGGTAATACCCTTTTCTCTGCNTTCCTCCAGGACCCGATAACCGTACCGTTCATAAATCTGCTTATTCTTTTTATCNGCAGTGAACAGGTAAACTCCCTTNACCTCCGGATCTTCCCGGGCCAGGTCCTGAACTTTCTGCAAAAGTTTTTTACCCAGACCCTGCCCCTGAAATTTGCTGCTNACCCCAACTGCTTCCAGGGTCAGGTACGGGGCCGGGATTTCCCCGGATAATTTAAGGCTTTTGAGACCGGAAATGATGTTGCCGAAGCGAATTTTGCTGATCAGGGGCAGAATTCCCAATAATTGGGGCAGGATCAGCCGNAGCATCCGCCCCGGGGGCAGGGTTTCATTTTTCTTCAGAAGCAGGATGCCTGCCACCTGTCCTGCGCTGCGAATGAGGATAACTTTTGACCCGGCCTCCAGGTGGATTCGGGTTCTCAATAAGAAGGCCCGGTAGAGATAACGTTCGGTATTTTTCCGGGAAAAATCAAAAATATGCCGGGTAAACCCCTCATCTAAAAAAGCCTCCATTAAAACTGCACTGCCTTCTTCTGCATCTTGCGGTTGAGCAAATAATAGCTCGGCCTCGGCCATAATTGTTCCTCCCCTACGAGAAATTTATCAGCTCTCAGAATACTGGAAATCGATAATAGATCAGTACCAGTGAAAATACGATTGAGGCTGCGGTAACCCCGTAATACAGAAGTCTGAGGCCCTTATTGCCTGCCTTTTTTCTCCAGATCAGGATAATCCCTGCTGCACAAAGCCCACTGAGCAGTAGAGCCAGGAAAAAAATTATGCGGGCCAGGTGAAAGGCAGGAGGCATTCCAAAGCCAAGATACATTATATCCCCCAGCCCCAACCCGGAAATCACAAGAATTACCGGCCAGGCCAGCTGGAAAAAACAGGTCCAACCTGCCAGGTGGAATAAGAAGGGGCGGGGCTTACGTTTCCGCTTCCGGCGGACCAGGAAAAAAGGAAGGAAAAAAATCAGGCCCAGGAGCATAATAATCAGGCTGACCCCCAACAGTGAAAGGTGCAATTGATTGTTTTCATACCATTTCAATTTCTCATAAACAATAATGGGAAAATTAAACTGCAGGTAATCTCTGCCTCCGGCGGAATCACTGCCGAAATAGACCAGGTAGCCCTCATCAGGGTTAACATAAAGGTCAGGCTCCAGGGGGTACAGGGTCACCTCCTGCTCGGGGGTAATCATCCTTAAATTACCATCCTCCCCCCCGGCCACTCGAAGATTGGGCTGTAGTAGAGTCAGCAAACGTTCAACCCGGTGGCGAGAATAGCGGTTGTTGCGATAACTCCCCAGGAGATGATCATTGGCCGGGGGCTCATCCATTAACTGCGGTTCCTCCCCGGCCCATTCCCCGTAAAAACTCTGAACAATACCCTCTATTGTATCCCGAATCAGGGCCGGACCACCGGGCCCGGTTCCACTGATAAAAAAGCCCTGCTGCCCTTCCCGGTCCAGGAGCATAAAGGAATGACTGCCCAGGGTATCTCCACCGTGCCCGACAAAACTGTGCCCGAAGAAGTTTAATTCAAAAAATCCCAGGCCCATAGCCGGCAGCTGCGGATGAAGTTGAAACTGCTCCCTCAGCATTTCTTCCCGGGTTTCCTCCTGGATAATGCCCTCCTCCACCTGGAGAAAATCAATCATAAACCGGGCCACGTCGGGTGCGGGGGCAATCATTGAGCCAACCGGGGGATAGTTAAACTCATAAAGGGGTCGGGGAATAAAGTCGGTCCCATCAGCTTTATATTCCCGGGCCAGCAGGGGCAAATCCTCTTCCCGGACCCGGGGAGAGGAACTTTCCATGCCCAGGGGCGCAAAAACCTCCTGTTCCAGGTAGCTGTCAAAATCCATACCGGTCGCCGCCTCCACCAGCAGGGCAGTCAGGGCCAGGCCGTGATTGCTGTACTGGGGCAGCTCCCCCGGTGTTTGAATTCTGGGTGGCAGGGTTTCCCACAGGAACTGCTCCAGGGGCTCAATTTCCCGGAAATCACGGGTAATGGTCCCGATCATCCTCTCATCCAGGCCGGCAGTATGGGTCAATAGATGCCAGGCGGTAACTTTTTCCTCATAATCCCCCACCCATTCCAGTTGGGGCAGGTATTCCCGGATATCAGTATGTAAATCTAACAGCCCCTGTTCCACCAGCTGCATCAGGGCAGTCGCGGTGAAAACCTTGGAAATAGAGCCCAGGCGGAATCTGGTCTCCCCGGGATCCACAGGTATATCATTCTCCAGTTCCTGATAACCACTGCCCTCTAAAAAAATAATTTCTCCCTCCTGGACCACCATAAAAACTCCACCAACCAGGCCTTCCTCCTGGCGTTGAGCGGTAAAAATATCAGAAAAAAACTGGTTGATGCTGTCTTCAGACAACCCCCGGACCTCCTG
>SL_8KL_010_SEDDRAFT_10002537_pt1 | contig 15371 bp, 9 predicted proteins | sample SodLakKL_010_SED_4_FD_11160 | JGI IMG/M metagenome (IMG submission 11160) | reverse complement strand
ACTTGAAAAGCTCTTGGGATTTTTTCTAAAAGTTCCTGTTCAGTCAGAGAATCAAATCCGGGCGTATGCAGAAATGGATGCCTACAGTAAGCACAAAGATCCGTTAAGGAAATATCCTGAAGGCTATACATCTATCACCGTTGGAAAAAATGATCTTTGGATTGCGGCAACGGCACATATAACAAATTCAAAATTGGTAACTACAGACAGTGATTTTGATCATTTTGATAGGGTATTTGTGGACGTAATAAAACTTAGCTTATAGATTATGTCCGACATCAAACTCTTTCACCTCAAAAACGATAACGTAACCGAACTCACCGGCTCAGCAGTAAAAATTGAAAAATCCCTCCAGGAGCAGATTGAAAGAAATCCGGATACATACCTTGGCGTTCGGTTTTTGGCTACGGAGTACTCAGCTTTTTTACTTATCTGCCTTACTGTATCTTATCTCGCACTAACGTTAAATTATAATTATAGAATACTATCATTTATTGTTATAAGTAATATCTATTTTTGATTTTACCCTGATAGTTATGGCTTCCTATCTTCAACAGTAGAAGCAATTCTTTTTAGAAAACGGCTAAATGATGGATATTTTATTCATAGATATCGAGACGGATCATAAAGGTAAGATTCAAGACTATGGGGCTCTTTTTGGTGGTCGAGAGCTTCATGAAAGACATACTACTCGTTTAGAAAACTGGATTCAGGAAGCTAAAATCATCTGTGGCCACAATATTTTAGAGCACGATATACCGGAATTAAAAAAAACTCTGGGAGATCAAATATTTGAAGGGAAAGAATTCATTGATACGTTACTCTGGTCCCCATTAATCTTTGCTGAAAATCCGTATCATCATTTGGTCAAGGGGTATAAGATTGTAAATGATACCGACGCAAATAACCCTTTATCAGATTGTAAATTAACGAGGGAGTTACTTCTCGATGAGCTTGTCTCCTTTAAAAAAATGGATGAACCTTATAAAAAGCTCCTGGGTTCACTTCTTTCAAGTAAAGATGAATATAATAGCTTTTTAAAATTAAGTTCATTTATAACTCATGAGAAAGTAAGTCCGGAATTAGTTTACAGTATGCTAGAAAACAAAATATGCAGCTCTGTAGATCTTGAGCATCTAATACGAGAAAAACCGACTGAACTTGCATATGCATTTTCCTTGCTCCGATTAGATAATAATGAGTCTATTCTTCCATTCTGGGTTAATCATCGATTTCCTGAATGTGAACAAATTATTGAAAAATTAAGGTTCACTCATTGCTCACATCCTGATTGTTCCTACTGTATAACAAAGCTGGATCCAAAAGTAGCTTTAGAGAACTATTTTGGATATTCAGGATTCAGGAAATTTGATGACACAAAAGAAATAAGTCTTCAGGAGGAAACCGTTCGTGCAGGTTTACAGGATCACTCTTTTGTGGCGGTTTTTCCGACCGGAGGAGGAAAGTCCCTGACTTTTCAATTGCCGGCTCTCATGCGAGGTGATTGCACGAGGCATCTCACAGTCGTCATCTCTCCATTGGTATCTCTAATGAAGGATCAGGTCGACAATCTTCTGGAAAGATTCCAAATAACCAAAGCTGTAGCTATAAATGGTCTCTTATCACCCCTGGAACGAAAGGAGGCGATAGAGCGCGTAGAAAAAGGCAATGCACACATCTTGTATATTTCTCCTGAGTCGCTTAGATCTCCAACCATATTGCGGCTTCTATCCTCAAGATCCATTGCCAGATTCGTTATTGATGAAGCCCATTGTTTCTCAAGCTGGGGGCAGGACTTCAGAGTAGATTATTTATACATTGCTGAGTTCATAAAAAAACTTCAGCCTGATGATGAAAATAAAATCATCCCGGTTTCCTGTTTCACAGCTACGGCGAAACCTCAGGTCATTGAAGACATTAAAAAATACTTTCACTCATCTCTTGGTCTGTATTTGAAAGAGTTCATCACTCAAAAAGGCAGAACCAATTTGTCTTATGAAGTGATCAATGTCGAAGACCGTGACAGTAAGAATCTTAAATTATCTGAAATATTACAGGCTTGTGATAAACCAGCCATTGTTTATGCATCAAGAACAAAGGCAGTAGAGGAAATAGCCGGCAATCTTAATAAAGCTGGTTTTCCGGTTACTTACTTTCATGGAAAGCTGGATAAAGATGTAAAGAAGCAGAACATGGACTCATTCATGACCGGCAATTCTGATATCATTGTAGCTACTTCGGCTTTTGGCATGGGAGTTGACAAGGAAGATGTACGAACTGTAATTCATTATAACATCTCGGATTCACTTGAAAATTATATTCAGGAGGCCGGAAGAGCCGGTAGAAACGAGTCCATTCAGGCTAAATGCTACATTTTGTATAACGAAGCAGATTTAAACAAACATTTCAGTTTGCTTCAGCAGACAAAACTAAATAAGAAAGAAATTGAGGAAATCTGGAGATCACTAAAAAGACAGGCCAAAAGACGATCTAAAATTAGTCAATCTGCACTTGAAATCGCAAAAACAGCAGGGTGGGATACTGAAATACGTGAATTAGAAACAAGAGTCACAACTGCTATTTCCACACTTGAAGATCAGGGATTCCTAAAAAGAGACCAAAACTCACCCCGTGTATTTGCTGATAGTCTTTTAGTAAAGAATTTTGCAAGAGGTAAAGAACTCATTTTAAAATCTGAGAAGATTACCGAACAAGATAAACTTGATTGTGAGAGGATACTTAAACGGATCATAACTGATAAGGAAACTCGTGTAGATTACATATCAGTTCGAACCGAGTTGAGCATTCAGCGCGTACAGAACAGCATCCGTATTTTAAGAGATCTATTTATCCTTGGTGATGCGAAAGACCTGACAGCATTTGTTAGTCTTGTTCAATCAAAGAATGGATCAGATGCTATTGCAAAACTACATCTTCAAATTGAAAAAAGTCTCCTAACCTGGATTTCAAAAAAAAATAAAATCAAGATATCTCTGCGCCAATTGAACCAAAACTTAATAGACTCTGGTAATGTGGATTCCACAATTGATGGAATACTCCGCGTACTGAATTACTGGGAGATTCGAAGGTTTATCTCTAAAAAAAGAGTTGACCGGGAGAAAAACATTTATAAAATCGATATCAAAAATAATGATGGTTTAAATGAAGATGTTGCATGGCGCCACAATTTAACTGGATCTACCCTGCTATACCTCAGTAATTTGGCGAAAAGTCAAAACAAGCCAGAGGTACCCAGGGATCAGGTGCCGGTTAGATTTTCATTATTGGAACTAAAAGATCAAAATAAGTTTTTCGAAAAAATTGTTGAGGATAATACATGGCGGTATGAGAAAACTCTTTTATTCTTAAATCAAATCAAGGCCATAAAACTCGAAGGAGGTTTTATGGTTTCCTATAACAGATTGAATATTGAGGATATTAAGGCAAAAGAGAAGCCAATTTTCAGGGTGGAAGACTATGCCAAAATGGATGCTCATTACCATCATAAAACCGAACAGATTCATATAGTAGGTGAGTATGCCAAGAAATGTATAGATAACTATGAATCTGCTTTAGCTTATGTTAACGATTACTTCACCCTGGAATATGATGAGTTCCTGGCTCGCTACTTTCCTAAAAGGAAATCAGAGATCCGAAGACCACTTACCGCTGACCGTTTCAAAGAAGTCATACAGGACCTTGATACAGATCAGGCTAAAGTTTTAAATGATAACAAATCTAACAGTATTTTAGTGCTGGCGGGACCTGGATCAGGGAAAACAAAAGTTCTTGTCCATAAGATAGCAAGCTTATTGCTATTGGAGGATATTAAGCCTGAGCAGTTTTTGATGCTTACCTTTTCGAAATCTGCCTCAATGGAATTCAAGTACAGAGCTAGAAAACTTATACCTGAATTTTCAGGGCTGCTTAAGATCACTACATTTCATGGCTTTTGCTTTGAAATCATAGGTCAGTTAGGCGATTTGGATAAATCGCAAAATGTGATAGAACATTGTATAAGTGGGATAAAGGACGGCAGTATTGATGCGTCGATGATTACAAACAAGAGTGTGCTTCTTCTTGATGAATTTCAGGACGTAAATCAGAGTGAATGGGATTTGATTAGTACAATTATTGAGGAAGCGGGCAACATAAGAGTGATTGCGGTAGGTGATGATGATCAGAATGTATATGGTTTCAGAGGTTCATCCAACAAATACATGTCCGAATTTAAAGATCAGTATAAGGCAACACAGTACAGTCTTGTCAAAAATTATCGAAGCAGATCAGGAATCATAAAATTCAATAACCAGCTTTTGGGCAGGATACCAAATCGGCTGAAGTCAGAAGAATTGGTGCCCGCAAAAAAAACATTAAGAGCTAATATTGAACTGACGAATTATTCCGGCAGGCATTTAGTAGAGCCATTGGCTAAATCTGTATCGAGATCTGATTATGGTCATACTAAAGCAGTTTTAGTTCGCACGAATTATGAAGCCTTGATTGTAAGCTCTCTGTTGGAGGAGCTTGGTCACAAAACCAGACTTATAGCTGGTTTTGATGGGTTTTCTTTAGACTCATTGGAAGAGATTAGGTTAATGACCACTTTTCTCAAGGAAAGAGTAAATGAATCAGGATTAATTTTTGAAGATGATTGGCGTGATTCTCTTTTACTATTTAAACAGAAATTAAAAGGTACACCACATTACATTGCCTGCATAGAAGTCTTCAGAAAGTTTCATCATGCATATCCCGATAAAAAGTTAATTATTGACTGGTATGAGTATGTTCGCGAAATAAAGATGCAGGACGCGATCAATCCGGATTCTTCATCTATTGTTGTTTCGACCATGCACAAGGCAAAAGGTAAAGAGTTTAATCATGTATGGTTGTTATTGGAAGACTACGACTTTTCAGATATAGAGGCTAAAAGATTGGTTTATGTAGCGTGTTCCAGGGCAAAGGAATCACTGAGTATCCATACTAATAGTTCCTTCTTTCAAGGAATTAATGTTGAAGAACAAAAAGTGGTATTCTATGATAAGGAGACCTTTCCTCCCTCCCGTTATGAATTGATTTTAAGCCATACAGATGTAAATCTTAGTTCGCAGAAATATTTTAGGGCGAGGAATATCATAAAAGGCCTAAAAACAGGTGATAACTTAGTTAAAAATGTCAAGAAATTTGGAGACAATGAAGCAGAAGGGCTTGCGAATAATGGCGTAAACATGCTTCTATTTTCACGGAGTTTTGTTAAAAATAAGCTGATCCAATTTAAAAATCGGGGCTATGATTTGGCTGACGCAAGAGTAGAATATCTGGTTTATTGGTATGATCGTGAGGAAGAGAGGGATTATAAAGTAGTTTTACCAAGATTGAGATTTGAAAAAATGGAAGCTGACAATATAATCAAGCCAAAGATATAGACATGTCCGACATCAAACTTTTCCACCTCCAAGACGACAACGTAACCGAACTCACCGGCTCGGCAGTTAAAATTGAAAAATCCCTTCAGGAGCAGATCGAGAAAAATCTGGATACGTACCTTGGAGTTCGATTTTTGGCTACGGAGTATTCAACCGGTGTGAATCATGGTGGGCGGATCGATACTCTTGGTATAGACGAGAACGGAAGCCCGGTCATCATCGAGTACAAGCGGTCGATGAACGAAAACGTGATTAACCAGGGCCTCTTCTACCTGGACTGGCTGATGGACCACAAAGCAGAGTTTGAGCTGTTGGTACTGAAAAATTTGAGCAAGGAAGATTCAGAGAATATCGACTGGTACAATCCTCGACTGCTCTGCATTGCCGGAGATTTTACAAAGTATGATGAACATGCTGTCAAGCAGATGAACCGGAATATTGAGCTGATTCGCTACCGTCGGTTTGGTGAAGACCTGCTCCTGCTGGAATTGGTGAATGTCGCAGAGGCCAAAAATGGAGGCTCCAATTCGGTTTCCACTGGCCCAACGAAATCAAAACAGGAGTACAAAACGGTAACCGAACACCTGAAGTCCGCCAACCAGGAACTCACAGACCTCTACCACGCACTTCGCGATTACATGATGAATCTTGGAGATGATGTTCAGGAGAAAACCCTCAAATACTACTTTGCCTATAAGCGTATCAAGAATTTTGCCTGTGTGGAGATTTATACGCAAAGCAATAAACTGCAGGTCTATGTAAAGCTCAATCCGGATGAGCTTCAGCTTGAGGAAGGCTTCACCCGGGACGTGCGAAACATCGGTCACTTCGGAACCGGCGACCTGGAGATCACGATCCGCAACGAAGAGGATTTAACGAAGGCAGAGCCGTTGATTTTGAGGAGTTATGAGGGGAGTTGAATAAAATAATCGATAATGGCTGAAACAAAAAAGATTAAACATGTAGTGCTTAAAAATGGGGAGGCTTTCTTTCCATACTGGGGCAAATCTTTTACGACAATAACTGGTCTGGATCCTTTAGGGCTTCAAATAGCCTCTGAAAAGATTTATTCATACTTACTCCCAGGTATTACAAACTTGACAAATAGAATCCGATACTATGGGTTTTATTGCTGGGTGTTGAATAAATACATCGAGCTTTATGACGGCAAAATTACACAGCAATCACATCGACGGTTTATACGTCGAGCAGAATTATTGATTGCGTTGATGATGATGAAATCAGATCCTGAAGCCATTCAAATCACAGGGTCCAGAAAAGCGAGAGAGATTTTATCTGAAATAGGTACGAAAGAAACTATAAATATTGCAAAATATGCAGATGACAGGCAAAGTAAAGATGCATATTGGAAATACGCAACTGGTGCATTTGGTCAGTACTACTCAGCCTCTATCAAACAGATAGGTTTAATACGGGAAGATATGGTGAGCAATAATCATCATGTCCATATGATCACAGAAAAAGTAGAGCGGTTGCTATTATATGTTGCTGCTACGAGGGTTAAGAAGCAAGTATTCGTTTCGAGCTATGGGAAGAAAAGTAGGTTTTTGAAATTAGATAATTAAATGCTTAGGGGTAACAACAAATAAATATGAATCCAGAAACATATATTCCTAATTCAAAATTTGGTTGGGTTGATTTCAACCCAAAGCATAAAGACACTTTTGATGAAATGTTGCGGGCCTTACAGGGTCCTGGTGTCGTTGATGAACTTGGTGTTGGAGTGGTAAGAGACTCATTCTCAGATAAACTGTTTCCCGGCACTTCGACTATTATGACGAGAGCAAAATATTACCTGTTGACTCCTTATATTTTTCGCAACTATTTAAGAGAAGACATAAAAGACCATCCTAACCCAAGAGTTTATCTAGAGAAAGCGGAGAATAATATAATAGAACAGCTATACCAACAAATGGTTGAGGCAGATAAAAATGCTGAACTGAGTGAGGGAGAAAAAAAAGAGCGGACTCAAGGAATCCTTGGCAGTAACACTCAGCGAAGAGGAGAAGAGTTAGAACGTAAACCCTCCGCCATTTATTGGAATGGGATGCGAGTGTGGGGAATCATCAATACAGAGTTATCTTTAAGTAATTTGCTGTCTACTATATCTAAAAGCAGAAAAGAGTTGATCACACAAATGGAAGATAGCGAATCGCTATTTGCTTCAAATACTCAATTTTCTGGTAAACTACTTCAGTTGAATGAACTCGGAACCAATTGGGAAGAGGATTTTAAGATTACCTTAGAAGAAAGGGAAGCTGACTACCTTAGAAACAAAATTCTGGAACGTCTTAAGGGCTCAATGTTGCACGAGTTAATGACCTATAAAAATAGGTCCCTCAAAGAAGTGTTTCTTAGTTCTAAGTCCTTTGAAGAATTTGCTGGACGAGCTCCAAAGGATGAGCTTCCGGAATCATTATATCTAATTCTAAGACAAGCGAGCTTATTTTGGAAAGTCATGAATGGTGCCCATATCTTATATAACATCATGATATTTGAAAGTTATGGTCAAGGCGCTCTAAATAAGTTCATCCCGATCTGGGGCCAATGGGTTAAGGAGATTCACAAAGGTCAGAACGAAATTAAAGAGGTGTTACTAGCGGATCATTTATGGCGGTTGGGTAAACAAACAAACCATACCGCAGACAAGCATACTAAACGTTTTATAGCTAAATGGATTGAAGCGGCTAAATCACCCCATACGCTTGATCATCAAAATGAGGAATTACAAAAATTGGTTATTAATCAGGAAATACATAAAAAAGGGGGCAGAAGCCGACTTCTCACTAAAAAGGATTCAAAATTAATGCAGGAATATGAAGGAGAACGTATCGGGTTTGATGATTTAAATTATCGGTTTGGTACAATAAAAATGATTGTAGATGATATACACAAAGGGCTTGGAGCAATTAATTAATTTATGCTTCGACTTGATAAAAATAGAGTGGACTATGGCGCCCTTCTTCATGTACCCAATGGGTTTGAGTTGGAATATGCTGTTGGAACTACATACAGCTTAGACTTACATACGCTTTTAATGGTGCCCATTGCTTTATTCAACCATCAGTTTCTTGACCTTGAAGAGACCTCGGAGCCAAACCCGCCAATTCAAATAATTGATGCATTAAAGAAGGCAAAGAAAAAACTCAAAATATTTTGCCAGTTGGGAAACATTCATATACCTCGGTCTTACCACTCGGCGTATACATTATTAGAATCTTGTGTTCAACAAATAGCACCACCCACCGAACGTTCTTCTTTTCATCCAAAATGTTGGCTGCTTCGATTCAGAAATGTCAAGACTAACCAAATTTTATACAGGTTTGTAAACGCAACCCGGAATATTACCTTCGATCAAAGTTGGGACATCGCATATGTTACCGAGGGATATGTTAATAAGGAATTAATGCCCAGAAACGAAGAATTATCGAAGTTCATGGATGAGTTGTTTTTGGGGGTAGAGGAGGTCCCAACATCTTTCTTAGAGGACATTTCTAGGGTAGACTTTATTCCAGCTGAGGGCTTCAATGAACAGCGAATCTTACCCTATGGGTTAAAGAAAAGTTCATTAACCGATGAAGATGGATTTGTTCATTTCATCCGTTCCAACAGATTTGAGGAGGCGCTGGTTATTTCCCCATTCTGGACAGCTGACGTACTTAAAACACTATTATCTTCAACAGATTCTACCCTCCACATTATTGGAAGGAAAGTTGAGTTTGATAAATTGCCGTCACAGTTGTTTGATAAATGCAGATCCTATGTGGTCAATCCATCTATTCGTGATTTGGCTCAAACCGAAGATGTAGAAGCTGTTATTTCAAATGAAGAGACAATAAAATCATCAGCATCTAACCCACGATTTACAGATCATCACGAATTACATGCAAAAGCCTACTTCTTTAAGATTAATGAAGATAATCATTGGTGGTTAGGCTCAACCAACGCTTCTTACTCGGGATTGCATTTAAATTGCGAGAGCTTAGTTCATCTTATATCAAAAGAGAACAATTTCTCCCCTCAAACGATTCTATCTGAATTGATTGATGAGGAGAAAGAGCAACCATTTTTTGTTGATTACATCCCAGATAGTCAGGAAGAGGCTGAGAGCCCGGAAGAAATGGATTATAGGGAGATTGTACAGAAGATCTGTTCATTGTTCACTTCCACCAGTAATAACATCATGGTAACTTGTGAGCAGGCAGGCAGAGATGAGTTTAATCTTGTCCTGAACGTCCCAGAAATACAATTTAGTGGGCAATGGGACTTTGAGGTCCAGATAAAACCATCTACCGTTAGTGAATCGGGGTGGAAGAAACTTGAAGGAGAACAGCAAATCAGGTTTAGTAGCTTGCCAGAGGCCAATTTGAGTCAATTTTTTTCCGTGAAAATAATTCCTGCGGATATCAAGCTAGATGAACATCAATTTGTTGTTTTAGTTGATATTGAAAACCTACCGGAGTCACGAGGCAAACATATCATGAGCCAGCTGATTCAAAACACAGATCGCTTATTCAAATATATATCGTATTTACTTGGGGAACCTCAATCTGTCAGTCTCGGTAATCAAAGTACAGTCCGGTCAATTCGGAATGGTGAAGCGGGTAGTGTGGTGCAAAGACTCGGTATTCCAATGGCAGAAAAACTATTAGAATCAGCTTCCCGTGATTTAAAAAGGTTAGCAGAAATTGATGACCTTCTTTCTGAACTACATTTGGAGGATGAAGATAAAGAATTTACGACCTTCCTGACATTTTGGGAGCCTTTTCAGGAAATCCTAAACGGGTATAGTGATGAATAAGGAGGTGCTTAAAAATTCGGCGGAGCAAGCCTTAGAAACGTTAAAGGATTTTCAGTCTAAAACGGTGGACAATATTTATGACAATCTATACGGGGACACCAATGCGAAAAGGCATTTAGTAGCTGATGAGGTTGGGTTAGGTAAAACGATAGTAGCAAGAGGACTAATTGCTAAAATTGTATTAGAGCGTCTGCATGCCTTGTCAATAAATAACCCGATCAGAATCGTTTATATTTGTTCCAATCAAACCATTGCCAGACAAAACCTACACAAACTTAATTTGCTGAGAAACAGAACCTTAGACCATAAGGCGATGGATCGGTTAATTTATTTAGCTTTAAAAAAAGAACAAGATGAGGCATTCCAGATAACCGCGCTTACTCCATCCACAAGTTTTCATGTCACTAGGGGTACAGGAGTTAAGAGAGAACGCAAATTAATGTGGACGATTCTGACCCAATACCAGGTTTATACCCGCAATGAAAGAAGCCAGGGTTTAAAGTATCTGATGCTTGGCTCTGTTGAAAAAGTAGATCGGTGGCTGAATGAAATAGAAGAGTTCAAGCGATCAAACCAGGATTCATTAAATGATGATGTCAGAAAACAGTTCCGAAAGAGGATAATACACGAAAAGATATCGTTGACAGGTTCATTAAAGATCATCGCAGATGATCTGGGCTACCGTAGCGAAGCTAAAACTCTACAATCCATATTAATTGACTATGCGGAAATTTTAAACCATGACAATTATGATGAGTATAGTGATGGATGCCGAAGAGTCATAGAGATCATGAGGAACATTCTAACCGATATCTGTACTGAGATCTTGGGAGCGGATTTATTTATCCTGGATGAGTTTCAGCGTTTTAAAGAGTTAATAGATCAGTCAAAAAATGGTAAAGGGGTGTCTGAGGCAACACAGATTGCCCAAAAAGTATTCTCTAATTCTAAGGCAAAAGTGCTGATGCTGTCAGCCACACCCTACAAGGCGTATACTACATCGATTGAGCATCAAAATGGGGAATCACATTTTGAAGAATTTAAAACGGTTCTTAAATTTTTGTCAGAGGGGGTTAAGGGGGTAAACCTAGAAAAGATTAAGGAATACAATCAAAAAATCAGAGAGGCTTTAAGGCATCCGGACACCCTGGTTGAAGGAATACCTGAAGAGGTTCGCCAAAGCAAGCAGAAACTGGAGAGGATCTACCGAAAACTAATTAGCAGAACAGAAAGAGTACTTCTGTCAACCGACAAGAATGTGCTGCTAGAAGAAAAAGTGAATGATAAACACTTTTTAACCAAAGATGATATAAAGCACTATCAGTCGGTGGATAGCATTCAACAACATTTGGAAGAATTTTTTCCTGGAAGGATTGGGCAGATAATGAATTATATAAAATCTGCTCCCTACATGTTTTCCTTCATGGAGGATTACCAGCACAATAAAAAAATGCTGGAATGGATCAGGCAGAATCCTACCCTGGCTAATATTGTCTTGAGAAATGAGTCAAACAGCTGGATTCCGCTGGGTGAGATTGATTCATACAAATTATTGCCAGATAAGATTCCAAACCTGAAAATGAGAGGCTTGATGGAAGAAGTGCTTAGCGAAGATCTGCACAAATGGCTATGGTTGCCTCCAAATATGCCCTACTATTCTGCAGAAGGGGCTTTTAAAGATGCTTCTCACCCCTCAAAATTTTTATTGTTTTCGAAATGGAGAATGGTTCCAAGGGCAGTATCGGCGTTATTATCTTACGATAGCGAACGCAAAGTGCAACAGGACCTGCCTAGATCAAGTGGAAATACCAGTTATTTTCAAAAGAAGAGAACCAGCACACAACGGTCACCTACCCCCATTCTACAGCTTAGCCTAGATGGAGGGGTTGCAGCAACAATGAGGACGTTTACCTTGCTCTATCCATCGCTAACCTTATGTCATCTACCTTGGGATGTGCCTGATGCTAAAGGCTTGCCTTTCGATAAGACTGAACTTGTCAGAAACTTAAAAAATGAAATCAGTCGATTAATAGACAAAGCCGACCTGAATAAGTATGTCACCAAGTCTGAGGATTCTCAATATGATACAAATTGGTATTGGGTGGCTCCGGTATTACTGGATAAATATTTTCATGAGAATACATATGATGAATGGCTTGCTGAAGGTGATATATCTGGCGTTCATGATATTTACGAAAAGGATAGTGATAAAAATATAGCAACCTCCCTTAAGGCACATCTTGATAAGCTAGTTGAGGTATATAGGCACCCGGAGAGTTTGGATCTTGGCCCCATGCCGCCATTGGATGATTTACTTGAAGTGCTAGCTATGGCAGCATTAGCAGCGCCAGCTAATGTTGCAGTTAGACTTCAACGAATTTATGATGAACAGATACTGAAGAAGACCGATAGTTTCTCTGGACTTTTAAATCGGGCGCTTTCAATAGCATTTGAATTCAGAACGCTGTTTGATAAGCCTGAATCAATTAATATCGTTAGATCCTACAGTTCTTCAGGGTTATCTAATGAATCCAATATTAGCTATTATTGGTATTTAGTACTTCAATATTGCCTTGATGGGAATCTCCAATCCGTGATGGATGAGTACGCACATATGTTGAAGGGTGAAAGTGACAGCCTCAATCATTTATGTAGCAGAGTTCAATCGACGATAAACATTCGGACCTCTATGGTCACAGTCAATGATGCGGAGAGTATTTTAGGAGGTAAGAGTGAAAAAATGAGATGTCACTTTGCGGTGCCATTCGGAATCCAAGAAATGGAAACCGAGTCAGGCCAGAAACGAGCTGTAAGTGTTGTTGAAAATTTTAATTCTCCATTTCGGCCCTTTATTCTCGCTTCCACTTCCATCGGTCAAGAAGGGCTCGATTTGCACTTTTACTGCCGAAAAATTGTTCACTGGAATCTACCTTATAACCCAGTAGATCTAGAACAAAGGGAAGGTAGAATAAATAGATATAAAGGATTAGTTATTAGACAAAATATTGGCATTCAATTTGAAACGTTGGTGAATGAACTTCCAGTCGATTGGTCGAAAGACTTTTGGTTGGAAATATTTGATGCGGCTGATGCAACAAAAGATACTTCCCGTTCGGATCTTTTTCCCTACTGGCTGGTCGAGCCTCAGGAGAACAATGAGTCGGTTCATCTTGAGCGAAATGTCCCTTTGTTTCCATTCAGCAAGGATAAGGCAATTTATAGGGATACCATTTCATCACTGGCGTTTTATCGTCTAACCCTGGGTCAACCCAGGCAGGAGGAATTGGTACAATCCTTATCTCAATTAAGTGAGAATGAAAACATTAAAACCGAAGATATTGATAAAATCACTAATGCTTTAGTAATAAATCTATCCCCAATTTCATATAAAGATTGATAATATTTATTTAGTCAGGAAGAAGAGATTAGAAGTTTTATTTAGAGTCTATTTAATGAATGAGCAATTAAATAATAATTTAAAAATAGAAGACAAGCCTCCTCTTTTCCCATGCATGATATCCTAAATTATTTCCAAAGTAGTCCGCCAATAAATTCTCTTAAATAGTTGTCATAACACGAATAATGAATTTACTGATTTCAGGCAACGCTTCTTTCATATGCTCAAAACGATGACTTCCCCCTTCAAATGTTATAACCGAATTCTTGATGAACCAGGGTTCGGTTTTCTTGGGATAAAGAACATCATCTCCCTGATCGAGTAAGATCAGAAATATTCCTACCTTGGGAGCATCAGGATAAGTGGCAGGTACATCTTCAGTCATCGTATTTAGCTGGCCTTCTTTAAAATTTTCGAATTCAATTCCAATATGTTTTTTCAATGAATGCTGAGGTTGAACAGAAGGGTTAATGAGGACAGCCGGGATTCCATACTTTTTTCCAATTACAGAAGCCCAATATCCGCCTAAAGAGGTTCCGACCAGCACGGTAAAATGGTCCTTTCGGAATCGTGAGATCCGTTTTATTTCATCAGAAAGGTGTGAATCAATGGCGTCGAATGTGCCAAACGAGTCATAGTCAACCGTCACAGTCTCGCCCAGCTTTCCTAGCTCCTTTATTTTTTGGGTGGTCGGGTCACCTTTCGAATTAAACCCGTGGATATAGATAAAAAGCAGCGGAATGACGGGGTTAGGCTCGGGCACAAAGTTTGAATCGGCCATAGAAGTTGGTTTTTATTTAAAAAGTTGCTCCCAATCCTCCTGGGTATACACAGGTACGTTTAGATCTTCACAAACTTTGATGGTATGACCGGTACCGCCGGCGTATTTATCAGCCGGCTCAATATAAAAGAATGCGGCAACAGGGGGATGGTAATGCATGGTTGAAGAGCCGGTTACTTTCAATGTATCCCGAAGCAGATATTTTGTTTTTGCGGCCATCATCCCCTTTGGGTTCTTTCTGGCGTAATCAATCATGGATGCGGTTGCCTTCGATTGGCTTGAGGTCAGGTATTCCACCTTCTCTTCTTCCACTTTATTAATTTGATCAAGCGACAACACTTCCGCCCCGTCAATCCGATTCTTTTTTTTCATGCCGGGGTAAGGAACAACGTATTGAAGACGAGACGGATCAGCTTCAGCCACACCTTTGGCAAATAGGGTGTCGGAGCCGTCAGCATTTCCGGTTCTAAAGGTAACATTCGGAAACGCCACCGCCAGGTTATAGGCAAATCTGGTAAGTTTTTCTTTGTCTTCGGGCTTTACGTTTCGACGGCCTTCAAGCAGAATTACCGGATTGTCAGCAGATTCGGTCAGTTCCTGAATTGTGTAAAGAGTCATGGACTTTTGTGGTAAAAGTTAGAATTTCATAGCACACTTAAGATATAAATGAGCTATGACGGCAATGTGTCACCCTATGTTTTTAGTTATTGTGGAGGCTTGGAAGATGGATATTGAAGAGTTATGAGGGGAGTTGATAGGAGTGCAATACATAAATTGGAACGGTTGAAATTAACAATTATGTTAATTATGTAAATTATTAACAAATAAGTTAAGTTTTGCATAAGGCAAAGGATCGTGTGACGTTTAACAAACATGGATTGTTACCCAAGTGTGACTATGTGTACACGTTTGATGAGCTTCGTAACTCTGTTTTTGTAAATGGCC
>SL_8KL_010_SEDDRAFT_10002536_pt1 | contig 15380 bp, 9 predicted proteins | sample SodLakKL_010_SED_4_FD_11160 | JGI IMG/M metagenome (IMG submission 11160) | reverse complement strand
GCTTGTCTTATCTTGAACTCAGCTCCTGGTGTATAAAGGAGCCACTGCCCGCCACGCCATTTATGGCGGGCAGTGGCGGCGGTTGGATCGTAATGAGCTGGGTCGTGATGGACCGTCCTGCAGTTTGATCAGCCGCCGTCTTCACCAAAGGGCCTGAACGGATACGCGTGTGACAAGTCACGCATGACAAGCATAGGACATGGCGAAGATGACAGATCATACCATTGGTGTGGATATTTCCAAATCCCATCTCGATGTTTTTCACCTCGACGAACAAAGGGCGCAGCGGTTCGGCAATACACAAGCGGGCTTGCGCGCGTTTCAAAAGTGGCTGGGCGCACGGCCACTGGCGCGCGTGGTCTACGAGCCGACTGGGCCGTATCATCGCCTTTTTGAGGAGACCCTCGCAGGTAAGCTGCCCCTTGTGAAGGTGAACCCATTGCAGGCGCGACGGTTTGCAGAAGCGTGCGGAACCCGCGCGAAGACCGACGCGCTGGATGCCTGCGGTCTGGCCCGCATGGGGGTGGCGTTGACGCTGCAGCCGGATGTACCCATATCTCAGAATACGCGTGTTCTCAGAGACTTGCAGGTTGCCAGAGCGGCACTGATCAAGGAGCAGACGCGGCTGCGCAATTGCGCCCACGTTCATACAAACGCCGTGCTCAAGCGCCAGACCAAGACCCGTCTGACATTGGTCGAGAAACAGATCGCTGAACTGGACACGGAGATTGCGAAACTCATCGACGCCGATGAAAGATCGGCACGTCAGCGCGACATCCTGCGCTCCATTCCCGGGCTTGGCCAGGTCGCCACTGCCGCGATCCTGACCTTCCTGCCCGAGATCGGCACGCTGGACCGCCGGCAGGTCAGCAGCCTTGCCGGCCTGGTCCCTCACTCCCGCGAATCCGGCCAGTGGAAAGGCAGATCGTTCATCAGCGGCGGCCGCAAACCCCTGCGAGACGCGCTCTACATGCCAGCCCTCGTCGCCATGCGCTTTAACCCAGATCTCAAGGCCAAATATTCCGCACTCCGTGAGGCTGGAAAACCCGCCAAGGTCGCTATCGTTGCCATCATGCGCAAGCTGATCGAAACCGCAAACGCACTCGTCAAAGCAGACCGAATTTGGGTCAAAAAAACCGCTTGATCAAGATGGTATGGTTGCCGCCCTCCCCAGACGGCATCGCAATGTGCCAAGATGGTGGTGTTGAAAGCCACGAAGCGAGGAGGACGGCGAGATGATTGATACAATGATTGGGGTAGATCTGGCAAAGCGTGTTTTCCAGCTCCACGGAGCGACGAAGGCGGGAGAGGTGAAGTTCCGCAAGAAGCTGACACGCGACCAGTTCCGGGCCTTCATGGCGGAGCAGCCCGCCGCCCTGGTCGTGTTCGAGGCCTGCGGGAGCGCGAGCTACTGGGCCCGGGAGATGGAAGCACTCGGTCACGAGGTCCGGCTGATCGCGCCGCAGTATGTCCGGCCTTTCGTGAAGCGCCAGAAAAACGATGCGGCCGATGCGGAAGCAATCGTGATCGCGGCACGCCAGCCTGAGATGCGGTTCGTGGCGCCGAAAACAGCGGACCAGCAGGCCAAGGCGGTGCTGTTCCGCGGCCGTGAGCGGCTTGTCCATCAGCGCACGGAACTGGTGAACGCGCTGCGGGCCGTCCTCTACGAATACGGGCACGTGTTTCCCGTCGGTTTCTGCCACGTGAAGCGCATCGCGGCTGTGTTGGAGGATCCTCGCTGCGACCTGCCCGCCCTTGTCATCGCGGAGTGCCAGGACGTGCTGGCGCAGATTGCTGAGAAAACAGAGAGGATCGAAGCGAAGACTAAAGCCCTGAAGGCGCTCGCGGCCGAGACGAATACCGCACGGCGGCTGCAGACGATGCCGGGTGTCGGCCCCCTTACGGCTCTGGCGGTCGAGGCCTTCGCGCCAGACATGGCGCAGTTCAAATCCGGTCGGGATTTTGCCGCTTGGCTGGGGCTGGTGCCGCGCCAGCACTCGACCGGCGGCAAGGCGCGGCTGGGACGAATATCCAAGGCCGGCCAGTCCGACATCCGGCGGCTATTGATCATCGGGGCGATGACGCGGATCATGGGTCGCGCGCGCGACAGGGTGTCGGCCGAGAGCTGGATCGGGCAAAAGCTCGCGAGCAAGCCGAAGATGCTGATCGGGATCGCGCTGGCCAACAAGATGGCCCGCCAAATCTGGGCGATGCTGACGAAGAACGAAGATTATCGGGATCCGGCGCTGGCGACGGCATGACCACCGTGTCGTGACCAGCCAGCGACGGTGCCAAGGGGGAGTGTGAGAAGCCGATGACCTGAATGGGCGCAACGATCGAACAGATCGGGATGAGGAAAACCAGTATCCGTCTTGGAGCTTAAAACTCGCGATCAAGTTTTGGACCTCATCCGCAGATCACCATATCGGCCCGCGGCTTCTGAAATCGCCGCACATGAAGGCCTGAAAGAAGACCGCACTCGATCACACGCCAATACGGTTAAAAGCCTCTTGCATCGCGGGCGGCAACCAAAGAAGATGGTTGTCGTGATCTGAGTGGTCATGTGGCATTCTCATTCCTTCCGACATACAGGGTATTGGACCAAAAACCACACGCAAGGGCAAACAAAAAGGTGCTTTGGCGCGGCAAGGGCGGCGCTATGCACAACCGGCACCCGATCTTGCCAGATCCGGCACTGCAGCGGCCAGCACGTTCAGGCCACACAGCAAATCAGCTTCCTTCGTATCCTCGGAAAAGGCATGGCTGATCCCGTTGATTGAGGGCACGAACATCATTGCGGCAGGCATCAGCGACGCGACATTTGTGGCATCATGCAACGCGCCTGACTGCATCTCGCGCCACCCCTCCGGTACAAGGTCTTGCGCGGCCTGTGCAATGGCTTGGCGCAGCGGCCTGTCCATCGCCACAGGTTCCAGCCCCAGCATTTCCCCAAACGACAGGTGCATCCCCATCGCATCTGCCACCTCACGCGCGGTGTCACGGATCACGCCCTCCATCCGCTTCAGGCGCGCAGCATCGCCGTCCCGCCACTGCATCGAGAACACCACCTTGCCGGGCACAATGGAATGCGCGCCCGGATGCAGGTTGACATGGCCGATGGTCCACACGGATTGCGGTGTCACCACATTGCGCAGCCTGTCATTCAGCGCGGTATTGAAGGCCGAAAGCGCCTGAAACGCATCGCGGCGCAAATGCATCGGCGTTGTGCCCGCATGGTTTTGCTCGCCCTCCATCGTGATGCGCATGTCCCGTATGCCCACGATATCGGTGACAACCCCGATGGATTGCCCCGCGTCATCCAGCCATGGGCCTTGTTCAATATGGCATTCGAGAAAGCCGCTGAACCGCGCCGGATCGACGAAATCGCCCGCCAGATGTGCCATCGCCGCGCGCGCATCCGCAAAGCTGGTGCCCGCGCTATCGGTCAGCGTATCGGCATGGTCCAGTGACAGGCTGCCGGACCAGATTGCACTTCCGGTTGTGACACCAAAGCGCCCCTCTTCATCCTGAAAACTGACAACGGATATGGCAGGGCCGCCCGCTTCGTTCGCTGCGCGCGCCAGCTCCAGCCCCATGACGACACCGAGCGCACCGTCCAGCCAACCGCCTTCGGGCTGGCTGTCACTGTGCGAGCCGATCAACAGCGACCTCCCCTTGGCAAGCCCCCACAGGTTGCCGACCGGATCAAACCGGACATCAAGGCCCGCATCACGCATCCGGCCCGCCAGCCATTCGCGCGCGGCAATGTCAGCAGGGGAATATGCGGGGCGCACAACGCCTTTGCCGACGCCAGAGGCACCAAACACGCGCAGATCGTGTAAATCCTTCAGGAACCGTTCACCATTCACCTGCATTCTCTGTCCTTTTCAAACCCTGACGCGGTTAAACCAAAGATTGTGCTTCCCGCCAATGGCGCAACTGAAAATGCACTGGATTTCGTCAGGGTTCGTGCAACACGTATAGGGATGCCGCAGACATTTGCCGCTTTCGCACGCGCAATCAACCGTCACACGCGGCGCTCGTGCCGTCGCAACGCACCCCGAAGGGCCAGTGCGGACAAATGGGCCTTGATGCTGTCAGGCTGGTCAAGCGCCATACGCTTTAGCGCATCCTGTTCACGGCGGGCGGGTTCGCCGCGCACCCCGTCGCGCATCAGCGGCAACAGGGTCGATATACGCGCGCTGGCGAGGCGCAGATCGCCAAGGGCGGGCAAAAGATATTGCTCTATATCCGTGAAATCCGTGCCAAAGGGAAAACTTGGCAGATGGTCGTCCCGGTGCGGGCCCAGCCATGTCTGCAACGCCTCTGGCGTGTTGTTGCGCGCGGCATCAGGCAAACGGTAGGAGTCTGGTAATTTCCCCGCCGCCTTGGCCTTGTCTTCAAGTTCTTTCTGAAAGCGGCTGTCCGAAACCTCTAGCAAGGGCTGCAATCGTGTCAGCGTCGCTTTTGCCGCGCAGATCGGCAATGCCGTATTCCGTCACCACGACGTCACGCAAATGGCGCGGAATGGTGACATGGCCATAGCTCCAGCGAATGTTGGACGTCAGCTCGGATTTACCTTGCCGGGTTGCGGGCAATGTGATGATGGCGCGGGCATCGCGCAGTGCAAAGGCTTGGTGAACAAAATTGAACTGCCCGCCAACGCCGCTGACAACCGTACCATCCTCGGTCGCATCGGACACCACGGCCCCAAGCAATGTGACCATCATCGCCGAATTGATGAACCGCGCCTGTGGCCGCGCGGCGCGTTTTGCCTCCTCATCCCCCAGAAGCGAATTGGTAAAGGAGACCGGCACCATGGCGATACGCGCACGCTCTTGCAGGTGCAGCGCTTTCAGCCGCGCGTAGAAATCGCGGCTGTCCAGAAAGAAACCCGCATGGATCGCGGCCCCGGCCATCTCACGCCGGATGATTCCGCGCTCGAACAAGGCAAGCAGGCCATCCACCAACATCTCGGTCACGCCATACAGGCCGGACTGGAAAGGGCCACACTCGTTGAAACGCTCTGCGTGCGGAAAGGGACAACCCGCCCATAGCGGCGCGATCTGGTCGTCATGGCGCAGGGTCAGGGCATGGGCAATCGCATCGCCAATCTGGCCAATGCCGATTTGCAGCGTGCCGCCGTCGCGGATCAACCGCGAGGTATGCAGGCCAATCGCATGATCTTGCAGACTGACAGGCTGTTTTACGACCGAAAACAGATCATGGGGTGGTGCATCGGGCGTCATCAGCGCCGCGCATTCGGACTGCGCAATCTCACCCGTGCCGGGCATGAAGGGCAGATCCGCATGCACCTGCCCCACAAAGGCGAAGTCAGCCGCCCCATCCTTGCGCAAGCGCAACAGATCACTCGTGATATCGGTATTGCAGGACAGGCTGAGGTTCTGGCCGTCGCGCGCCAGCAGTTGCAGGACAAGGTTCGGCTTCTGGTCCAGCAATACATCCAGCGCGTGTGTGTAATTGGCCGATACATAATTCTGCTGCGCGGCTTGCACTTTGACCCAGTTCGGCGCTTGCAGGAAAAATTCGGTGACGCGGATGTTGTCCGGCAATTTGCCCGCGCGCAGCAACCGCGCATATTCGATCTGCGGGTAATCGCCGAATAACCGGTCGAGCGCAGGTTCCAAAAAGCGCCGCTCCATATCGGATGAGGGTTCGGGGCGCTCCAACGTCAGGGCGGTGAATATCTCCAACCTGATGGACGGGTCGTCACACGCGCGGCGCACCAATGCGTTGATCAGCGTGACAGGCTTGCCAAGCCCCAGCGGCAGCGCCACCCGCAGTTCATGACCGACGGTTTTCAGTATCCAGTCGATTACGGGGTCATCGGATGTGAAATGCTCTGTCGTCTCAGGCATCCTTGCTCCAGTAAGGGTCCGGGGCAAAGCGCACACCATGCGATTTCTCAAACTCTTTCAGGCGCGCATGAAGGGCAACATGGCCACGCGCTTGCGCATATTGCATCGGCCCGCCGCGGAATGGCGCAAAACCGGTGGCGAAAATCATCGCCGCGTCCAGCTCGTCAACACTGCCAACCACACCCTCGCGCAAACAATACGCGCAGGCGTTCAGCATCGGCAGGATAAGGCGATCCGTCAGATCGAAGCTGATCTTATCGTCGCTGTCGGGTTTCGGCGTGCCGTCTGACCAGTCATAAAAGCCGCGCCCGGTCTTGCGTCCCAGATCACCCGCTTCAACCTTTTCACGCAGCATAGACGGTATTTCCGCAATCGGCGTGTCGAGTGATTTGTTCAGGCTTTCGGCAACATCAAGGCAGATGTCCAGGCCGACCTGATCCGCCAGCGTGACCGGCCCCATCGGCATGCCGAAATCAAGCGCCGCGCGGTCGATACGCGTTTTCGAGATGCCCTCATCCATCAGCAAAAGCGCCTCTAGCAGATAAGGCATCAGGGCGCGGTTCACCAGAAAACCGGGCGCATCCGCGACCGCCACCGGCAAGCGGTCGATCGCGGTGCAAAACCCCATCAGGCGGTCGCGGGTATCTGCGCTTGTGCCCTTGTGGCTGACCACCTCGACTAGTGGCACCTTGCTCACGGGGTTAAAAAAATGCAGCCCCGCAAACCGGGCCTTGTCGGGCACATGGTCGGTCAGCCCGGCCAGTTGCAGACTGGATGTGTTGGTGGCCAGAATGGCCCCTGCTTTCATCTGCTTGGCCAGATCAGCAAAGATGCTGGCTTTCGTCTCGGGGTTTTCGGGTCCGGCCTCGATCACCAGATCGGCGTGGCGCAGGCCATAGCCCTGCGGGTCCGGCATCAGCCGGTCCAGCGTATCACGGGTGGCAAGGCTGTCCTTATGCGCGTCCTTGCAGATGCGCATGGCCTGCTTGACCATCTGGCCCAATGCCGTCTCATCCGGGTCAGTGACGGACACGTGCTTGCCCTGCATCGCGGCCCAAGCGGCAATTTCCGCGCCCATGATGCCTGCGCCAATCACATGCACCTTGGCGATGTTATCGGTCGCCTGCCCCCCTTGTTTCAGGGTCTGGCGCAGCATGAAGGCGCGGATCAGGTTCTTGCTGGTGTCCGTTTGCAGCAATTTGGCGAAAGAGGTGATTTCATCCTCCTGCATCAAGTCCCGATCATTGCCGTGCTGCGCCCAGTTGTCGATCAACGCATAGGGGGCGGGATAATGCTCTTTCGGGGCTTTCTTTTGTGTTTCGCGGCGCATTCTCTCTGCCGCCAGCGACCGCGCCGCAGAGAGATCAAATGCCTTGGCCATCACACCGCGATTGTGTTTGCCGACCTTGCCNTGCGCAATTGCCAGCACGGCGGGGCGCAAATGGCGCTCTTCGACAATCAGATCAACAATGCCAATCTCTTTCGCGCGTTTGGTATGCGCGGTCTTGCCGGTCAGCATCATTTCCATCGCGGCAAGTGGTCCGATCAACTCGGGCAGGCGCACAGTGCCCGCCAGCCCCGGATGCAGCCCAAGGCGCACTTCCGGCAGCCCGAAAGAGGCACCTGTGATCGCAATGCGGTAATCACAGGCCAGCGCCAGTTCAAACCCAGCCCCCAATGCGGCCCCGTGGATCGCGGCGATCGTCGGACATGACAGCCCTTCCAATCGATGCAGCAGCGCATGCCCTTCCTTTAGCAGCTTTTCGGTCTCGTCTGCGTCCATCGTGGCAAGGGCGCGAATATCGGCCCCAGCGGCAAAGCCTGCGCTTTTGGCTGACCGCATGACCAGCGCGCGCGGCGGGTCTGCCTCGATCTGCTCAATATGGCGCTCCAGCTCTCGCAGGACGGCGTCCGAGATGGTGTTGACCGACGCATCGGTGCGGTCCAGCACAAGCCAGCCAATCTTGTTGTCATCGACGCCGTAGCGCCAATGCCCGTCGCCCAGCGCCGCGACCGCGCCGCCCAGTTCAAGCTTAGATGCCTTTAGAAAGTCTTTCAGTTCGCCATCCATCACACTGCCTCCAGGATCATCGCGCCGCCCTGACCGCCACCAATACATTCGCTGGCCACACCGCGCTTGCCGCCCGTGGCGTGCAGCGCATTTGCCAGATGCAGGACAATGCGGTTGCCGCTGGTGCCAACTGGGTGGCCCATTGAAATGGCACCGCCATGAATATTCAGTTGCTCGCGCGGGATCATGCCAAAGGTGTCTTTCAGCCCCAGCACATCACGACAGAAATTTTCGTCCTGCCATGCGGCAAGGCAGGCCAGCACTTGTGCGGCAAAAGCTTCATTGATTTCCCACAAATCTATGTCATCGCGGCCAAACCCATGACGCGACAGCAGCGGCGTTGCCGACATCACCGGCCCCAGCCCCATGACAGACGGATCAAGTGCGGCCCATTCGCTGTCCACCAGCCGGGCGATTGGCGTCAGATTATGCTGCTTGACCGCGTCACCAGAGGCCAGAATGCACCATGAAGCGCCATCCGTCACCTGCGAGGAGTTGCCCGCTGTCACCTGTCCGTAAGGTTTCTCGAACACCGGCTTCAGATTGCCCAGCTTGTCAACGGCACTGTCCGCGCGCACACCGTCATCATACTTGTAAACACTGCCTTCTTTGTCAAAAGCGGGCATCACCTCGGTCGATAGGGTGCCACTATGTTGCGCCGATGCAAGGCGCTTGTGGCTTTCAACCGCATAGGCATCTGACATTGCGCGGGTGATACCGAAATGATGCGCCAGCACCTCTGCGGTCTGCCCCATGCTCAGGTCGGTGATCGGATCGGTCAAGCCGCGTTCCAGTCCGACGACGGGTTTCAAGTGCCTTGGCCGGATTTGCACCGCGTTCTGTGCCGTCGCCAAAGGGCCGGACGCGCTTTGCATTCCGGCCAGCCAATCGACAGCGTCATCGCGCAGCACCAATGGCGCATGGCTCAGCGCCTCGGCCCCGCCAGCAAGGATCAGATCGCCAGACCCTTCTCGAATGGTGCGAAAGGCCGTATCAATGGATTGCATACCAGAGCCGCAATTGATCTGAACGGTGAAGGCCACCATTTCTGCGCCCATGCCCAACCGCAACGCCGCCACGCGGGCGGGGTTCATCTCATCCGCGATGACATTGACACAGCCCAGAATAACCATGTCGAACGCATCCGGCGCAAAGGGCTGGCGCGCCAGCAAGGGGCGGCCAGATTGCACCGCCAGATCGACCGGGGTAAACGGGCCGCGCTTGCCGCGCACCTTCAGGAACGGTGTGCGCGCGCCATCTACCAAAAATACCTCTCTGGCTGTCATTCAGCGGCCTCCTTCTGCGTGGGCTTTTTCTTGGAGTCGGCGGATACAGGCAGCAATGCGGCAAATTCCTCGGGCGAGAAATCATCCACAGCAATCACCCTTGCGACGACCTCGGCCAATTCATCAAGCTGGGTCTTTTCGGGCTGGCTCAGCAATCCGGCCTCAAGGGCCTGCGCCGGGGTCATGCCCAACTCGCGCAGGCGTTTGCGCAGGCCGTCCGTCGCAACTGTTCTGGTGTACGCTTCGTTCAGGGCCATGATGCCCGCGTTTTGCCCCGGACCATTCAGCGCGCCCGACAAACGGTTGCGCGTTGGCCCCGGTTCACTGATAAGCGCCGCGCAGCGTGCGATCAGCACATCGGACGGGCCACGCGCCACAGCGCGCGGACGCGTCACAACCCGCAACACAAACGCCGCTCCGCGCGATGGGAAATTGGCGATTGTCTCATCCAGCAAGGCGCTGATGCGCGCAAAGGCGCGCTGCGCATTATAGGCGACAAGATCAAAGTCTTCAGCCTGTCTGCCCTCATCATTCCAGCGCTTCAGCACCGCCGAGGTGAAATACAACTCGCTCAGTATATCCGCCATCCGCCCGGACAACATTTCCATACGCTTCAGCCCGCCGCCAATGGTCAGAAACGCCAGATCAGACGTGATCGCAAATGCCGCCGACCAGCGCGACAATTCGCGGTAGATCGGCGCATCGCGCGCTTCGGTTGCCGAGAGCGGGGCGGGCGCGAAACGCGCGCCGGTCATTGCACGGCCAAAGCTGCGCCCGACTGTACGAATAGAATGGCCAACATGCCGCCAGAAATGCGTGTCAAAGGCAGCAAGACCCGCGTCTTTCTGCCCATCCTCCAGCGCCAGAATTTCGTCCAGCAAATGCGGATGCGCGCGGATCGCGCCTTGCCCGAACACCATCAGCGAACGTGTGACAATATTGGCCCCCTCAACGGTAATGCCGACAGGAACCGCGCGGTAATTGGGCGAGAGGTAATTGGACGGCCCGTCAATCACGGCCTTGCCCGCGTGAATATCCATCGCATCATTGACCGCTGCGCGCATCCTGTCCGTGGCCGAATATTTCATCAGCGCCGAAATCACCGACAGCGCGCGCCCTTCATCCAGCCCCGCACAGGTCAGATGGCGCGCCGCCTCCACGGCATAGGCATTGGCCGCCAGCCGCGCCAGCGGTTCCTGAATGCCCCCAAATTTCGAGATTGGTAGATTGAATTGCTCGCGCACTCGCGCATAAGCCCCGCTGGAATGCGCCGCCGCACTGGTCGCAGCACAGGCCAGTGACGGCAGTGAAACCCCGCGCCCCGCCGCCAGCGCACTCATCAGCATCAGCCAGCCCTTGCCCGCCTGCTCTGCCCCGCCAATGATATTCTCGATGGGCACAAACACATCCGTGCCTGTCGTAGGGCCGTTTTGAAACATGGTGCCTGACGGAATATGCCGCCGTCCGATTTCGACACCGGACAAATCGGTGGGAACCAGCGCACAGGTGATGCCCGGTTCGGGGTCATCGCCCAACAGGCCTTCGGGGTCCTCCAGCTTGAACGCAAGCCCCAGAAGGGTGCAGACTGGGGCAAGTGTGATATAGCGCTTCGCCCAGTTCAGCCGGATTCCCAGCACTTCTTTGCCCTGCCACTCTCCGCGACAGACTACGCCCCGATCCACCATCGCGGACGCGTCCGAGCCAGCCTCGTCGCTGGTCAGCCCAAAGGCAGGCAACTCGCGCCCATCGGCCAGACGGGGCAGCCAGTGGTCTTTCTGGTCTTTCGTGCCGAACAAATGCAACAACTCGCCCGGCCCCAGCGAATTTGGCACCATCACGGTCACCGCCGCAGGAATCGAGACCATCGACAATCGCCGCACAACTTCGGAATGGGCAAAAGCGGAAAAACCCAAGCCCCCGTATTCGCGCGCGATAATCATGCCGAAAAACCGATTCTTGCGCATGAAATCCCACACAGCGGGGCTGATATCGCCATCCGTGTGGTTGATCGCCCAGTCATCCAGCATCTCGCACAACTCGACGCAGGGGCCATCAATAAAGGCCTGTTCGTCGTTGCTCAGGGCGGGCGCGCGCACGGCGGCCAGTTTTTTCCAGTCAGGATTGCCGGAAAATAACTCCGCATCCCACCAGACTTCGCCGGCCTCAAGCGCCTCGCGCTCGGTCTGTGACAGGCCGGGCATGGCCCCCTTGGCCCACTTGAAAATCGGACGTGTGATGTGACGACTGCGGAATGATGACATGATTTCCTCCAGCGAAAATAACGCGCAGGCAGGCAATTTGTTCCCGAAAACACACCAGCACAGGGCAAGCGGCGCTATGGGCGGCGCGGCGGCGATACCCCGTTGCGCAGAGACGTCAGCACCAAACCCTGCGTACCGCGCGACAGTGTCATCCCGCCCTGTCTGCCTTGTGCATGGCTGACACGCAGACAGGTTTTTCCTGCCTAAATCATAGGCGGTCGCGCCAAAGTTGTTGCCAAGCGGCAATCTGCCGGAAAAATTGCACTGCCNCGCCCCTCTTNTCCGGTGCTAAAACTTTTTCTTGCTGGAAGACACAAAATCGCCAACAGTAGCCACACACGGATCAACCGTAGAAAAATAATAAACTCAGGGAGAGTTCATGCCGGAAACCGGCCTGTCGGTTCTGCAAGTGCAGAACCTCAAAACTGTATTTGCNACCCGCGCTGGTGACATTCATGCCGTGAATTCAGTCAGTTTCGAGCTGCNACCCGGTGAATTGCTGGGGGTCGTGGGCGAATCCGGCTCTGGCAAATCGGTCACGATGATGTCGCTGATCGGGCTGTTGCCCAGCCCACCTGCAGAAGTGCGCGCAGGGTCGGTGCAGTTCGACGGCAAGGATCTGCTGAAACTGCCGCAGCGCGATCTGCAAGCGCTGCGCGGGCGCGATATCGGGTTTGTGTTTCAAGACCCGATGACCTCGCTCAACCCGGTGTTCACCGTCGGTTTTCAGATCATGGAGCCGTTGCGAAAGCATATGGGCATGGACAAGGCCCGCGCACGCAAGCGCGCTGTGGACTTGCTGGAACTTGTGGGCATTCCAGACGCCAGCGCCCGGTTAAGCGATTTCCCCCATCAGTTTTCCGGCGGTATGCGCCAACGCGTGATGATTGCCATTGCGCTGGCCTGCGATCCCAAAGTGCTGATCGCGGATGAACCGACCACCGCGCTGGATGTGACCATTCAGGCCCAGATTCTGGAACTGGTGAAAGACCTGCGCCAGAAACTGGGCATGTCGATTATCTGGATCACGCATGATCTGGGCGTAATCGCGGGCATCGCGGATCGGGTGATGGTCATGTATGGCGGGCAAGTCGCCGAATATGGCCCTGTGCGCGAAGTGTTTGCCAACCCCGCCCACCCCTATACGCGCGCGCTGATGAAAACCGTGCCGTCGGTGCGTGGCGAACGTGCGCCGCAACTCAACGTCATTGCGGGCCAACCGCCCATGTTGTCGCAACACCCCACTTCCTGTCCGTTCCGCGCGCGCTGCGCCCATGCCTTTGACCGCTGCGCCCGCGAAAACCCGGCCCGTTTTCCAGTGTCCGAGGGGCATGACACCGCGTGTTTCTGGGACCACAAGACAGGAGGGCCGCGTCATGGCTGAGCGGCGCAAACTGGTCGAAGTGCGCGACCTGAAAATGCATTTCCCCATCAATACCGGCATTCTGCGCCGCCACACAGGCAATATCAAAGCGGTCGACGGGCTGAGCTTCGATATCTATGAGGGCGAGACGCTGGGCATTGTCGGCGAATCCGGGTGCGGCAAATCCACCTGCGGGCGCGCGGTGCTGCGGCTGTATGACATTACTTCTGGCACGATCAAAATTGACGGTGTCGAGATTGGCGCCAAAAGCCAGAGCGCGCTGCGCAAAATGCGCCCGACCATGCAGATGGTGTTTCAAGACCCGCAAGCCTGCCTGAACCCGCGCATGACCGTCGCGGCCATCATCGGCGAGCCGCTGGACGAGCACACCGACTGGTCAAAAGCCAAAAAGCTGGAGCGCATTTATGAATTGATGGATGCGGTCGGGCTGAACCGCAGCTTTGCCAACCGCTATCCGCATGCGTTTTCAGGCGGGCAGCGCCAGCGCATCGGGATTGCGCGCGCGCTGGCGCTCAACCCGAAATTCATCATCTGTGACGAACCGATTGCAGCGCTGGATGTGTCCATTCAGGCGCAAGTCGTGAACCTGCTGGAAGAATTGCAGGACAGATTGGGCCTGACTTATATGTTCATCAGCCATGACCTGTCGATGGTGCGCCATATCGCCGACCGTGTCGCAGTCATGTATCTGGGCAGGATTGTCGAACTGGCCCCGCGCGATGCGCTTTATGCCGACCCGCTGCACCCCTATACGCAAGCGCTGCTCTCGGCTGTGCCCGATCCCGATCCCGCGATTGAGGCGCGCGTGCAGCGCATCATCCTTAAAGGCGATGTCCCCTCGCCCGCGAACCCGCCCAAGGGCTGCAATTTCTGCACGCGCTGCCCCAAGGTCATGGACATCTGCCACCAGATCGACCCCGAATATAGAGAGCTGGCTCCGGGTCATTTCGCGGCCTGCCATCTTTATAACGACGCCGGGCAAACCGGCGCACCGAGGACCGAGCGCAACCAACAAGGAGAAGACGCATGAAAACCAGAGTAGCCCTTTTGGGTACTGCCGCCGCCATTGTCATGGCCCCTGCCATGGCGCTGGCAGATCGAGAGCGCGGCTCGTCCGGCCATCTGAACATCATCTACTGGCAGGCCGTATCCACAATGAACCCGTATCTGTCGGGCGGCACCAAGGAAATGAACGCGGCCTCGGTCGTGTTGGAGCCGCTGGCCCGCTTTGACAATCTGGGCGAGTTGACGCCTTGGCTGGTCGATGAAATCCCGACGCTGGACAATGGCGGCGTGGCCGAAGACCTGAAGTCCATCACATGGACCCTGACCGAAGGACTGTTGTGGTCCGATGGCTCGCCTGTGACGTCGGCCGATGTGGTGTTCAGCTATGAATATTGCACCCATCCCGAAGGCGGCTGTTCGTACCGTGACCGTTTCGCCGGGATCGACCGGGTCGAGGCCGTGGATGACCTGACGGTTACTGTCTATTTCGAGGATGTCACACCAAACCCCTACCTGCCCTTCGTGGGCGCAGGCTCGGTCATCATCCAGCAGGAGCAGTTTCAGGACTGCCTTGGTGCGCGCGCACCTGAATGCACGGACGCAAACTTTGCCCCTATCGGGACCGGCCCCTATGTGGTGTCGAACTTCCGCCCCAATGACGTGATCGAATTTGTGGCGAATGAAAACTACCGCGTGCCAACCCAGCCCTATTTCGAGACAATCACATGGGCCGGTGGTGGCGATGCCAATGGCGCGGCGCGCGCCGTGTTCCAGACCGGCGAGATGGACTACGCTTGGAACCTGCAACTTGCACCAGAAGTCATCGAGCAGATGGAAGCTGGCGGAATGGGCGAATTGCTGGTCGATTTCGGCCCGCTCATGGAACGGATCGAGTTGAACTTCACCGACGTATCGCCTGATCTGCCACCAGACGAGCGCGGAACCCGCGCGCATCCGCACCCGATCTTGTCGGATATTCGCGTACGCGAAGCACTAAGCCGCGCGATTGACCGCGAATTGCTGACTGAAATCGGCTTTGGCCCAATGGGCATGGCGACCTGTAACTTCATCGTGGCCCCGCCCGCTATGGCATCACCGAACAATGATAACTGCCTTGTGCAGGACATTGACCGCGCCAATGAACTGCTGGACGAAGCTGGCTGGGAACGTGGCCCCGATGGCATCCGTGTCAAGGATGGCGAGCGGCTGGAATTGCTGTTCCAGACATCGACCAACGCTGTGCGGCAGGACTTTCAGGCGCTGATTCAGGCCGACTGGCGCGAAATCGGCGTTGAGACCCGTTTGCGCAATATCGATGCAGGCGTGTTCTTCGGGTCCGACCCCGGCAGCAACGACACCTATCTGAAGTTCTTTGCCGATGCACAGATGTATGCGTCGCTGTTTGAAGGCACTGATCCGACACCGCATCTGGAACAGCGCCGCTGTGGCCGCGAGCCGCAGCCTTCAACACAGTGGCAGGGTCAGAACATCAAC
>SL_8KL_010_SEDDRAFT_10002535_pt1 | contig 15388 bp, 14 predicted proteins | sample SodLakKL_010_SED_4_FD_11160 | JGI IMG/M metagenome (IMG submission 11160) | reverse complement strand
CCCTCGGCGCGTCGCGTCGGCGGCGTGCGGGCCGTGCTCCGCGGCCTCACCGCGCTCGGCGGCCTCACCGCGCTCGGCGGCCTCACCGCGCTCGGCGGCGCTCATGAGCGCTCCCCCGGTGGGAGGCCCGAGCCCGGTCCGGGGTCCTCGCCCAGGACGATGGCGGGCGGATCGGCCACGGGGGCGCCGTGCGCCAGCTGCGCGTCGAGGGTGCGAACCGTCGCCGCGACCGCCTCGGCCCCCAGCCCGGGCGCAGCCCCCGCGTGCTCGGCGAGCCCGCGTGCGGCGCGCGCGAGGACCGCCTGGGCGCCGCCGGGGTTGCCGCGCTGCAGGTGGCACAGCCCGGCGGCGACCTGGGCGAGGGCGCGCCACAGCGGACGCTCGGCCTCGGGCGTGACGGGGTCCTTGCGGATCAGGTCGCAGTAGGTGACCGCCTCGAAGAAGCGGCGCTCGGCCAGGGCGCTGCGGGCGAGGTCGCGGGCGCGCGCTGCCGCGGGCGGCTCGCGCTGCGCGTGCTTGAGGTGGGCCATCGCGTCGGGCTCGCCGGGGGCGCGCAGCCGGCCGAGGTGGTCGCGCGGCAGGTCGCGCTTGCGCTGCCGCGGGCGCGGCACCGGCGCGGGGCGCGCGCCCTCGTCAGGGCCGGGCATGGCCCTCGCCCGGGGCGCGGGCGGTGAGCACCGCGTTGTAGAAGACCTCGCGGGGCGCGAGGAGACGCAGGCGCTCGTCGAGGCGCGAAAGCCCCTGCCACGTCCGATAGGCGGCCAGCGGATACCGCGCCGGCAGCACCTCGGGGCGCACCATCCCCTCCACGGTGCGGGTCAGCCACCCGAACCAGTTGGCGGTCAGCTCCTCGGTGCGCACCGTGGCCGCCGCGAACCCGGCGTCGCGCGCGAGCGCCTCGAGGTCGGCGGGGTCGAAGGTGTGCAGGTCCACCTCGTCCTCGAGGGCAGCGGCCTCCTGCGGCGGGTCGGCGACGGTGTCCAGGCCCTGCGCCAGCACGCGGTCGGCGCCACCGACGACCGCGGCGAGCTTGACCCCGATCCGCGCCGTGCGCTTCCACCAGGTGGCGACGCGATCGCCGACGCGGGTCGGCTCACCGGCGATGACCAGCACCCCATCGGGTCGCAGCACGCGCAGCGCCTCCTTCAGCGCGCCCTCGAGGTCGGGCAGGTGGTGGATGACGGCGTGGCCGACCACCGCGTCGAAGGAGCCGTCGGGGAAGGGCAGCTGCTCGGCGTCGGCGACCTCGCCGCGCACGCTCGCGCCGAGGCGCTCGCCGTTGGCCACGCACTCGGCGACCATCGCCTCGGAGATGTCCACGCAGGTCAGCGAGCCCAGATGGCCCGCCTGCCACAGGTTGAGCCCGAAGAAGCCGGTGCCGCACCCGAGCTCCAGCGCATCGCCGACGGTCGGCGCCTCCGGCAGCGCCCGCCGCCAGCGGTCGGCCACGTAGCCGATGCAGCGGTCGTCGAAGCTGATCGACCACTTCGCCTCGTAGTGGGGCGCCTCCCAGTCGTGGAAGACGGCCTGGGCGTCCTTGAGGTCCACGCGCTGCTCCCTCGTCCAGCGACCCGCGAGTCTAGTGGCCGGCGCCGCCGCGAAGCGCCCGCGGTCAGCGCCGCACGAACGTGGCCTGGCCGGGGCCGGCGTCGAGGTGCGAGCGCAGCCCGATGCGCGCGTCCTGCGTGGCGCAGGCTGCGGCGAACAGCCGCGACTCGCGTGCCAGACCGGCCTCGAGGTCACCGCCGGCGCCCTGGTCGATGGCCTGCTTGGCCAGCGCCAGCGCCACCGGGGCTCGGGCATAGCGGCGCGCCAGCGACCGGGCAGCCTCCAGGGTCTCCTCGGGGTCGACCACGGCGTCGACGAGGCCCATCGCCTGGCACGCGTGGGCGTCGTAGAAGTCGCCGCTGTAGATCATCTCCTTGGCGCGGGTGAGCCCGATCAGGCGCGGCAGGCGCTGGGTGCCCCCTGCGCCGGGCAGCAGTCCGAGGGTCACCTCGGGCAGCCCCAGCTGGGCGTTGGTCGCCGCGACGCGGAAGTCGGCGGCCAGGGCGAGCTCGCAGCCCGCGCCCAGCGCGTAGCCGTCGATCGCGGCCACGACCACCTGCGGCAGCCCCGCCCAGGCGCGGACGGCGTCCTGGACGCTCCGGGCCAGTGGTGCCGCGGCGTCCGGCTCGTGCTCGGCGACGCCGGCGAGCTCGGCGACGTCGGCGCCGGCGGCGAACACCGTCGGCCCGCCCCACAGCACCACCGAGGTCGCGGTCCGGTCCACTGCCAGGTCGCGCGCCACGGCGTGCAGCTGCGCCCACACCGGCTGGCGCAGCGCGTTGACCGGCGGGTGGTCAAGGCGCACGGTGGCCACGCCCTCGGCGTCGGTGGTGACGCTCACGTGCTCGCTCACGGCTGCCTCCAGCGCGACGGGCCGGGGAGTCTAGGTGCCGGCGCCACAGGCGAGCCCCCACGGCCCGCCACCCCGCCGGAGGGGTGTGCGGGCGCGCCCGCTAGGCTGCCGCCGATGTCCGAGCCCTCCGCCCCAGCCGCCCCCTCGCGCGCCGGCGTGGTCGTCGGTGTCGGTGCCGCCGCCGGGTTCATGGCGGGCCTGTTCGGCGTCGGTGGCGGCGCGGTGCTGGTGCCGGGCATGGTGCTGCTGCTGGCGTTCACCCAGCATCAGGCCCACGCCACGTCGCTGGCGGCCATCCTGCTGACCGCGCCGGCGGCGGCCGCCGGCTTCGCGCTGGGCGGCGAGGTCGACGTGCTCGCGGCGGTCTCGGTGGTGCTCGGCGCGGTGCCCGGCGCCTGGGTGGGCTCCAGTGTCATGGCCCACATCAGCGAGGCGCGGCTGCGGCAGGGCTTCGCGGTGGTGCTGCTGCTGGTCGCCGCGCGGCTGGCGTTCCCCGCCACCCCACCCGAGGCGGTGACGGCCCTCGACGGCGCCGCCGAGCTCGCCGCGCTGGTGGGCACCGGCCTCGGGGTGGGGGTGCTGTCGTCGATCATGGGCATCGGCGGCGGCATGGTGCTGGTGCCGGCGCTGGTGCTGCTGTTCGGCTTCAGCCCGCACCTGGCCGAGGGCACCTCGCTGCTGGTGATCATCCCCACCGCGCTGACCGGTGCGTGGCGCCACACCCGCCGCGGCTACACCCAGTGGCGGACGGGGCTGCTGCTCGGCGGCTCGGGGCTGGTCACCGGCTTCCTGGGATCCCAGGCCGCGCTGGCGCTGCCCGAGCTGACGCTGCAGCGGCTGTTCGCGGTCTTCCTGACGGTCATGGCGGTGCGGCTGCTGGTGCGCAGCCGACGCCAGGCGTCCTGATCGCGGCCGGCGGCACCGCGCCGCTTCAGCCTCGGTCGGCGGCACCGCGCCGCTTCAGCCGCGCTCGGCGGCCACGATCGCGCGCATCACCCGCTCCTCGGAGACGCGCTGGCGCGTGCCGAGGTGCTGGGCGAACAGGCTGACGCGCAGCTCCTCGATCATCCAGCCGATCTCGCGGGCCTGCGGCCCGGCCGCGGCGCCCAGGCGCGCGAGCAGCTCGCGGTGCTCGCGCTCGAGCACGGCCACCCGCTCGGCGAGCTCCTGATCACGGGCCGGGTCGGCGGGCAGCTTGTCCAGCCGCGCGACCAGCGCCCGCACGTAGCGGGCCACGTCGGGGAGGCGGTCGCGGCCTGTGGCGGTCAGGAAGCCGGGGCGCACCAGCCGGTCGAGCTGGGCTCCGGCGTCGTCACGCGAGGGCGCCAGCGCCGGCCGGGTGAGGTCGTCCAGGCGCTGCTGGGCCTGCTGGGCGGCGGCGAGGATGTCGCGGGCATCGGCCAGGACCTCGCGCAGCACCGCGAACAGCTCGTCGGCCACAGCTCGGCGCAGCCGCTCGAAGGCCTCGCCGTCCCACACCGGCCCGCCGTGCGAGGCGAGCAGCGCGTCGATGGCGCAGCCGGCCGCGTCCTCCAGCAGGGCGGCGACGCTGCCGTGCGGGCCGCGCGAGAGGATCAGCTTGGCGTCGCGATCGAGCTCGGCGTGCAGCGCGCGGGCGGGCAGCGGCACCGTCAGGCGCAGCAGGCGGCGCGTGCCCGCCCAGTGGTGGCGCCGCTGCTCGGTCGGGTTGGGCAGCACGCGCACGCCGACGGTGTCGCCCTCATCGACCAGGGCCGGGTAGCCGGTGACGGGCGCGCCGTGATGCTCGCCGCGGACCTCGCGCGGCAGCGTGCCGAACACCCAGCTGGTGGCGCCGTGGCGGGTCAGGCCCGCCCCGGCCTGGGCGAGCGCGCCGCGCACATCACCGGCGAGCTCGCGCTGCAGCGCTGCCAGGTCACGGGCGGCGGCCACGACCCGCTGCCCGTCGGTGACCGCGAACCGCAGCCGGAGGTGGTCGGGCAGCCGCCCCAGGTCGAAGGCCTCGCGCGGCACCGCCACGCCGGTCACCGCGGCCACCTCGCGCGCCACGGCATCCACGACGGGCTCGGCAGCCGGACGCAGCCGCGCGCGCACCGCCGCGGCGGTGTCGGCCACCGGGGCCACCCGGCGGCGCCAGTCCTTGGGCAGCGACCGCAGCAGCGCGGTGACAAGCTCGCCGCGCAGCCCGGGCACGTGCCAGTCGAACCCGACAGGCCGGACGCGGCCCAGCACCGACAGGGGGATCTCCACGGTCACCCCGTCGTCGTCCTCGCCGGGAGCGAAGCGGTAGGACAGCGCGAGCGAGAGGTCCCCGTGTGGCCAGGCGTCGGGGAAGTCGCCGGGGCGCACCTCGGGGGCCTGCCGTCCGAGCAGGTCGGCCACGGTGGCGGTCAGCCGCTGGGGGTCTTGCGAGCTCGCCTCGCGCCACCACGCCTCCAGGCCGGCGACCGAGGCGACCTCGCGGGGCAGACGCGCGTCGTAGAAGGCCTCCAGCGCCGCGTCGTCGACCGCCAGCTCGGGGCGGCGGGCGCGGCGCGCGAGCTCGGAGGCCTGGGCCAGCACCTCGCGGTTGGCCTCCACGAACGGCAGCGGCGTGGCGGCCTCCCCGGCCACCAGCCCCTCGCTGATCAGCAGCTGGCGGGCGCCCTCGAGGTCGACGCGCCAGTAGGGCACGGTGCGGTCGGCGACCAGCGGCACCCCATACAGGGTGACCTTCTGGCTGGTCACCGCCGTCCCGCGGTCGCGGTCCCAGCGCGGCTCGCCGTGGGTGCGGCGCACCAGGTGGGCGCCGAGCTCCTCGGCCCACTCGGGGTGGATCGGCGCGACGTCGCGGGCCCACAGCCGCGAGGTCTCCACCAGCTCGGCGGCCATGACCGTGGGTGGCGGGTCGTCAGCCAGGGCCGAGCCCGGCCACAGCGCGAAGCGCGTGCCGCGCGGCCCCTGGTAGTCGCGGCCCTCGGTCGGGCGCACCCCGATCTGGGACAGCAGCCCCGACAGCAGCGCCCAGTGCAGCGTGGCCGGCTCGTCGAGCGGGTCGATGGCCGAGGGCGCGTCGGGGTCCCAGCGCTGCTCGCGGGCGACCTCGCGCAGCTGGCGATGCAGGTCCCACCACTCGCGCACGCGGGCGTGGTTGAGGTGCTGGTCGCGGCAGGCCCGGCGGAGCTTGCGGTGGGTGAGCTCGCGGTGCTCGTGGGCGAGGTGGTCCCACAGGTGCAGGTAGCCGAGGAAGTCCGAGCGCTCGTCGGCGAAGCGGGCGTGGAGCGCATCGGCCTGGTCGCGGGAGGCGAGCGGGCGCTCGCGCGGGTCCTGCACCGATAGGGCAGCCACCACGATCAGCGCCTCGCGCAGGCAGCCGGCGTCCTGCGCGGCGATCAGCATGCGCGCCAGCCGCGGGTCGACCGGCAGCCGCGCCATGGTCCGCCCGGTCGAGGTGAGCGCGAGCGTCCCGTCCTCGCCNCNCTCGGTGGCGCCGAGCTCGTCGAGCAGCTGCTCGCCGGCGCGGATGCTGCGCGCGTCGGGCGGCTCGAGGAAGGGGAAGTCGCGCACGTCGCCGAGGTCCAGGGCGATCATCTGCAGGATCACCGAGGCGAGGTTGGTGCGCTGGATCTCGGGGTCGGTGTGCTCGGGCCGGCTCTCGAGGTCGTCGGCGCGGTACAGGCGGATGCACACCCCAGGCCCCTCGCGCCCGCAGCGCCCCGCGCGCTGGGCGGCGCTGGCCTGCGAGATCGGCTCGATCGGCAGGCGCTGCACCTTGGTGCGCTGGCTGTAGCGCGAGATCCGCGCGGTGCCGGTGTCCACCACCGCGCGCACGCCCGGCACCGTCAGGCTGGTCTCGGCGACGTTGGTGGCCAGCACCACCCGCCGCCGCTTGTGGGGCTGGAAGATCCGCTGCTGCTGGGCGGCCGGCAGGCGGGCGTGCAGGGGCAGCACCTCCACGCCCGGCGGGCCGTGCTCGGCCAGCGCGTCGGCCGCCTCGCGGATGTCGCGCTCGCCGGGGACGAACACGAGGATGTCGCCGGGCACCGCGTGGACGAGCTCGGCGACCGCGTCGACGATGCCCTCGGCCTGCTCGCGCGGCTCGCCCTCGGCAGCGGCGTCGTCGGCCTCGCCCTCGTCGGCCTCGCCCTCGCTGGCCCCGGCGTCGTGGGAGGCGCGGGCCTCCCCGTCGGCGTCCTCGCCCTCGGGCGGCCCGTCGAGGGGCCGGTAGCGCACCTCGACCGGGTAGGTGCGCCCCGACACCTGCACCACCGGCGCGCCGAAGTGCTCGGCGAAGCGCGCGGTGTCGATCGTGGCCGAGGTGATGATCACCGACAGCTCGGGGCGTCGCGGCAGCAGCCGATGGAGGTAGCCGAGCAGGAAGTCGATGTTGAGGCTGCGCTCGTGGGCCTCGTCGACGATGAGCGTGTCGTAGGCGCGCAGCAGCGGGTCGCCGCTGGTCTCGGCCAGCGCGATCCCGTCGGTCATCAGCTTGATGAGCGTGCCCTGCGACGTCTGGTCGCTGAACCGCACCTTGTGCCCGACCTGCTGGCCGTGGGTGACGCCGAGCTCGTCGGCGACGCGGTGGGCCACCGTGCGCGCCGCCAGCCGCCGGGGCTGGGTGTGGCCGATCGCCCCACGCACCCCGCGACCGAGCTCCAGGCACACCTTGGGCAGCTGGGTGGTCTTGCCCGAGCCGGTGTCGCCGGCCACGACCACCACCTGCGAGCCGGTCAGCGCCTCGCGCAGCTCCTCGACCGCGCCGCTGATCGGCAGCTCAGGGGGATAGGTCACCGCGGGCACCGCGGCGCGCCGGTGGGCCAGGCGCTGCTCGGCGGCGGCGATCTCGGCGGCGACCTCCTCGAGCTTCGCCGCCCGAGCGGCCGGGTCGTCGTGGCGGCGGGCGCGGTCGAGGCGGCGGCGCAGGCGCCGCTCGTCGCGCAGCATCACATCGCCCAGGCGGCGGCGCAGCTCGCGCGGCGAGGCGGCGGTGGTGGGACCAGGCATTCGACCCACCAGCCTACGTGGCGCCCGCAGGTCGACCGCTAGCGGCGCCAGTGCCGCTTGGCGCCGCGGACCTGCTCGAGCTGGCGCCGCTCGCGCTTGGTGGGCCGCCCGGCGCCCGGGTCGCGCCGCGGCGGGGTGGCCCGCTCCTCCTTGGGCGGGGGCGGGGGGCTGCGGTCGATCAGGCACTGCGCGGCCACCGTGGCGCTCACGCGCTTGTCGATCGGCTCGACCACCTCGAGCACCCGCACCCGGCCCTGCTGACCGCGCACCTCCACGACCTCCCCGGGGCGCACCGGGGTGGCGGGCTTGGCGCGTGCCTCGTCGACGCGCACGTGCCCGGCCTTGCAGGCCTGCTGGGCGGCGTTGCGGGTCTTGAACACCCGCACCGCCCACAGCCAGCGATCGACGCGGGTGGCGGGCTGTGCGGCCTCGGTGCCCTCGACGCTGCTCATCGGCTGCAGGATGCCCGTCAGCCGGCGCCGTCGTCACGTGCGCGGCGCACCTGCGCGCCACCGGTCTCGGGGCTCGTGCCCGCACACGGCGCGTCGCGGTCGGGCAGCAGGTCGCGGCTGAGCAGATCCACCGCGTGGGCGGGCAGCGAGCTGCCGTCAGGCAGGCGCGACCCGGGCCCGGCGGCGATCTGGCCGCCGAGCAGCGCGGTCAGCTCCCCCAGGCTCGCGTGGCGCGGCCCGCCGAGCGTCAGGGCGAGGTGCGGCACACCGGGAGCGTCGCGGGCGTCGGCGGCCACGATCGCCGCGGCGAGGTCCCCGGCCCACAGCGGCGCGTGCAGCGCGTCCGGGTCGGCGCCGGGCGCGCCCTCGGCCAGCGCGTGGGTGAGGGCATCGTCCAGGCCGTAGGTCAGCGCCCGGCGGATGACCACGGTGACCGTCGGCGCCTGGGTCACCAGCAGCTCGGCCTCTCCCAGCGCCGCCAGCCACGGGTTCGCAGCCTCGGCCTGCGCGCCGAGGTGGGACAGCAGCACGATCCGGCTCACCTGCGCCTGCGTGGTGGCCTCGACCACGGTGGCCGCGTCGGCGAGGAGCTCGTCGGGGTCGGTGAGCGGGTCGGCGGCAGCGTGGACGACGGTGTGGGCGTCGCGGCAGGCCTGCTCGAGCAGCGTCGCGTCGTCCAGCGCGCTGCGCGCGGTCTTGACCCCGGCGCCGCGCAGGCGCTGCACGAGACCCTCGGGCGCCCTGGTCGGATCGAGCACGGCGCGCACGTCGCCGCCACGGCGCACCAGCGCGGTCACGGCGGCAAGGCCCGCGCCGTGCTCCGCTCCTGTCACCAGCACCGGCACGCTCGGGCCTCCTCCCCGCGCCCTCGACACCGTCTCCGCGCGACGTACGGTAGCGCGCGACCGGCCGGCGGCCTGCCGGCGACCCACGGCGCGAGCAGCGCGCAGGAGGCACCGGTGCTGACGCTGTTCCACGACTACACGAGCCCGGCCTCGGCGGTGGCCGTCGCCCGGGCCCACCGGCTCATCGCCGCCGAGGGCCTGCCCATCGAGACCGTCGGGTTCGAGGCCGTCGGGGTCGATCTGCGCTTGCCGGTGCCCGAGCAGACCCACGCCGAGCTCGCCGAGGTCGCCGAGGACGCCGAGGCCGAGGGCGTCACACTGCGGCCCCCGCCGTGGCTGGCGCCCACCGCCCTGGCCCACGTGGTGGCCGAGGTCGCCGCGCAGGCCGAGCGCCTGCACGCCTGGGATGCGGCGCTGTACCGGGCCGTGTGGTCGCACGGGGCTGCCATCGACGAGCCCGCGGTCCTCGCCGACCTGGCCGAGGCCGTCGGCCTCGACCGCACCACCACCGAGCAGGCGCTGGACGACAGGGTGCGCCTGGCCGCGGTGCGACGCCGCGCCGGCGAGCACCGCCGCGAGGGTGTGGGCGGGGTGCCGACGCTGCTGGCGCAGCGCACGCTGGTGCCGGGCCTGCTGGCCGAGGAGGACCTGCGTGGGCTCGCCGAGCTGGGGTGAGGCGCCGCTGACCTTCCGGCGGTCGGTGGGACGATGGACGTCCGGCCGCACGGACGGGTTCCGATCGGCTCGCGACGCCCTACCGTGCAGTCATGGACACGCTGGGGGACCGCTACGAGCTCCACGACCGCCACAGCGCCCACCGCGCCGTGGCGACCTGCCGCGGGCATGACACGCGGCTGGATCGCCCCGTGACCGTCACCACGGTCAGCGACGGGGGGGATCCGTCCCGCGCCCGCGAGCTGGCGCACCGCCACGACGGGCACCCCAACCTCGTGCCGGTGCTGGACGCTGGCGTCGACGGCGACCGCACCTTCTGGATCACCGAGCCGCTGGAGCGCAGCCTCGCCGACGTCGCGCCGCTGGACGCCGACGATGCGCGCATCCTGCTGCACGCGCTCCTGGCCGGGCTCGCCACGTTGCACGAGCGCGGCCTGGCGCTGGGCCGGCTGTCCCCCGAGCAGGTCCGCATCCACGACGACGGGACCGTGCGCTTGGCGGTGCTGCCCGACCGCGACGCGGCGCTCATGCCGCTGGCAGGCGCGCCGGCCACGCCCGCGCCAGCAGGGTTCACCGCCGCCGAGGTCCTCGCCGGCGCCACGCCGACGCCGGCGGCGGATGCGCTGGTCCTCGGCGCGCTCGCGGTCTACGCCCGCACCGGCCGTCCCCCGGTGGCCGCCCCCGACGAGGCCACCACCTCGCTGCCTGCCGGCCCCGAGGACGTGCTGGCCCTCGTGCACGCCGCCACGCGACCGCGCCTCGAGGATCGCACCTCCGACGTGCACGCCCTGGCGCGGCTGCTGGCTCCGGCCCGACGGCCCACCCTCGCGCCCGCCGATCCGCCGGCCTCGATCGATGTGCGCGATGACCCCGACAGCCGACGCCCACGACTGCGGCGCCGCGGCCGCTCGGGACGCGTGGCGGCCAGCGCGAGCATCGGCGCCACGCTGGCGCTGCTGACCCTGACCGGGCTGCTGGGCGGCTGGCCCGCGGACGCGCTCCTGGGCGACGAGCCGTCGCCCCGCTCGGCGCCGGCCACGCTCGTCGACAGCGCGCCAACCGGACCCTGAGCGACGACATAGGCTGCGCGCGTGCCACACCTCGTGACCCGCCGCTGCCTGCCGTGACGCTGCTCGCAGACCGCTACGAGCTCGCCGAGCCCCTCGGCTCGGGCGGCATGGCGCGCGTGCACGCAGCCGTGGACCACCGGCTGGGGCGCCGCGTGGCGGTCAAGCTGATCCGCGAGGACCTCCTCGGCGACGCCCAGGCCCGCGCCCGCCTGCTGCGCGAGGCGCACAACGCCGGGGCGTTCCACCACCCCAACAGCGTGGCCGTCTTCGACGTCGGCACCGACCGTGGCACCCCGTTCATCGTCATGGAGCTGGTCGAGGGCGAGACCCTCGCCGACCGCCTGAAGCGCCGCGGCCGCCTCGACGCACAGGAGACCAGCGCGATCGGGCTGGCGACGCTCGACGCGCTCGCCGCAGCGCACGCCCGCGGCCTGGTGCACCGCGACGTCAAGCCGGCCAACGTGCTGCTGCCGCGCACCGGCGGCGTCAAGCTCGCCGACTTCGGGATCGCCAAGGAGATGGCTGCGAGCGCGAGCACCATCACCTCGACCAACCAGATCCTGGGCACGCCCACCTACCTCGCACCCGAGCAGGCCTCCGGCGAGAGCGCCACGCCCGCAAGCGACGTGTACGCCGTGGGCGTGCTGCTCTACGAGTGCCTGGCAGGTCGGCCACCGTTCACCGGCGACCACGCCATGGCGGTGGCGCTGGCCCACCAGCGCGACCCCGTCCCCCCGCTGCTGCGGGTGGCGCCGTCGGTGCCGGCGTCGCTGGCTGCGATGGTCGAGCACGCCCTCGCCAAGACGCCCCAGCGGCGCTATCCCGACGCGGCCGCGGCGCGGGACGCGCTGGCCTGGGCCGTGGAGGAGCCCGCGGGGACGGCAACGACCCGCGTGCTGCCCGCCGCCGGGGAGCCGACCCAGCAGCTGGACGAGCCCATCGCCGACGACGCGGCCTCGCAGGAGACGGTGGCGTCGCGACCGGCGGCGTCAGCGCCGGGGCCCGCCACGCGCGCCCGGGCTGCGGCGCCGACGCGTGCGATGGGATCCGCGGCCCAGCGGCGCCGGCGCCGCTGGCCGCTGCTGCTCGTCGCGCTGGTGCTCGCGGGGCTCGCCGGCTGGCTTGCCCTGGGTGTGATGGACGACCTCTTCGAGGACCGGACCGACGACGAGGCTCCGGACGCGCCCGGCGAGGAGGACCCGGCCGAGGACGACCCCGGCCCGGACGACCGCGGCCCGGACGAGCCCGGCCCCGTCGAGCCCGGCCCAGACGAGCCCGACCCTGACGACGAGCCCGACGCGCCCGACGACGAGCCCGAGCGCGACGACCCCGGCGCGCCGGACGACGAGCCCGAGACCGATGCTGCGCGGGACACCGCCGTCGAGGCGTCCACAGAGGAGAGCCCCGCGGCGGGCGACGCACCCGACGCCGTCGACAGCGCGCGGGTCCCGCAAGCGGGCTAGCCTGCGAAGCGCACCCGATCGGTGGAGCGCAGCGTCCATGGCCAGCGTGTCACCACCCGAGCCGATCGTCCCCGGCGGATGGGTGCGAGCCCACCGCTCGCGCGTGCACCTCGTCGACTGCCGCGTCGACCTCGACGACCCCGCCGGCGCCCGGCGGGCCTACCGCGAGGCGCACGTGCCCGGCGCCGGGTTCCTGGACCTGGCCACGGACCTCTCGGGTCCGCACGGCCCCGGCCGGCACCCGCTGCCCGACCCCGAGGCCTTCGGGGCCGCGGCGCGTCGCGCCGGCATCCGCTCCGACGTGCCGGTCATCGCCTACGACCAGGACATGGCTGGCGGAGCGGCGCGCCTGTGGTGGCTGCTGCGCCACTGGGGCACCCACGACGTGGCGGTGCTCGACGGTGGGCTGGAGGCCTGGGACGGCCCGCTGACCGCGGGCGAGGAGGACATCCCGGCTGGCGACTGGCGTCCCGGAGCTCCCCGCACCGACGACGTCATCGACCGCGCGGAGCTGCGCGCCGGCCTCCACCGATCCGACCGCGTGCTGCTGGACGCGCGCGCCCGACCCCGCTATCGCGGAGACCACGAGCCCCGCGATCCCGTCGCCGGCCACATCCCCGGGGCGCGCAACGTGCCCTTCGACACCGCGACGCTCCCCCGCGACCTCGCCGACCGCGCCGACGAGCTCATCGCCTACTGCGGATCGGGCGTGACCGCCTGCGTGCTCCTGCTGCGCCTGGCGGCGCAGGGACGTCACGATGCCCGCCTGTACCCGGGGTCGTGGAGCGACTGGAGCGCCCACGGCCTGCCCGCGGCCACCGGCGACGACGCCGAGGGTGACGGCCGCGAGCCCGGGTGACGGTGCCGCTCCCGCGCCGCGCGCCGGGGGCCGATCCCGGGGACGGTCGGCTCAGCCGCTCGCGTGGTCGTCACCGTCGGCGTGCGAGCCGATGAGCGCTCCGTCCAGCGGCGCCTCCACAGGGTCACCGAGCTCGGCGCGCACCCGCGCGAGATCAGCGACGATGCGCTGGGCGTCCTCGGGTGCGAAGCCCGTGAGCCCGAAGCGCGCGTCGACCAGCGCCCGCGTGGCCTCGCGGCAGCAGGCGCGCCCCTGCTCGGTGAGCTGGGCCAGCGTGCGGCGACGATCAGCGGGGTGGGGCACGCGCACCACCAGGCCCTGTGCCTCCAGCCCGTCGATCAGGCTGGTGATGCTGGTCGGGTGCACCATGAGGCGCTCGCCCAGCGTGCCCAGCGACAGCGCGCCGTGTCGGGTGAACGACAGCAGCGACAGGGCCTCGTAGCGCGCGAAGCTCAGCTCGAAGGGGGCGAGCAGCGCGTTGAGACGCGCCAGCAGCAGCTGCTGCACCCGCACCACCGAGGTGATGACGCTCATGTGCTCGGCGGCCTCGTGATGCTCGGCCCACTGCTGGTGCGCCAGCGCGAGCTGATCGACGGCGGGGTCACGGTCCATGCGCGCAGCGTAGCGGTCAGTCGCGTGCTGCTTGCGCCGAGCCTGGGTGGCGGTGCCGCGCGGCGCCCTCGCCCCGAGCGGGGCGGTCCTCGCCGCCAGCGGGGCGGTCCTCGCCCCGAGCAGACCTTTCAGGTGAGCTCGACGAAGGAGCGGCGGAAGCGGTCGAGGTCCGCACCGTGCTGCTCGCTGTCCAGCGCGCAGTGCTGCAGCCCCTCCACCGCGAGGTGCACGCCGACGCGGCGCAGCGCCTTGCTCGCCGCAGCGATCTGACGCAGCACCTCCTCGCAGTCCGACCCCTCATCCAGCATGCGCTGGATCCCACGGACCTGGCCCTCGACGCGGCGCAGCCGCTGCTGCGCCGAGCTGATGGCCTCGTCCTCCAGCTCGCCAACGTCCATGATCGACGCCTCACCTTCCTCGCCCTGTCCTGCCCGGGCTGCTCCGGGGGCCGTCACCGCCACGGTCGGCACCGCCTCCCCTATACCCGGGAGGGTACCTCGGCCAGAGCGGCGTCGCTGCAACCCAGAGCGCCTCGTCGCGAGCCCGGATGTTGCGAACAGGTACCCCGGTGGGTATGCTTTGTACGGACCAAAGAGGAGCGCCGAGTGAGCAAGCACGAGGGAGCAGCCATGGACGTGACCAACATCCGGACCCCGGGCCTGGGCGACGCGACGTACGTGATCGCCCACGACGGCCTCGGCATCGTCGTGGATCCCCAGCGCGACATCGACCGCTTCGAGCAGGCGCTGGCCACCAAGGACGTCGAGCTCCGCTGGGTGCTCGAGACCCACATGCACAACGACTACATCTCCGGCGGCAAGGACCTCGCCGCGCGCCATGGCGCCGACATCGTCCTGCCCGCGGGCAGCGGTGCCGGCTTCAACTTCACCCCCGCCTTCCACAACGAGGACCTGCCAGCCGAGCGCGGCCTCACGGTCCGCCCGGTCCACACCCCGGGGCACACCCCCGAGCACGTCAGCTACATCGTGCTGGTCGACGGCCAGCCGGTGGGCGTGTTCTCCGGCGGCAGCCTGCTGGTGGGCTCCTCGGGTCGCCCGGACCTGCTGAGCGAGCCGCAGGCCGAGCCGCTGGCGCGCCTGCAGTTCATCTCGGTCAACCGGCTCGCCGAGCTGCCCGACGACGTCGCCCTGTACCCGACGCACGGCGAGGGCTCGTTCTGCACCGCCAGCGGCGCGGGCAAGACGACCTCGACCATCGGTGACGAGAAGCGGGACAACCCCGTGCTCCACCAGCCCGACGCGGACTCGTTCGTCAAGTTCACGATGAGCGACCTCCAGCCGTGGCCCTCCTACTACCAGCACATGGGGCCGGCCAACGTGTTCAGCCCCACCGCGATCCTCGACCCTGCCGTGCCCGAGATCAGCCCCGAGGACGTCGCCGGGCGCGACGACGAGGTCGTGGTGCTCGACGGCCGGCCGCGCGCCCGCTACGCGGAGGCCCACATCCCCGGCTCGTTCGGGATCGAGCTCGGCGAGCAGTTCGGCGTGTGGGCCGGCTGGGTGCTGCCCTACGCCGCACCGGTCCAGCTGGTCCTCGATCCCGACCAGGACGCCGAGGAGGCAGTGCGCCAGCTCGCCCGCGTCGGCTTCGACGACGTGCGCGGTGTGCTGCGCGGACTGGACGGTTGGGTCGAGCGCGGGCTCGCCACGCGCTCGCTGCGCCTGGCCAGCACCGACGAGCTGGCCCGCGCGCTTGACACCGACGGCGTGCAGGTCGTGGACGTCCGCGCCCCGAACGAGGTCGAGGTCGAGCCGCTGCCCGGCGCACTGCACGCCTACGTGCCCGAGCTCAAGCACGAGGCGCCGCCCGAGCTCGACCCCGGCCAGCCCACCTGGGTGGTCTGCGGCTCGGGCTACCGCACCAGCATCGCGGCGGGCCTGCTGGACCGCCTGGGCCACGAGCCCATCCTCGTCGACGGAGGCGGCGTCGGCGACGTCCTCGCCGCCCGCGCCGGCGCCTCGGCCTAGGCTCGGGACCAACGCTCCGGGGAGGGGCCCGGCTCGGCCCCTCCCCGACCGTCGCCACGCT
>SL_8KL_010_SEDDRAFT_10002534_pt1 | contig 15393 bp, 16 predicted proteins | sample SodLakKL_010_SED_4_FD_11160 | JGI IMG/M metagenome (IMG submission 11160) | reverse complement strand
GACGGCTTAGGTCAGGAGTCTTGTTCCCTTCGGGGAAGAAGATAAACCTGGCTGTTTGAAGGTCACCGTTCCCCGGCCCGCTGTCAGTTGCTCACCTAATAATTATCAAAATATTTTAGCTAGATCATCAACTCTTACTTAACTCAATCAACTCTTCTTTTATCCACTTTCTAATCCCGAAAAAAGGAAATAATGAAATCTATTTCAGCTTTTGATGACTCCATGACCGATCAGATGCCATTTTCCTTTTATCCTTCTACTTATCGCGATCCTTTCTCCCTCTTCGGCACATACGGATCTTTTTAATCTCACTTGGGCTTCGTCTTCCCGAGCAGATGTGACCACACCGACTGTAGTGGAAGACCCTACAGTCAACATCAACGGTTCTCTAGTCTTTATCTTTTCAACATTTTTCTCTTTTTCCATACCAACGACAGTATTGAAAAGATTTACTTCCATAACGAACTCATCCTTGATAGGTGGTAATTCATCCGGATATCCTGCTAGTCTTCCAGAAAGGGAATCAGATTTAGTGATACTAGGATCCAACATCGTTCCAATACCTATTAACCCACCAGGTCCAGCTTCTTCGAGTTCTAGACTTCCTGAATTCATCGTCTCGATAGTGGTGGTCAATTCTTCCCACACTTTTTCTCCTCCTTCTTCGATCTCTATACCTGGTCTGATCTCTATCTCATCTCCCGTATTGAATGTACCCTGTATAAGAGACCCTCCTATCACGCCTCCTTTCAACTTAGAGATTTCCGTTCCTGGTTTGTTTATATCAAATGATCTAGCTATGGGTAATTTAGGAGGCACATCTGGATCGCGATCAGGTGTTTTAATCTCTTCCTGGATCGCCTCTATCAATATATTGACGTTCACATCGTGATGGGCTGAAACTGGTATTATAGGTGCATCCTCAGCGACCGTCCCTTCAATGAATTCTTTTATCTCTTGGTAACTCTCTTTTGCCCTTTCCGTACTCACCAGATCGATCTTGTTCTGAACGATTATGATATCTTCTACTCCGGAGATGTCTANTCCCATCAAGTGTTCTCTCGTTTGGGGTTGAGGGCATTCCTCATTGGCCGCGATGACCAGTATGGCCCCGTCCATGATGGAAGCACCGGTCAGCATTGTCGCCATCAAGGTTTCGTGACCAGGAGAATCTACAAAAGAAATAGCTCTTTGAAACTCGGCTTCTCCGCCACAAGTTCGGCATTCTTCTTCAGGAGTGTAAGCATCTGCCCCTTCACACCCTGGACATTTATAAAACGAAACATCTGCATAACCAAGCCTTATGCTGATACCTCTTTTGGTCTCTTCAGAGTGTCTATCTGTCCATTCACCGCTGAGTGCTTCGGTCAGCGTCGTTTTACCATGGTCGACGTGACCCACCATTCCGATATTGACTTCTGGTTGTTCAGGTGGACTCATCGGTTACTCTCCTTCTTCTTTTTCTTCTTCCAAAAGTTGCGGTATCTCCTTGGGACCTGGCTCTATGACCTTCATATTCAACTGGTTTATCTGATCGGAGACTGTGTTTCCTCTCATGGATTTCTTTTTTTTCACACCTTTAGCCTGGCTTTTGAAGCCTACTCCGCCTTTACCGAGAACTTTTTTCCTACCGGTCCCGGGTATGTTTTTTTTCATCGGAAAACCGTCTATATCGCTACCTCCGGTTATCTTAAGCTTGTAGCCCGGAAGTCCGACAAATATACCGTCTACCTCACCGCCGATCTGCTTTCCGATCAGTCTGTTAGCGTGTTGACCGTCCACTTTTTTCTGGTAACTGTTCCCATCTTTTGGATCCGAGATGACCACTTCAAACTCTGCCATATTAATAACACTCCAAAGTTTCGTTTCTCTTCCCTATTAGATTCTCCTAGTATAAAACTTTGATGGCCATAGGAATTATTTATGATCATCCTGACTTAAGAAATTTCTCTCAAAAAGATTTAAATAAGATAGGTCTCTACCCCGTGATAAGAGGTGCCTGGATGGAAGAAACTCTCGCTTCGATAGAAATAATAAAAGATAACGATTCCTACAAAGCCAAAATTCAGAGCGGATTAGGAAGATATGTGGAATATGAAAACGAGGACTTCGAAAATCTGCTCCAGCAGGTCTACGAAGATATCCAAGAAGAGCTGGGATCGACCATATAGAGAACCGGAAGTTATAATTAAAACTTGTAGATAATCACAGGAGATGTGTTCTATATGGCAAACGTCGAAAATAAAGAAGAATACGAAGAGGTCCTGTCCAACTACTACCAAGATAGAGGGGTAAGTTCCCTGATAACGCTTGATATCGACACAAAAAAATCAGATAAGATCGCCTCCAAGATCTCCAAATTCAAAAACGTAGAGGACGTACTCCTCGTTACTGGAGATGTTGATTTCATCATAAAAGCCAGATTCCAGAACTATGATCATATGAAGGAATTCCTCACTCAAGAGGTCTCAAATCTGGAAGGTGTAGAAAACGTAACCTCTCTGATGATCGTGACTGCATATAAAGAGAGAGGGGAGTTCATCGAGGCTGAAGAGATAATGGAAGAATAATCTTAACCGATCTCATCCATCTTCCAATCGTCCCAAACTTTTTCTTTCAACGCTATCTTAAGTTCATCAGGAGTGACTAACACAGTATCAAAATTTTTGTAGTCGTCAAGTGCTATCCTCGGACAGGCAGTGTTTACAGCGCATTTCAGATCCAGATCGTCTATCGACCTTTTCTTAATCTCACCCAATTCGATAGGGATGATCTCTTTTCCAGCTTTTTCCCCGATCCGCTGAATAATTTTTGCCGTCTCGATCCTCCTTTGTCCTTTTTTCCTAGAAACTATAACACCTATTTTAGAGCACTCCTCGGTTCGGACTATAGCTGCGTACCGTTTTCTCAAAAAGTCGTCTCTTTCTTTTTCTTTGATAATATCTATTTGACCGGTAGAGGGATTGTATATCAAAACATCCTTACCTAATGAGAAAGAAAGGCCCAGCGGATGGAATCTGCCTGTGCCTAGGTAGAGATGGTGATCTGCATCTAATACCTTGACTGAATAATTACACCCCAATACTTGTCCAGGATGTTTTATCCTGCTATTTCCTTCTCCTATGACTGTCTCGTAACCTTGCTCAGACAGGATATCTTCCATCTTCTTTAGTTGATATATGTGCTGGATCGTTGTATAAAGAGCTATTTTGCCATCGATCTTTTCAAAAAGCTCTTTCGGTACATCCTGAAATCTCGTGCTTTTCCCGGGGAGGTAGATTATAGGATAATCCACCTTGAGGTTAGGTATAGAAGAATGGCCTATGTGGATCAGAGCGTCGTTTTCCCCTATGTCTTCAGGTATATCACAGGCACCGTAGCATGATCCTCCCCAAATAACCCCCTCTTGGTCAAACAGCTTCAAAAAACGTTGAGCCTTCGGTTTCAACCCATCTGGTAATTGGATCATGATCTTTTTCGCTCCGATATCCTCCAGCTTAGATCTCGCAGCTTCTATATCGAACTCCAGACTGCCGATCTTAATCTCGCTCATTTCAATTCACCTAACAACTCCACGATTTTTTCTATCGAGCTTTTGGTGACGTGGGGCATTACTACGAATCTCAGCCCTGTTGGATGGATGGTTCTCGAGATATACCAATCCTTTTCAGCACACTTCCTCACCAATATCTCAGGGTTTTCGCTCCAAAAAGATGCTATGTTCATCTTTGGCTCTGTTATAGTCTCGAAACCTTTTTTCTCCATCATTTCTATAAGATAGTCAGTTTTTTCCATGCAATCAGAGATCATCTCCTTATATCCTTCGATTCCCAAAAGATTGATGGTAGCCCAGAAAGCCGGTATCGAAGCACTAGCTCTGGTACCCCTTATGCTCTTCTGATCTTTTCCGGTTAGATAAGGCGAATCCACAGAAATCTCGTTTTTATCGCTGGAATAGAAAAGCCCTAAAGGGATAGGTGACATCCCCATCTTATGGGGATCAAGTGAGATAGAATCTATACTTTCAACAGATAAATCTAGAGAGGGAACGTCATAGTCCATCATATCAAGGAAAGGGATAACGAAACCACCAAAAGCGGCGTCCACATGAAAAGGTATCTCGCCTGAAAGCTCTCCTATCCTCTCAAGGGGGTCTATGGCACCGTGCTCTGTAGTGCCCGCTATACCTACCACGGCGGCGGTATCGTCGTCTATCTTTTTCTCCATCTCTTTGATGTTTACTGTATAATCTTCGGTCAAAGAAACGTATTCCGCCTCCATATCGAGGAGGGAACATGCCTTTTCAAAAGAAAAGTGAGCGCTTTTCGGCAAGATCACTTTACGTTTATCTGTTTTTTCTCTTGCTCTCCAGAGAGCCATGATGTTCCCTTCGGTACCTCCACCGACTGAAACACATCTCATCCGCTCCGCTTTGATAAGACTACCTACTGCTTCATGGATCTCTTCTTCCATCTGTTTTGTGCCTGGATAAAGTCCTGGATTACCCAAGTTCGACTCGATGAACTCAATGTAAGCTTCTTTAGCTATATCAAGTGGTTCCGTACACATGGAGGCGAATACCCTACCGGAAGAGAAATCAAAATCCCTTTCCTTGAAATATTTTAACCTGTTCTTGACTTCGTCGACGTCCTTTCCATTTTTAGTAAAACCATGATCCAATCTAACACCTCTATTTTTCAAATTCTATCGAGTCTCTTTATCTTTTTGCGTACATATGAGATAGATATTAAAGAGAACAATACCGCTAACAACACCGCGAAAAGGGAAATATCTCCAGCTACCAGTAATTGAAGTGACGCTAGAAAGTTGAAAGCTCCGTGCATGAACACCGCTATCAGATAATACGGGAGGAAAAGGTACCAACCTTCAAATTTTGCTCTAGTTACACCATAGCCCGCCATGGCGCTTGCACTACCGTGAAGAAGCGTGCTCGCAATACTTCTCAGGATAACTATACTGACAAAAGCGGGACCGAAACCTTCAGCTAGGTAAACTGAGCTTTCGTAGAGTAGATTCTCCGTGGCTGCGAATCCGAGACCACACGCTGCTCCGAACACCAGCCCCGCCTCTATATCCGTGAGAGATCTTTTAACAGAAAACACACCCAAAACTTTGGTGAACTCTTCTACGAAAGGCGCTATGATAACGACTATTATAAGTGTACGAACGGCCTCATCCTCTAAAAATTCATATTCACGCTGTAACTCTGGTGCGGATATGACTCCCACGAAGATCAACGATAAAACAAGCGCAAATAAGACGGAAAGACCCGCTCCCCATAAAAAAGTCCTAGAGAGATCTGACCAACTCTTCTTCCCATACCTCTCCGCATTTCTTATCCAGATAAGATATATGAGAGACGGGATAAAAGCGGATCCTACGAGTATCAAGATCGTTATAAGTAGCTCCTGGTTCATTCTGTGAGGACAAAAGAGGGAGTAGATAAATAAATTTTCGTCATACGCCTTACCTTACCATCTCATCTACCCATCCTAAATATTCCTCACTCCCCCGAATTATCGGAAGGGCGATGATCTCCGGATTTTCGTAACTGTGTATGTCTTTGATCTTTCTCTCAACGTCCCTGAACTCGTCAGAACGTGTCTTCACAAAGCATATCCATTCTTCATCCTCTACCAACTCACCTTCCCATATATATGTGCTCTTTATAGGACCATAGACCTGAACGCATGCACCCAGGTTTTGTTCGATCAGCTTTTTTGAGATCTCCTTGGCTTCGTGCTCACTTCCGGTCGTGGTCAAAATCATCACGAATTCCTGATCCATTTTTTTTCACCCTAACATGTCTCAAATCCACTCTAAAAAGTTTTTTGCATCTCTAACAGCTTCCAAGACATCTTCGTCCGCTTCCGTATCTTCCATCTCAAATATATCTTCTCTGATCTCTTCAAGATCGATTTCTTCGCCAACATCAGAGATAATCTTCCCCAATGTTCTGACCGATCTTACCCTCACCCACTTATCATTATCTCTCAATCTTTCACGCAGTTTTCTGATAACTCTTTTTCTGTTTCGCTTGTTAAGTTCCGTGATTTGCACATTACCAAAGGCCTCGGCAGCTTTTTGTCTGATTTTCCATCTCTCTGAGTCGAGGGCAGTTATCAGATCATCCGCATATGATGAAAAACCTGCTTTAGCCATCGAAACGGAGACAAAGATATCTTTATCTTCGCTGATCTCATCGAGTTCTTTTTCTAGATTTTCTAAGATGTCTTTTGAGATTCCTGATAAGGATTCGGAGATAGACCACAGTACTCTTGGGTGGTCCTCCTTTTCGAGTTGATCTAAAAGTAATCTGGCAGACTTCTCTATATCGATCGTTTCCAATGCGTCGGCGGCAGCGATCCTTACATTCGGTTCCTCATCATCGATCTTACCTTTTATCGCTTCAAGCGCCCTGTCCTTGTCGACCGTGCCCACACTTCTGAGAGCAGCTTCCACAACGTACTTATTTTCATCTTCCAGCCTTTCCACAAGATGAGGTATGTGCTCAACATCTCCCCTATAACCTAATATCTTGGCGGCCTCCTCTCTTATCCTCCAGCTTTCATCTTCAAGGGCATCGATTAGTATCGAATTTGCATTTTCGCTCCTGATGTTCTTTATCCCTTGGACAGCTATCTCCCTCATCTCCTGGTCTCCACCATGATATATCTTTTCAAGAGGTTTTAAGGCCTTTTCAGTTCCTATATTGCTAATAGCTCTAGCTGCGTTCTTTTTGAGTTCCTCATATTCCAGATATTTTTTTAACTCGGAAATCATATCTTCGTCCCCCATCTCTCCAAGCGAGTCGATAGCCTTTTTTCTGACTTCCACCTCTTTGTCGGTGATCAAGGAACAGAGTTTTTCTTTGATTTCTTCGTCTGGGAAATCTCTCATAGCGATAGCAGCGTCGTGCCTCACCTCCCAATCTTCGTCCTCCGCCGCTTCTTTCAGAGTTGTCTTGCACTCTTCACTTTTGAAATGGCTCAAAGCTAAAGCCGCATTAGCTCTTACGGTCGCGTCTGGATCCTCCTTTAACCGTTCTATAAGATAGGGGAGAGCTTCCTTCGAACCGATCATTCCAAGGGCTTTTACCGCTTCCTCTCTTATCTGAGCTTCATTTTCTTGGAGAAGATCGATAAGTTTTCCTATTTCCTTCTCCTCTTTCAACTCCTCTATCTCGTCTATCATATCTATCTGATTCTCTTTTGAATCTCTTCTCTTAGTATCTTGCTTACCTTTTCACCGTCGGCTTTACCTTTTAGATCCTCCATAACCACTCCCATCAATGGGCCTACAGCCCCCATCTCTCTTTCCTCCACAAAGTCGATCCTATCTTCTATAACTTCTATGATGATCTGCCTGATATCCTCATCATCAACAGCCTCGAGTCCAGCACTTTTGACCGCCTCATCGACGGTCTTTCCCTCAGCGATCTCTCTTAATAGGTCAGGTATACCTTCTTTAGCAAATTCACCCGAATCGTATCTATGAAAAACGTTGAAGAGTTTCTTTTTCTTTATCTGATCAGTATCGTAGCCTTCCTTATCAAGATCTGGGTACGTATGTAAGAACGTGTTTGCGACCACAGCAGGATCCTCGCATCTCTCTAAACACTCCTCGAACAGAACATCGTAGCCTTTCTTGAATAACTGCTCGCTCTGCTGTTCATTCAGGCCGTATTCTTTTTGGAATCTTTCTATCTTCTCTTCGGGTCTCTCGGGTAGGTGTTTCCTTAACTTCTCCAATCTTTCTCCATCGATGCTCTTCGGTGGTATATCCGTTTCAGGATACATCCTAGCCTCTCCCGCTAGAGGCCTCATGAATACAGTCGTTCCGTCGGGCCGAGCTTGCCTAGTTTCTTCTGGAACACCTTCAAGAGCCGTCTTCGCTCTTTCGATGACTTTCTCTAGGGCGGCCTCAGCCTGTTCTTTTTTAGCCGTGACGAGAGCGAAGGCATCATCTTCATCTAGGTCAAGTTCTTCTTCGATCGATTCGATCTCTTTCATTTCTATGCCGTACTTGGGCAGTTCATCGCTGTGGAATATTCCGGCGACTCCAGTCTTTTTGGCGTACTCCGCCAGGTCTGGCCCTAATAGAGCTTCTCCTTCCTCACCTCTCAATTGTCCATCGAAGCCCGCGAGTTCGACCGCATATACTCCCTTTCCAGATTCAATATTACCTTCGATTATCCCGCTCTCGCATTCTTCAAAGGCTTCAGTAACATCGTGTATCTTATCTTTTACCTTCGCCCCTCTCGAATCGAGCGTCTTTTTTATATCTAAGAGCCTGATCTGCCTTTCTACCTCTTTTTCAACATAATCAGGGATCATGTCCAATTCCTGAACACCTTTCATCTCCACCCTAGCTCCTTCCTCTATAGATACGTTCAGGTCTTCTCTTATACTTCCTATACCTCTTTTCACTTTTTTCGTACCTCTGAAAAGACCTCCGATCTTCTGAGCGACTTCTTTCGCCTCTTCAGGAGAGTTCATATCAGGATCAGTAGCTATCTCGACCAAAGGGATCCCCAATCTATCCAATCGATATACTTTTTCACCTTCTTTTTCTTCTATACTTCTAGCTGCATCCTCCTCAAGACACATGGTCGGGATCCCAATCTCTTTATCATTGACTTTTAAAGATCCTTCGGTAGCTATAAGCGCGGTCCTCTGGAAACCTGTCGTATTGGATCCATCGATGACGATCTTCCTCATGAAATCGATCTCGTCCACGATATTCGCATCGGTGTAAAGGGCCATGGTCAACGCCAGATCTAAAGCCTCCTTATCGGGGCCCTCTGGAGGTTCCTCGTCCAATTCGACGAGACAGCTGGATCTTTCTGGAGACTGATATCTGAACTTCAGCCCTTTCTGTGCCTCCATGAGGGCAGCTTCATCGACCTCTCCCAACTCGCTCTCAGTGGGTCTTAGATCCCTGATGACTTCTATACCTTCGTCTTCCACCAATTCTGAGTCGCAACTGCAGAACAACTTTTTGGTATCCAGCTGTTGATGTATCTCAAGGCCGACTCTCAAACCAAGTTTGCTGTAATCTCTCTCCATATTATCACCTTACTCTCCTGTCTGTTATCTCTCCAGACATATTTTTCTTCATGATCTCTTCAGTATCCTCTTCAAGACTCAGAGCCCACATGAGTTTGACCATAGCGGTCTCAGGAAGCATGTCTTTTCCCGGGATAACGCCTGCTTCTAAAAGTTCTCTCCCGGCGGAATAAACGTTCATGTTGACCGTACCGAAAAGACACTGGCTCGTCATTATCACGGGAGTTCCTCCTTCGATAAGATCTTTTAGGTCCTGTACTAGATCTGTCCTGATATGACCCAAGCCCGTGCCCGCTATAACTACCCCTTTTTTATCACCAGCTCTTTTGATATCTTCCTCATCCATAGCGGGATTCGCATACAAAAGTGAAACATCATCAACTATATCTCCCCTTCTAACCAGCTCTTTTTCTGCAGGTTTGAAATTCTCTTCGAATTCGACTTCGCCCGTGGTTGGATTTACTCTCCCAACCGGAGTTTCATTAACGGACTCGAAAGCATCTCTTCTGCTTGTATGCATCTTCCTTACTTTAGGACCTCTATGTATGGCACATCTTTCATCTGAGATCGAGTCGTGCATCACGACGAAGACGCCTGGATTTTCACTCTTTGCCACTTCGATTGCTCCTAAAAGGTTTAGATGAGCATCGCTCGACGGTCTGTCGCTGGAACGCTGAGATCCTACCAACACAACAGGAGAGGAAAGACCTTCCAAAAGAAAAGAGAGTGCTGCGGCTGTATAACCCAAGGTATCAGTACCGTGGGAGATAACTATGCCTTCTGACCCTCCCTCCAGCTTCTCTACAACTCTATCTGCGATGGTGATCCAGTCATTCGGTTGAAGATCTTCGCTCAGTTTGCTGAAAACTATATCAACTTCCGGATTGCATCTTTCTGCGATCTCTGGGTTGGAATAAAGAACGTCGTCGGCGTCCTGTGCCGGATGGACTGCTCCAGTCTTGTATTCAACGTAGCTAGCTATGGTCCCTCCGGTACCGAGTATGGATATTTTAGGTTTTTCTTTGTCTCTCTCTACTTTCTTCTCGCTCCTTTTGGGTCTCTCACTCTTCTTTTCGATCAACCTGATTTTTATATCATCATCCGCCTCGATCCCTATATTGTAACCATTATCCAGTTTAAGAGTGATGATATTCTCTCCGCTGAAACGATGATGTGGCATCAAAATACCTTCATAGATTCTATCATCTTTTTCTAGCTTTATCCTATCGCCCTCTACGATGTTTTCTGGTAGTTCTCTGACCATCTTATCTGCAATGTATAAGTAGAGGGAACTAAAAACAATTTTTGTTATATCTAACGGGAGAAGATTTGGCAAGGTATTTTATAATCCCTGATATTTCCTGTTTGCAGACGAATGCAAATTAAGGTGATATTATATGGATGAAAGGATCGAAGAACATGCAAAGATCTTGGTAGAATGGAGTACTAAGATAGAGGAAGGCGACAACGTGGTCATCAAGGCGAATGAAGAGTCGAAGGAACTGGTTATAGCCTTGGAGAAAGAGATAGCTAAAAAAGGAGCTAAACCCATCACCCTATATTCCTCAAATGAAGCGAAGCGAGCATATTTTAAAAACTTTGAAGGAGAATTTGAGACACCAGAACACCTTCTAGCTCTGGTTGAGGAGACTGACGTTCTCATAGGGATCAGTTCTGACCCCAATCTAAGAGCCATGAGCGATGTATCTGGTAAGACATTGGCCGAATACTCAAAGGCGCATAAACCTATAAGCGAGGAACAATTATCTAAAAGATGGTGTGGAACACAGCATCCAACAAATGCACAAGCTCAGATGGCCGGTATGTCTTTAGATGAATACAAGGATTTCGTTTATAATGCTGTATTGCGTGATTGGCAGGAAGTGCACGATCTCCAAGAAGAGTTGAAAGTAAAATTGGATGAAGGCGAAGAGGTATACATCGAAGGACCAGAAACAGAACTCACCATGAATATCGATGGGATGTTAGGTGTGAATTCCGATGGTGAGAATAATATGCCCAGTGGTGAAGTGTTCACTGCTCCAGTCGTTGATAGCGTCAAAGGCGAGATACTTTTCGATAAACCTTTGATACATCAGGGTAAAGAGATCAACGGTGTAAAGTTGAAATTCGAAGATGGTAAAGTTGTTGAATTTTCCGCCGAACAAAATGAAGAGGCTTTGGAAGATATACTAGATACGGACGAAGGAGCTAAAAGATTAGGTGAGCTAGGTATCGGGACTAACCGTGGGATCGACGTTTTCACCAAGAATATGCTGTTCGACGAAAAGATGGGAGATACTATACATCTAGCGCTTGGAAGGTCTTACCCAAAATGTGTTGGAGATGATAGAGAAAAGAACGAAAGCGCAGTACATGTCGACATGATAAAAGATATGAGTGAGGGTGTCCTCAAAGTGGATGACGAAGTGATAATAGAGAACGGTAAATTCTTCTGGGAGACGTAGAAGGAAAACAAAACGTTTTTAGACCGAAAACCTCTTTTTTATTTTATGACATACGATCCTCCATTTTGGGAAGAGCCCAAAAAAACGGATTTTGAGAGTGAAGTGAAAGATATTGAAGGCGATAAGATCATATTGGAGAAGACATATTTTCACCCTGAAGAAGGCGGACAGCCACCAGATAAGGGAACGTTGGGTGGTCATGAGGTCAAAGACGTACAGAAGATAGGTCAAGATATAGTTCACTATTTGAAGGATCATGATCTGAAAGTGGGAGATGTGGTTGAAGGAAGGATAGACGAAGATTTCAGAAAAACCTGCATGCAAGGGCATACAGGGGCACATATCGTTTATGGTGCAGGAAGAGAGGTCATGGGGAAGGTAAGCTATGCAGGATTCGATATCGGCGAGAAAAAGGCCAGGATTGATTTTGAAACAGAAACTCACATCGATAAAAAAAAGATGCTGAAATTGGAAGAACTGTGCAATAGAGTAATTCTAGAAAACCGACCCGTAACTTGGAAGGTATTGGATAGGAGAGAAATCGAGAGGTCCGATGAGATCGCCTTCGCGAAGGAGATACCTGAAGGAGAAAAGGTGAGGATCATCGAGGTAGAAGATTGGGATAGAGGTGTGTGTAGCGGGACGCACCTTGAGACCACATTAGAAGTCGGTAGGATAAGAGTAGAGGGTAAAAAGAAACTTCAAGAAGGCGTAACGAGAATAATTTTTTCCTTTGGCGAGGAAGCTTTGAGAAGAGATTATCGAGAGGAGAGATCCGTTCTGAGAGCCTTGGAAGCTTTAGATACTAATAAGATGGACCTCCCGAGAGAGATAAGTCAATTAAAAGATAAGTTAGATAAGTTAGAGAAAAAAGTAGAGCGGTTGGAATCCGATAAGATAGAAAGAGAATTAGAAGAATTTGAGAGGTTCGAGAGAGAGAGTTATAACCTTCTAGTGCAGACAGTTTCTACAGAAGATTCCGAGATGCTGTCTCATAAGGCGAAAGACGAGGTCGGAGAGGATGAAGTGATGGTGATAATCAACGAGCGTGGATCTTTGAGCGTAGTTATTGGAGTAGGGGAAATGGTTGAAGAAGCGAACGCGAACGGTCTCATTCAAGCGATAGGCCAGAAATTCGGCGGAGGGGGAGGAGGGACCTCTGATTTCGCTCAAGGCGGTGGTTTTGAAGTAGATGTAGAAGAATTGAAGGATTTTTTGATCGAACATACGGAATGAGTTGACGTAGATGAATGAAGACGATCTACTTGATTTCGCAAAAGAGACGGTCGGATCTGTAGTTGGAGATCTAAAGAAAAATATCCATAATAGCTTGAAAATCCAATACAAGGCCAAGTTCGATCTTTACACCGAGATGGATAAATGGGTAGAAAATGAAATTATGAGAGCTATAAGAGAGAATTTCCCCGAACACGATATTGTTACTGAAGAGGCTGATACCGTGAATGGAAAAAGCGATCATGTATGGTACATAGATCCTATAAGCGGAAGTACAAATTACGCCCACGGTATTCCCATCTACGGGATTTCCCTGGCATTGGAAGTGAGAGAGAATATCGAGATTGGTGCTATCTATAATTCCGTTGAAGACGAAATTTTCTATGCTGAGAGAGGTAAAGGCGCTTATGTAGAAGGCGAGAAGCTTTCTGTTTCGGATGTTGAAGAGATTCAAAAATCCACTGTTTCTACAAGTTTTCCTTACAACAAAAGTGGTAGGAACAAAAATCTAGCGTATTTCAAAAGAATCGCACCTGAAGTAGAGGGTGTAAGAAGAACAGGCTCAGTTTCAGTGGATCTTTCCTACCTCGCTCACGGATCTCTAGATGCATTTTGGGCTGTGGGGCTTAAATCATGGGATACTGCAGCTTGTTGGCTTCTGGTCGAGGAGAGTGGTGGAAGAGTAAGCAGGATAAACGGTCAAAAATACGAATTGGAGAGAGAATCAATCCTCGTTTCGAACGGAAAAACACATGAGGATATGGTAAGACTTTTGAACGGATGAAAACCTTTCAAATAGTTCATCTCTGCAGACATTTTATAGGTTTTATATCATGTATTTTCCCTGACAAAAGCAAATTCTAATTCTCTATCTTCATGCATTAAGTAGGTGCTAGTCATCTTCACTGGAAAAATCGTACCATCTTTTCCCTCCTGCTCGGTTTCAGATGTTATCGATTTCTCTTCTTTGAGTCTCTCCCAAAAATCCTCCCTTTCATCTTCTTGAAAGCTGGAGAATAACTCGCATATATTTATATCCTGGAGCTCATTTTTATCATATCCCAACATATTTCTGACAGTTTTATTCCCATACAATATTCTCCCGTCAGGAGCTATACAAAAGATGCCGTCTTCTGACCTTTCTATGATATCACGGATAAACTCCGTGGTCTTTTCGTTCTCGTATTTTTTGACTTCTTCAAGTATCTCTTTCGCCAATAGATCAAACTGTCCCACTGGTTCTTCCTGTTTTTTATCATAAAGAGTTAGCTCTTCTTTTTTCCAAATGTATTTGTTAGCCCCCAAGTTCAAGGCGTTCATGGCTACCTCTTCCCAACCTCTGCCAGTGAATATTATAAAAGGGGTACTGTTATCTTTTTCTTCTCTCAAAATTCTGAGAAATTCGATACCATCCTTCTCGGGCATACGATAATCCGAAACTATCACATCGATATCTTTATTCTCTATACATCTCAATGCGTCCTCAACAGTTTCTGAGATCTCTATCACGAAACGGTCATCTTTTTCTTTCAAGATGGACTTCGCCTGCTCTAAAAAGTCGACCTCGTTATCTACTAAGAGTACGTTTATCTCCTCCAACTTCATCTGCCTCCTCCAATACAATTACGTTTAATTCAGTTATAAGTAATTTGGGGTTTGATATGAATGATTTTCCAATATGGACCGACCTTATTCAATACTTGAAAGTCGGATTTAACGAGAAGAAAATTTCACAGATAGTCTTCTTCGAAGTAAATAGGTCTTTTCCTATCCTCCGTATCTCCTTCCATCCCCTCTGTTATTTTTTTCTTTTTGATCCATGGCCATATCCTCGAGATATGATCTGTTCTGATATAGACCTCTTTCAGGTTTACATGACTCCAATTGGCGAATCCTGCTTTTTTGTCATCTTTACTTTTTTCCCTGAATTTTTTAGAACCAACCGATATTTCTTTCCAATCGATATCCTCAAAACTAGACTGCAAGACTTTTGTCAAGACCAAAGTTTTTTTATCGAATTCTTTCAATTCACCAAGGAATCCCAAACCATCGTCCATAACTACTAGAACGTCCTTGTTCTCCAAACCATTCAATTTCTTTTCCAATAGTCCTTCCAACATACTTATTCCTCTTTCTAGAATTTTATAGTATCATCAGTACTAATAATTTTGGATGTTGTAAATCAGGGCTCCGTAGATGATAGTAGAGAATTTTGAAAAACCCCCTTTGTATCATCACCGTCTAATATAATCCAGAGTTGAAATGTTTATATACTGCGATGGCATTCGCAGTAATATGAAATCTTTAACCGATTTTGCATTAAATCAGGAATACAAACGCTTAGCAAAACTAGGGGACAAGTTGAACGAGGTAAAATCGTTGATCGATTGGGAGGCTTTTAGACCGATCATCGCAGATATGTACAATAACAAAACTGAAAAGGGAGGCCGTCCAAACGAAGATGAAGTGGTGATGATAAAGTTACTGGTTCTTCAAGAATGGCACGGTCTTTCTGATCCGGAGTTAGAAAGACAGGCCGTTGATAGAATATCATTCAGAAAATTCTTAGATTTCCCTGATTCGATACCAGATTTCTCAAC
>SL_8KL_010_SEDDRAFT_10002533_pt1 | contig 15394 bp, 12 predicted proteins | sample SodLakKL_010_SED_4_FD_11160 | JGI IMG/M metagenome (IMG submission 11160) | reverse complement strand
ATCTACGAGATTACACCAAGAACGACAGAGATGCATGGAGGCTGATCGAATATATTGAAAAGATACTTTCAAAGCACGGAATGCCAGAACCAAAAAAAGAAGATGATGAGCAGGAAGAAAAACTCAGGAGAAGAGCTGCCTCTGTCGGAGCACGATTTTTTCCGATCAGGCAGGCCCATATAGGCTCGGATAAAGCTCCAGCAGTTATCAGTTCTTTCAAAGAAGAGTTAGAGGAAAGAGATATTTCTTTTAGGACTAAAACGGAAGTGAAAGATATCCTTTTCGAAGATGATGAATGCAGAGGAGTAATAACTACTGAGGGAGAGGAAATACGTGCGGAACGTGTTATATTAGCTCCCGGTAGAGTAGGGATAGATTGGGTTCAAAATCTTACTGAGAGGCTTCCACTAGAGTCTGATTTCGCTCCTATCGATATCGGTGTAAGAGTCGAGGTGCCTAGCATAATCATGGATCCAGTTATAGAAGTTAATCGTGATCCAAAGTTTCATCTCTACACAAAAAGTTACGACGACTTCGTGAGGACTTTTTGTACCAATCACCGAGGTTTCGTTGTCAAGGAAAAATATGACGGATTTATAGGGGTAAACGGTCATTCTATGAAGGATAAAGAGACGGATAAGACCAACTTCGCTTTTTTGGTCAGAACTCATCTAACAGAACCGCTGGAAAACACGACAAAATACGGAAAGGCCATAGCTCAATTAGCTACAACGATAGGTGGAGGAAAACCTATTGTGCAGAGGATGGGTGATCTGAGAGATGGAAGAAGATCGACACACAGCAGGATCGATAGGAATCCAGTCCAACCGACTTTGAGCGATTACACGCCTGGAGATATCTCCATGGCTTTACCCGAAAGAGCGGTGATCGACATAAAAGAGGGACTTGGAATGTTGAACGAGATAATACCTGGGGTGGATTCGGGCGCTACGTTGTTGTATGCACCAGAGATAAAATTCTACGCGAACCACCTAAAAGTGGATGATGGTCTCCAGACTTCAATACCGAACTTGTACGCTGCGGGAGATGGGGCTGGTCTTTCGCATGACATAGTCAACGCAGCAGCTACCGGAATTCTAGCAGGAAGAAGTATCAGGAAAAAGTTGAGGTGAAGGTCTTTTATTTTTCAAGTCGTGATTGTTGATATTTTTTATAGATTGAAAACCAACACTCTATTCAAAGACTAGAGCTCATATCTTCATCCGTAACAATCAATCCTATCAACTAATCTTTAATTTCGATCTTATCTCCCTCCGCCATGAACACAATCATACTATCAACTGCAATACAGTGATTTTAGAGTCGGATCTTATCAAAAGGTTTAAACCTGTGATTCTTTATTATTTCTAATAAATCTGAGTGAGAGGGGATGAAAAACAAAGTATATATCTTCACCATCTCTTTCCTGCTGATCACCAGCGGCATGATGGTGGTCCTGGGTGAGGAGGAACCTGATAGGTCAGTAGAAGCTATAGAAAAATCTGAATCTATACGCGAAATCTATGATTGGCACGACTTAGACGAGGTAAGGGATGATTTAGATGGAGATTATGTTTTGATGAACGATCTGAACAAAGAAACTGATGGATACGATAAGTTAGCTTCTGAAAATGCTAATGAACTAAATGATAGAGGGAAATGGGAGGAAAATACCACTTATGAGGTAAATGATTTAATTGAATATGACGGGGACAACTATTACTGTAAAGAGGATCATGAAAGTCCGAGCGATTTTAGTATGACATATAGACTCACTTATTGGCGACAAACGGGAAAAGAAGGAGGGGACGGATTGGGATGGGACCCGATAGGGGAGTGGTCTGATGAAATGTTCAATGGAAGTTTTGATGGAAACGGATATGAGGTGAAGAATCTTTACATCGATAGAGAAGAAGGTCGAATTGGGTTGTTTGGTACAATAGACGATGAAGCGTATATTACCGATTTGAGAGTAGTAGATGCAAATATAAGCGGAGGGGGTGGTGTCGGAACAATTGTAGGGCAAAATAGGGGAACGGTCAAAGGATCATATGCAGACGGAGAATTATCCGGGACACGTAGATGGACAGGAGGACTTGCAGGAGAGAACAGAGAGGGTATAATCATGAATTCTTCTGCATCAGTGGAAGTGACCGGGGATCTGCACACAGGTGTTCTGGTGGGATTTAACAGCGGTACGGTCAGGCAATCCTCTGCCGATGGAGAGGTGACAGGATGGGGTCGTGTTGGTGGATTGGTGGGAACGAATGAAGGCATCGTTGAAACTTCCTATGCTTCATCAGAGAGCACTGGAGAAAATTGGGGAGTTGGTGGATTGGTAGGAGCTAATGAGGGGATAGTAGATGACACCTACGCAACAGGAGAGATGAATGGAAAAGAGGGAATTGGCGGACTGGTAGGGAGTAACCGGGATGGTAGAATTTCCCAATCATATGCTGATGGAAATGTGAGTGGAGTGGATGAAATTGGTGGACTCGTAGGAAGAAACCCTAGCATTGTAGAGAACTCATTTTATTATGAAGATATGCCCGAGTGTAGCGTAGAAGGATACAATAGTTTACCTTTAACCGATAAAGAATTTGGTTCTATCAGCACTTTTGAATCCGCTGAGTGGAATATAAAGATGATCGATACTGATAGAAATAGACCATTCCTCGCCTGGGAAGAAGGCGATACTAATCCTACTTGGTACATAAAAGAGACAGAACGGACATACAATCTTACCATTGAGGTAGAAGGAGAAGGCGATACTGATCCCCCAAAAGGTACTCAAACATATTATGAACACGGGAAAATAGTTATTGAGGCTATTTCTGCAGAGGGTTGGTATTTCCTTGAATGGACAGGAAATTATACTGAATCAAAAGAAGAAATAACCATTTCCATGGACTACAATTATCAGGTAACAGTACATTTTGAAAAGGTCTCACTGCAGATTTATGACTGGTATGATCTCCAAGATATTCAGCATCATCTAGATGGAGAGTACACCCTAATGAGAAATTTGGATGAGGATACTGAAGGATATGATGAGCTTGTTGATACAGAAAAAGGTTGGGAACCGATCGGAGATTATGAACAACCCTTCACTGGAGAATTTGAAGGTAATAATAATAAAATAAGCGATTTGTTTTCGAGAAGACCTATTAGAGATACAGGATTTTACGTAGGACTTTTTGGTAATGTAGAAGGTGGTTCTATAACTAATATAACTCTTCAAGATATTAGTATAAGAGGATATCGATTTGTAGGAGGGTTAGCAGGGAACATTGAAGAAGGAGTTATAGAAAATTCATGTGTCGAAGGTGAAATAATCGGGGAAGACGATTTTAGGACATGGATCGGCGGGCTAATTGGACATATTGAAGATAGCTCAGTGAAAAACTCGAGTGCTCTTGGAAATGTAAGTGGAGATAGAAAAACCGGAGGATTAGTCGGAGAGAGCAGACTTAGTGAAATAGTCAACTCCAGTGCATCTGTTGATATTTGTGGGGATAGAGAAATAGGGGGTTTGATCGGTTACAATATAGGAAGTGAAGTTTCCAGGAGCTATTCAACTGGTTCAGTGAATGGAAATAGGAGAGTTGGTGGACTGATAGGGTGGAATGGAAGACAAACTGCAGCGGTTTCATATTCTTATTCAGCTGGCAATGTTACTGGAAGTGAAAAAATAGGTGGACTGATCGGAGAAAATCAGGGAAATGTTACTGATTCCTATGCTACCGGAGAGGTGAAAGGCGATACTAGAGTTGGAGGGTTGATAGGACAATTAGGAGATATTGATAAAATAATGATTGGACATGAGATTTATATCAGCGAGTATCCTGGTCATATCGAATCATCTTACTCGGTAGGGAATGTGACAGGTGAGAACAAGACCTCTACTGGAGGATTAATAGGTTATAACAAGACTGGAGAGTGTTTGAATTGCTTCTGGGATACAATGAGGTCAAGTCAAAATGAGAGTGACGGCGGTACAGGACTTACCACGGAAAAGATGGTCAGAGAAGAGACTTTCACCGATGCAGATTGGGACTTTGAAGAAGATTGGAAAATAATAGAGGAAGAGACCTATCCTTTCCTCCAGTGGCAGGAGGAAGATACTTATCCTTATCTAGAAACGTTTGAGGACGGGGAAGAAGGTGAAAAGATCTCAGGATTCTCAACGGTCCTTCTCTTATTATCATCTGTCATAGCCGTGATCATCTATAGAAAAAAGGTGTTGATTTCTTTATAATTAATCTCTGATCAAGATCTTTCTTCCGACAAGATCGGAGATCTTCAAAGATTGTAATCCATTATTCTCATATATCAAGAATTGACCTTTCAACCCTACCGTCTCGCCTTCATGCCGTCCAGGGACCGGTCTCAATCTAGGCTTAGCTCTCAGCGGTAGATCTATAGGATAATCATCTAAAAATACCAGGTCCCCCACAGGGATGCGGTTCTTCACTCCTCTATACTTCCTCTCAATAATTTTCCTATCGACTCTTCTCGCCATCCCTTTCAGCTTCTTTTTAGAACTAATCCTCTGAGAAATGTCTAGCTTTTCACTCAACCTTTTTTCTTCTTCTCTAGCTTTCTTCCTATCTTCCACGGTTGAGAGGAGTGCGTAAGCATCCGCTCCCTGCTCTATCAACCTTTTTCTCAAGCGATCTTTCTTGGTCATCCCTACCTTGGGTAAAATTCCATGAAAAGCTAGATAGACCGCGTGAGTTTCATCACAGAAGCCGCCTTCACACTCTTCGCAGTCTTGAGGCTCGAATATACATTCTAGGTTTGGAATCGTTTCGGGTGCGCATTCCTCACACTGTCTAAACCTATCAACGATCCTCTCCTCAGGACAGGGCGTATATCCTTCTTCAAAGCTTCCAACGCATATCTTCTCCTGCGATACATTGAATTTAATCTCATCTGTATCTATAATTTCGAGGGAATTCCCATCGTAAACTTTCATTTCGTGGTCAAAACCATCCCACACAGAGGAGATCACGTGCACGTCTCGCATTTCCCCTTCTTTATCCCTTTCGGTCAGCAGCTCAATAGGTTTTCTATACACGGATTAAACACTTTTTTCTACAATATATCGGTTTCGGGGGAATTTACTTAAGTTTCCTCGGTTTTTTAGAAGTGATGAAGTACAAGACTATTCAGGATACCGTGCACGGAAGCGTAAAATTCAGTGGACTTTTCCTGGAACTCATCGATTGTCCTGAGATCCAAAGGTTGCGAGGGATAAAACAGCTCGGTCTCACCAATCTGGTCTTCCCAGGAGCGAACCACACAAGGTTGGAACATTCCATAGGAGCTTATCACGTCGCCGAAAAGATGGCTCAACAGCTTCAATTGGAAGAACAGGAGAAGAAAACTGTCAAAGCCGCTGCACTTCTGCACGATGTGGGACATGCCCCGTTCAGTCATACCCTAGAATTCATCATCGAAAGTGAAAGGGATCAAGATCATATGGACGTGACACAGGAACTGATCAAAGGAGATCGTAAAATAGATGACAGAGATTATCCCATCATACCAGAAATTTTAGAAAATCACGACATAGACCCAAAAAAAGTAGCGGAACTGGTAAAGGAAAAACCTGATCATGTAAAGATAACGGATTTCAACATTCACGAAGAGCAGGGTTATTTTGGCGAAGAGAAATATATGTACCAGATGATACACGGGTCTTTAGACGTTGACCAGCTTGACTACCTCCTAAGAGACTCGCACTACACCGGAGCGGCCCACGGTATCATAGATATGGAAAGACTGATCCAAACCGTCGAGATCCACAACGGCAATCTCGTGGTCTCAAAAGGTGGTGTGGCAGCCGTCGAAGGCATGTTAGTTGCTAGAGGATTGATGTACTCATCCGTTTATTTTCATAAAACTGCTCGCATAGCAGAACTGATGTTCGCAAAAGCGGTCCATGGGATGGAAAATCAGCCTGAAAGCCTTTTCAGTATGACCGATCGAGAGTTTTTGGATTTTTTGGAGAGAGAAGGTGGTTTCCAACAAGAAGTGGTAGAACGTTTAAAATACAGACAGCTTTACAAAAAATGCTTGAGTTTGAGCAGAGAAAAATTAGCTAAAGCTAAAGGTATAGATTTAGAGGACATAGGAAAGTTAAAAAATATAAGAGAGCTTGAGAGGAGAATAGCTTCCCGAGGAAAAATAGATGAAAACAAGGTTTTAGTTGATGTACCTTACGAAGAGGTCAAACTATCGGAACCTAGGCTATCAAAAACAGGGATCAAAATACTCGACGATGGAAAACTAGCGCCTCTCTCCAAATATAGTCCTCTTGCTCGAGCGTTGCAGAGACGGCCTACTCAAACTTGGGCGATGATGGTTTCCTGTCCGACGGAAATGAGAGAGAGGATGGGAGAAAAGGCAAAAAAAGAGATTACGAGTGGGTAAAAGGTGATTTTTACTCACTAAAAAGCGAAACCTTTTAAAACTAACGGTCTCTAATACCTATATGGATGGGATAAGTCTGACAGAAGCAGAAGTGGACGAAGACACTCTAGCCGAAGAAGACCAGTCCTATGGTCGGGTTGGAGTCACTTTTGGCGACGTTGGAACTACATCGCTCAAATTCAACGTTTCTTCACAGGTGGATAAAGGTGAGTATATCCAGATAGCACATCCTGATATAGGATGGGTTCTGGGCCAGATAGACAAGATAGAGAGGCAAAGCGATCTTTCTCTCGATAGAGCCCAAGAATTGAACGACGGAAAAGAAGTCGACATCGATGATACTGTTGTCGCCAAGGTTAATATAATCGGCTATAGAGATGACGACGGTCTTTTGAGAATACCTGGTAATCCATTCAGAGCTGGTGAACCCATATATATTGCAGAAGAAGACCTGATAAGAAACGTCTTGGGTCTAAAAAGGACCATGGAAGGAGCTTTTATAGGAAAGTTGAGAGGACACGATATAAAAGTGAACATGAATATAAATGCCATCGCTCAAAAACATCTTTCAGTTTTAGCGAAGACCGGCAGTGGAAAAAGCTACACTACGGGTGTATTGATAGAAGAGATGCTCAAAAATGACGTTACCATGGTGATCCTCGATCCGCACGGTGAATACTCCTCGTTAGCAAAACCCGGAAAGGCCGTGAGTTCCGACAAATTTGACATAGAACCTAGAGGATATGGAGACAAAATCAGCGAATTTTCTCCGAACCCAGAGATAAATAAGGACGCTCAGCCATTGAAATTTACTTTCCGGAACATGGATACTAAAGATATACTAGAAATGTGTGGGCTGAGCAAAAGGCAGACTTACGTTAACAGTCTTGAAAGTGCTAAATCAAAACTTGCCACTACACAGGGTGATTTCACCATAAGCGAAGTGATTAGACTGCTGAAAGGTAATGAAGAGGATAATTCTACCACTCTGATCAAAGGTCTAGAAAATCTAAAAGAAAAAAAATTATTCGCAGGAAAAGGTTCCCGGCTGGATGAAATTGTAGATGAAGGCAGAGCCTCGATAATAAATCTTAGAGGAACACCTCCAGATATGCAGGGATTCATAGTCGATAAACTCGCCTCATCCATATTTGAACTCAGGAAGAGAGAAAAAGTGCCTCCGCTTATAATATTTGCTGAGGAAGCACACAATTTCTGCCCTCAAAGAGGGAAAGTAGAATGTTCCGACACGTTCAAAACGTTGGCTTCTGAAGGTAGGAAGTTCGGTTTAGGCTTAGGTATAATAACACAGAGACCGGCTAAAGTGGACAAAAACGTATTGAGTCAATGCAATACTCAGATAATACTGAAAGTTACGAATCCGAACGATCTCACAGCTATTGAAAAGTCAGTTGAAGGGATGACCAAAGGAATGAAAGAGGAGATCAGCCGCCTACCAGTAGGAGAAGCTATAATATCCGGTGCCGGCCTCTCGGAGCCTCTGTTGGTTCAGGTCAGGCCTAGAGAGACTAAGGATGGGGGAGAATCGGTTACCGTCATATGAGAGGTTGATCATGGTCTCTAAAGAGCATGTTGAAGAGTATATCTCAAAAACAGAGGAAGCTCTCGATAAGATGGATATAACTCAACCAGAAAGATCTCATCTTTTCAATATTGCGGAAGATTTTCTCGAAATGGCAGAATCTTATTATGAAGATGCGTGTCATTTTTATGAAGAAGGTGAATTAGATACCGCCTTCGCGTGTATAAACTATGCCCACGGTTGGATTGATGCAGGAGCTAGATTGGGACTGTTCGATACCGGCGGAGATGACCAGCTTTTTACTTTAGCAGAATGATTTAATCAACGATTCTCACGCCTTCATTATCTATACCGGTAAGAAAAACGTTTTCTTCACCAAATTCCTTCTCAAAGATAGACTCCAATTTTTCGGTCTCTCCGACGAAGAAAACTGAATTTCCTATCATCGCCATACTACCTTTTCCGGCTTTACTCCCAAGTTTCAGGGCAGTTTTTACTCCCTCTTTAGGAAATTTAGTTTCCTCTGAAAATTTTAAAGAGAGTTCTAGAAAACGTTCAAAACCATCCTCGGGCAAAAATTCATCCATGATATCCTCTCCGACCGCATTAATCCAGCCAGCCATGAATGGATCTCTAAGGATGTCTGGAGTTGAGAGAGGTGAACCTGCAATTGCTAACACCACCTCTTTATCCAATTCACTCACTTTTATATCTCCGTGGGGAGGTAAACCACCCTTGATACGTATCTCAAAACCACCGTGATATTGAGCTAGAACGTCTCCCATACCTGTACGACAGAACATCTCTGCTCTATGAGCTGCGGGAAGTGCTTCTTCAAGGTCTTGTCCAAGTTCTTCAAGCACAGCGGTCCCGGAAGCGAGGGCACAGGCTCCGCTAATACCGAAACCCTGGCTGAAAGGAAGATCAGTTTCGATCTTGATGGTACCTCCCTCGGCAAAATTATATACGGTCTTCTCAACTACCATAAAAGATGTAGATTCGCCGTTGACCACTATACTCCATCCATCTTCTCCTAAATCAACTTCTGCTTCAGCTCCAAGTTCTAGGGAAAAACCAGCACCTCTAGAACCTTCTTGATCGCCCATCTTTTCTGCATCTAGGGGAAGACTAAAAAATCCAGTGATGTGTGCTGGACAGAAGGCTTTTGTCGTCATCTAACTTCCTCTTTTAAAAGATCCATCACCCTTTCAGCTATCTTTCGTTTACTCCCCTCAATCCACTCGTTTTCGCCGGTAATATAGACTCGATTTTCATCAAGTTCAACATCTTTTAAAGAATTCGCAACGACGATATCGGCTCTTCCTTCTTTGATCATCTGTTCAGCCTTTTCAACGGCCTTTCCTCTAGTATCTTCAGCCTTGTAAGCCACTAAAAATACGACATTTTTTCTTATCTTATCTATGAATTTTGGAGTAGGTTCCAATTGAAGTTTAAAGGGGTCGGAAGAAGGTATCTTTTCGTCTTTTACTTTTTCTGGAGAAAAGTCTGAAAGAGCGGCAGGAACGACAACGATACCTTCTACGTCCGAAGACATTTCAAGTAAGTCGTCAAGTGTCTCAAAACTACGATTGGGTATCCAATCAGGAATCTCTCCTTTTACATCACCATACCATAGTTCTACATCTGCACCTCGACGGTAGGCCCTTTTGGCTAGTTCCAATCCGCTTTTACCTGAAGCCTTGTTGGTAAGAACTCTCATACTATCTATCGGTTCAATAGTTCGTCCGGTGATTACAGTAATTTTCTTACCTTCGAGGTCGTTATTCAATTCTCTAATGACAGAATCTACTATCTGTTCTTTTTCCGCTACTTTAGCAGCACCTTCTTCTATCTCTGGGCCTACCACAGTAACATTCAACTTTTCCTGTAACTCTTCTAGATTTTCCATGACAATAGGATGGTCATACATAGTCTGGTGCATCGCCGGGACCATCATTATAGGAATATCAGAACCCACGCATGTAGTGGCAAAAGTCGTTACAGGGGTATCATCGATCCCCTTAGCCACCTTCGAAATCGTGTTGGCCGTGGCGGGAGCGATCAGGAAAAGATCTGCCTTATCAGGAACATTTCCACAATGACTCACGTGTTCGACCTGTCCGGTCAGTTCAGTTATGACCTTGTTACCGGATGCAAATTCTAATGAATTAGGATGGATGATCCTCGAACCCCAGTCCGAGACCACGCAGTGTACTTCAGCACCTTCTCTTATCAACTCTCTGACCAGCTTCACACATTCAACTGCAGCAATACTACCAGTAACACCTAAAATTATCTTTTTACCTGAAAGATCGGAGCCTTTTGAACCTCTTAACTCTTCTGAAGGATGCATTGTGAGATTATATTTAAGTTGGTTGTTATATTCTTTTCCTTTTATCATCAAAATGTCTCATAAATCCCTACGTGGAAGTTTTTCTTATCACTGGCTTTCAGTATCTTGTCTGACTCGCCCTTCAAATCTTTGACCATTACTCTGTACCACAAATCCTGGTGCCAAGAATATCCTGCTTTCTGTAAAAAATCTCTGTAAGATGGATTGACGTAAGACAGCAAGATGTAATCTTTGTCAGAAACACTTTCTAGTCCTCTCAACAAAGCTTTTAGGTTATCTCTTTCCACTGCAAATTCTTTGACTGAAAGGCTGTTCCTCGAAGACTCATACATGGCATAACCTATCTTTTCACCCTCTCTATACGCGATCCTTACGTTGTCATTATCTGGCCAGCCTCTCGCCTGAGCCATGTTCCAGTAATCTTTTTCTCTTATTACCAAACCAGAAAGATCCTTAACAGAATTCATGTATAACCATCGCACGTATTCTGGATCCACTTGATCTCTGAATTCGGTTTCAGATTGTGGACCTTTAACTCTTTTATACGCTCTTGGAGGAATATGTACGGTCGCGTAACCTAATTTTCGGTAAAGATTGTAAGCTACTCCTGATTTTGAGGTCATCAAGAAGGACACATCCACTTCCTCACGCATAATCCCGTGGGCTCTCTTAATGAGCTGTTTTATAACGCCTTTTCTAGATTCCGATGGCCTTGAGCAGACATTACGGATCCCGCCAACTTTTCTTATCTCTCCCGATATCTTAGCTTTTGGATAGAGTATGCCGACGCAACCTAATACTTTACCATCTTCCTCAGCATACAACTCCCCGCCCCATTCTGGCATCCTTCTATCGGCCTGGATCATCTTCTTTAAATGATCTTTTGAGTATGCGTGATTAAAACACGCGAGCATGAGCTCTGTCATCTCTGATTCCTTGACTTCATCGAAGTGAACTATCTTCATGTTTGGTACTACTGAGTATGAGTTTAAAAAGCTTAGCAATCATAAATTAAATAAACTTGTATTTGCATACAATCGCGATAAAACATGTCTAAAGTTTACTTCACTGACCTTACCTCGGATAGTAAAGATGACAACTTCTACTCAAGGCTAAAAAAGCTCTACAAGAAAGCTGGAAACGATATCGAATTTGAAGATAACGAATTGGTAGCTCTCAAACTTCATTTCGGAGAGAAGGGTATCGATACATTTCTTCGACCGGTAAGAGTCGCTCCTATTGTCGAATCGGTGAAAGATTCAGGCGGGAAGCCCTTTCTAGCAGATTCTAATACTTTATACAAAGGCAGTCGTTCAAACGCTGTAGATCATCATCGAACCGCACAAGAGAACGGTTGGATCCGACCTGTGATCAATGCTCCCGTGATCATAGCGGACGGACTGCACGGGAATGAATTTTACTCCGTAGAGATTGAGGGTATACATTTTGAAGAAGTCAAAATAGGTGCGGGGTTCTATCAGGCCGATTGTGTCTTCGCTGTTTCACACTTCAAAGGACACGGTATGACCGGCTTCGGAGGCGCCTTGAAAAATCTTGGTATGGGATGTGCCTCTAGAGCGGGAAAACTTATGCAGCACTATGACGTGAAACCAGAAGTGAATATCGAGGAATGTATCGGTTGCGGTGAATGTGAGATCTGGTGTCCTCAAGATGCTATAGAAGTGGAGCAATATGCGGAGATCGATCATGAAAAGTGCATCGGATGCGGCGAATGCAGGATAGTTTGTCCTGAAGGAGCTATAGAAGTCAAGGATTCCTCATCAGAAAAAGAGCTTCAAGAAAAGACTGCTGAATATGCATACGGGGCTTTGAAAGGAAAACAGGATAAAGCTGTACATTTCAATTACGTTATGGATGTGACACCGGAATGTGACTGTCCTCCCTGGAGAAAAGAACCCATGGTTCCCGACATAGGAGTCGTAGCTTCTAAGGATCCCGTAGCTCTAGATCAGGCATCCTTCGATTTGGTTAAAAAAGCCGAAGGCAAAGATTATAAAGGAAATGAAGATAAGTTCATGGCCGCACATGATGTTGATGCAACTCATCAACTGCGTCACGGAGAGAAATTGGGACTGGGAGAAAGAGAGTACAAACTGATAGATATAAACGAATAAAACTTGAGGTAAAAAGATGAGCAAAAAGATATTCGTGACCGGACCTTTCGGACAGATAGGATCTGAATTGGTACCGGAACTACAAGAACGGTATGGAAAAGAGAACGTAATCGCTTTAGGACACAGTTACATTCCTGAAGACTACGACGGGCCTCTAGAGCAGGGCGACGTGAGAGATGAGGAGTTTATGGAAGAACTATGGGAGAAATACGAGTTCGACGAAGTTTACCATCTAGCTTCGATCTTATCTGCAACGGGTGAAAAGAAGCCGGACCTTGCGTGGGACGTAAACATGGATGGTCTTAAAGCTATATTAGATCTGGCTCGAGACCACGATAATAGAGTCTTTTGGGCTAGTTCTATCGCGGTCTTTGGTCCTAACACCCCTATGGATAACACCCCGCAACACACGATTCTCGAGCCTGTGACAATGTACGGAGTTACGAAAGTATCAGGAGAACTTCTCTGCCAGTATTATCACGAAAAGTACGGATTGGACGTCAGAGGTATAAGATATCCCGGACTTATAAGCTGGAAAGAGAAACCTGGTGGAGGAACTACAGATTATGCGGTAGAGATGTTTTACAAGGCGATAAAAGGAGAAGATTACACTTCCTTCGTAAGAGAGGATACAAGGTTACCTATGATGTACATGGAAGACGCGATCAGAGGAACCCTACAGTTGATGGATGCCAATGATGAATCGATAGATATAAGGACGAGTTATAATCATTCCGCATTGAGCTTCGAGGCTAAAGAATTAGAGGAAGAGATAAAGAAACATTATCCAAAATTTAACGTTGAATACAAACCTGATGAGAGACAGAAGACCGCAGATTCGTGGCCTAATAGTGTTGACGATTCAAAAGCAAGAGAAGATTGGAACTGGGAACCGAAATACGATCTTGAGAAGATGACAGAAGTGATGATCGAAAATTTGGAAAGGAAACTAGGCACATAAAAACTCAAAAACCCCTCATATTTTCACGATCGTACTATACATATCTTTAGTTGGTTCTACTTTGTTTACTGGATAGTTTAAATACTATAAATATTTTATCAACTATCGATGTGATAGTATGAGCGGAGAATGCTGCGAATCGGAAAGTGGGAGACATGGACACCATCAAGGGAGAAGACATCATGGGAACGACTGTGAATGTGGATGCAGTTGCGGCTGTGGATGTCATTGTAAATGCAATTGTACTTGTGGACATCACGGTGGACATTCCTGTGCACATGGAAAAAGTACATGGAGAAGATTCAAATCCAAAGAAGAAAAAAGAGAAGAACTCGAAGGATACAAAAAAGAATTGGAACATGAGCTTCAAGCCGTTAAAGAAAAACTAGAAGAAATGTAAAAATTGAGCAAAAATTGTTTCAGTTTAAAAACCAATTAAGTACATTAATTTTTATTAAAAAAAAGTAAAAAAGAATTTTGATCATTGCTTTTTCTTTTTCAGCGTGTAGTATGCAACTGGTATCACCATAGCTATCAGTAACATCGAGGTGCCTAGGAAAGGTATTATTCTATCTTCTTCTGAAATCTCTATCCATTGTGTGCTGAAATGCTCTATATGGAAGACATACATAGCGCCTCCACCTGCACTAGCATTGGAGTTATCAAGACCTTCATAGTTCACCGCATCGCTTGTCTCTATCTCTAGATCCCCTTCTGAATCAGCCAGATACTCATCTGCAAAGGCCTTGTTTATCAATATAGTGACATGATTGGTGTCATTACTATCTGTAGCCTCTATCCGAAGAGTTTCATCCTCAAAGCTGACGGTCACTGCATCAACACCTGCTGGATCTCCTGCATTTATCACTAAAGCAGCCCACGGTTCGTAACCTTCCACCTGTAGGAAAGTTGCTGCTCCACGTCTCCCTGCATTCTCTGCTTTATTCCTGTATGCCTCACCACCATCGACTGGTGGATCAAAAGGTGGACTAGACATCTCAATTGTCTGTGTACTGAAATGCTCTATATGGAAGACGTACATAGCGCCTCCACCTGCACTAGCATTTGAGTTATCAAGACCTTCATAGTTCACCGCATCGCTTGTCTCTATCTCTATATCGCCTTCTGCCTCAGCTAGATATTCGTCTGCAAATTCTTTGTTTATGAGTATATTGACATGATTGGTGTCATTACTGTCCGTTGCCTCTATTATGAGAGTATCGTTTTCAAAGCTAACAGTTACTAAATCAACACCCTCTGGATCACCAGCATTTATCACCAAAGCAGCCCAGGGTTCGTAATCTTCGACTTGAAGGAAAGTAGCTGCTCCTTGTCTCGAAGCATTTCTAGCTCTGTTCCTATGAGCCTCACCTTCACCTACAGGTGGGTTAAAGGGCGGGCCNCGTTTCTCGTCTTCTCCGTCGTCCCCCGATGCTAAGGAAACACTAGTAGATATCGCTAGTCCAAATACTGATAGTACCANCATCGAAGCCAACCCTGCTACCAACAGGNTACGTATTTTTCGGTTCATCTTTATCACTACTATATACGGTCGATTAGGACATATAAGCCTTATTTAACAAGATTCGAACAAATCTTCAATAAGGTTAAAAAACAATTCCTAAGGAAAGTGATTCCCATAGATCTATGAACTCATCGACTACATCTTTTGGAGGTTCATATTTTACCAACAAATTCGATATCACTTCTGGCTCACTTAGCCAATATTCTCTCCCCTTTTTCTCCAAAAGACCCTTTTTACGCATCTTTTTCAGATGATAAGAAAGTGTAGAGGCTGCGATATCTAGTTCTTTCTTTATATCTCCATGAGAAACTGGCTCTCCCTCACTCAGCAAATAAACCACTACAGATAAAGGTATCTCCTCTCTCAATAAAGCCAAATGTCTTTTATCTCTAAAATCAACTCTTCTTTCCCCTTCTTTTGGATAATATCTTTTATATTC
>SL_8KL_010_SEDDRAFT_10002531_pt1 | contig 15402 bp, 20 predicted proteins | sample SodLakKL_010_SED_4_FD_11160 | JGI IMG/M metagenome (IMG submission 11160) | reverse complement strand
CGTTCGAGCGGTCGACGGCCGGCTGTTCGGGTTTGATGGGCGCGAGATTGTAAACGGCGAGGTTGTAAGACCGTTCCACGCGCTGTACGAAGACCCTCCGGTTTTCGTCGACGTGTTTTATGCCGATAACGCGGGCGTGTATTTTGACGGCCCGGAGCGGTGGGCATCGGCCGAAACCCTTCGGGCCGGTCCGGGAAACGGTTCGACGTTGCGTTGGTATCGGGATATTTTGCCGCCGGATGCGATCCTCGAGCCTATTGAAATGCTCGCGCCGCTTACCGCTTGGGGCGAAAACGGGATCTATCGGTTCAGCCTGCCGCCAAGCGAAAGGAACATCTTCTCGTTTTCGATCGACTTCGATGAGGAGGAGGTCGAAGAGGCGCGGTACATCATCCTCGGCCGTGGCGGCCGCGCGCCGGATGGCCGCGATGGTTTTCTAACTGATCTACTGGTTCCCGGCCCGTGGAGTGGTAGACCGGGGTCCGTCGAGTGGTCGGATATCGTGACGCACGTATGGGACGATGATGACCCGGACGCTCCGGGCCGCACCCCGGAGGTGATCCCCGACCAATGGCCGATCGAGTGGTCGATCGCGCTTTTCCCGGTGGATAACAAAGACTGCGACAACTTCCCGGGCATTAGCCAGCAATACCGGTACGACGGGTATTTTGATGAAGAGACCGAACTTCAGGCTGAGGACTTCACCGGGTACATTCTGCCGAACCTTGGNCAAGACGAATACGGCTATCTGCCGAGCTACTTCGAGGATATCGTCAAGGAAGACGGCGAGTGCGAAGGCACTGGTGAGCTATCAATGCCGGTTAGCCTTTCAGCAGACCAACAAGGGCCCCACTTTTGGTCGGCGACCATCGGCGTAGAAGACCGGGAAAACTGGTTCTACACCGGAGCCGGGCCGGTCGACGCCACGGTGCAGGTACACGTTCAGATCAAGCCGCTGCGGTACACGGTGACCGACACGGACCCGCACCGGTTGTTCAACTCGCCAACCCTCACGCTGGACGGGGACTTTTTTTTCGCCGCCACCGACGGCGATGATGTCTTCGACCCCCGCTACCCGCTTCGCGTTAACCCCGACACCGGCGCTACGCAGACGTGGCCGGTGCCGCCGTCCGAGACGTGGCCGGTGCCGCCGTCCGAGACGCGGTTCGCCCGGGTTTACGATATGACCGGGCCCACGAACGCGGACGTTGTCGGTATTAGCGGTAGCCGGCTGGTGGTGTATCATGGGAACGAAGTCATTGAGTACAGTATTACCCGGGGTGGGNCGATGCAGCCGGTCCCGCCGGACACCAACACCTTTAGAGCCGTTCAGGGGTGAGCAATGCTCGACCGCAAGCTTCATGAGCGCGTCAACGCGTTAGAACGCCACGTCGCGGAACAGAACGCGCGATTGGACGCACAACGCAGTGACGTGCGCCGGTTGCGCGAGTACATGCAAGAATCTCACGATGAGTTCATTCGAGAGGTGCGCGCTTCGCGAGAAGACGTCAAAGCGCTTACCGAGCAGACGAATGAGCTTCAGACGTTACGCCGGGCGCTTCGATGGTCTATCGCTACGCTTATCGCCGCTGCTGCAACGCTCTCGGGGGTATGGCGGACATGGTTCAAGACTGGCGGCAGTTGAGGCGGTCGGTACTGGCTAGCTTGCTGGCCGTGGTTGCGGCCGAGGCCGCCGGTGACAGGCTCCCGGACGAATGGCGCAAGCATCAACACACTGTCGCCGGCGCTGCCGAAGAGCACTACCGCGGTGACCGGGCCGCGTTCCTTGCGGCGATCATCCACGTCGAGAGCCGATGGCAACGCCACGCTGTGTCGCCGGCCGGGGCCGAAGGTATGGCGCAGATCATGCCGGAAACGCGCGAGCATATCGAAGAGATCGAGCCCGNGATCGCGCCGATCGACCCGTTTCACCCGGTCCAAGCCGCCGACGCCGCGGCTGTCTACCTTGACTGGCTNGAGGGATTGTTGCGCCCGCACGCACCGACCGACGAAGACCTGCGGGCTCTAGTCGCGAGCGCGTACAATGGTGGGATCGGCAACCTGTCGCGCGAGGCCGACGCCGCCGGTTCGTGGCGTTGGGACGATATCGCCACCGTCACCCGCCGGGACTACGCCGCTTGGGAAGAGAACCGCGCGTACGTCATCCGTGTACTCGACCTTGAGAAGCGGTACCGCGAGGCATGGTGAACGCTGCCCGATACGCCAAAACCGGCATCGCTGTCGCGCTGATCGGCGGGCTTGCGGCGGCCGCTTGGCAGTGGCGTGCCGAGCTACAGGAAGCCGCCCGGCTGGCCGTCGAACTGGATCAGGCCCGGGAAACGATCGAAGCCCAACGCCGGGAGGCCGAGCAGGCCGATGCCGAGCGCGAGCGAGAGAGCCGGGAAGTGGCCGAGCAAATGAGGCGCGAGAATGAGATACGTCAACGCTTCACTGATCGCCCTGACAGCGGCCGCGTTGACTGGCTGCGGGACGTCGCCAGAGACGCGCACGATCGTGACGACGAAGACTGAGTACCGGTACCCGCCACCGGCGTTTCTCGAGCCATGCCGGGTGCCGGCGTCTGCCCGGGAGATCGAGAGCGAAGAGGATATCGTTGAGCGCGCGTACCCCGACACCCTCGAGGCGCTGTTAATTTGCCGGTCACGCCTCGATTCCGTGCGCGCGTGGAAGGATGCCCGGAAAGAGTGAGCCCGGGGGATCCCCGGGCCCGCGATCACCGATCGTATTGACGGTCGACGTTCTGCTCGAGCCAGCCGATAAGCTGGATGATGCCGCAAAACAGCGCGTAACCGATCAGCGCAGCGTTGATGAGAATCCCGATGGTCTGCATGGCTTTACCCTCCCGCCTGCGGTTCAGGGAACATTGAGTTGTACCGCCGCCGCGAAGCTTTGTCCGGCTGGCCGTCCACCTTGACGTTGTGCAGAACGTAGAAGCTGAAGGCCGGGCAAGCAAGTTGTTCGTCGCGGCACCGGTTGAAGCCCGGGCAGCGGCGGCACGGGTCTTCGACGTTTTCGGTATCGGCCATGTCTGAGCCCTCCGTTTCGATGAGTTCAGTTATATTCTAGTAACGCTGATCGCGCGTGTCAACACCTCATCGCCGCAACCGTCGGCGATTCGTTCGCACCCCCGAGCAACCATCGCGGCATGGTAGCCGAGAAGCGCCGCGTCGGCGAGGTCATGGTCAGCGGAGCGCGCGAAGTTTGCTTGCATGTCCGGGAACAGCGCGGCGGCGAGAAGCCGGGACCGGGTCTTCGTCCAGCCTTCATCGTCGCCGGGGTCCGGCTGCCAATCCTGCGGGCGGGGGATCAGCACGCGATCGCTGAACAGAGCGGCGACGGTTCGGCACACCCCGAGGCTGTCGCCGACGCTGAACGTAGTCGCGGGCAACTGCCGCTTGCCGATTTTGGGGATTTGCCGTTCGATGCTCACCGTCTCCGCCCGCCGGCCATCGAGATCCGTGCGTAACGCTGACATGAGCGCCGTCGGTTCAATGTGATACTTTGTGCGGCCGCCCCAGCCGTGTTCAGTGACGGGCAATCGTCGCACTGACACGCACGCGAGCCGGTCGACGTCGACGACGGCGAACGCGCCGGTGGTGCCCGGATCGATTCCGACTGATAGCCTAGTCATCTTCGCCCTCCGGTGCCGCATCGATCATGCCGATCGGGTAGGTGAATCGCGCCCGCTCGCCGTGGTCGGTGTGATAGATAAATAGCTTCGCGTCCCGCGGGGAGTTGTACCCGAGGCGCGCTTCATGGGAGCTACGCGCGCACAGTGCCCGATGCTGAACCGCCTTCATGTAGCCGTGGTCGAGTTCATAGTCATGGTGCCGGTGCCCAAGGTGTGCATATACGTGAGACGCTTGGCCGATCTGCGGGGCGAACTCGTTCACGGCCGCGGTAGCGATTTGCTTGGGCGCCGATTTGTGCCCATGGTGGTAGATCAGCAGCGTGCGGCCGTGCTGGTAGTGCTGGTAGACCCCGGGCGTGGTGTCGACGGTGACGCGCGGGTTGTCTTCGTAGAACGCGTTGAACATCGAACGCAGTGCCTTGACCGTGGCTTCATCGTGGTTCCCTTCGCACCAAACAACATGCACCCGTGCGTGTTTCCTCAACAAACGGTCTATCGCCCAACGGACCAACCGGCCGGCGGCGAAGATCAGCCGATCGAAGCGGGTGTCGGCGTCGAGAACGTGGCCGTGCCGGTTAGTGACCGGCTCGAGCCCGTCCCAATGCAGCATGTCGCCAAGCATCGCCAACNCCGCCGTTTCAGCCGCGGGCGCTTCGCTGGCGGCGGTTTCGATGAAGTTCCGCATCGCCTGTTCCGCGCGCCGCGTGTTGTAGTCTTCGCCGGTCTCCGGCGCCCATGACAGCAGACCTAGATGAAGATCGGTGATGGTGTATTGCGCGAGCAAGTCGGCGACCGTCTCCGTCGGCGCCGGCGGCTCCGGGTCGCGTGGCAACGCCGAAGCGAGCGCGTCGGCGACGGTTTGCAGCCCTTGGGCAAGCTGTTGGTGTTCCGGCTTCGTTCCAACCCACTCGAGAACCGGGCGCGGATCATCCTCGCCGTCAAGGCGGTACAGCGTGGTCCGCTTCGCAATCTTAAACCCAGCGTCGGCATCCCCGTTAGCCGCCGCCCGGCCGACCGGGTGCGGTTCTCCCGTCTCCGGGTCTACCCCGGCACGCGCTGCCGCGCGCCGGATTGTGCGTCTGAGATTCTGCGGGTAGCAGCCGATCGCCTTGGCCGCTTGGGGGAGCGTGTACCCGCTGTCGAAGTAGGGTTTGGCCCCTGCGAGCCGGTCTGCTGCCGCTCGCCGGGACGCGTTTCGGATCATCGCGTCGGTGATAACCATTCGTTGCCCGTTTCGTTTAATGGTGCCAAGCTTCGCCGACCCCGGTGTCGACCTCAACGGGAATCCCGTACGGCTCGAGGTCTTTCTGTGCAGACTCTAGCATATACGCCTTGAGGTCCGCGGCGAACTCTTCAGCGCAAGACTCCGGGGCGACCCCGATGAACTCGTCGTGTACCTGACTGACCAGCGCGCCGTGTTCGGATTCGAAGCGCTGAAGAACCCGGGCCGACATGTCGGCGCCGGTGCCTTGATCCTGATAGTTCATCGCTTCGTTGGCCGACAGCGCGACCATCGCCCGCCCGGAAAGCGATCGCACCTTCCAGAGCTTGCGGTTGTCCCGCTTCGTCCGGCCGTACCCGATGTTGACTAGCATATCGCGCTTGCCGTGAACGTAAGCTATACGGCTCCAGAGCTGCCAGAACGCGACGTCCGGGTACTGCGAAAACCAGACGTCTCGCGCTTCAGCAGCTTCGTCCATGCTCCAGTCGATCGCGTAGTCTGCAACTCCCATTCGCCAAAACAGCGCCGGCTGCATCCCATAGAGCAGGCCGAAGTTCGCCGGTTTGGCGCGCGTGCGCTGTTGGCCGTATCGTTCCTTCAAAGCCTTCACCGTGTCCGGGTCGCACCCGGCAAGGTAGTCGATCGCGTCGGTCTGATCCGACCACTCGCCAGAGCGCTGCATCATAGCGATGCCGGTGGCAAGGTGTGGGTCTACGTTGCGCTGGAAGACCTCGGCCAACTTGAACCCACGGGACTTCACTTCGCGGTACAGCCGGCACAGGTCATGCTTGTACTGTTGTAGGTACGCTTTTTGACGGTCCAGCGGTGACGCGTCCCGCGGCATGTCATTCGGGTGCGTCGGCGCCGGCTCCGGGATCCGATCAGCGTGAACGGCCTCAACGGCCCAGCCCGGGCCGTCGGCGTTCTCAGCTTCGCGGAAAGCCCGGATCGCGAGCGCAGCCGCGATTCGAAGTTCGATCTGAGAGTAGTCGGCGGCAACGTACAGGGCGCCCCCGCGGGCGCGAAACACGGAACGCAGCGGGCCGTTCGGGATGTTCTGCATGTTGGGGCTCTGACTCGAGAGTCGCAGGGTGGTGCAGTTGATCCCGAACAGGCCATGAAGTCGATCGCCCCCGAGCCGCTGGACGCGCCCGATGTAGTCTTCGACCATCCCGAGTTCCTTTTTGGCGGCTGAGAGCGTTTCGAAATCCGACCACCACTCGACACCGCGGGCCCCGGCGGCACGGCAAGACTTGACGTCGAGTGAGCGCTTCCCTTGTTGGTCGCGCGGCTTCACGCCGGCCGCTTCGAGGGACGCGGTGATCTCTTCCTTGGCCGCGTCCGAAAGCCCGGCCTTTGACGCGCGAAGTTCCTCCAGCGTGTCGCCAGACCACACCCCGTCGAATCGTTGCGCCAACACGGACGCGTTATCATCGATACGCGCCATGAGCGTGTCGCGATGCTCTTCGAGCGCTTGTACGTCGACAGGAACGCCGTGCGCGTGCATGTCCGCAAGACGAATAGTTGCGGCCGCCGCTCGAGCGTAGTGTTCGTTCGCGTACGCGGCATCCGCCAACGCGTCGATATCGTAATCAGGACCGGCGCCAAGCAATACGCGTGCCAGCCGGACGGGAAAGTCGACGTCGCCGGTGGCGTAATCGTAGTGTTCCCGGCTAAGGCGGGTTGGCGTCCAGTTGATCGGTTTCTGAAACGCCTTGTCCGTGGCCAGTTCAACGGCCCCGGGGAGGCGGTAGGTCAGCGCAAGGCCACCGAGGGTGGCCGACTTGCCGGACTTGTTGGCGGTCACCATGTCTGCGGCCGGGTTCGCGAAATCATCGTCGCCGCAACCCCGGATCAGTGTCCCGGCCCGGGCCGACCCGGGGGCGAAGACCCGGGCGACAAGGAGCGTGTCGAGAAGACGCGCCGGGCGCGCGTCCGTGTACCAAGAGGCCCACTGCAAATCGAACGCGAGGTTGTGCCCGGCCACTGTCTTACCCTCGAGCATCGCCCGGAACAGACGCTCGCGCTGTTCGCCGTTGAGCGTGTCAAGGTCGGCCGCGAATGTCTCGCCGGCGCCGTCTCCGATCGCCGCGACACGGGCACGTAAAGACGTGTCGAACGTGCAACCGTTCCGCTCTGCGTAGTCGCGCGCCGTTACCGCGCCCCCGATCCGGGCCGTTTTCCCCACGCGGACCGGCGCGTCCTGCGGGGTAAGCCCGGTCGTCTCAAGGTCGAAGCAAAGGGCCGGCATGGCCTCGAGCTTCGCGATAACACGTTCGAACGCCTGCGGTTCCATTGTTACCCCTCCCGTGCGTGTTTACTGGAACGCCTCATCGGGGATCCGGTGATGACCACCACCCCGGGCCCGCATGATCGTCGGCAGGTGCTGGCCTTCGTCGAGTTCGATCAGCCACCGGTTTCCGACCTTGCGCGCCTGAGGAACGCGGTCCTGATGAATCAGCTTAGTCAGCCGGGCCCGGGAAACACCGAGGCGGTCGGCGGCTTGGGAAAGGGTGATGAGGTTGTCGGTCATGGTTCTGCCCTCCGGTTGTTGAGTGTAGGTATATTATCGGTAACCGATCACACAATGTCAACATCGTCACCGCCGCCGATGGTCCGGTCTTCGAAAACCCGCGGCGCGATGTGGACTTTTACGCGGGACTTGTGGTGCCCCTTGGGCGCCCGCCGCGGCTGAGAGAACTTCCACCCCTCGGCCTCGAGTTCCTTGCGCGCGCGGCCGGGGTCGACCCCGGCGTCGGCACAGAAACGCTTCCACACCGAGGCGTAGACGTAAGCCGTTCCCGAGTCGTCGCGCCAACCGTAGTGATTATGTGCGACAAGCAACGATTCATCGTCTTTCTTAAACAGCTTCTCGTTCGCGTAGATATGCTCGAGGACAGCTTCAGTGATCTCCATCTCTTCGCTTGATTCCGTTTCGAACCCTTCAAAAATCAGGTGCTGCAGGAAAAAGCCCCGGGCAACCGTGATGTGATCGGCGTCGGCGCCATCCTCAAGGCCGACGATGCGCGAAAGCAGCCGAAGGCCGGTGAGCATAGCGGCGCCGTGTTTGACCCGGCCGATGATCCCGCCCCGGTACGCGTCGACCCCCGCTTGCACGCGCTGCATCTCTTCAGCGTAAGTCGCGTCGACACGGCCCGGCTCTTCCATCATCACCCGTACAAGTTCCGGCCACGCGTGGCCGTAGTGCTGCGATACCAGTTCACCGAGGCGAGCAACGATCGCTTGCGGGTCCAGCGCGTCGAAGTCGGCCGACAAGGTGTCCGACCACCACCCCGGGCCGCCGGCGTCGGCGATGTTGAGGATACGGAATTGCGACAGGTTGACGTTGATAACGCGCGTGTGAAGGCCCTCGGGTACGTGGCCCGATACGTATGAGAAAAACGATTCCTCGCCGGTGGAGATGACCTGCGACGACCAATTCCGGTTTTCACGGGCCGAACCGTCGCGCTTCATCCGGTTTTTCCCGCTACCCTGTTCCGCCATATATCCGACGTTCCGCAGCGCCTCACGCGGCGCTTGATGGATCTCATCCAACACCGCGAACGCGTCGTTGGCGGCGTACAACGTGTTCTCGAGCGCGTTTTCAGTCGACCGCCATGACTGAATGACCGCCCCCGGCCGACCTACCCGGGCCCCGGACCCGCGAAGGGCGCCGATCGCTCTGGCCGCGGTCGTCTTCCCGGACCTCGAGGCGCCGTACAGATGGATGATCGTCGATTCCGCCTCAGGGACCACCCGGAGCGCGGGACCGGACGCCGCAAGGCCGGCGAGCAAAGCGAAAAGCGGCTGTGTCGACAGGAGCCCGCGGTACGCGCGGTACAACGTCTCCGGGTCACCGGCACGATCGATCACGCGGCTGTCAGTGTCGACCGCCGCCCGTGACGACTCAACGACCGTCACCGGGGCCCCAGCCTCCGGGATCACCGAGCCCGATCCGTACACGTAATACGCACGGCCGTCGACGTTCAGCCAACCGTGGTCATCTACGGCGATAGTCTCCGGGATCGAGTGAGCGTGTACCTGAGCTTGCCAGAGCGACATCGTCTCCGCCACGCCGCCAAAAATGCCGTACTCCCGGAGGTTTCGAAGATCGCGCACCTTGTCCGGGTCCAGCAAAACCCGGCTCGAGCGCTGATAGGCCGTGGCCGCTTCGACTTCGTAGCTTACGCGGGGCGCCTCGCCGCCGGCCGTGGAGAAAGCCCCGCCGCGGTTGACGGGGTGCAGGATCAGCCGCCGGATCAAAGCGTGAGCGGCGTCCGTGCCCTTGAGCGTCACCCCCTCTTCACCGCCGTCGATTTCTTTGCAGACCTTGGGCGGGACCGGGTCACCGGGGACGATCCGCGGGACCATGTAGTGCAGGTTGCCGTGGTCGCACCGGGAGTACGGCACCTTGGTAACCCACCCCGGATGCACGAACTCGCCGGCCTTCGCCTTCGATTCGAGCGCCTCAGTCAGCGGGCCGGCGCCGGCGTTATACAGCCAGTCGTCGAGACCTTGCTTGCTGCCGTCGTCGGCCGCGGTGACAAGGAAAAAGCAAACGCCACGCACGCGGGCTTGAGTCGCGATCGCCTGAGCCAGCTTGTAAAGCGCGGACCGGGCCTGAGCATTATCTTTGAGGTCGCTATCACCGATCACGGCGACTACGCGGCCCTCGACCCGGCGNGCGATACGGGGGTGGATCGGCGTGTCTACGGTGAGGCCCTTGCCGGCTTGGGCGGGATCTTGCCACTGCGTCACGCCACCAATGCCAAGCGCCGGGAACCCGCTGGCCGTGGCCCCGAGAGCTTTCTTCTCGCCCTCGGTAATAATGAGGGGCTTCCCGGGTTCGTCGGCGTCCGGGAGAACAGCGGTCGCATCATACACGTCCCACGCGAGGCCGGCCGGCGATACATACTTCGGCCCGCCCGCGGGCGCTGGCGTGATCCGGTACCGGCGATAATCGGAGTCCGGGTACGGGATCAAGTATCCGTCGGCGGCGGCGGTCTGCCCGGGNCCGAAACAGTCTTCGCCGATGCGTTTGGCTGTCACGGATGCAATGCCGGCCGCGCTGGCCGCCGTCGAGTCGATCGCGGAACGCTCGAGTTCCGCAAGGTGATTCGCGGTGATCGTTGTCATCGCGCGCCCTCCGGTCTGATGTTCAAGGTGTTTACGAAAGGTAACAGAAGGGGGCGGCCGGCGTCAACACCGTGCCCATGACTACCGAAACTACGGTAAAGGTAGTCAAAGGTAGTCGCAATGGTAGTCTGATTTTTGGCCGCGTATCAGTACCTTATACTGTGTGACTACCATGACTACCATGACTACTATATATATGGAATGTCGCGCGTGGGGGATCGGCGGCCAACCGACAACCTACCCGGTCTTCACTGCTATCTGTCAAATCGATGGTAGTCACGGTAGTCTTGGTAGTCACGCTTGTAAGCGGCTGATTGACGGGGATTTTTCTCGACTACCTATGGTAGTCAGCGTTCACCATGACTACCATAAGCGCGGTAGTCAGGCCGGCCGCCGGGGACTACCCGCGCCGATGCTTTAGAATATGACTATCGAAGGTCATACTGTGATAAACGGGGGTTAAAATGGCTTGGCATGATGGGCTCACTGAGCGACAGCGGCGTTTCTGCGAGGCCTACGCGGCCAACGGCGGTAATGGGGTGCAAGCGGCCCGGTCTGCCGGGTACTCCACGCCGCAGGAGCAAGCCTCCGAGAACCTCAGAAAGCCCAAGGTTGTTGAAGCCCTTGAGGCCCTGCGCCATGAGACCACGCAGGCCGCCATCGCCACCCGTGAGGAGCGGCAGGCCTTTTGGACGGCCGTTCTCCGGGGCGAGGTCGACGACGGGGGCGCCCCGCCGCCCCTTAAAGACCGGATCCGCGCGGCCGAGTTGCTTGGCAAATCTCAGGGGGACTTTCTCGAGCGCAAAGAGGTCTCGGGCCCCGGCGGTGGGCCGGTGCAGACTGAAGCCGTGGTGCAGGTTTACTTGCCGTCGAACGGGCGCGAATGTATCGATCAGGACCGGGGGGTTGACAGCGGTGATGACGCGTCCTAAACTGTAACCACAGTCAACGAAACGGAGGGCGCAACCATGTTGATCGATACCCGCATCGCAGGCATCCCGGGCAAGGTCGAGGTAAGCTGCATCGAACCGCCGCACCCCGGCGGCCCCGATGAGCCCCCGAGCCCCGGCGAGCTTGGGGTTGAGGTACTCGACCGACGGGGCAAGCCGGCCCGTTGGCTCGAGCGAAAGGTCATCAGCGACAACCTCGAGTTCGAAGTCATCGCCGACGAAGCGCGCAAAGCGGCCGGAGCCGATCGGGCGGCGGTGGTGACGCTGGTATAACGAAGAGCCCCCGGACCCGGGGGCTTTATTATCGGAGGATCGAAACATGCTACGCGTACGCACGATTCCGTTTACCCGTGTCCGGGCCTGCGCCAAGGCCCCTGCCCGAGCGACCGAGGGCGCCGCCGGCTTCGACCTGTTTGCAGCCGAGGGCGTGACGGTCTACCCCGGGCTGCCGACGAAGATCGCGACCGGTATTGCGGTCGCCGTCCCGCCCCACCACGTCGGCCTGATCTGGCCGCGTTCAGGGCTCGCCACCAAGGTCGGGCTGACTACCGATGCCGGCGTGATCGACAGCGATTACCGCGGCGAAGTAATCGTGGCGGCCGTGAGCAGCATCGGCGAGCCGATCGTGGTGAGCGCCGGGGATCCGGTCGCGCAACTGTTGGTACAGCCGGTTGCCGAGGCTTGGGCGGCTGAGGTGGAGACGTTGCCGCCGACGCGCCGTGGCGCCGCGGGGTTTGGCTCGACTATGAGCAGGTGTCCCGATGATTGATGTGAGCGATATAAGCGTAATGGACGCGATGCAGGTGGCGGCCGGCCCCGTAATCGAGATGTTCAAGAATGAGGCCGGGTTGATCGCGGCCGCCATTCTGGTCGCGGGCGCTTGTGGCGTCATCGAAGAGGTCATAGACCGGATCAAAGAGCGATGGGGCGTTGACGAACGGTGATAACGGCGTTAGACTGTAATCACGCTAAACAACCGGAGGGCGTAACTATGGACCTTGGGACTTACCTCACCGCAACCGCGATCCGCATGACGCCGGAATGGTTTCAGACTTACGTGGTAGACGCAGCGCCGGTTTCGTTCTACATCATGGCGTTCTACGCGGCGATCGTAGGGTTTTTCTGGCTTGAGATCCGGTCGGAACTGAACAACGACCCGTTCCGCCGGCGTCGCAAGCGGCGAGCCCGGAGGCAGCGCCATGCCTGAGCGTTATGCCAGCGTCATCGATGAGGCGATCGACCCCCGGCGCGTCGTCGAAGTCGACGGCGTCCCGGGGTTACTCGAGCCGTCTGCGGCGTACCCGGCGACGGTGGTCATCCGAACGGCCTACGGGAAAGAGGTTCTCACAGTGCCGGTGCCGATGACCGGGCCGCTTGCCGGCGAAGTACCCGCGGACGCGATCGAAGCCGCTCTAACGATGCAGGTTCGGTTTCCGGTGCCGGTGCCGACGATCGTGACGGCGGCCGTGGCAAAGAAGATCGCCCGGGAGATCGCAGACGACGCAGTCGAGTTGATTTACAGCAGCTATCAGTAACGGAGGGGCAATCATGCAAGTCAAAGACTACCAAGGCTACGCGCAAACGCAGTTCGCCGACGCGATGGTCGCCGGGATGCCGATGGGAGAGTACCGGCGTCACCCCGCGGTGTCATCGTCATCGCTGAAAGAGATTCTGAGGTCGCCGGCGCACTTCAAATACGGCAAAGCCAAGGAAGAAACCCGGGCGATGGTGATCGGGACGGCTATCCACACTGCCATCCTCGAGCCCGAGGTATTCGAGCGCGACTACTATCTAACGGAGGCCCGGGACCGGCGTTCGAAGGAGTACAAGGCGGCTGTTCAGGATGCTGACGGCGATGACGGCCGGGTGCTGACCGCGGCTGAGTCAGCCAAGGTCTCCGGGATGATGCAGGCGGTTCGTAACGATGCAACGATCCGCAAGCTGTTAGACAGGATCGAGCACGCTGAGGTTTCCGGGTTCACCGGGATCGCCGCCGGGGGTGACGGCCTCGAGGCTGGCGGGCGTGCCGAGTTCAAGTTCAGGGCCGATGCCGTGACGGCCGACGGCATCATGCTGGACCTGAAGAAAGCTCAGGACGTACGGACAAAGCCGCTCCAGCGCGCGGTGTTCAACTACGGGTATGACTTCAGCGCCGCAAGCTACTGCGAAGCCTACGCCACGATCACCGGCGAGCGGCCGCGGGCGTACGCACTGATCGCCGTAGAGGAGGAGCCGCCGCACGCGCCTCGAGTGGTCATCTTGCATGATGATTGGCTCGAGCGGGGCCGGCGCAAGTTCAAGCGTGCGTTGCAAACGTACGCACAGTGCAGCGAATCCGGTGTCTGGCCGTGGCCCGGTTATGAGCCGGTTCTCGAGGTTCCGCGGTTCGTCGAGTACGAAGATGAGGCCGGGGAGGGTTGACACTCTCCCCTTCCCTCGTTAGCATTTAGATACGTTCACAAACCCGGGAGGGGCAAACGATGGCTAACAACCTGCAACAAGTGAAGGAGTTTCGCGGCGGGCTCGAGAAGATGAGACCGGAACTCGAGAAGGCGCTGCCGGCGCATGTCAGCGTCGACAAGTTCGAGCGCGTGACGCAGACCGCGGTGCAGCGTCAACCGGATCTTCTCGACGTCGACCGGCGCAGCCTGTTCGGGGCCGTGGTCCAGTGCGCGAGCGATGGGCTTGTCCCGGACGGCCGGGAAGCGGCGCTGGTGAAGTTCAAAGGGGCGGCGTCTTACATGCCGATGGTCGCCGGGCTGTTGAAGCTTGCGCGGCAGTCAGGCGAGATCGCGAGCCTGTCGGCGCAAGTAGTCTACACCGGCGACACGTTCGACTTTTGGCTTGACGAGAACGGCGAACACCTGAGCCACCGCCCGGAACTGGTCGGCGAGCGCGGNGAGCCGATCGGCGTCTACGCTCTCGCGCGCACGAAAGACGGTGAGAGCGTTATCGAGTGGATGCGCGTGAGTGACGTTGAGAAGGTCCGCAAGGCGAGTCGCGCCGCAAACGGTGGTCCGTGGAANGATTGGTGGGAAGAGATGGCGAAGAAGACCGCTATCCGCCGNCTGTTCAAGCGTCTGCCGAAGTCGACCGACCGATTGGACCAAGCGATCGAACGCGACAACCAGTTCTACAGCTTCGATCGCCCGGCCGGGGCCGAGCCGGCCACCGAGTCGGCGCCGTCGGCCGAAGAGAGCGTCGGTGCGATCTTCGAGCATGGTGCCGAAGACCCGATCGCAGGCAAGGAGTTCGCAGGCCAAAACGGGGTTGACGTGATCGACGAAGGCGGCGATAATAGTCAGTAACAGAACAGGGATGTGGTCCGCGATGGCTTGGCCCCCGCACGCCGGGGGCTTTTATTGCATACGACCGGGGGCAAACCATGACGCTAAACGACGAAGTCGAAAACCCGAGCCACTACAACGCCGGCGGTATCGAGTGTATCGACGCGATCCAAGCCGCGCTGACCCCCGAAGAGTTCCGCGGGTACTGCAAAGGTAATATCCTGAAATACGTATGGCGCGAGCGCCGAAAGGGCGGGACGCAATCGCTGCGCAAAGCCCGGTGGTACCTTGACCGGCTGATCGACACCGATGACGGCGCGTAAACCGGGGTGGCATCACGAGTTTTCTATCAGACGGTGGTTTGAGGTATGAGCGACGTAACGCTTATGCAGGGCGATTGCCTAGAGCGGATGCAGGAGATCGAGGCGGGGAGCGTGGACATGGTGCTGGCTGATCCGCCCTACGGCACCACAGCCTGCAAGTGGGATTCGGTAATTGACCTTGAGGCTCTGTGGGCGGAGCTAAAGCGCATCGTTAAGCCTAACGGCGCTATTGTGATGACGGCTAGCCAGCCGTTTACCTCGCGGTTGGTGATGAGTAATCCGAGGCTTTTCAAATATGAGATGATGTGGGCGAGATCACACAAGTCGGGGCATCTCAACGCCAAAAAACGGCCAATGGTTGCCCATGAGTCCATCCTCGTCTTCTATGCCAAGCAGCCCACCTACTGCCCGGTTAAGACCAAGGGCAGCACTCGGGCAGGCAAGACAGCAACGCCAAGCGCAGCCGAAGCGTACAGGGAGCTTGAGAATCAGCACTTGTATAGGCGCCCTGATTACGTATCAAAGGATAGTGTTATCCAAGGATTCCCCGTTGATGGGCGGGGCCTCCACCCCACGCAAAAGCCCGTTGCCCTGATGGAGTACCTGATCCGCACCTACACCAACGAAGGCGATACCGTGCTCGACTTCACCATGGGCAGCGGAACGACTGGCGTTGCTTGCATCAACACTGGCCGCCGTTTCATCGGCATCGAGCTAGACGCTGACTACTTTGCCACTGCTGAAAAGCGCGTACAGGAGGCTAGTCAATGAGCAGCGTACAGCTAATGCAAGGCGATTGCCTTGAACGGATGAAAGAGATTCCGGCGGGTAG
>SL_8KL_010_SEDDRAFT_10002530_pt1 | contig 15403 bp, 9 predicted proteins | sample SodLakKL_010_SED_4_FD_11160 | JGI IMG/M metagenome (IMG submission 11160) | reverse complement strand
CTGCCCTCCTGGAGGCGTTAAATAAAGAAGGCCCCCTGTGGGAGCATTACTATCCGGGTCATTCCTTTATAAATAATCTGGAGGAGGTTTCTCCCCAGAAGGTTTTTGATGTTAGCTTCAATATGTCCGTGGACCCTGAAACCATTAACGGGGATACGGTTGACCTGATAGAATCCTGTACTGGCCAGGGGGTAGAGCTGGAATTTATCTTTGACGGGGAAAATATGGTTAAGGTGCGGCCAGAAACTGAACTGGATTCTTCCATAGAATACTGGCTCTTATTCAGCGACGAAATTGAAAGTAAAGAAGGAAAGCAGCTGAAGCAGCCCGGCCTTACTACTGTTACCGTCGGCAGCCAGGAACAGACCCCTTAAATTTATGAATAGAATACAAAAGAAAGAATTAAAGGAGTGTAACTTTAAATGTCCCTTATAATTACCCTCTACATCCGGGAAGGAATAGTTATGGCTTCCGACAGCCGCCTTACCTTGAAGACCAGCCGGGAACAGAGCAAGGAGCAGGAAAAAAGGATAATAAGGCAGATGGCCGTAGCCCAGTCGGATTCCATTTACAAGACCTTTTTAACCCCCCAGGGCCTGGGTATATCCACCTTCGGGGCGGCAGAAATAAAGGGCATGCCCATAGCCGGCTATATTGAATCTTTTATTACCGAGGAGCTTGCCGGGGAAAACATCCCCGTGGACCAGGTACCGGGACTGATTAAAGAATACTTTTCCAAAATGGAAAAGGACCTGAACGTAGGATTTCATGTGGCCGGTTACAAAAAGAGGGCCAAATCCTATGAACAGCATGTGTGGAGGGTTGATGTGGGCCGGGATGAAATTATGCAGATAAATGAGGTTGATCAGCCCGGCCTTTCCTGGGCCGGGGAAGGGGATATAATTTCCCGGTNGGTGAAAAGGGTGAGCGTCCACGATGAGGATGGAGAAGACAAGCGGCTCCCCTATTACCAGATACCCTATGGGTTTTTCACCCTCCAGGATGCCATAGATTTTTCCATTTATGCCGTCCGGACTACCATTGAATCCTTAAGGTTTCAGCCCCGCCCCAAGACCGTGGGAGGCCCCATCGATGTCCTGGTCATAAAGCCGGAAAGGTCCTTCTGGGTTAAACGCAAGGAGCTTGAAGCTTAGCCAGGGCCAGGAATAAAGACAGGTACTGTCGGATACCCTGGGGAAAAGATATATAGCCAAAAGAGGTCCATGCTCTATTATAAGGTTGATGGGCAACTCAATTGAGTTCCGGGATTATTTCCCAGAACTCTTTTTTGATTCATAAACTTCACTTTTGTTTTTCTCTTATATTTCCCATTGACAATATATTTTGGCCTTGATAGTATTAAGAGGAAATTTTGAATGACTGGTCGGTCGGAATAATATAATAATGGTGGGGGAGAGGATTATGAAGTACAACAAAAAATATAAGAAGATGACCTTTAAGAAGATGTCCCTGGTTTTATGTATATTATTACTCCTTTCTGTCTGGGGGGGTTGTAATAATAATGATGCCCCGGAAGAGGAGTTAGAGGAAGTCCCCGTGGTAGGTGTAGAGGAAATAGAAATGGGGGATATCCGGGAAGACGTTACCATAACCGGGGATTTATCTGCCAACCTGGAAATCCAGGTAATGTCGGAAATTGCCGAGGAAGTGGAGGAAGTAGCCGTTAAAGCCGGGGATATGGTAAATAAGGGAGACCTTTTGGTCAGGCTTTCCGCCCGGGACCAGGAACTGCAGCTCCAGGAAGCCCGGGCCGCTTTGCGGGGAGCTGAAGCCCAGCTGGCAGAGCTAAGGGCGGGCACCCGGGCCCAGGAATTGGAACAGCTTCGCCAGACACTACGCCAGGCGGAGGCCCAGCTGGCGGAAGCCAGGGCGGGAGCCCGGGAGCAGGAACTGGAACAGCTTCGGGAAAGCCTGTCCAAGGCAGAAAAGAACCGCAACCAGGCCCAAAAGGAACTGGAGCGGGTGGAAGAGCTTTACCAGGAGGGTTATGTGTCCTCCCAGGAGCTGGAACAGGCGCAACTCCAGGCAGATATGGCCAGAAGTGATTACCAGAGCGCCAAAGCCGCCCTTTCCCAGGCGGAGGAAGGCCCCCGCCAGGAAACTATTGAGTCCCTGGAGGCCCAGGTGGAACAGGCCCGGGCATCCCTGTCCATGGCCCAGGAAGGCCCCCGGAGGGAAACGGTGGAAGCCACCGAAGCTCAGGTGGAACAGGCCCGGGTTGGGCTGGAAAGGGCCCAGGAGCTTTATGATAAAACCCGTATTACCGCCCCCGTCTCCGGCCGGGTGGCTAGGGTAGGCCTGGAGGTGGGAGAAAGGGCTAGCCCCGAAAGACCTGCCACCCTCCTGGTGGACATAGAAACCCTTTATTTTGAAGGAGCCCTGCCTGAGGGGGCTGTAGGAAGGGTAGAAGTGGGGAGCAGAGCAGAAGTTTATGTGCCTGCGGTAGGCTTGGAACCCTTTGAAGGTGTAATCCAGGAAATAGATCTGGTAGCTCCCGAAGGAGCCCGGTCCTATCCCTTAAAAGTTTCGGTAGATAACCCCGAGGGACTCCTGCGGGGAGGAATGTATGCCCGGGCGGAAATACCCATAGAAGAAAGGGAAGAAGTCCCCCTGGTTCCCCTGGAAGCCATCATAGAAATAGACGGTGAAGAAAAGGTCTTTGGGGTTGAAGAGGGACGGGCTGTTCTTAAAGAGCCTCACCTGGGCCTTCGGGATGAAGAATACGTAGAAGTTCTGGAGGGCTTATCTCCCCAGGATACTGTTATTGTGCGGGGGCAGGACCACCTGACCGACGGCATGGAAGTGGAAGTCCTGGAGGAGGATTATTAAATGTTTTTTTCCAAGCTGGCAATTAAAAGACCCGTTACCGTACTCATGCTGGTGTTAATGGTCCTTCTCCTGGGATATATTTCCTTCGGCCGTTTAACGGTGGACCTTTACCCCGAAATGGATCTTCCCCTTATGCTTATTAACACCAGTTATTCCGGGGCAGGTCCCCACGAAGTGGAAAACATGGTTACCCGCCCCCTGGAGGAGGCGGTAAGCACCGTGGACGACCTGGATAGCGTTTACTCCACCTCCTCCCGGGGTAACTCTTCTGTTATAGCCATGTTTGACTGGGGAACGGATATGGATTTTGCTGCCCTGTATCTCCGGGAGCAGATTGATATGGTGAAGGGTTACCTTCCCGATGATGCCGATGAGCCCATGGTTCTCCAGATTGACCCGGATATGATGCCTGTGCTCCAGATAGGGGTCAGTGGAGACATGGATGAAGTAGCCTTAAAGGAACTGGCCGACGATATTATTAAAAACCGCATGGAAAGGTTAAGGGGAGTAGCCGTGTGTGATGTCACCGGGGGCCCTAGCCGGGAGGTCCTGGTGGAGGTGGATCCCTACCAGCTTTCCTCNTACCAGATTAACCTGGAGCAGATAAACGACGTCCTTCGTTCAGAAAATATGAACTTTACCGGGGGAGACCTGGTGGAAGGCCGCCGGGAATACCTGGTAAGGACTACGGGGGAATTTAAAAACCTGCAGGAAATGGAAAAGGTAGTGGTGGGAAGCAGTGCCGCTGGTCCCGTATTCCTGGGGGATGTAGCCCAGGTCAAGGACTACCACAAGGAACCGGAAGTTTTAAGCCGCATGAACGGAGAGCCGACTATTTCCCTTTCTATCCGCAAACAGGCCGATGCCAACACCGTCCAGGTAGTGGATGTGGTCAGGGAAGAAATGGAAACCCTGGAAAGGGAGCTTCCGGGAAATGTTCAGTTTCAGGTAGCCCTGGACCAGAGTGATTTTATCCGCCAGTCCATCAGTAACATAACACAGATGACCATTATAGGGGGGATCTTGGCTGCCCTGGTTCTATTACTGTTCCTGGGAAACCTCCGGTCTACCCTGATTATAGCCCTGGCCATGCCCATTTCTATAGTGGCTACCTTTACCCTCATGTACTTCCAGGGCCTTACCATAAATATGATTACCATGGCTGGATTAGCCCTGGGTATTGGCATGATGGTGGATAATTCCATCGTGATACTGGAAAATATTTACCGATACCGGCAGCAGGGGGAGAGCCGGATAGAGGCCTCCTATAAAGGAAGCGGAGAGGTCAGCGGAGCCATTACCGCCTCTACCCTGACCACCATGTCCGTCTTTCTCCCCGTGGTTTTTGTGGGAGGTATTGCCAGCATAATCTTTTCCTCCCTGGCCTGGACGGTAGCCTTTTCCCTTTTTGCCTCCCTGGCGGTAGCCCTGATGGTGATACCCGCCCTCACCTCCAAGTTTTTGAAGGTGGAGGAAAAGTCCGTTAATAACGGTGTTTTCAAAAGGGTGGAAAAACTCCTGGAAAGAATAAAGGGGATATACAGGAAGGTCCTGAAGATATCTCTTTATCGACGCAAACTGGTGGTTATTACCTTCCTCCTCCTCCTTGGTGGAACCTTTCTCTTGGTACCCCTGGTAGGCCTGGAATTTTTGCCTGCCGCCGACATGGGAGAAATATTGATAGATGTAGAAATGCCCCGGGGTACCCCCCAGGAGGAAACGGACAGAGTGGTAAGGCAGGTTGAAGGTATTGCCGGAGAGTATGAAGATGTGGAAACCATATTTGCCCAGGTGGGATCCGCCGGTATGTTTGCCATGGAAGGTGGGGCTTCGGAAAGGGCCTCCGTTAACCTCCTTCTGGTGGACCCGGCCCAAAGGGCAGTAGATACTTCCAGTATGGTGGAGGAATTAAGTTCCCGGCTGGCCCGTGTACCCGGTGGGGAAATAACCGTTAGGGAAATGGATATGGCTACCGGCATGGGACCCGATGAAGATCCCCTGAATGTCATTATTAAAGGAGACAACCTGGAGGTTTTAGAGGAAATAACCAATGACGTGGCAGAAGTGGTAAGGAATGTAGAGGGCACCCGGGAGGTGGAAACCAGTTTTGATGAGGGCCGCCCGGAACTCCAGGTGAGGCTGGACCGGGAAAAGGCTGCTGCCCTGGGCTTTAACACTTACCAGCTATCCTCGGCCGTCAGGAATGCCCTGGAGGGCCAGGTGGTTACCAGTTACCGGGTGGAAGGAGACGAGATTGACGTCCGGGTAAAGGGGCTGGAAATGACCCGGGAAAGCAAGAGGACCCTTTCCCAGGTTCCCTTAACAACTGCCGAAGGCGGGAACATTGCTCTGGGAGAAGTAGCGGAAATAGTTGAAGAAATATCCCCGGCCCAGATTGAAAGGGACGGCCAGGTACGGTCGGCCTCCGTCACCGGGGGTATTAGTCAGCGAGATCTGGGTTCCATTATGCAGGATATCCAGGAGGATATGGCTGATTATGACCTCCCGGCAGGCTACATGATAGAGTATGGAGGAGAGATGGCCGACATGATGGAAGCCTTTGGGGAATTATCCCTGGCCCTTATCCTGGCCATCTGCCTGGTATACATGGTTATGGCCTCCCAGTTCGAGTCCCTTCTATACCCCTTTGTCATAATGTTTTCCCTGCCCCAGACCTTTACGGGGGTAGTCCTGGCCCTGGCTATAACGGGGAGGACCCTGAACGTGTCCTCCTTCATGGGGGTAATCATGCTGGCTGGTATTGTGGTCAACAATGCCATCGTCCTGGTGGACTATATCAATATACTTCGCCGGGAAGAGGGTTATGACCGGGATGAAGCCGTTATGGAAGGGGGCTCTGTCCGCCTGCGCCCCATTTTAATGACTACTATTACTACTATTCTGGGTATGTTGCCCCTGGCCTTTGCCCTGGGGGAAGGAGCAGAAACCTGGGCCCCCATGGCCACGGTGATCATAGGAGGCCTGGCCGTTTCCACAGTAGTAACTCTGGTTCTGGTACCCACGGTGTATGTCATAACCGACGATGCGGGTATCTGGCTGAGGCAAAAGTTCATACCTGCTAAAGCCCGTACGGAAGAAATGTAAGGAGGAATAACTGTGAATAAGACAAAAGAACCTGGTAAAAAGGATCGGATTTTACAGGCGGCCATAAAAGTTTTTTCCCGGAAGGGCTTTCACCAGGTAAAGGTGGAGGAGGTGGCGGAGGAAGCAGGGGTAGGAAAGGGCACCGTATACGATTACTTTGATAACAAGGACCACCTGCTTCAGGAGGCCTTCCGGGTAAGCCTGGAGCAGTACCTGGAGGTTTTTGACCGTTCCCTGGAGGCTCCCCTGCCCTTTTGGCAACGGATAAAGGAAATTATAAATCTTCACTTTGCTTTTTTGCATAACCATGAAGAAATGTCTTACTTTGTTATGGAAAGCTACAACCGTCCCCTGGAGGAAATAAGGGAGTGGCTTATGGAGATGCGAAAGGAAAGGCTGGAAGTTGTCCAGCGGATCATGAAAAAAGGTATACAGGAGGGAGAGATCCGGGAGGTGGATGTGGAGGTGGCCTCCCGCATGTTCCTGGGCCTGGTTTTTGCAGTGTGCCCCACCATGGTAATGTTTGACGAAAATCTGCCCCGGGAGGATACTACCGACAAGCTGGTGGATTTATTCCGGAGGGGCCTGGGGAAGGGTTAAGGCCTCTTTCCCCAGGGATTTCCATCCCGGGAGTTTCCCCGGGCTCTTCATCATTCTTCCCGGTTTTTTTTCATCAGCCTCCAGTACATTAAAACCCCGGCGAAAAAGAGGGAGGCGGCTAAAAGCTCTATAGTTTCTTCCAGAACAAAGTCCATGAAAAAAAAGCCGGGGATGGTTCCATTTACCAGGAGAAGGCTTAACCGGTCCCCCATGTTTACATAAAAATCCCCCTGGTTGCGGAACACTGAAGCCGATGCCGCCAGAGCATACATTAAGCCTCCCGTAACCAGGTAGAGACGGGTCTGGGGAAAGGAAAAGGGAACCTTCCAGAACCTTAAAAATCCATAGATTATGGGGCCTGCAATAAAAAGGTAAAATACACCTTCAATTTTCATTTTACTGATCCCCAGGTAATTATAACCGTAATGAGCCATCAGGTGCCGGGGATCACCTGTATCTTCGATGAGCATCAGGAGAAAGGAAAAGGCGATAAGCCCCCAGAATATCTGAGCTCCTCTATCCCTCTTTTCCCAGTACACCCCGCTCAGGGCGGCGGCGTAAAGCAAGGTAAGGGATAAAAACACCCACTGCATCCATTCCACGGGACCCCGGTTTCTAAAGGCATGCCACCACAGGCCCCGTACGGAGGCCAGCTGGGGGAGTTCCCCCTGGACATCCACCAGGTAGACAACCCTCCATACAACCAGGAGAAATAAAAGGGCGGCGGAAACCACCAAAAGGGAAGGGAGATGTTCTCTCCAGCGGAAGGTGGTAAAAAACTCAGCGGGGAAATTCCCCATTCTTTTCAAGGATTCCTTTAGCATAATCAAAGACCTCTTCTCCTATAAACTTAGAATATAAACATAATATGTAAAAATTCTTTATTTATCAGCTTTTTCCTGTTTTCTAAATAATTTATTTTTTGACGGATTTTTTAAATCAAGGTTAAAAGGAATAGGGCGGGCTCAAGCGAATTGAAGGATAAGGGCACTAATGGGATTGAGGAAGATGACGAGGAGGAAAACCTTTAATGAAAGAACCCATGCTAGCAGCAAAGGGGCTTACCAAAAATTATCAGATGGGTGAGGTTACCGTACGAGCTTTGAAAGGGGTGGATTTTTCCCTTTATGATGGAGAGTTGGTGGTGGCCCTGGGACCCAGCGGTTCGGGTAAAAGTACTCTTTTACATATTATTGGAGGGATGGACCAGGCCAGTGGCGGAGAACTTTACTTTGGGGACAAGTCCCTCCACGATGCCAGTGAAAGGGACCTGACTTTTTTCCGCCGCCACGAAGTAGGCTTTATTTTCCAGTTTTTTAACCTGATGCCCAGCCTGACAGCCCATGAAAATATTGCCCTCTCCGTGCAGATAGCCAAAGACCCCCTGGATATAGATGAACTTTTGGAGGCAGTGGGGCTCCAGGACCGAAAGGACCATTTTCCCTCCCAGCTTTCCGGGGGGGAGCAGCAGCGGGTAGCCATCGCCCGGGGGCTGGCTAAAAACCCCCGGATGCTCCTCTGTGACGAGCCTACCGGCTCCCTGGACCTGGCCTCGGGTATCCAGGTTTTAAAGCTGTTGAGGGATTTTTGTGATAACTATAATAAGACCGTGGTTATTATTACCCATAACACGGCCATCAAGGATATGGCCGACCGGGTAGTATATCTTAAGGACGGGATGATTGATAAGATAGAAGAAAATGAAAGCCCCGTCCCCCCGGAGAAGGTGAGCTGGTGATCCTCTGGAAAAAGGTTTTTAGGGATATATTAAATAACAAGGGCTCCTATATTGCCTGCCTGGTGGTTATTATGATAGGCCTCATTGCCTTTACCTCCTTTTCCATTTCCCGGGATAACCTTAGAATATCCACGGACATTTTCTACCAGGAGCAGAATTTTGCCGATGGTTTTATTGAAGTTGAATCCATGCCCCAGGGGCACCTGGAAAGGATTTTCCAGGTGGAGGGGATCCAGCATGTAAGCGGCAGAATGGTAGAAGAAGTCAGGGTCCACGACCCGGAAAGAAGGGAAAGCGTTTATCTTAAGCTGGTTTCTTTGGACCTGGAGGATCCCTACCGGGTTAACGATGTGAGGGTCCTGGAGGGGGAAGATCTGACTCCAGGCCGGCGGGAAGCCTGGATTGACGACGGNTTTTTTGAGGCCAACCAGTTAGAACTTTACCAGGAGATAAGTATTATTGCCGGGGGNCGGGNAAGGGACTTGACCCTGGCAGGAGTGGGGATGAGCCCCGAGTTNACCTACCCCCTCCGGGANGAAAANTCCATCTACCCTGACCCGGAAGTNTTTGGCATTGCNTTTTTACCCCACCGGGATATGGAGCACCTTTTCCCTGAAATGGAGGGNNGGGTTAACAGCGTGGTTTTCACCCTGGAACCGGGGGCTGATTTCGACGGGGTAAAGGATCGGCTGGAGCCCNTGCTGGAGGGGTACGGCCTAAGGACCATATANCCCCGGGAAGATCAGGTGAGCCACTTCATCTTGCATGAGGAACTGGAGCAGCTGGACCGCTTCGCTACCGCCTTTCCCCTTCTCTTTTTATCCATTGCCGGTATTATACTTTACATCATGCTAAAGAGGATTGTGGAACAGCAGCGGGGGCAGATAGGTATACTCAAGTCTTTTGGATATACCAGAGGGGAGATTATGCTCCACTACCTTTCCTATGCCTTTTTCGTAGGCTCGGTGGGAGGCCTGGTGGGAGGAGCCCTGGGGATATGGGCGGCCAATCCCCTGACGGAGCTTCTCATGGAATTTTTTAAAGTCCCCCCTGTTTATATAGGTTTTTCCCTTTTATATTTATTCCTGGGAGTTTTATTATCCCTGGCGGTGGTTCTTTTTGCCGGTTACCAGGGATGTAAGCTGGCCCTTCAGTTAAAGCCTGCCGAAGCCCTGCGGCCCCCGGCACCCCCCAGCACTAAAAAATCCATTCTGGAGCGGATAGGGCTGTTTTGGGCCCTCCTCACCATCCAGGGGAAAATGGCTACCAGGAATATGTTCAGGAACCAGAGCAGAAGCGCCTTTCTTTTCCTGGGGATTATGCTGAGTTATGCCGTGGCGGCTATAGTATGGAACTTTAATGATATGGTGGACAAGCTGGTATTTTATCATTACGATGAGGTAGAGGTCCATGATGCTCGGGTAACCCTGACCCACCCCGGGGACCGGGATTCCCTCCAGAGGGAGCTGGAAAGTTATCACAACACTGCCCTGGTGGAACCCCTGGCAGAAGTGCCTGTAACCCTTTCCCACGGGTGGCGGGAGGAGCAGGTGCTGGTCATAGGTGTTCCCCAGGGAGCCCGCCTTTACAATATTTTAGATGATCAGGGACGGAAGGTGGAACCTTCCCCCGACGGTCTGGTTCTTCCCCAGCGTATGGCAGATAAGCTCCAGGTGACGGCCGGGTCGTATGTAACCCTGGAAAGTCCCCTGTCCCGTCGGGAAGACCGGGAGATAAGGGTCCGGGTCCAGGAGGTGATTCCCCAGTACATCGGCATGAATGGCTACATGGAAATTTCTGCCCTGGTAGAAGTCCTGGAGCAAGGACCTTTTGCCACCTCTTTCTTAATGGGACTGGAGGAGAGGGGAGAAGATGATCTTTTCCAGCTGAAGGATTACTACTGGGAAAGCGAGAAAATAGCGGGGATAGATGGAAGAGGGGAACTTATTGGCCAGACTCAGGAGCTCATGGAAACCTTCGGTTTTGTCATGTATATTTATGTTTTTGTCGGCGTTATAATGGCCTTTTCTATTATCTACAGTTCCAGCTTTATTATTTTATCCGAGCGGAGTCGGGAAATGGCTTCCATGCGGGTTTTGGGGATGACCTCCCGGGAAGTGTTTTCCGTCATCACCTTTGAGCAGTGGCTCATAAGTTTCTTTGCCATGCTGGCGGGAATACCCCTGGCCCAAATGATCCAGAACAGTTTTGCCCGGGCCATGAGCACCGACCTTTATGTCATCCCCCACCAGATTGAGCCCATATCTTTATTCGCAGGCCTGGTGGTGACGGTTGGCTCCATATGGATTGCCCAGGGCTTTGCTTTGAAGAAGGTGGAGGACTTGAGCCTTACGGAAGTCCTTAAAACGGGAGAGTAATTTTCAGGAAGGGAGAGGAAGATGAAGACAAAGTGGAAGATTGTTTTGGGGGTAATAATCATAATAGCTGCAGCTGCCTTTTTGATTCCTCAGGTCATGAGGGGAGTAGAGGTTGCTGTGGAGGAGGTAGTCCCCAGGGATATGGCTATCAGTTTTACGGAAGAAGGGGAGGTAGTTCCCCTTAGGGAGAGGGCCCTTCACCCCCTTTACAGCGCTCCCCTTAAAAGCCTGATGGTGGAAGAGGGGGATAAGGTCCGGGAAGGGGACCTTCTGGCGCTCCTGGACCACGAAGAACTGGAGTACATGGAGCGGGAGCTTATGGCCCAGTTCCAGGCCCTGGAAGGGGAAAAGATGCAGTTGGAGGAAACCCCTGGTCCTGCTGAAGTGGAAAGTTATGCCCTGAGGGTCAGGGAGGCGGAGGAAAGCCTTGCCACGGCCCAGCGAAATTACGAGAGGTTGGAGGACCTCTACCTGGATAGTTACCTCCTACGGGTAGAAGAAGCGGAAGAAAGCCTGGAAACGGCTTCTCGAGAATATGAACGGATGAAGGCCCTCCATGAGGAAGGGTATCTTCCTACCGCCGAGTACGATAAGGCTCGGGACCAGCTTAAAAAGGCAGAAAACTACCTGGCCCAGCAGGAGCATGCCCTGGAGGTTTTTGAAGAGGATGAGTATGATAAGGCCCAGGATATGGTAACCAAAGCAGAGATAAATGTGGACATGCAAAGGACGGCCCTGGAGGTTTTACGGGAATCCTACGACCCTCCCCGGGGAAGCAGGGAAATCATAGAAGCCAGAAAAAAAGCAATCCTGGCCCAGGTGGACCTGATTGATTACCAGAAGAGTAATTACTCTATTACTGCTCCCATCTCCGGGGTTGTAACCTACCTGGAAGTGGAGGAGGGGGATCTGGTAACTCCCCAGGTGTCCATGATGAAACTTTTCCAGGAGGAGGAGCTCCAGGTGGAAAGCCGGGTCCTGACCCGGGATGTCCATGAGGTTTATGAAGGCATGCCCGTAAAGCTTACCCTGGAACTACGGGAAGAAGACGTGGAGTTTCCCGGGGAAGTGGTAAAAATTTCTCCCCATGCCCAGGCAGACATATCTCCCCTGGGACTGGAAGAAGAGCGGGTCAAGGTAACCATAAAACCCCAAATTCCTGAAGATTTGACCATAGCTCCCGGATACAGGGTAGATGTGGAATATATTGCGGAAGAGGTTTCAAATAAACTTATTGTGCCCAAGTCAGCCCTCTTTACCTATGAAGGGGAGGATGCCCTCATGGTTATTGAAAATGGAAGGGCCCGGCTCCGCCGTGTCACCAGGGGCCCTGAAACCAGGCTGGAGGTAGTTATAGAAGAAGGCCTGGAGGAGGGGGACCAGGTTATCCTGGATCCCCAGAGGGAGGGCATTGACGAGGGGGTGGCCGTTTCACCCCTTTGATGAAGGCCAAGATTATAGTCCCCACATTTAAGTTGATGGTCATACTTCTAGAGTTTATCTAGGGAAGGAGATAAAAATGATGAGAAAAGTGACGATCCCCTTGCTGCTTCTGTTGCTTCTGGTAATCTTCAGCGCGGCAGGGGTGTTAAAGGCGGAGGAGGTTAACAACAATGAAGAGGAGGTGCCTCCTTACACCCTGGAGACGGTAACGGAACTGGTCTTACAGGATAACCAGGCCCTGGAGAGGGCAGATATTGAGATAGAAAAGGCTGAAATTGCGGAAAGAAGGGCTAAAAATGAAGCCGACCGGTTGGAGGATATGCCCCGGGAGGAACAAAGGCTTATCGGGTCCAGCTATGAAGTTTCTGTTATGATAGATATAGTTCCCGTCCAAAAGGAAGGGGAAGTCCTGGTTAAAGAGGCGGAGAAGGATAACGTGGAGAGGGAAGAGAGGCTAAAGGCCATTGAGAAGTTCTTTGACCTGCAAAAGGCCCAAGAGCAGCTGGAGGTTGCCCTGAAGAATAAGGAAAGGGTGGAGGAACAGCTGGAAAGGACTAAAAAGCTCCTTGAAGTAGGGATGGCTACCAAAATTGATGAGCTGGCTATGGAGGCTGCCCTCTCTGAAGCCGAGTCCCGGGTTCATGGAGGGGAAAGCAGCGTGAAGATAGCTCGCACAGACCTTTTAAAAGCCATGGGCATGCCCATGGATAAGGAAATAGAAGAGGACTTTATTGTATCCATGGAACCGGAGATAGAAGATGTGAGGGATCTGGAGGAAGATATAAAAGGAGCCCTGGAGACTAACCCGGGGATCATTCAGTTGAGAAAGGCCCTGGATGTCAGCGAGAAGATTGAGGATAAGGCCCGCAGGTTTTACCCTCCCCACGTCTTCATCTATCGGGAAGCCACCCTGGACCGGCGGGATATGGAAATAGCCCTGGACCAGTCCAGGGAGGACCTGGAGTTTTCCCTGCGCCTGGCCTACGAAGGGGTGGAGGGAAGCATGCAGAGGATTAATGCCCTGGAAAAGGCCCTGGAGCACTCCCGAGAAAACCTCTTAAAGGCTGGGGTCCAGTATGAGCTGGGCATGGTAACTTCCCTGGATGTCCTCCAGGCCCTGGAGGACTTTAGAGAAATGGAGTTTATGCTTTCTGAGGCCCGCTGCGACCTCCTCATCGCCCTGGAGGAATACAGGGTGGCCGCAGGTAGAACCTTTGAATTTGAAGTTGAAAATGATAATGGAGAAGACATTAATAACAATGAGGGATAAAAGCTTAAAGGGTTAACAGGTCAGATCCCCGGCCGACAAAAAGAGAGGGCTTTTCTTCGGAAAAGAACCCTCTCTTTTTTATTCTACTACTCCGTATAGAGCATTAACGCCAGCCGGCTTTCCAGGCTATTACAAATGGCTGCCGAACCACCCAGGAGGGTAACCTCCTGGATTTTTTTGTCCTCCACATACTTTTTAACTTCAGGGGGAACCTTATCCCCCACCAGGAGAATTCCCTGGTCCTGCCGGGCAGCTAAAACAGCTCCGGCCACGGCATCTGCAAAGTTCAAGCCTGTAGCGGCGTACCTTTCGGAGGAAGAGGGGGCAAAGTGCCGGGAAAGTTCCACGGCAGTGGCGTAGCGGTTATCTCCCGCTATCCTCACTCCTCCCGGCAGTTCTTTAAATACCTTATCACTTATAACGGCAGGCCCTCCGGCAACAACTGTTTCCTCTATTTCCAGCTCCTCCAGGACAGAACGAGTCTTCCCGGGAAGGGAATCTTTTTCCGTCAGCAGGATGGGGTACCCCTTTTGGGCAGCATAGGAGGCGGCGGCCAGGGCATCGGGAAAGTTGTGTCCGTACGCTACCAGGGCCTTAGCTTTTTCCCCTTCCGGGAAGGAAAGCTGCTGGGCAATTTTCCCTGCTGTATGAAAGCGGTCCTGGCCTGCTATCCGTTCTATCTCCAGGGACAGGTCCTTCAGGCCCTCTTCTACTTTGGAAGATAGGGCACCTTCTCCCCCCAGGAGGATTACCCGGGAAGCTCCCAGACGCTTGATTTCTTCCCCGGTAACCTTGGCCAGGGAACTGCCGGGGGTCAGGAGCAGGGGAGCTTCCAGCTGGTAGGCCAGGGGTGCCCCTGCCAGGGCATCAGCGTAATGGTCTCCCCGGGCCAGGATAACCGTATCTGCAGAATCCCAGCCCTTCTTACTAATCTCTACGGCCGTCTTATAGCGGTTTTCTCCCGAGAGACGGGGAAGGGTCATCCGGATAACCCGAAGCTCCAGGGTTGCCTTTTTGCCTCCGTCGGCCAGAGTAGCAGTTATAACTGCCTTCCCCGGTTCCAGGGCTTTTACCTTGCCCTCTTCGTCTATTTTTGCAATATCCGGCTTATCAGAGCTCCACTGGACATTTTCCTTTTGCAGCTGGAATTCCCTTCCGTCATCGGTGGTCACCCGGGAGGTAAGCTTCATTTCCTCCTGGAGGGGCAGCTCCTTTTGGGGAGCCAGGATTTCCATGGTGCGAAGGTCCTGGCTTCCGTAAACCCGCAGGTTCTTTTCCCCCACCCCTGTCTGGTAGGAGGCGGTAATTTTAAAAGATCCCGAACTTTCTGCTTTAAAAGTATTCCCACTAAAAGTCCCTTTTTCTTCGGGAGCTGAAAACTTCGTTTCATCCAGTTTAATTTCCACGGGATGGTAGTTCTGGTCATAACCCTTCACCTTATAGGAGGCTTCCGATCCCACCATGAGATAATTTCTGCCGGTGATTATAAGGGTCCTGAGATCTGCCCGAGGGGCGGTATTGAAAATTCCAATGGCGTTGGGAATCCTCCTCATGTTCCCCCACCGGGTTTGGTTTATCAGGGTATTATCAAATTCCCCCAGCTTCTGGGCAACCATGGTGGCGGAACCTCCCCCATCCATGTTCAGCCCCCGGTAAGCACCCAGTTGAACCAGGAACTGGGCCAGCTCATCCAGATTCATTCCCGGGGCGCTGGAGGAGCCCTCCACGTTAACCATCCACAGGGTGTTCTTGTCCCGGCTGATACCCAGGGCGGTTCTGGCGTGCCGCTGGAGGAGGTTGGAATTCCCGATTCTTATAGGGTTCACGGGAATACCATTTTCCACCAGGAGGGCGCTTCCCCCCACCGCCTCCTCCAGGTCAAGCTGGGGATTTATTTTTTGGGAGTAAGAAACCGCTGCCCCTTTGGGAGCATATTCCTTTAAAAAATCTGCGGCAGGTCCGTGACCCACCAGGACATATCCTCCAGCAGGGATGTTTACCTCTATCTGGTCCTTTATA
>SL_8KL_010_SEDDRAFT_10002529_pt1 | contig 15407 bp, 15 predicted proteins | sample SodLakKL_010_SED_4_FD_11160 | JGI IMG/M metagenome (IMG submission 11160) | reverse complement strand
CCTGATCACCCTGATCCATTTCCACCGGATTCACCATGGGTGTTCCCCTTTTTGCTGCGGTACTGAAAGGTGAGGACTCAACACTGCGAAGCTAGACTCGGACCGAACCTTGGTCAACCCCTGCAGAGCGCATTCTGGCGCAGTTGACGGGGTGGCACGGGGGTGAGTAACGTCCGCAGCATTCCGGCCAGCGCAGAGGAGCCGAATCCATGACTGCCGAGTCCCCAACCGTCGTTGTTCTGACCGCTCCGGGTGAAGGCCTTCCCGAGGGGCTCGAGAGACTGAAAGGCGAGGCAGACATCCGGCTCGCCGAAGACGGCGCCAGCCTCAAAAAGGCGCTGCCCGGCGCCCAGGTGCTCTGTGTCACGGACTTCCGCACCGACGCGGTGACCGAAGCCTGGCCCGCCGCCGACGCGCTGCAGTGGATCCACGCCACCAGTGCCGGCGTTGATGCCCTGCTGACTCCCGAGGTAAGGGACAGCGAGATTCCCGTCACCAACGCCCGCGGCATTTTCGATCAGTGCATCGCCGAGTACGTGCTCGGCCAGATCATCGCCTTCTGCAAGGACTTCCCGGGCAACTGGGCACTGCAGCAGGCCCGTCGCTGGCAGCACCGCGAGACCGAGCCGGTGGCCGGCCGCAGCGTGCTGGTGGTGGGCGCCGGTTCCATTGGGCGACGCATCGCTGGCCTGTGCGGCGCCATCGGCCTGGAGGTGGACGGGGTGGGTCGCCGCTCGCGGCCGGGGGATGACGACTTCGGCGCCATCTACGCCCAGGCGGACCTCGTGTCGATCCTGCCGGACTATGACTTCGTGGTCATTGCCGCCCCGCTGACCGCAGACACCGAGGGACTGTTCGGCGAAGCGGAGTTCCATGCCATGCATTCGTCGGCGCGCCTGATCAATATCGGCCGCGGCCCGATCGTGCGCACCGAGGCGTTGGTGCAGGCTCTGGAAAACGGCGATATCGACGGCGCCGCCCTCGATGTGTTCGAGGAGGAGCCGCTGCCGTCGGACCATCCCCTCTGGGGGCTGGACAACGTCCATATCTCCGCGCACATGGCCGGCGACTTCATCGGCTGGAAGCGCGCGCTCTCCGAACAGTTTCTGGAGAATTACCACCGCTGGCGAAACGGCGACCCCCTCGAAAACCTGGTGGACAAACACCAGGGTTTCGTAACCCGCCAATAAACCGGCAGCTATCTGAAAGAGGTAGAACATGATCGAATCCCCGCTCCTCCCGCACCTGGGCGGCTATATCAATGGCGAGTGGACGGCGGCGGACAGCGGCCGGACTCTGGCGGTCACCAATCCCGTGGACAATGGCCATCTGGCGGATGTGGCCTCCATGGGCGAGGCCGAGACCGTCCGGGCCATCCAGGCCGCCGAGGCGGCCTTCGAGAACTCCGCCGACCTGGCGCAGCGCCGGGAATGGCTATCCGCCATCGCCGATGCCATCGCCAACCATCGCGAGGAGATCGGACGGATTCTCTGTCTGGAACATGGCAAACCCCTGGCCGAGGCTCAGGGTGAAGCCGACTACGCCGCCGGCTTCTTTCGCTACGCCGCCCGGGAGATCGACGCCCTCGGACCGCGGACCCTGGAGGAGCGGCCGCGGCACTGCACCTGGACAGTGCACCACCGGCCGGCCGGGGTGGTGGGGCTGATTACCCCCTGGAACTTCCCCATTGGCATGATCGCCAAAAAACTCTCGTCGGCCATCGCCGCCGACTGCCCCAGCGTGATCAAGCCCTCGTCCAAGACGCCTCTGACCATGATTGCCCTGTTCACGCTGCTGGACCGGGAAGTGGGCCTGCCCCCGGGCAAGGTCAATCTGGTCATGGGGTCCGCGGGCCCCATCACTCAGGCCCTGTTCGACGCCCCATCCGTGCGGGTGATCAGCTTCACCGGCTCCACGGAAGTGGGACAGACGCTGATCCGCCAGGCCGCACCGGGCGTGAAGCGCCTGACGCTGGAACTGGGCGGTAACGCCCCCTATATCGTGTTCGACGACGCCGATCTGGATCATGCCGCCGACCAGCTCATGGGCAACAAATTCCGGGGTGGCGGCCAGACCTGTGTCTGCGCCAACCGGATTTTCGTCCACGAAGCCGTGGCGGATGATTTTGCCGAGCGGCTGGCCCGTCGCGTGGCGGACCTGAAAGTGGGTGACGGCATGGCGGACGGCACCACCCTTGGACCACTCATTGACGAAAACGCCGTGGCCAAGGTGGCACGGCACGTTGACGACGCGCTGGGCAAGGGAGCCCGGGAAGTCTATCGCGGCGATGCCAGCGGGCTTCCCGGTACTTTCTATCCGCCCACGGTGCTTCTGAATGTCACCGAGGACGCCGCCTGCTACCGCGAAGAAACCTTCGGCCCGCTGGTGCCGGTGATCACCTTCTCCGACGACGACCAGGTGATTCGCATGGCCAATGACACCGACTTCGGCCTGGCCTGTTACGTCTTCACCGGCAACGAAGCCCGGGGTCTGGCCGCGATTGAGCGTCTGCGCTTCGGCCACGCCGCCCTGAACACCGGCAGCGGGCCCACGCCGGAGGCGCCCTTCGGTGGCATGAAGCAATCCGGCTATGGCCGTGAGGGGGGCCTGGAAGGGCTGTTTGAGTTCACCGAAGCCCAGACGGTGCCGGTGGGCTGATCGCGGTTCCACCAGCGCCCCCTCCACCCATAAAAAAGCCCGGGATAACCCGGGCTTTTTTGTCAGTGCCAGTGCAGGCTCCGAACTAGCCCGTGCTGCGCATGGCCTCTTCCTGACCACCGCCGGTTTCCACCAGCGCCGCCTCGAACTGCTCCACCGCCCAGTCGATCTCCTCGGCGGTGACGATCAGCGGCGGGATCCAGCGCACCACGTTACCGCCCCAGGGACCGCAGCGAATCATCAGCAGCCCGCGATGCTCACAGGCTTTCAGCATCCGGGCGCCACGGTCGCCATCGGGCTTGCCGTGCTCATCCACCAGGTGGGTGCCAATCATCAGGCCCTGTCCGGTGATGGCGCCAATTTCCGGATGCCGGGACTGCACGTCCTTGAGCCGGGACCACAGCTGTTCGCCCCGCTCCGCCGCATTGTCGACGAGCTTCTCGTCGCGCATGACATCCAGCGTGGCGAGCCCGGCGGCACAGGCCACCGCGTTGCCGCCGTAGGTGCCACCCTGGGAGCCGGGCAGCGCCTTGCTCATCAGCGACGCCGGGGCGGCCATGAATGACAGCTGGAAGCCGCTGGCCACGCCCTTGGCGGACACCACCACGTCCGGCTCAACATCAAAGTGCTCATAACCCCACTGCCGCCCGGAGCGGCCGTTGCCGGACTGGACCTCGTCCATGATCAGCAGGATGCCGTGCTTGTTGCAGCGCTCCTGCAGCCCCTGCATGAACTTGGTGTTGGCGGGGATGTAGCCGGCCTCACCCTGAATGGGCTCGATCAGCATCGCCGCGGTTTCCATGGGCACGCTCTGGACCTGAAGAATGTAGTCCAGCTCGCGCAGGCAGAATTCGGCGGCCTCGTCCTGGCTCATGCCGTACCAGTTCGTGTCCGGGAACGGCGCCGTGACCACACCGCCCATCAGCGGCTGCACACCCTGACGGACCGCGGCGCTGGAACTGGTGGTGGCCAGCGAGCCCATGGTCCGACCGTGGAAGCAACCCCGGAAGGCGATGATATTGGGCTTTCCGGTGGCCTGACGGGCCAGTCGAATGGACGCCTCCACCGCTTCGGTACCGGCATTCGAGAAGAACACGCTGTCGATGTGATCGGGCAGCAGTTCAACCAGCCGATCGGAGAGCTCCAGAATCGGGCGGTGCTTCATGATGGCGTACTGGGCGTGCACCACCTTGTCGATCTGGGCCTTGGCGGCTTCCACCACCCGCGGGTGGCAATGGCCGGTGCTGAGCACTCCAATGCCCGAGGCGAAGTCCATGTACTTCCCGCCGTCCTCGGAGTAGACGTACATGCCTTGGGCGCGCTCCACCAGAATGTCACTGGACTGGCGCAGCAGCGGCGAGAGATGGTGGACGTTTTCACTCATGTCATAGCCTCCTGGCTAAAAATTCCCAGCATATGATAACGCAACGGGGATCGGGATTCTTCCCCATTCAGACAACGGCAGTGGCGGTGATATCCTCTTGCGATCAATTGGCGAGGTCTTCAGACGCGGAGCACTGACCATGGCAATGCAGAGCAACGAACCGGTGGTTTTCGAGCGGGACTGTGACGCCGCGCTCATTCCGGCCGGCGACACCGGCGTGATCCCCAAGGGTGCGGAGGGCATGATCACCCAGGCGCTGGGGGGCAGCTATACCGTTTATATCCAGGGAAATCTATTCCGCATCGACGGCAAGGACGCCGACGCCATCGGCAAGGAGCCGGAGCCGGCCCCGGAACTGCCGGCCGACGCTTCGGAGAAGGACGTGGAGCAGCTGGTCTGGGACCAGATGCGGCGCTGCTTCGACCCGGAAATCCCCATCAACATCGTCGAGCTGGGACTGGTCTATCGCTGTGACATCAGCCACACCGAAAACCACAACTGGAAGGTGGACGTGGACATGACCCTCACCGCCCCCGGCTGCGGCATGGGCGACATCATCGCCTACGACGTGCGGGAGAAGATCAAGCTCATTCCCACCGTGGAAGAAGTGAACGTCGAGGTGGTGTTCGATCCACCGTGGAGTGTGGAGATGATGTCGGAAGCGGCCAAGCTTCAGACCGGCATGATGTAGTCAGTTGCCACCGCGGCGGTCCTCGGGGGCGCAGGCCGGGCACTCCCGGCCCGCCAGGTCGGCCAGTCTGTCCAGATCCAGCAACTGCAGCTCGCGCCCCTCGGCCTTTAGGCAGCCCTGCTCGCTGAACCGCCGAAACAGGCGGCTCATGGTCTCGGGGGCAAGACCGATGTAGTTGCCCAACTCGGTGCGGGCCATGGGCAGCCGGAAGCGGGTCGCCGACAGCCCCCGGCGCTGAAAACGGCCGGAGAAATTCAATAGCAGCATGGCCAGACGCTCCTCGGCGCTTCGACGGGCCATGGAAAAAAGCATTTCCTGATCCGAAAAAATCTCCCTGGACATCAGCTGCATGAGCTTTCGCTGCAGGCCGGGAATATCAGCCGCCAGACTTTCCAGCTGCACGTAAGGCAGGACGCAGACGCTGGTGGTTTCCAGTGCCACGGCCGAGCAGGGGTGAACCCAGCTGTTGATAGCGTCCAGGCCCACCAGCTCCCCCGGGAAGTGAAAACCGGTGATCTGCTCCTCGCCGCGGTCGGTCAGCGTGTAAGTCTTGACCGAGCCGGAGCGAACCGCATAGACCGCCCGAAACCAATCATCGGCGCGATAGATGTGCTCGCCTCCTCTGAGCGGCTTGTGACGCTCGACGATGGCATCCAGCTTGCGGGTGTCCACCTCATCCAGGGAAACCGGCAGACACAGCTCGCTGAGGCCGCAGGCGGCACAGGACTGGCGGAGACTGGTGAATTGCTGGGAATGCTGACCGGAATTATTCATGGCTCAATCGCCCCTATGGGCTCTCTTCTTTCCCGACCGTCGCTGATTTGAAACTAACATGGACTTTCGCTGGTTGCATGCTCGCCGCAAGGCCGCCTTTCTCAAGGCGCGGAGAAATGTTGATAGCCCGCGGGCATTAGCGAGTCCGACTCGCCGCCCTGAAGAGCGACGCCATCGCCGACTCTCGCCTCGCCGATGCATCGAACCGGGGTGGCGGCGTCGCGAGCGGCCTGCCGGATACTGCTCCGTGCTCTCGGGGGCGCGGTGAAGAGCAGCTCGTAATCATCGCCACCGCCCAGATAGCAACGCTGCGCCTCGTCGCCCCCGAGGCAGGCCACCAGCCTTGCCGAGGGCCGGACCTGGTGCATGTCCAGGCTCAGTCCCACGCCACTGGCCCGGGCAATGTGACCGGCATCGGCGATCACACCATCCGAGACATCAATGGCCGCCGTGGCGATGCCCCGGAGGCGCCGTCCCAGCGCCACCCGTGGCGACGGCTCGAGAAATGCGGCCAGCAGGCCCTGCCAGCGGGGACTCTGCCGGTCTCCCTGTTGCCAGATCCGCAGACCGGCCGCTGCCTCGCCGGGCCGGCCCGAGACCCACAGTTCATCGCCGGCCCGGGCGCCGTCCCGCCGCAAACCGTGGGCGCCCCCGTAGCCCGTAATCTGAAGACTTACGGTGAGCGGCCCCCGGGTGACATCGCCGCCGACGATGGCCACCCCGTGACGTTTTGCCAGCGCGTCGAGACCGCGGGCGAACCCGGCCACCCAGGCCTCGTCGGCCGCCGGCAGGGTTAGCCCCACCAGCGCCCAGGCGGGCTCGGCGCCCATGGCGGCCAGATCACTGAGATTGACGGCCAGCGCCCGATGGCCCACCCAATGGGCCGGGCAGTCGGCGGGAAAATGCACCCCCTCCACCAGGGTATCCAGCGCCAGCAGCAACGACTCACCCGCGGCGCATTGAACCATGGCGGCATCGTCTCCCACCCCCAGCGCGACATCATCACGGGTCGCCCCCAGACCGGTGAGGTACTGATCAATGAGAGAAAATTCACCCGGTGGCGACATGGCCCCGTCTCCGGGTCAGCGTCGTGGCCCGGCTAGCTCGCTGCGGCGCAGCGGGACTTGCCGGCCGACACGATCCAGCACGCCATTGATGAATCGGTGGCTTTGTTCGGCGCCGAAGGCCTTCGCCAGCTCTACCGCCTCGTTCATGCACACCCGATAAGGCACTTCGAAGCGCTCCCGCAACTCGTAGGTCCCCAGTCGCAACAGGGCCAGTTCCACCGGATCCAGGGTTCGGGCGGGCCGATCCAGAAAACCGTCAAAGGCCGCATCCAGTGTTTCCACCTGGGCGGTCACCGCCAGAAACACTTCGGAGAAATACTCCAGATCCATGCGCCCCAGGCGATGTTCGCTCAGGAACTGACGCTCAATGTCCGTCGGGTCCTGCCCGGCCACCTGCCACTGATAAAGCGCCTGAAGAATACGGCGGCGCGCCCGGGAGCGGGCGCGGTTGGCCTCGCGGGCCCTCACAGCTGGCGCAGTAAGCTGATCATCTCGAGCAGCGAGAGCGCCGCTTCGCCACCCTTGTTCCCGGCTTTGGTGCCCGCCCGCTCGATGGCCTGCTCAATGGTGTCGGTGGTAAGAACGCCGAAGGCCACCGGCACACCGCGATGCTGTGAGACCTGACCCAACCCCTTGGCGGCCTCGCCCGCCACGTACTCAAAGTGCGGCGTCCCGCCCCGGATCACGCACCCCAGGGCCACGATGCCGTCGTATTGGCCACTGGCCGCGGCCCGGTCCGCCACCAGGGGCAGCTCCCAGGCGCCGGGGACCCGGATAAGCGTCAGCGCTTCGTCGGCGACGCCGTGGCGCCGAAGGGTATCCCGGGCACCGCCGACCAGCGAGTCGACGATAAAATCGTTGAAGCGGGTCGCCACCAGGGCGATACGGGCGTTGCTGGCGGTGAAATCGCCTTCGAGGGTTTTCATGATGCTTCGTGTATTCCGTTGATCGAGGCCGTCAGATTAAACGGCGGAGTCGACGTAGTCGACCACTTCCATCCCAAAGCCCGACAGGCCGTACATGATTTTGGGTGAGGACAGCACCCGCATCCGCCGAATGCCGAGATCCGTGAGGATCTGTGCACCGGCGCCATAGGTCCTGAGCGCCTGGCTTTGAGCACTGGCGTCGCGGGGTTCCGGGGTGAGTTCCCCACTCTGGGCCAGGGCCTGGAACTCCCGCACGCGGGCCAGCACTTCGGCGCGGTCGTCGGCCTGGCGCAGCATCACCAGGCACGCCGGCTCACCGTCACAACCCGCGATTTCATCCAGCGCCTGGCGCAATGACCAGGTCTGATCCGGTGCCGTGGCCGAGAACAGGTCGGAGAGGGTGTTCTCCACCTGCACCCGCACCAGCGCGGGCACATCGGGATCGGGCTGCCCCCGCAACAGGGCGAAATGTAACGCGCCGTCTACCAGATCCTGATAGGCGTAGAGGTGAAAGCGGCCATATTCGGTGGGCAGTTCGCAGTCTGCCACCCGCTCCACCGTGCGCTCGTTGCGCACCCGATAGGCAATCAGATCGGCCACCGTGCCGATTCGAAGATTGTGTTCGCGGGCGAACGCCATCAGGTCGTCCCGCCGGGCCATGGTGCCGTCCTCCTTGAGGACTTCCACGATCACCGCGGCGGGCTCGAACCCCGCCAGCCGGGCGAGATCACAGCCCGCCTCGGTGTGACCCGCGCGGGTGAGCACTCCCCCCGGGGCCGCCATCAGCGGGAACACGTGCCCCGGCTGGATGAGGTCCTCCGGCACCGCCTGAGGCGCCACCGCCGCCTGAATGGTGCGGGCCCGATCGGCGGCCGAAATGCCGGTGGTCACGCCCCGGGCCGCCTCGATGCTCAGGGTAAACTTGGTGCCCTGATGGTCCCCCGAGCCACTCACCATAAGAGGCAGACGCAACTGCTCGCAGCGCTCCCGGGTCAGGGTCAGGCAAATCAGACCGCGGCCGTAACGGGCCATAAAATTGACATCGTCGGGACGGACCATGGAGGCCGGCATCAGCAGATCGCCCTCGTTCTCCCGATCTTCGTCGTCGAGCATCAATACCATGCGCCCCTCCCGGAGCTCGGCGATGATGTCCTCGATGGCATCAAAACTCATTGGTGACTCTCTCCCATGAACCCGCTGCGCCGCAGCAGGGCCTCACTGACGCCGCCGTGCTCCGAGGCGGCGCGGCCTTCCAGCAGTCGCTCCAGATATCGGGCTACCTGGTCCACCTCGAGGTTGACCGGATGCCCGGCTCCAATGTGCCCCAGGGTGGTGACCGCCGCCGTATGCGGCACGATATTGACATCAAATTCACAGCCATCCACGGCATTGACGGTCAGGCTGATGCCCTCAATGGCAATGGACCCCTTGGCAGCGATGTAGCGGCTCAACGCCTCCGGCGCGCGAAATCGCCAGTGCTCGGAACGGCCTGCCGGCTCGCGCAGCACCACGGTGCCGACACCGTCCACATGACCGCTCACCAGATGCCCGCCCAGCGGCGTCTGCAGGGTCAGCGCCGTTTCCAGGTTGACGGCATCCCCCGGAGCCAGCGTCCCCAGGGTGGTGCAATCCAGAGTCTCCAGAGAGACGTCCGCGGCAAAACCGCTGGCATCCACCTCCACCGCGGTCAGACAGCAGCCGTTGACGGCGATGCTGTCACCGACGCGCACGGCCGCAAGATTCAGGCCGTCGGTGTCCACCCGCAGGCGCCGGTCACCGCCCAGGTGGCGGGATTCCCGGAGTTGCCCGGTGGCCTCGATAATCCCCGTGAACATTCAGTGCTCTCCGTCTTGATTGATCGTAAAAGTCAGCCGCCAGTCCTGGCCCACATGGCGCTCGTCCACCCGTCGCAGGGGCACCCGATCCGCCATGCTGGACAACCCGTTCAGGGCCAGCATGGGATGACCCTCGTGTCCCATGAGATGCGGCGCCAGGTACACCACCAGTTCGTTGACCAGCCCGGCCTGCAGCCANGCACCAGTCAATCGCGGGCCTGCTTCCAACAGCACCTCGTTGACCTGGGCCTCCGCCAGGGTTTCCAGGGCCGCCCGCGGGCTGACATGGCCATCCTCACCCATGGGTACCTGCCAGAGCTCGGCGCCGGCATGCACCAGATCCGATTCCCGGCCGGGCATCTCGCCGCCGTGAATGATCACGACCCCCCGCTGATCACCGATGAGGCCGGCCTCCACCGGAGTGCGCAGACGGGAGTCCATCACCACCCGTTGCGGCGGCAGAAAGTCGGTGTCAATGTCCCGCACCGTCAACCGGGGGTCATCGGCGATCACCGTGTCCACGCCGGTGACGATGGCGCTGCTCACCGCCCGCAGGGCGTGGACGTCGCGCCGGGCTTCCGGGCTGGTAATCCAGCGGCTCTCCCCCGACGCCATGGCGGTGCGCCCGTCAAGGCTGGCGGCCAGCTTGGCCCGAACGAAGGGGAGACCATCGCGCATCCGCCGGAAAAAGCCGGGATTGAGGGCCTCGGACTCCGCCGCCAGTAAGCCGGCAGCCACCGCCACTCCCGCCTGCTTCAGGCGCTCCAGGCCGGCGCCCGCCACGCGGGGGTTGGGGTCGGTGGCCCCCACCACCACCCGGGCGATGCCCGCTTCGATCAGTGCATCCGCACAGGGCGGCGTTCGGCCGTAATGACTGCAGGGCTCAAGCGTGACGTAGGCCGTGGCGCCAGTGGCGCGATCGCCGGCCTGGCGCAATGCCAGCACTTCGGCGTGGGGCTCCCCGGCCCGCTGATGCCAACCTTCGGCCACGGGCTCGCCGTCCTGGACGAGGACACAACCCACCCGGGGATTGGGATCACAGGTTAGCCGCCCACGGGCGGCCAGCTTGAGGGCCCGTGCCATCCAGCGATGATCCGCCGCGCTGAAGTCGATCACCGGCTTTCTCCGGACTCCCCGGATGACGCAGTCCGGCCTTCCAGGCCTTCGATCACCTCACGGAAGGCGCTGACGTCTTCGAAGCTCCGGTAGACCGAGGCGAAGCGCACGTATGCCACCTGATCCAGTTCGCGGAGTTCTTCCATGACCCATTCGCCGATCTGGCTGGCGGGCACTTCTCCCTCGCCCAGCGCCTGGATGTTCTGGCGGATGCGAGCCAGCGACGCCTCCACTGCCGGGGTCGCCACCGGCCGTTTCTCCAGGGCCCGCATCATCCCGGTCCGCAGCCGATGCTCATCGAACAGCACCCGGGTGCCGTCGCGCTTGACCACGCGCGGCATGACCAACTCCGCTGACTCGTAGGTGGTAAACCGCTCGCCGCAGGCCACACACTCCCGGCGACGCCGGACTTGGTCGCCTTCGGCGGCCAGCCGGCTGTCAACTACTCGGGTGTCATGTGCCTGACAGAACGGACAGCGCATCCGCGCCCTTGACCTCCTGCAGGGCCTCGTACACCGGGAAGCGCCGGCACAGGTTGGTGACCTGCTCCCGCACCCGGGCCCGGACGACGTCATCCTCCAGGTTGTCGAGCACGTCGCAGATCCAGTTGGCGAGCTGCCGGGACTCCGCCTCACCGAATCCGCGGGTGGTAATGGCCGGCGTGCCGATGCGCAGACCCGACGTCACGAAGGGCGACTGCGGGTCATTGGGGACGGTGTTCTTGTTCACCGTGATGTGGGCGTCCTCGAGCGCCGCATCGGCGTCCTTGCCCGTGATCCCCTTGTCCACCAGATCCAGCAGGAACAGATGGTTGTCCGTGCCGCCGGATACCACTTTGTAGCCCCGCTCCATCACGGCGTCCGCCATGGCACGGGCATTGGCGATGACCTTTTCCTGATAGACCCGGAACGATGGATCCTGGGCCTCCCGGAAGGCAACCGCCTTGCCGGCGATGACGTGCATGAGCGGCCCACCCTGGGTGCCCGGGAAGATCAGTGACTGGAAGCGCTTGGTGACGTCGGGGTTTTCCCGAGCCAGGATCAGGCCGCCCCGCGGGCCGCGCAGGCTTTTGTGGGTGGTGGTGGTCACCGCATCGGCGTAGGGCACCGGGCTGGGATAGACCCCGGCCGCCACCAGCCCCGCCACATGGGCCATGTCCGCCACCAGGTAAGCGCCCACGGCATCGGCGATCGCCCGAAAGCGCGCCCAGTGGATGATGCGGGAATAGGCCGAGAATCCGGCGACGATGATTTTGGGCTGATGCTCGTGGGCCAGCCGCTCGACCTGGGCGTAGTCAATTTCGCCGGTGCTGGAATCGAGCCCGTACTGCACCGCGTTGTAGAGCTTGCCCGAGAAATTCGGCTTGGCACCGTGGGTCAGATGCCCGCCGTGATCGAGGCTCAGCCCCAGCAGGGTGTCACCCGGATTGGCCAGGGCCATGAACACCGCCAGGTTGGCGCCGGAGCCGGAATGGGGCTGAACGTTGGCATAGGCCGCGCCGAACAGGGCCTTGGCCCGCTCAACCGCCAGTCGCTCGGCCTCGTCAACAAACTCGCAACCCCCGTAGTAGCGCTTGCCCGGATAGCCTTCGGCGTACTTGTTGGTGAGCACGCTACCCTGAGTCTCCAGAACCCGCGGGCTGGCGTAGTTCTCGGAGGCGATGAGCTCGATGTGCTCCTCCTGGCGACGCTGCTCCCGCTCAATGGCAGCTGCAAGCTCGGGATCGAAACCGGCCACGGTCATGTTGCTGGAATACATGCCTATCCCTCGTTGATCGGATTGCAAGTATGGTCGACCGCCGAATACACGACGATCCTGTTTAATCGTTGTCATGGTAAAGGATTCACCTCTGCCATGCATGTCTCACGGTCGTGCTCGATGCACTGGCCTGAACAGGACCTTTCCTCGCAGCCAATACTCGCCGATGACCGCCTGGCCGGCATCGTCTTCGTACAAGAGTCGCCCCACTCAAAAAGCGAAGGCAGCGAAGGCTTCTCTCCGTGGCCCGGACTTCGTAGACTGGCGGGATGGCACAATATATCTACACCATGAATCGGGTCGGCAAGGTCGTCCCGCCCAAAAAACACATCCTTCGCGACATTTCGCTGTCCTTTTTCCCCGGCGCCAAGATCGGGGTGCTCGGCCTGAACGGATCGGGCAAGTCGACCCTGCTGCGGATCATGGCGGGACTGGACACCGACATCGAAGGCGAAGCCCGCCCCCAGCCCGGCATCAACATCGGCTATCTGCCCCAGGAGCCCGAGCTGGACGCCGACAAAGACGTTCGCGGCAACGTCGAAGAAGGCGTTGCCGAGACCAAGGCGCTGCTGGACCAGTTCAACGAAGTGTCCGCCCGGTTTGCCGATCCGGACGCGGATTTCGAGGCATTGATGGCCGAACAGGGCAAGCTGCAGGACAAAATCGACGCCGCCGATGCCTGGGACCTGGAGCGCAAGCTGGATCAGGCTGCCGAGGCATTGCGTCTGCCGCCCTGGGAGGCCGATGTCACCAAGCTGTCCGGCGGCGAGCGCCGGCGGGTGGCCCTGTGCCGGCTGCTGCTCTCCAACCCCGACATGCTATTGCTAGACGAGCCCACCAACCACCTGGACGCGGAATCGGTGGCCTGGCTGGAGCGCTTCCTGGCGGAATTCCCCGGCACCGTGGTGGCGGTGACCCATGATCGCTATTTCCTCGACAACGTCGCTGGCTGGATTCTCGAGCTGGACCGGGGGCACGGCATTCCCTGGCAGGGCAACTACTCCTCCTGGCTGGAGCAGAAAGAACAGCGCCTGGCCCAGGAAGCCCGGGAGCAGGCGGCTCACCGCAAGGCCATGCAGGCGGAGCTTGAATGGGTCCGCTCCAATCCCAAGGGCCGGCAATCCAAGAGCAAGGCCCGACTGAAGCAGTTCGACGAGCTACAGTCCCGGGAATTTCAGGAGCGCAACGAAACCAACGAAATCTACATCCCGCCGGGGCCGCGGCTTGGCAACGTGGTGGTCGAGACCGATGGCGTCCGCAAGGGATTTGACCACGCGCTGCTGGTGGACGGCCTGTCCTTCACCCTCCCCGCCGGCGGTATCTGCGGCATCATCGGCCCCAACGGCGCCGGCAAGACCACCATGTTCCGCATGATCGTCGGCCAGGAAGCGCCGGATGACGGACAGCTGCGACTGGGTGACACCGTGGATCTGGCCTATGTGGATCAGAGCCGCGATCACCTGGACGGCAGCAAGACCGTCTGGGAGGAAATCTCCGGCGGCCACGACATCCTCCAGGTGGGCAAATACGAGGTGAATTCCCGCGCCTACGTGGGTCGGTTCAACTTCAGGGGCCAGGATCAGCAGAAACGCATCGGTGACCTCTCCGGTGGTGAGCGCAACCGGGTCCACCTGGCCAAGCTGCTCCAGCGGGGCGGCAACCTGCTGCTGCTGGACGAGCCCACCAACGATCTTGACGTGGAAACCCTGCGGGCGCTCGAGGAAGCACTGCTGGTCTTCCCCGGCTCGGCCATGGTGATTTCCCATGACCGCTGGTTCCTGGACCGCATTGCCACCCACATTCTGGCGTTTGAGGGGGACAGCCAGGTCACCTGGTTCGAGGGCAACTATCAGGAGTATGAAGCGGATCGCCGCAAGCGCCTGGGGGACGATGCCCTGAACCCGCAGCGCATCAAGTACCGCCGCCTGGCGGGCTGATGAGCCCGGAGGCCCGCACCGCCACGCTGCTCATGCACTGCCCGGACCGCCCCGGGCTGGTGGCCGCCGTGACCCGGTTTTTGGCCGGGCACGGCGCCAACATCATCGACCTGGATCAGCACGTGGACCGCGCCGAGGGCGTGTTCTTCATGCGGGTCAAATGGGAGCTGGCCGGCTTCCGGCTGGATACCGACGATTTTGCCGCGTCCTTCGAGACCGCCGTCGCCCGGGATTTCGGCGCCACCTGGCAACTCCACCATGATCGGCGCCCGCTGCGCATGGCGATTTTCGTCTCCCGCATGCCCCATTGCCTGTATGACCTGCTGTCCCGCTGGCAATCCGGTGAGTGGTCGGTGGAGATCCCGCTCATCATCAGTAATCACGACACCCTGCGGCCGGTGGCCGAGCAGTTCGGCGTACCGTTCCAGCGCTTTGAAATCACGCCGGAGACCAAGGCCGAGCAGGAAGCCCGGGAAGTGGCGCTGCTGCGTGAACACGACGTGGACCTGGTGGTGCTGGCCCGGTACATGCAGGTGGTGACGCCCACCCTGATTGATGCCTTTCCCCAGCAGATGATCAACATCCACCACTCATTTCTGCCGGCCTTCGCCGGGGCGCGGCCCTACCATGCCGCCCATGCCCGCGGGGTCAAAATCATCGGAGCCACCAGCCACTACGTCACCGAAGACCTGGACGCCGGCCCGATCATCGAGCAGGACGTCACCCGCATCAGTCATCGTGACTCGGTGGGGGAGCTGGTTCGCAAGGGCCAGGACCTGGAAAAGCTGGTGCTGGCCCGGGGTGTCTGGGCCCACCTTCAGCACCAGACGCTGGTCTACCGGAACCGCACCATCGTTTTCAGTTAGCCGCCGGTAGCGGGTCGCAGTCCGGTATCCGGCCGGCGTCTCGGGCCTGCTCGAAGTAATACAGCGCCCGCGGCATGCGGGACTGCAGATCACGAATGCGAGTGTCCCGGGAGGGATGAGTGGACAGGAACTCCGGCGGCTGCGCCCCGCCGGCTTCGGCCATGTTCTCCCAGAGCTTGACGCTCTCCTCGGGGTCGAACCCGGAGCGGGCCATCAGCTCCAGGCCGATGGCATCCGCCTCGGATTCATGGCTGCGACTGAACGGCAGAATGATGCCCACCTGGGCGCCCACCCCCAGTATGGCCAGCTGCTCGCGGCGACGGGGGTCATCGCCGGCGGCAATCTGCAGCGCCCCCAACCCCAACACCGTGGCGAACTCCGTGGACATGCGCTCG
>SL_8KL_010_SEDDRAFT_10002528_pt1 | contig 15412 bp, 14 predicted proteins | sample SodLakKL_010_SED_4_FD_11160 | JGI IMG/M metagenome (IMG submission 11160) | reverse complement strand
AAGATAGTTCTCTACCCCGTGATAAGAGGTGCCTGGATGGAAGAAACTCTCGCTTCGATTGAAATAATCAAAGATAACGACTCCTACAAAGCTAAGATTCAAAGCGGGTTAGGAAGATATGTGGAATACGAAAACGAAGACTTCGAAAACCTGCTCCAGCAGGTCTACGAAGACATCCAAGAAGAACTTGGATCGACGATATAGAGAACCGGAAGTTATAATTAAAACACGTTGATAATCACTAGAGATGTGATCTATATGGCAGGAGTCGAAAAAAAGGAGGAATACGAAGAGGTTCTTTCCAATTATTACGAAGATAGAGGTGTTAGTTCTCTAATAACGATAGATATCGACACAAAAAAATCAGATAAGATAGCTAATGAGATATCCAAATTCAAAAACGTGGAGGATGTGCTTCTAGTAACCGGCGATGTCGATTTCGTGATAAAAGCGAGGTTTAAGAACTACGATCATATGAAAGAATTCCTAACTGAAAAAGTCTCAAATCTAGATGGTGTTGAAGACGTAACCTCTCTTATGATCGTTACCGCATACAAAGAAAGAGGAGAATTCATCGAAGCCGAAGAGATCGAAGAGATAATGGAGGAATAATCCTAATCGATTTCATCCATCTCCCAATTTTCCCAATCTTTTTCTTTTAATGCTATCTTTGAATTCATCTGGAGTCATCAATACAGTATCATAATTAGAGTAGTCATCGAGAGTTATCCTAGGACATGCGGTATTTACAGCACATTTCAGATCTAGATCATCGATCGAGTTCTTCTTTATCTCATCCAATTCGATAAGAATGATGTCCTTGCCAGCTTTTTCTCCAATCTTTTGGATAATCTTCGCCGTTTTCATCCTTTTCTGTCCCTTTTTCCTAGAAATTATTACACCTATCTTTGAACAATCTTGAGCTTGAACTATAGCCGCGAATCTCTTTCTTAAGAATTCGTCCCTTTCTTTTTCATCTACCATATCGACTTCACCGGTAGAGGGATTATAGATCAAAACATCGCTCATAAGAGAGAAAGAAAGACCTAAAGGATGGAACCTACCAGTGCCTATATAGAGATGACTATCTGCATCTTCCACTTTTGTGGAATAATTACAGCCCAATACCTGCCCATGATTTTTGATCCTGGCATCACCTTTTCCAATTACCGTCTCGTGACCTTTCTCTGACAATATTTTTGCTACCTTATCCAATTGATGTAAATGTTGAATTGGTGCATAAAGTGCAACCTTCCCTTCTAATTTTTCAAAAAGCTCTTCAGGTATCTTTTGAAACCTTGTACTTTTACCGGGAAGGTAAATTATAGGATAATCTACCTTCAGGTTAGGTATCTCAGCATGACCTACGTGGATCAGTGCATCGTTTTCACCTATATCTTCAGGGATGTCACAGGCACCGTAGCACGAGCCTCCCCAAAGGACTGTCTCCTGATCGAACTGCTTCAAAAAAAGATCAGCCTTCGGTCTCAGTCCATCGGGTACCTGGATCATGATCTTCTTTGCTCCGATCTTCTGCAGTTCGGATTTTGCTTTTTTTATATCAAATTCAAAACTGCCGATCTTAAGACCGCTCATACCAACTCACCTAATAATTTAACGATCCTTTCGATCGATCTTTCGGTCACATGAGGCATCACCACGAATCTCAATCCAGGAGGATGTATCGTTCTGGAGATATACCAATCTTTTTCAGCACACTTCTCTACTAATACTTCCGGCTTTTTTGTTTTAAAAGACGCAATGTTCATCGTAGGTTCGGTTATAGTCTCAAAACCTATGTCTTCCATCAGCTCTACCAGGTAGGCGGTTTTATCCATGCAATCCGATATGATCTCCTTGTAACCCTCTATACCCAAAAAGTTGATGGTAGCCCAAAAGGCAGGAATAGAAGCACTAGCTCTTGTACCTCTTATGCTCTTCTGATCTTTACCAGTCAGATAAGGCGAATCTACGGAGATTCTACTTTCACCGGTTGAGTAGAAAAGTCCTAACGGGATAGGTGACATCCCCATCTTGTGAGGATCGAGTGAGATAGAATCGATACTATCTCTAGATAAATCTAGAGAAGGAACATCGTGTCCCATCATCTCAAGAAAAGGTATAACGAAGCCTCCAAAAGCTGCGTCTATATGAAAAGGAACTTCTTCTGATAATTCGCTGATCTCATTTATGGGATCTATAGATCCGTGTTCCGTAGTGCCGGCTATACCAACTACTACGGCAGTATCGTCGTCTATCTTATCTTTCATCTCTTCAGTATCTACGGTATAATCTTCCTTAAGATCGACATATTTTGCTTCCATATCTAGCAATGAACAGGCCTTCTCGAAAGAAAAATGAGCACTTTTGGGGAGAACTACTTTGCGATTACCTGTTTTTTCCCTAGCTCTCCAAAGAGCCATTATGTTCCCTTCCGTACCACCACCCACTGAAAAACACTTCATCCCTTTTGCATTGATCAAACTGCTTACCGCCTCGTGGATCTCCTTTTCCATCTCCTTAGTACCTGGATAAAGACCAGGATTTCCTAGATTTGACTCGATGAATTCTATATAAGCCTCCTTTGCTATATCCAAAGGTTCCGTACACATCGAAGCGAAGATCCTACCGGATGAGAAATCAAAATCTTTCTGCTTGAAACTTTTCAACTTGTTCTTGACTTCCTGAAGATCTTTTCCATTTTTCGTTAGATTATCACTCAATTTAACACCTCTAATATTCATCTTCTATCAAGTTTCTTTATCTTCTTGCGTACATAAGTTATAGAGGACAAAGAAAATAAAACCGCTAAAAACACCGCGATAAGAGAGATGTCTCCAGCTACCAGCAATTCTAATGATGCTAGAAAATTGAAGGCTCCGTGCATAATCACCGCGAGTAAATAATACGGCAGGAATAAGTACCAGCCTTCAAATTTTGCTTTCGTTACACCGTAGCCCGCCATGGCGCTAGCACTTCCATGTAGGAGTGTACTCGCGATACTTCTAAGGACCACGATACTGATGAAAGCTGATCCAAACCCTTCAGCCAGATAAACCGAGCTTTCATATAGAAGGTTTTCTGTCGCTGCGAATCCAAGGCCACAGGCGGCTCCAAACACCAAGCCGGCTTCTATATCCGTTAACGAGGTTTTAACGGAAAATACACCTAAAACCTTGGTGAACTCCTCGACAATAGGTGCTATTATAACTACTATTATAAGCGTAAAAATAGTTTCATCCGCTAAAAATTTGTATTCTCTCTGTAATTCTGGAGCAGATATCACGCCAACGAATAAAAGCGACAAGATTATCGCAAATAAGACTGAAAGCCCCGCACCCCATAGAAATGTTCTCGCGAGTTGGGACCATCTTTTTTTCCCATATCTCTCCGCATTTCTTATCCATATCAGATATATGAGAGAGGGGATAAAAGCTGATCCTACGAGTATCGTGATGGTTACTAGCAGTTCCTGGTTCATTCTGACAGTCTAAAAGAGAGAGTAGATAAATAAATTTTCATCATATCCTTTAACTTACTTCGTTTTGAATCCATTTCAAATATTCCTGACTCCCATCTATTATCGGAATAGCGATGATCTCCGGGTTTTCATAACTGTGTATNTCTTTGATTTTTCTCTTTATATCTTCAAAGTTTTCCGACCGCGTTTTCACAAAGCACATCCATTCTTTACTCACTACNATTTCGCCTTCCCATGTATAGGTGCTTTTTATTGGACCATAGATCTGAACACAAGCTCCCAATTTTTTTTCTATCAACTGATTTGAAATCTTTTCCGCTTCTTCTTCATCTGCTGTAGTGGTCAATACCATGATATATTCATGATCCATATCTTTCTCTCACCTTTTTTAGCTTAATTCTCATCTAAGAGTTTTTTGACGTCTCTAACAGCTTCTAAAACGTCTTCGTCCGTTTCTATATCCTCCATCTCGAAGAGTTCTTCTCTGATCGTTTCATGATCTATTTCTTCTTTTATCTCAGAAATGATCTTTCCCAATGTCCTGACAGATCTAGCTCTCACCCACTTGTCATTATCTTTCAATCTATCGCACAGTCTCCTGATGACTTTTTCTCTGTCACGCTTGCTTAAATCCAGCATTTTCACATTACCGAAAGCTTCAGCGGCTTTCTGTCTTATCTTCCACCTCTCCGAATTTAAAGCAGGTATCAGATCTTTAGCATACGAGGAAAAACCTGCTTTAGCCATGGAAACGGAAACGAAGATATTTTTATCTTCGCTGATCGAATCGATCTCTTCTGTAAGATCTTTTAAGATATCTTTTGATATCATAGATAACGATTCAGTGATAGACCAGAGAACTCTCGGATGATCCTCCCCTTCAAGTTGTTTTATCAGCGACCTAGCAGATTTTTCTGTATCGATGTTAGCTAAGGCATCAGCGACTGCGATCCTTATACCTGGTTCTTGATCATGCATTTTTTCTTTTATCGAGTCGAGTACTTCATCTTTATCGAGAGCACCCAAACTTCTGAGAGCAGCTTCTACGACATATTTATTCTCATCACTCAACCTTTCCATCAGTTGGGGCACATACTGTTCATCTCCTCTTTCTCCCAATATCTTCACTGCATCCTCTCTTATCCTCCAGCTGTCGTCTTTGAGCGCATCTAGAAGTGCTGAAGAGGTTTTATCGCTTTCAATATTCCCTATCCCCTGAACCGCTATCTCCCTGATCTCTTGGTCACCTTGATTATAAATCTCTTCAAGTGGTTCTAAAGCCTTTTCTGTTCCCATCTTGCTTATAGCTCTAGCGGCATTCTTTTTCAGAGCTTCGTCTTCTAAATATTTCTCGACCTCAGAGATCATCTTCTCGTCACCTATCTCTCCGAGAGAATCGAGTGCTTTTTTTCTAACCTCTTCTTCCTTATCCTGGATCAAAGAACATAGCTTCTCTTTCAATTCTTCATCTTGAAATTCACCCATGGCTATAGCTGAATCATGCCTCACCTCCCAATCTTCATCTTCGGCCGCTTTTTTTAAAGCACTCTTGCATTCTTCGCTCTCAAGATTACTCAAAGCCAAAGCTGCATTAGCTCTCACCGTGGAGGCGGTATCTTCTTTCAATATTTCTATGAGAGGAGATAGAGCATCCTCCGTACCTATCATACCTAAAGCTTTTACTGCATCCTCTCTTATCTTGACTTCGTTTTCATCGAGAAGTTCGATCAATTTTTTTATATCTCTCTTCTCTTTCAACTTTTCTATTTCATCTATCATATCTATCCGATTCTCTTCTGGATCTCCTCTCTCAATATCTTGCTTACCTTCTCCCCATCAGCTTTACCTTTTAGATCTTCCATAACGACCCCCATCAACGGGCCAACCGCCCCCATCTCTCTTTCCTCTACAAATTCGATCCTATCTTTTATGACATCTACTATGATCTGTCTGATCTCTTCGTCGCCAACCGATTCGAGACCTGCGTTTTTCATCGCCTCATCAACACTTTTTCCTTCAACGACTTCTTTCAAAAGATCTGGTATACCTTCTTTGGCGAATTCTCCTGAGTCGTAAAGTTGAAAAACTTGGAAGAGTTCTTTCTTTTCTATCTTTTCAGTATCGTATCCCTCCTTCTTCAAGTCGGGAAATGTATGTAAGAATGTATTGGCAAGTACAGAAGGATCATCACATTTCTTCAAACAATCCTCGAATAGGACGTCGTAGCCTTTTTTGAATAACTGCTCACTCTGCTGTTTATTAAGGCCATATTCCTCCTGGAATCTCTCTATCTTATCTTCGGGTCTTTCCGGAAGCTGATTTTTGAGTCTCTTCAATCTTTTTTCATCGACATATTTAGGCGGTATATCAGTTTCCGGATACATCCTCGCCTCCCCTGCTAGAGGCCTCATAAATACTGTAGTTCCATCTGGTCTAGCCTGTCTAGTCTCTTCCGGAACTCCTTCAAGAGCCATATTCGCTCTTTCGATGACTTTTTCAAGGGCCCCATAAGACTGTTGCTCATGAGCGGTTACAATAGCGAAGGCATCTTTTTCACTTAAGTCGAGTTCATCTTCGACCGAGCTGATCTCTTTTTCTTCGATGCCGTATTTGGGCAATTCATCGCTGTGAAATATTCCAGTTACTCCAGTCTTCTTGGCGTATTCAGCAAGTTCGGGGCCGAGTAAAGCTTCTCCTTCTTTCCCTCTTAATTGACCATCGAAACCTGCGAGTTTTACGGCATATACGCCTTTTCCCGCGTCGATATTACCTTTGATTATACCGCTCTTACAATCTTCAAAAGCTTCTGTTACGTCGTATATCTTATCTTCTATCTCAGCATCTCTAGAATCAAGAGTCTCTTTTATCTCTAGAAGCCTAGTTTGTCTTTCGACCTCTTTTTCAACATACTCAGGTATCATGTCCAATTCTTGGACACCTTTCATCTCCACCCTAGCTCCGTCTTCTATAGATACGTTCAAGTCTTCTCTAATACTCCCTATCCCCCGCTTCACTTTCTTCGTTCCTCTGAAAAGACCTCCTATCTTTTGAGCGACCTCTTTTGCCTCTTTTGGAGAATTCATGTCTGGGTCAGTAGCTATTTCAACCAATGGTATCCCAAGTCTATCCAATCTGTAGATCTTTTCGCTTTCGCTTTCTTCAATACTTCTAGCGGCGTCCTCTTCTAGACACATCGTTGGTATCCCTATCTCTTTACCGTTGATCTCCAATGTTCCGTTAGTCGCTATAAGTGCGGTCCTCTGAAAACCTGTAGTATTAGATCCATCTATAACGATCTTCCTCATGAACGCGATTTCGTCTACGATATCCGCTTCAGTGTAAAGAGCCATCGTCAACGCTAGGTCTAAAGCTTCTTCATCCGGACCCTCAGGAGGCTCTTCGTCAAGTTCAACGAGACAGCTAGATTTTTCGGGAGCTTGATATCTGAATTTGAGACCCTTTTGGGCCTCCATAAGAGCAGCTTCGTCGACCTCGCCGAGTTCACTCTCAGTGGGGCGTAGATCTCTGACAACTTCTAAACCCTCTTCTTCGACCAATTCTGAACTACAATCACAGAATAGTTTTTTAGTATCCAACTGTTGATGTATTTCGAGGCCCACCTTCAATCCGAGTTCCTCGTAATCATTCTCCATCTTATCACCTAATCCTCCTGTCGGTTATCTCTCCGGCTATATTTTTATTCATGACTTCTTCAATGTCCTCTTCAAGGCTCAGCGCCCACATGAGTTTGACCATGGCTGTCTCAGGCAGCATGTCTTTGCCTGATATAACACCCGCTTCTAAGAGTTCTCTTCCTGCAGAATAAACGTTCATGTTGACCGTACCGAAAAGGCATTGGCTCGTCATGATTATAGGAGTTCCATCCTGGATCAGATCTTTGAGTTCGTGAACGAGATCGGTCCTGACGTGACCTAAACCGGTTCCCGCTATAACGATGCCTTCTTTTTCTCTCGCTCCCCTTATATCCTCTTCATCCATCCCAGGGTTAGCATATAAGAGTGATACGTCCTCAACTATACTTCCTCTACGATGGACCGGTTCTTCAGAAGGTTCAAATTTCTTTTTAAATTCGACTTCACCCGCAATGGGATCGACTCTTCCGATAGGGTCTTCATTCACAGACTCAAAGGCGTCTCTTCTACTGGTGTGCATCTTTCTGACTTTAGTACCTCTGTGTATCGAGCATGTCTCGTCCGAGATACTGTCGTGCATGACTGCAAAAACGCCTGGGTTATCACTCTCTGCGACCTCGATGGCTCCAAGAAGATTCAGATGTGCATCGCTGGAAGGCCTATCGCTGGAGCGCTGAGAACCTACCAATACAACGGGAGAAGAAAGGTTTTCAAGTAAAAATGAAAGCGCAGCCGCTGTATAGCCCATCGTATCTGTACCGTGAGAGATCACAACACCTTCGGCTCCTTCTTCCAATTTCTCGATCACCTTATCCGCGATGGTGATCCAATCTTTAGGCTCGAGGTCTTCACTCAATTTACTGAAGACGATATCCACCTCTGGATTGCATCTCTCCGCTATCTCAGGATTCGAATAGAGAACGTCATTAGCATCCTCCGCTGGATGAACCGCTCCCGTCCTGTATTCGACATAACTCGCTATAGTTCCTCCAGTCCCGAGGATAGATATTTTAGATTTATCTTCGTCTCTCTCGACTTTCTTCTCGCTTCTTTTTGGCTCTTCTTCCATTTTTTGGACTAACGTTATCTCCATATCATCGTCAGCTTCTATACCTATATTGTAGCCGTTATCCAGTTTGAGAGTGATGATCTTCTCTCCGCTAAAACGATGGTGCGGCATCAATATGCCCTCGTAATTTTTACCATCTTTCTTTATACTTATCTTATCTCCATCTTCGATGTTTTCTGGTAGCTCTCTGACCATCTTATCTGCAATGTATAAGTAGAGGGAACTAAAAACAATTTTTGTTCTATCGATGATATGAAGATATGCCAAGGTATTTTATAATCCCTGATATTTCCCCTTTGCAGACAGATGCAAATGATGGTGTTATGATATGGACAAAAGGATCGAAGAACATGCAAAGATATTGGTTGACTGGAGTACGAAAGTAGAAAAAGGCGACAACGTGGTTATCAAAGCGAGCGAAGAAGCTAAAGAATTAGTCATAGCCTTGAAGAAAGAGATAGCTAAAAAAGGAGCTAACCCTGTAACTATTTACTCCTCAAATGAAGCGAATCGTGCATATTTAAAAAATTTCGAAGGTGAGTTCGAAACACCTGAACACGTTCTAGCTTTGATGGAGAAAGCAGATGTGCTCATAGGGATCAGTTCTGACCCTAACCTAAGAGCTATGAGCGATGTACCGGGTGATATACTAGCTGAATATTCAAAAGCGAATAAACCTATCAGAGAGGCACAATTATCCAAAAGATGGTGTGGAACACAGCACCCGACCGATGCACAAGCTCAGGAAGCCGGTATGTCTTTAGATGAGTACAAAGATTTCGTTTACAATGCTATATTAAGGGATTGGCAGGAAGTACACGATCTCCAAGAAGATCTAAAAGCCAAATTGGATGAAGGTGAAGAGGTATACATAGAAGGGCCCGAAACAAAGCTTACTATGAACATCGATGGGATGATAGGTGTAAATTCCGATGGCGATCATAATATGCCAAGTGGTGAAGTTTTCACCGCTCCAGTCGTCGATAGCGTCGAAGGTGAGATACTTTTCGATAAACCATTGATACATCAGGGAAAAGAGATAAACGGTGTAAAATTGAAGTTCGAAGATGGGGAAGTCGTTGAATTTTCCGCTGAACAAAACGAAGAGGCTTTGAAGGACATACTTGATACGGACGAAGGAGCTAAAAGGTTGGGTGAACTCGGTATTGGAACAAATCGAGGCATCGATGTATTTACCAAGAATATGCTCTTCGATGAAAAGATGGGCGATACTATACATCTCGCGTTAGGAAGGTCTTATCCGAGATGTGTTGGAGATGATAGAGAACAGAACGAAAGCGCAGTACATGTGGACATGATAAAAGACATGAGTGAAGGTGTTCTTAAAATCGATGACGAAGTGATAATAGAAAACGGTAAATTCTTCTGGGAGATGTAGAAAGAAAACAAAACGTTTTTAGACCCTAACCTTATTTTTTTATTCCATGACATACCATCCTCCATTTTGGGAAGAACCCAAAAAGTTGAATTTTGAGAGTAAAGTGAAAAAAGTGGAAAACGATAAGATAATACTGGAGAAGACCTATTTTCACCCCGAGGAAGGCGGCCAACCGCCCGATAAAGGAACTTTAAGCGGCTATAAAGTAAAGGACGTACAGAAGACCGGAGAAGAGATAGTTCACCGATTAGAGGATCACGATCTAGAAGTGGGAGACCTGGTTGAAGGAAAGATAGACAAAGATTTCAGATATTCCTGCATGCGAGGACATACTGGAGCTCATATCGTTTATGGAGCCGGAAGAGAAGTCATGGGAAAAGTGAGCTACGCAGGATTCGATATCGGAGAAAAAAAGGCAAGGATAGACTTTGAGACCGATACTCACATCGATAACAAAAAGTTATTGAAATTGGAGGAACTGTGCAATAAAGTTATTTTAGAAAATCGACCCGTAAGGTGGAAGATATTGGAGAGGGAGGAGATCGAGAGTTCTGATGAGATCGCCTTCGCTAAAAAGATACCTGAAGGTGAGAAAGTGAGGATAATCGAGGTCGAAGATTGGGATAGAGGTGTATGCAGCGGTACCCATCTTGAAAACACTTTGGATGTTGGAAGGATACGGGTAGAGGGAAAAAAGAAACTGCAGGAAGGTGTGACCCGAATAGTTTTTTCTTTTGGTCAGGAAGCTTTGAAAAGGGATTATCGGGATGAAAGATCTGTACTGAGGGCTTTAGAGGCGTTAGATACTAATAAAGGAGACCTCCCGAAGAAGATAAGACAGTTAAAAGACAGATTGGATGAGATGGAAGAGAAAATCGAAGAACTCGAATCCGAGAAGATAGAAAGAGAATTGGAAGAATTTGAGAGGTTCGAGAGAAAAGGTTTTGATCTTTTGGTGCAGACACTCTCAACAGAAGATACTGAGATGCTCTCTCACAAGGCGAAAGATGAAGTCGGAGAAGACGAAGTAATGGTCATAATCAACCAGCGTGAATCTTTGAGTGTGGTCGTTGGAGCAGGAGAAAATGTTGAGGAGATCAGCGCCAACGATCTTATACAGGCGTTGAGCAAAAAATTCGGTGGAGGCGGAGGAGGCACCTCTGATTTCGCCCAGGGCGGAGGGTTTTCTACGGATTCTGAGGAGTTAAAGGAGTTTTTGATAAGATTCACGGAGTGAGATTTTAGATATGCCTGGATCTGAATATCTCGAGTTCGCTAGAGATACCGTCAAATCTACGGTTGGATCTTTAAAAGAAAATATCCGCGATCGTTTGAACGTCACGTACAAATCTAAGTTCGATCTTTTTACCGAGATGGATAAGTTTGTCGAAAATAATATCTTGAGATCGATACAGGAGAATTTCTCCGGCCACGATATCATTACCGAAGAGACTGATACAGAAATGATGGGTAGCGATCACGTTTGGTATATCGATCCCATAAGTGGTAGTACGAACTACGCTCACGGACTTCCGATCTATGGTATCTCTTTGGCTTTGAAAATTGACGAAAACATGGAAGTAGGTGTGATCTACAATTCTGTTGAAGACAAAGTGTTCTATGCAGAGAGAGGTAAGGGATCTTATATTGGATGTGTAGATATCTCCGTATCCGATATCGAGCATATCGAAAAGGCGATGATCTCTACAAGTTTCCCCTATAATGAAATAGGCAGAAAGGAAAATCTTGAGTATTTTAACAAGGTCGCTCCTGAAGTTGAAGGTATAAGAAGAACTGGGTCAGTGGCAGTTGATCTCTCTTATATTGCTCTTGGACTTATAGACGGTTTTTGGGCAATAGGGCTTGAGTCATGGGATACTGCGGCTGGAGTGCTCCTTATAGAAGAAGAGCGGAGGGAGGGTCAGCGATGTTGAGGGTGAAGATTATGGATTAGAATCTAAATCTATATTAGTCTCCAACGGTAAGATACATGAGGACATGATAAGACTGTTGAATGGATAAAAGTTGAACAGAGACCTTATAGATAACTCTTGATTGACAGTAAGAAGAATATCACTCAATCTTTCTACAGATGATTATCTGTGTGTTAGAATCACGAGAGAATTCCGATCGATCATAATCACCATACTTCTTCTCTACTTTGAACCTATTGTACCTCAGTAGTGCGTCGATCTCCCTGGGAAAAAGTATTCTCAAGTTCCAATCTTTTACTGCTTCCAATTCATCGTTGATGTAGTAATACCACTCCATATCCAACATATGAGTGGTCGGATCAAAATCCGTGTTTTCTGTTACCTGGACCTTTCCGTTCCCGTAAGGATCATCGTACTCGATGACTTCGGATTCTTCATCTGAATCTTCGTTTAAAGCATCGGTCAATATCTCAAAATCCGGGTTGAATATCTCAAATATGAATCTACCTTTTTTGGATAGATGTTGGTGAATATTTGAAAAAAGAGATTCGTATTCTCTGAAATGGATTAAGCGTTGAATAGTATTGAAAGGTAATAAGATAGTATTGAATTTTCTGTCCAATGAGAAATCTGTCATGTCGCCTTTGATAAGTTCTATGTCGATGTTTTTCTCCATTGCTTTTTCTTTAGCTTTTTTCAACATAGCTTCAAACAGGTCGATTCCTGTGATATCGACACCATCTTCGGCTAAAGGTATGGTGACTCTGCCGGTTCCACAGGCCAATTCCAACACTGGCTCTCCATATCTTTCTATACAATCGATATAAAATGGGATGTCATCTTCCAAGTGCTGATGCATAGCATCGTAATGTTTCCCATCTAGATATGGTAAATCACTTTTCTCCATACCGTATCCTCCATATTTATTATGATGGAGAAATCGACTAAAGGGTATAAAAAATTAGCGCAGGTCTAGATAGCAGAATCTAATTTAAGGCGTGTTTTTGTTTTTATTTCAACATCATTCACAGCGAGAAATCCCATGTAACGGGATAATTCTTTTTTTAATTCCGAGATGAACCTGTCTTCATCGGTATCTCTGAAGAGATGAAGATTTCTTATCTCCAAAACCTTATCATCCTTATAAGGTTCGATAAGACCAACGTACTTGCTATCATATAGTATTGGTAAGCAGTAATATCCGTATTTTCTGTTCTCCTTCTTCTTGTATATCTCCCAAACATATTCGTGTTTGAATATGCATGAGAAAAGTTCTCTATTCCAAAGTAAAGGATCTAGAGGCGCTAAGAACCGGACGAAAGAGAGGTTCGATTCTGGCCCTTCCCAATGTTTTTTATCATCTGTGTGAGCATACAGCCTTCCCGTCCATTCGTCGATCTCGATACTGAAGACCTTACCATCATCTTTCAACTCTTCGAAAATCTCAGTGACTTCTTCAACTCCACCTATGCTTTCCCATTGAGCAGAAGCTTTCGATGGCGAGACAAGTCTAGATGAATTTATGATGATCTCCGCAATTTTCTTTCTAGTCTTTTCATCTTCTGGAACATCTTTTTGGAGTATACTTTCAGGTATCACTTTTTCAGGAAGAGTATAGTACTTCCTGCCACTTTTTCTATGGGATATACATATCTTGCCTGACAACCACAAACTCCTCAATAATTTATTGGATTTTTTCGTTGTTCGCCAAGTTTGCGTATCCGTCGGTCCCATCTCTTTCAATTCCATTGAACTGACAGGCCCATCTTCAAGAGTTTTCATAATGTGATCGATTTCTTCACTGTATTTTTTGAAAAGAGATGAGAACTTGTTGTTTTGTTTCTCCATCCTGTTCTTGAACACGGGGTAAGTATCTATAGGCAGTATCGAAAGCATCTTGCAGTAATACTCGAAGAGCAGATTGTCCTCATAAAGGAGTTCCGAAAGATATTCAGGTCTATAATCTTTTATCCTGCTGAAAAGAGTTAAGTCATGATTTTTACCCGCAGGATCGATAGGATCGACCTGTATGCAGGGTATCTTATTGAATAGGTCAGCGGTACCTCTTTTCCCTTTTCCGAGGGAATCGAAACCGTGAACCTTACACAGTACACTTCTGGCTTTCTCGGATGTGACCTTCATGTAGAGTAAAATGGGTAGGAGTATATACCTGTTGTTGGTACGAGCATATCTGAAGTTTAGGTGGGTGTTAAATAGATGATACGCTGTAAGAGATACTGGTGTAAATATGGTAAATACATGGAAAGTCACTCACTCTTACAAATACGATCTAGCAAGCTTCTGTAATCTATTCACGGGATCAAAAGATCTGATCGAACTTCACAGCGATGGATATGAAAGATTTAAAGATATCATCGATTCCAGGCAAGATCTGATACAGGTTGCCAAGCAGATGTGGGCAGGAGGTTTTGATCCCAGGATCGTACTGGTCAGCGCTTTCGATCTTGTGGATTATGATGGTTTTGAGGTTGAAAAACTCTGTACGATATTAGATGATAATGAGAAAAAGAAACGATTTCACGACTATTATGTTTTAGAGGAACAGTTGATATCAGAAGAAGTTTGGGAGAGTTTAGATTCTTTACTACCTTCGCTCAGTGAGATGGCAAAATATGTTCATAAAAACGGTTTTTTAAGTTACTGGCAAAAAGAGTGTGAACCGGAATTAGATAAAAGGAGAAAGGAACTGCAGGAACAGGTCTCAAAATATGACGTGGTAGGTGAAGTCAATAAACTTTTAGGTCCTGATCACCGCCGATTGTCTTCCGATAAGGTAACGTTGTATCTTTCAAAGTTCTCTGCACCCTTTGGTACTAAACTTTACGATCAATCTTTTTTAGCCGATGCCAGATGGGGCGTTGAAGAGATCGTACCTATAGCCCTGCACGAGTTGATACATCCCCCTTTTTCCCGCAGTAAGATAGGTGATATCGCAGATTATCTTAAGGAGGACGACTTGTTCAAAGAAGCCTTTGATGGTCAAAGTAACGAGACTACATACAACACTCACCTCAGATTTTTAGAAGAGCATCTCACTGAAGGAGCCCACGTATATATAGCGGATAAATTCGGTTTGATAGAATCACCTTTAGAGTACTTCGTTAAACACGACAATGGTAGCCATGTGGTTTCAGTGCTGGTTTATGATTATCTGAAAAACGGCGGTATGAGAGATGTTGATTCATTCGAGGAGGCGGTAGACAACATGATAGAAGAAGGTCTCTTGCAATCGGGTAATCTTTATAAGGAGTACCGCCGCATCTACGATGAGACTGGGATAGAAGGGCCTTTCAGTTAGATATCATCTTAGTAGAAAGTTGGGTAAAGATACTGTTCGGCTAAGCTTTCAAAATCCTGCTCTCTCAAGTAGGTACATTATTGTTGAAAGGATGATTGAGAAAGCTAGTATTACCCACCATTTGTTGATACTTAGTGACTCGGGTATTGTGATTGGACCTAGATCACTTTTATCCATGAAATCTTCTATATAGGTGTAAACNGATGCGAATATTCCCGCACCTAATAGCATACCTATCACTCCGAAGACCGCATGTACTGCACCTGTTCCCATGGCTCCCGCAGCGGTCCCTGGACAAAGACCTAAAACTGCGAAACCTACACCGAATATAAGACCGCCGATGATTATCGGTTTCCACTGGCAGGGCTTCGGCTGAAGCTCTGGAGGTAGATATCTGACGATGATATGGATTCCTATCATCCCCGTTACTATGGCCGTAAATATTATCTTTAAAACTCTAAAATCTTTCAGTAACAGCTGATTCACTATGATATTGAAATCTGTCGCTCCTCCTCTATCCAAGAGAAAACCGAAGGCTATGCCGATCAAAAAGCCAA